>Ga0247772_1000070_pt1 | contig 51121 bp, 40 predicted proteins | sample UWRJL151409C6_FD_179945 | JGI IMG/M metagenome (GOLD analysis project Ga0247772, IMG submission 179945) | Plant litter microbial communities from Arlington Agricultural Research Station in Wisconsin, United States - UWRJ-L151-409C-6 | ecosystem: Environmental > Terrestrial > Plant litter >...
TGCCGCCTACGCGGACGCGATGAAGGCCGACGAAACCGGCAATAGCGGGCGTCACTGCACCGCGACCAAGATGGGCGACAAGGTGATCGCCCAAATTCAAATGGTCGTCGACCCGACCTGAGCACGGTCTGCTCGACCCCCAAATTGCGAGACAAACATGCGATCCAAGACAGCCTCCCCGGCGAGAAAGCCAAGCATGCGAACTAAACCGGTCAATGAACCGACGACAATCTTCGGTTCTTCTCCACGTACGCTCGCGACCGCGGCGCTCGCGGCGGTCGTGCTGAGCGCGGCTTGCGGTGGGAATACGCCGACTCCGGATGGCAGCGCAGCAGGCTCCACGAGCAATCCGTCGGGGGCAGGGTCGGACGGTAAGGCCGGTTCGGTGGGGACGGTACCCGGCGCTGGCGGCACATCACCCGGTGCCGGCGGCGCATCAGCGATGCCGGCGGCAGGCACGGGCAACTTGCCTGGTTCGTCCTCCGGAGCTGGCGGCATGTCCGCCGCAGCGGGCAGCGTTAATGGTACCGGTGGGGGCGGGTTCGTCGTCCCCCCGATCACCAATTCCGACCATTGCCTGTACGGGTACAGCAAGCTGCCTTCGGACGACACGATGGCGTCTGGGCCAGTCAAATTCAAAGCTGGCAGCCTCGACGACCTCACCTTGCAACCGGAAGTCCTGCAATGGATGACGGACAACAAGTGGACCGGGGCTCACGTCATCTGGCACGCGGTGCGCGGTTGCAAGGACGGAACCGCGGGTGGCCTCTTGGGGCCGCTCGGGTTGAGCAACAGCCTCTGCACTCAACATCCAGAGCTGGTGCCGACGGATCAGAACTGCAAGACCGCTGGCGATGGCTATCAGTTCTTGCTGTTCCATCGCCACATGCTGCAGTCGTTGAAGGCGCTTTGGCCGAAGCACGCCGCAGACTTCGCCGGCTTCCCGTCCTTCCCGAAGACCAAAGCCGACGTGCCGGACGCTTACTCCGCGCCCAATTGGAACGCGACGGTTCTCGCGGCCGCTGACATCGGGGACAACATCGATAAGCCGGAGAACCTTGCCAAGTTCCCGAGCGAAGGTGCCTTGGGCCACTGGCTACAATGCAACGTCGGCGCGGCCAAGTTGGCTGGCGTCCCGGACGAGCCGTACATTGGCCTGCACTTCAATCTCCACGATCAGTGGGCACGCCAGGGCAGCGCGCACGGCTTGAACGACGGGCAAGTCAACGTCACGAATTACATGTTCTGGAAGCTTCACGGTTGGATCGACAGCGTTTGGGAAAAGTATCGCATCGCCAAGGGCATCACCGCCGACGCCACCGCGATGCAGAAGTACACCCAAGACCTCAAGCAATCCTGCAACGAGATGGACATCGCCGAAGCGATCCTCAAGCAGACGAGCGGCGGTGCGGTCTTGGATTGTCCGCCCAATGTCAACGAGACTGGGGATTTCCACACCAAGGTGCGGCCGATCTTCGAGACCGCTACGAATCACTGCGCCAGCTGCCACGGCCCGACGCAGACCTCGCCCTATGCGAACCTCACGCTCGGCGGTCAGGTGTCGAGCAAATGCATCGTGCAGAGGCTCAAGGGCGGGTCGCTCGATGGCGGGCAATTCCCGCTGGTCGTTGCGGGCGATCCGGATCGGAGCTTCCTGTACTTGAAGGCCTCTGGCAAAGCCGATGCCGCCGGTTGCGTGTCCTCGAATCCAGACCAGCCGTGCAACACAGCCGCAATGCCGCCGAGCGGCAAGACCATGACCGACGCCGAGCTGAAGATCCTCTACGATTGGATCAAGGCGGGCGCGGCGGGCCCGCCCTGATCGGCTGATCCGTGGAGGGGGTCGCTATTGCGCGGCCCCTCACGAAACGTAGCAGCGCTCGGTTCGTTGTGCGGCGATCTCCCAAGTGAAGGCGGTCTCCGCGGCGTGTCGTCCATTGGCACCCATCCAACGAGCCCAGTCGAAGTCGGAGAACAGCGTTCCGATCCCCCAGCCCACCGACTCGACCGTGGGCTGGATTTTGAGGCCAGTCACACCGTGCCAAACGAACTCGTTCGGGCCACCTACTTGAGACGCAATCACGGGCTTGCCGGCCGCCCAGCTCTCCAAAGCGACGATGCCGAAGGGCTCGTTGCGACTGGGCATGCACACGGCGTCACAGGCCTTGAACAGATCGATACGCTGCTCGCCCTTCACGTGGCCGAGAAAGCGGGTGGCGTGACCAACGCCCAACTGGCGTGCGCGCTCGCGCAAATCCCAGGACATGTGACCATCCCCCAGGAACACGAACTTGGCACTCGGGTAGTGGGCGAGCAGGCTCGGTATTGCTTCGAGCAGTAAATCAGGCCCTTTCTGTAGGCAGAGGCGGCCGCAGAACAGAACCGTCGGATCGAGTGGCCCGAGCGCGTAACCGCGCTTCACCTGGCCGGGATCGATGCTGCCATCGAACTCGTGCACCGGAACGCCGTTGTGGATCACGTCGCACTTCCAGTCCGGCAGGCCATAGATCCGCGACAGCTCTTCTTTCAACATGGAGCTGACGGCTATCACCCGATCGACCACGTAGGTGCCCTCCCATTCGCACTCTCGAATGCGTGTCGATGGGCCGTCCCAAAAGGTATTGCCGCAACGACCGTACTCCGTCGAGTGCATGGTGAGGATCGCGCGCAGCTCGGGCCGCTGCTGCTTGACCCAGCGCACGGCATCGGCAGTCAGCCAATCATGGGAGTGCACGACTTCGAACGGGCCGTGGTGCTTCTCCGTCTCGAAGAAGTGCCACACCAGTGAGCGACACATCGCGGCAATCTCCGCCACGAAATTGCTATCCAGGTCGTGCGGACAGTAATGGTACCAGACGTCGCCGACCTGACGCACGCTGCCCGTGCCTTGCCCCGGTCTGGTGAAGATGTGTACTTGATGGCCGCGTCGCGCGAGCGCCGCTGCCAGCTCAGTCACGTGAGTTGCTACGCCGCCCACCGCCGACGAGTGAAGCGTCTCCCAAGAGAACATGGCAATCCGCATCGGGACGGAGTGTATCGCCCCCGGTTGCCGCTTGGTATCGCCTTCGCTAGCGGCTCAGCAGCCGTCAGGCCCGCACACTGCGCCTTCCGCCAGCTCGGTCGCCGGCGCTGCCGCGCGCTCTGACCAAGCTTGCTGTAGCGCACCCAGCATGACTTCGGCAGATTGTGCGCCGCTCACCGCAAAGTGCCGATCCAAGACGAAACAAGGAACGCCAGTGATACCCAACTCTCGGGCTTGAGCTTCGTCCGCGCGCACGGCTGCTGCGTAAGTGTCACCTGCCAGAACATCGGTCGCTTCGCCCGCATCCAGCCCAGCTTCACTGGCTAGGCGCACGAGCGTGCCGTGGTCGCTCATCAGTTCCGCCTGCTCGAAGTAGGCCTTCATCATTCGTTCCGTCACGGCGCCCTGCACGCTCCGCTCGTAGCCGAGATGGATCAGGCGATGCGCGTCGAACGTGTTCCCCGAGCGAATGTTCGTGAAGTCGAACGCTAGCCCTTCGGCGCGCGCGAGCTGCACCAGATGGTCGGTCGACTTCTGCGCTTGTGCCACCGGCATGCCGTACTTGCGGGCGATGAATTCCACGTGTGAAACGTCGCGCCGACGCTCGGGCGGTGCGCCCGGATCGAGTTCGAAAGCGCGCCAGATCAGCTCGACCTCTGCCGCGTGGGGAAACTGCCTCAGCGCGCTCTCGAGCCGGCGTTTGCCGACGTAACACCAAGGACACGCGATATCGGACCAGACTTCCAGCTTCAGCGAGGGCATTCCCGAGAACATAAGCCCGCTACGCGCCTGCGCAATCGCGCGCTGAAGCGGACCCAGACCCACTAACGATGCAACCGGCTCGCATCATTTCGGAATGTGACGGGATTTCGATTCGGATTGACAGCCGCAACCGTGACGTGAGATGGGACTCGTGTATGAAAACGCGAATCAGTAGCAATATGGCGCTCAAGGCCTGACACCGCCATGAGCTGGCTGGCGGGTGAGTCCGTAGCGCTCGTTACGGGCGCAGCCCGTGGCATCGGCTTGGCGGTCAGCCGCGTGCTTGCCAGCGAGGGACTACGCGTGGCGGCGCTCGACCGTGACGAAAGGGCCTTGCTGGATTCGGTCGCAGCACAGCGCAGCGAGGGCCATGACGTAGTTGGCTTTGCAGTCGATCTGAGCGACTCGCGGGCTGTCGAGCAAACGGTGGCTTCCGTCGAGGGCACTGTCGGCCCGATCACGACGCTCGTCAGCGTAGCCGGGATTCTCAGGGTGGGCCCGATCCGTGATTTCTCCGACCGCGATTGGCACGACACGTTCGCGAGCAATGTGTCCTCGGCGTTCTACGTCTGTAGGAGTGTCGCTCAGCGGATGGTCCCCCGTCGGAAGGGGTCGATCGTCGCAGTTGGCTCGAACGCAGCGGCGGTCGCTCGCGTCAATATGGGGGCATACGCCGCATCCAAGGCGGCGCTGCGCTCGTTCATTCAGTGCCTCGGGCTAGAGCTGTCGGAGTTTGGAATTCGCTGCAACGTCGTCTCGCCGGGATCGACGGACACGGATATGCAGCGCGCGTATTGGTCCGACCGCCAAGGCGCGCCGGAAATCATTGCCGGAAGCTCGAGCACGCATCGCGTTGGGATCCCGCTGCGCCGTATGGCCACCGCGGACGACGTAGCGCAAGCCGTGCTGTTCCTCAGTTCCAGCCGCGCGCGTCACATCACTCTCCACGACTTGCGGGTCGATGGCGGCGCTACGTTGGGTGCCTGATGCCGACGAGAGCGAGCATGACTTGTAAAGAGCTTCGAGTCTCACCGTACGCAGTGAGTGAAACTGCCACGCAGTCGACAGGCGATTTGCAAGCGGTCGAGCTGGTCGAAGACTACCAAGAGGGCGACGCTTTCTTCTCTTCAGGCTCCTGCACTTTGCTCGGAAAAGAGCTCGAGCCGCTAGACGTTCCCGGTGCTGGATCGGAGTCGCGAGAACCGCTGGCGGCGCACATCGCGCGCGCGCTGAAGCTGAGTCCCGGTTCGGTCGTCATGGGGGCACTGCCATTCGACTCGGAGATTCCGCCACGTCTGGTCGTCCCGCGCCGCGTTCGTCGTGCGGGGCCGCTGGCGGTGGCGCCTCGCCGCTGGCATGCCCGCTTCGATTCCGCGTTCGCGATGCGCTCCGTGCCCAGTCCCGACGCCTACCGATACGCAGTGTCTCACGCTCTCTCGTTAATCGAGTCGAAGCAACTGACCAAGGTAGTCGTTGCCCGCTCGCTCGAGCTGGACTGGCAGGAACCCGTAGACGTGAGCGCATTGCTGAAGGCGCTCCTCGCCCGTCGACACGGCATCGGGTTCGCGATGGACCTCGGGACGGCGGCCAAGAACGAGCTCCGGCGTCGCACCTTGTTTGGCATCAGCCCCGAGTTGTTGGTGCGTCGGCGCGGCTCGTTGGTCAGCTCACAGCCACTCGCTGGGTCCGCGCCCCGACACCAAGACCCCGCGCAAGATGGCCGCGCTGCGCTGCGCTTGCTCGCCTCCGAGAAAGATCGTCGCGAGCACGCGGTGGTCGTCAGAGCAGTTGTGGATTGCCTGCGCCAACATTGCTCGAACGTCGAACACGCCGCTGAGCCCGCGTTGGTCCAGACGGAAACACTTTGGCACCTGGGAACGGAAATTCGCGGCGTGCTGCGCAACTCAGCGACGACTAGTTTGGAGCTCGCCCTTTCCTTGCACCCGACTCCCGCTGTGTGCGGTCATCCGCTATCGGCCGCGCGCCGGGCAATTGCGCTGCTCGAACCTTTCCAGCGCGGCTTCTTCGCCGGTGCGGTGGGCTGGTGCGACGCCGGCGGTGACGGTGAGTGGGCGGTGACCATCCGCGCTGGCGAGGTCGAGGAGACGCGCCTGCGCTTGTACGCGGGCGCAGGCATCGTCGCCGGTTCCGACCCGGCGCTGGAGCTGGCCGAGACCTCGGCCAAGTTGAATACGCTGCTGCGAATTTTGGGAGTGCGCTGCGATTCGCAAGGAGCGCACTCATGAAGCGTGTCCGTGCTCGAGAGCCCATGCTGGAAAGGCCGGTCTTGCCAGGATTCTCGCCTTGGCCGCCGGATTTCGCCGAGCGCTATCGGCGTGCGGGCTACTGGAGTGGCGAGACCTTGGGCGACATGTTGCAGCGTGCGGCTCGCCAGTTCGCCGGTAGAACGGCGCTGGTTGGGGCTGACCGCCGAGTGACCTACGCGGAGCTCGATCGTCGCGCCAATGAGCTTTGCGCCGGTTTTTCTCGGTTGGGGGTGCGTGCGTACGATCGCGTCATCGTGCAATTGCCGAATCTTCCGGAGCTGGTCGAGGTTCTATTCGGACTATTTCGGCTCGGTGCGATCCCCGTGTTTGCTTTGCCTGCGCATCGCGCAACCGAGATCGAATCGTTCGCGCGTGCCACTCAGGCCGTCGCGTACGTCACGGCTGACGCCGGCAGCGGCTACGACTATCCCAGCTTGGCTCGTCGGTTGCGCGTTGCGGTTGCTAGCGTGCGGCACGTCGTCATCGTTGGAGATGAGCAGGAGTTGACTCCTCTTTCTGCTCTTCTGGGTGATGCCAGCCCCATTGCTCCGCCGCTCGCTTCGGACGTCGCGTTCTTGCAGCTGTCCGGGGGCAGCACGTCGGTACCGAAGTTGATTCCTCGAACGCACGACGACTACTTGTACAGCGTTCGAAGAAGCGCGGAAATTTGCGAACTGAGCGAGGCCAGCGTCTATTTGTGCGCGCTGCCTGCTGCTCATAATTTTCCATGGAGTTCACCCGGCGTGCTGGGCGTGCTGCACAGCGGAGGAACGGTGGTGTTTGCACAGCGCCCGAGCCCGGACTTGTGTTTCCCATTGATTGAGCGCGAAAAGGTCACCATTACCGCGTTGGTTCCGCCCCTCGTTTCATTGTGGCTGGAGGCCGCAAAAACGCGGCGAGAGCTGCGCTCGAGCTTGAACTTGTTACAGGTTGGCGGCGCGAAGCTGTCCGCCGAGCTCGCGCGCCGCGTCGAGCCGGTGCTCGGCTGCAAGCTGCAACAGGTCTACGGAATGGCCGAGGGTCTGGTCTGCTACACGCGGCCGGAGGACAGCGAAGAGACGATCTCGAGCACCCAGGGGCGTCCGATGTGCCCAGACGACGAGCTGAGAGTCGTGGACGCGCTCGGCAACGATGTGGCTGGAGGCGCGGTTGGTGAGCTCTGGACACGGGGTCCGTACACCGTACGGGGCTACTACCTAGCCAATGAAATCAATCGCGAAGCGTTCAGCAGCGACGGGTTCTATCGCACCGGCGATCTGGTCAGATTGACGGCAACGGGTCACGTCGTCGTCGAGGGCAGGGTCAAAGATCAGATCAATCGCGGCGGTGAGAAGGTGTCCGCGGAAGAAATCGAAAATCATTTGCTCGCCAGCCCGGACGTGCGTGACGCTATCGTCGTGGCACTTCCCGATCGCTTTCGGGGAGAGCAAGCGTGCGCGTTCGTGATTCCTGCTCGAGATGGGCTGGCCGCGTCGGAGGTGCTCGGCTTCCTGCGTCGCCGAGACATCGCCAGCTACAAGCTGCCCGATCGCATTCGCTTCGTGACCGAATTCCCACAAACCGGCGTAGGCAAGGTGAGGCGCAGCGAGCTGCGGGAGCAACTGAAACTCATGCTGAGTGCAGAGCAGTTCGCCAAACGATCCGAGAAAGGTCAGCCCTAGGAGTAGCGATGCCCCTGCCCAAAATCAACTCATACGCGATGCCCGAACAGAGCGAGCTTCCGAGCAATCGAGCTGCTTGGCAGCTCTCGGCGAGTCGCTCTGCGCTGCTCGTCCACGACATGCAAGGCTACTTCGTGAACGCGTTCCCACCGGGCGAATCACCGGTGCGCGAGCTGATCGCGAATGTGCGCCGGCTGTGCGATGTGGCTCGTGCTTCGGGTATGCCAATCTATTACAGCGCTCAGCCGGGAGATCAGGATCTGGAGAGCCGTGGACTGCTCGCGGATTTCTGGGGCGCCGGTTTGAGCAAAGCGCCTGCCGACCAAGACATCGTGCCGGAACTGACGCCGCGCGAAGGGCCGAACGAAACTCGACTGACGAAGCACCGCTACAGCGCGTTTCAAAAGACGGAGCTTTTGAAACTGCTGCGCGAGCGTGGCAGGGATCAGCTGATCATTTGCGGAGTTTACGCTCACTTGGGCTGCCTCTTGACGGCTGGCGAAGCGTTCATGAACGACGTCGCGCCGTTCTTCGTCGCCGACGCAGTCGCCGACTTCACGGCAGAATTGCATCATCTGTCGCTGCGCTACGCGGCGGGCCGGTGCGCGGTCACGTTGTCGACAGAGCAAGCGCTCTCTGCCCTCGTGCCGCAGTCGCTCGGCCACCGAGAATCCACCGTCCAGCAGCTGCGCTGCGAGTTGACGGAGCTGCTCGATGAAGACGACGCAGGTCCGATCTCGCTCGACGAGTCATTGTTCGATCGCGGCTTGGATTCGATCCGATTGATGATGCTAGTCGAACGCTTTCAGCAGCGCGGCGCGGCGGTCACCTTTGGAGATCTCGCAGAACAACCGACCTTGCTCGCCTGGGCCAGCCTGCTCGACACGCGCGCTGCTGTTCGCTGAGCGACTGCCAAGTCTCGCAGTTCGCGGCGATTATGCGAAATACATGCACAATTGTGCGGTGTGTAGTCGTGTTGTTGCGGATTGTTTAGCGGCGGCCGAATGAAAGATAGTAATGATTTGCATTTTCAATAAGAGGTAGCTAGGAAGCCAGCAAAGAAACGCGACGCCGGTTGCCGACACCTCGCTGCGGCCACGGCTCGAAACGGATTAAGAAAGGTCACATCCAATGTTGGATCCTAGGAGATTGATTGTATTGACTGCGCTTACTGCAGTCGCGAGCTCGATTTGGGCATGTGGTGGCGACAGCAGCGACGATTCGAGTGGACAGGCAGGCAAGAGCGGCGCGGGCGCTGCGGGCAAGGGCAACGGCTCTGGCGGTGCCAGCGCTGGCCGCGGGGGCCAGTCGCAGGGCGGCGGTGACACTGGCGAAGCCGGCGCTCCGGTCGGCGAAGCGGGCGCTCCGGTCGGCGGCGGAGCTGGCGAAGCGGGCGAAGGTGGAGCCGGCGGCGGCGCGCCAGTGAACGTGTGCCCGGCATTGCCTCCCGTGCTTTCCGTGAGCGGTTGTACTGGGGTCGGTCCACTGTGCACGGTGACTCAGAACGATTGCGTCTTTACCGCCAATTGCGGAGGCAAGCTCTTCACCGGCGAGCTCGACGCCGCTGGCGTGTACAAGATGAATCCGCCCGACAGCACGGCTACGGACGGCACCGTGACCGCCATCGCTTGCAAGGGTGAAACCAAGAACGCGCTCACCATCGGTCAGTGCGACATCAAGACCAGCGGCGGAGCGCTCGCCGCGCCCGAAACCAAGACTTGCACGCTGGCCTTCGACCCCGTGATTCGCCCGGCGATTACCTGTCTGGAGCTACCGAAGACGCTCGATGCCCTGACGATCTGCAAAGAGGGTGCGGCTGCCGGTGGCACGACCATCGCAGCTGGAAAATGCAGCGTCGTGCAAGACGGTTGCAACTTCCAAGCGGAGTGCCAGAACGACCTGGTCCTGGCGGGGACGGTCACGGAGACCGGCGTGAGCTTCGCGCAAACGCTCAAAGCATTGGCTGACGCGCAGAAGCCCACCAACGGCAACCCGGCGTTCCTCAAGGGCGCCGACGTTCGGCACACCTGCACCGGCACTGTCACGGGGTCGAACCTGGCCGGCACCTGCGGCGCTGGCGCAACTGGGCGCGGTGGCACGAACACCAGCGTGTGCGCCGTCGAATCGACGCTGTCCGGCTTGCCGCCGGTGTGCTCGTCGCTCGTACCGGGCGATGCGAAGTTGTTCGCGCTCGATTCGTGTACGCTCCTGAAAGAGGGCGAGGGCGCGAACGCCGGTATCGGTGAACCCGTATGTGCCTATCGCCAGAACAACTGCGTGTGGGACGTGCAGTGCGGTAACGACCTGCATTTTGGTGGTCGCTTCCCGGACGCAACTACGAAGAAGGCCGAATGGCGCCTCGACACGGGGACGCCTTGCGAAGCGACCTTCGACGCGAACGGCAAGTTGACTGGAAAGTGCACGGTCCCGGGCCAAGCCGCCTGCGCGCTTACCAGCAAGACCGCAGTTCCGGGCGGCTCCACCTGCTCGACCCTGCAGGGTAACTCCTTCACGACCAAGGGCTGCGCGGGTGGCTCGACGGTGTGCAGCGACACCCTACAGCACGGTTGCAACTTCATGGCCGTGTGCACCTTCGCTACGTCGCATGATCTGTTGGTCGCGGGTTCGGTAAGTGTCAGCCCGACGTCGACGCGCAATCGTATGGAGTTCAACGGTACCGGTGACTACAAGTGCAGCGTGGAGCAAGCCACCGCCGCCGACATTGCCAATGACTACCGTGTTGCCAACGAGTGGTTCGGACAGTGCACCAATTCGACCGGCGGCCAGTGCCGGAACAATTGGACCACGACCAACACCTCCGGGTACCGCGGTCTGCAAGTGTTCTTCACCCCAGCCACGCCGTGACTTGAACCTGGTTCGGGGAGCCGAGCCAATCGCAGCCTGAAAAGCCCCCCGGTTTCGACTGGGGGGCTTCTTTTCGTGGGCTAAGTAAGGAGTGCCGGGCACATCCGTCCCGGCGCGTCGAGGTTCACTCGGCGACGATGGGCTCGTGGTGGTCGTGCCCGGCGATGCCGCGCTTCCAGTGCCCGGAGACACGAATGCGCGAAACTTCGAGCCGCTGTTCGGCGAGCAGATGGCGATAGACCGCCCGAACCTCTGACGCCTCACCCGCGATCCACGCAAAGCCTTCTTTGTCGGGAAACTCGAGCGTGCGCACCGCTTCCAACAATGCGCGCGTCGCGTCCTTCGTCGCGCTGCGATGGACCCAACGAACAGGGACGGGTGGTGGCAGTACGCGGCGGAGCTCGTTCGCAGCGTCATCGACTAGAAAGACTACGAACGCGGTCGTCGTGGAGGGCAGCCTCGAGATTCTCAGGGCCATCTCCGGAAGCGCTGTTTCGTCACCCACGAACAGCTGCCAGGCGAACTCGCGCTTCAATACTTGCGAGCCGCGGGGGCCGGCGACTCCCACCACGTCGCCGATGGCGGCTCGGCTCGCCCAGGCCGAACCCAAGCCGCCTCCGTGCAGAAAGAAGTCGATGTCGAGCTCTCTGGCGACGGCATCGAAGCGAAGCGGAGTATAGTCACGCCCAGCGGGCCTCTGCCCGAGCTTGGGGAGAACGATCCCGAGGGGCCCGAAGGCGGGGACGAGCGGCTTCGTCTCACCAGGCCTAGTGAAGAACATCTTCACGTGATCTTCTGGGGCGAGCGATACGAAGCCTTCGAGCTCGGCACCGCCCAAGGTGATTCGACGCATGCGCGGGCTGAGAGATTCGATGCGCACGACCTCGAGCAGCCGCACGCGCAAGGGGTGGCGAACCACATCGAACAGCGTCTTGTCGATGCTCATGACTGCACCGCGACAGGACGCTGTGTTTCTCGTGGATTCCGTCGTGCTTTGCCGACCTTCACGCGCAAAAGCCACCACAAAAAAACTGATTACTCAAGACCAATCTGCAGTTGAGTTGCGTTTTCAATAAAGGCGTCTTGCACGGAGCAAGCCGTAATCACTGACCCGATCAAGACGAGAAGGGAATTCTGACAGCCATGTCACTATTGATTTGCATGTTCAGTCCGTGAAGCGTATCAGAATTTCGACAATTCCCCATTGAATCCAGGCGATCGAGGACAATATGGAGACCACTGATATCTTGATCATGGGCTCGTCGATCAGCGCTCAGCTGGCTGCGAGCTACCTGCGAAAGCATCTCCCCGAGCTGTCCGTAACCGTGGTTGGACCCGAGGTCGAGCGTCGGCCAGTGGTTGGTGAATCGACGATTTCGATCACCGCTCGCTTCATGGTCGAGCTCGGAATGGGCGATATTTTGGTCGAGAAGCACTATCCCAAGTACGCGCTCACTTACTATTACAAGGACCGCCTCGACGACCCCCGTGACCGCACGTACCACGTGTCCGAGTCGCCCTTCGTCCTGCCAGAGCTTTCCTACAATCTGAATCGATTCACCTTCGACAAGCAAGTGCGCGCTCACGCAACTCGACTTGGAGCTGTTCAGCTCGCCGGACGCGTTCGCGAGCTCGACCTGAACGGGTCAGGCCCGAAGTGCGTGACGGTCATGGATGAATCCGGCCACGAGCGCAGATTGTCAGCGCGCTTTTTGATTGATGCTTCGGGACGAAGCCGACTGGTGGGTCGCAAATTGGGGCTCGAAGCGCAGTATCCGGCGTTCGTCGCACAGCGCTCGTCCTACTGGTTTCGCTTGCGTGACTTCGACCGCAGCGCGCTCGCGAAAATCGACGTGATCAAGAAGGAAAATCGCGCCTATGACTCGTACTACGTGACTCACCACTTCATGGGGCGCGGAAATTGGATCTGGTGCATTCCGATGCGCGCAGAAGACGACGTTGACCTTGTCAGCGTCGGGATCTGCTACCGGGCAGATCTGTACTCTAGACCGATCACGGATGTCGCGAGCTTCTTGGCTGCCGTGCGCGAAGAACATCCGGTCGTCGCGGAGTTCACGGAGTCGGGAGAAGTGACGGACGAGCAGCAATATCGCAACTACATGTACGATACGCGTCAGCAATACTCGACGGACAACTGGTTCTTGATTGGAGACGCAGCGCGCATGGTGGATCCGCTATACAGCACGGGCATCGCCAGTACGACGATTCACATTCAGCAAGTGGCCGAGCTGATTCGTCGCGCGAACGAAGACGACTCTTCCGCGCAAATCGTGCAGGATTTCGAGGCTCTGATGCGCGCAATCCAGTATGGCAGCCAAGCTGACATCTCTGCACTTTACGATGTCATGTTCGACCGATTTCAGTGCCAAAGTCGAATGTACCTGTCATCCCTGACATTCTTCCATTTGCTCGCACCGCACGTGGCCAACGGCTATCACTACAGCGCCGATGACTGCCGCGCGCTCGCGAGTCAATTGGGGCCGGAAAGCCGACTCACGCGGGAGTGCCTGGAGCTATTCTCGTTGATCGAACGCGCGGCGCGTTCCGCGCGCCTCTCGAACCGGGATTATCCCGAAGTGCAGGGCACGGCGGTGTTCAACGCCGAGTTTTACGGGCACCTCCGTAAAGAGGAAATACCGCGCTCGCTGCGCACGCTTTGGCAACGCTTCGGCGCTTACAAAGATCATCTGGAACGCTTGCTCGAGAAGCCGCCGCGATTAGACTCCGCGCACATTGATGCAACTCCTCAGGTATAGAGCCTCGGCGATCTTGCGCGCGCTCGGTCGCGGTGCTCTCGGCTCGTGTTTGTTGGGCGCGCCATTCGTTGCTTGTTCGAGCGTTGGCGAAAGCGGCAATGCGGGCGCGGCCGGGATGTCCGGGGCAAGCCTCACAGAGCAAGCTGGCCGCGAGCAAGACTCTGGCGCGATTGCGGGAGGTGACGCAGTCGGCGGAGCCACGGCAGGCGGAGCCGCCATCGGCGGAGCGAGCAATGCCGATGCCGGAACGGCCGGTACGGCTGACAACGGCGCGGAGGCAGGTACTGACTCGGGTGGCGAGGCCCCGGCGACCGCCTTCGACGGCGCGCCGCCCTACGAGCCAGTCGTCGTTCCCGCTGCGAAGGCCAGTTGCGGCGTCGATCCGAGCGCGCGCCCCTGCCTGAGTTGCCACAACGTACTCCACTCGACGCCGTTCATGGCGGGTGGCACCGTTTTCGAAGACGCGAGCAAGAGCTCGCCCGTGGCGGCCGTCGAAGTGCGGATCGTCAGTCAATCTAGCGGCAGTGCGTATCTGACTCACTCCGACGCAGACGGCAATTTTTGGCTACCGCGCCCGACCGTAGCCGACAATGGGCCGTATCTGATTGGTATTCGCAAGGACACCGTGGTTCAAAGCATGCCGCTCCTCCAGCAGACTCTGGACTGCAATTCGGCCGCTTGTCATGGCAGCACGTTCTTCGGGCCGATTCACTTGTTCGCGACGGACTGACCGCGCGTGTGCACGATCCCGAGAGCGATGGCACTCCGGCAATAAGCTTCGATCAACGAGTCTCCGATCGGCGAAGTGTCCAGCTCGGGCAGCTTTGCCCGCACCGCCGCGAAGGACAACGACGCGCTCGCGCCATTCGACGTTTGGGCTTCGCCGCCCATACCATTGAGCTCGAAGAATGCCGAGGTGGCGCGGTCCTCGTCGTCGTCGCTCGCGCGCAGGAGCTCGAGCCATGCGCCGAGCGGCAACTCGCGAAGCACTACACCGAGCGTCTCCAAACCAGCCCGGACGCGCCCGAGCTGTACGGTGCCCGCCTGCACCAAATGATAGGCTTTGCTCGGGGTCTGCGCGCTGCCGGCGAGCGCCAAGCGCACCAGCGTGTCCGCGGTGACGTCGGCTGGTAGCCAGGGCTCTGCGACAGCGAGTTCGGGCCAGGATCCGAGCCGACTCGCGGAGCGAGCGATCCGCCAGACTAGGTCCGCGGTGTTCACGCGCGGTCGGCGCTGGGCTCCCGTGACTCGTCCCAATCGGTACACGGCCGTAGACAGGCCGCGCTTTCCTGCGTCTGCACACAGTTGCTCGGCGTGCCACTTGGATTGCTGATAGCCGTCCGTGAGCCCCGCGTGCAGCTCGAAGAACCGTTCTGGTGCGGCTTGCGTACTGCTCAGCGGCGCGGTGGCGACCGTCGACACGTGGTGGAATTCACTGCCCCAACAGCACGCGAGATGGAGCAAATTGCGGGTAGCTAGCACGTTGCTCGGGTACAGGCTTTCGTAGTCGCGGGTGAGGCTCACTTGAGCGGCGGAATGTAAGACCCATGTGCAAGGATCGCCGAGCGCTTGCGCCCAGTCTTCTGCGTTGCCCGGTGCCAGCAGGTCGAGCGCGACGGCTTGCCAACGCGCGGCTGCGGGCTCCAGATCCACGCCATGCTTGCGGGCATGCTCGAGCAGACGTAGCCGTGCGCTAGCCGCGTCCGCCGCGCGTACGGTGCACACCACGAAGCAATCGGGCTCCTCGAGCAAACGCTGGAGCAAGTGCACACCGACGAAGCCCGTTGCGCCCGTCAACAACACGCGCCGCCGTCGTCGAGTGACGAACCGTGGCGGAGGAAATCCGGACTCAGCCAAGGGAGTGGGTAGTGGCGTGAAGGCCGGACGCTCACTGGGTCGGGCTGTTTCCACGAGCAATGCGGCCTGTTTGCGAGGCGTCGGATTTCGGAAAATCGCCGCCACGCTCAGCTCGCTGCCGGCCTGGCTGAGGCGATTGGCGAGCTGAATTACCTGCAGGCTGCTGCCCCCCACGCTGAAGAAGTTATCGTCGATGCCGACATCGGCCACGCCAAGTACCTCTTTCCAAGCAGAGACCACGCGCTGCTCGTCGGCCGAGCGTGGCAATGCAGCCTCGTCAGCTGAGGGCGCACGGCGTAGCAGCGCTCGATCGAGCTTGCCGTTGCTCGAACGGGGCAGCTGCGCGTGGATCTCGAATACCGATGGCACCATCGGCGCGGGCAGCGATGCGAGCAAGAATTCCCGGAACTCCGCGCTCGTGACTCGCCCCGCGTCCGCTTCCACGTGCGCCACCAAGTGCTTCACCGCGCCAGAGCTCTCGGCGAGCACGGCGCAGGTGCGGATCAGCGGGTGCTTGGACAAGATTGCCTCGACCTCGGCGGGCGCAACGCGGTAGCCGCTGATCTTCAGTTCGTCATCCGCGCGACCCACGAAGCTGAGCTGGCCGTCGAGCGCACGTGTCACGCGATCGCCCGTACGATAGGCCCGCGCGAAACCGGGCAGGGAGACGAAGCGCTGACGGGTCAAATCGGGTCGTCGAAAGTAGCCGGTGCTCAGAGTCGGGCCGGCGAGAAAGAGCTCGCCGCTGGCCTCCATTGCTTCGATCAACTTTCCCCGATCATCGACCAGCAGCGCCTCGACGCCGGGGAGCGGGAGGCCAATGGGCACTTCGCAACCTGGCTGCCAGTGGCTCAGATCAGCGACCGTGGCGACCACCGTGGCTTCCGCCGGGCCATAGGTGTTCAGCAGTCGCACGTGCGGCGCGAGTCGATGCCAAGCTTCGAGCCGACCGGGCAGCGCGGCCTCGCCGCCGATGATCAGCAAGCGCAGCTCGGGCCACAACTGCGCGGAACCTACTTCGAGGGCCAGCGTGAGTTCGTGCCAGAAAGCAGTGGGCAGGTCGAGCACACTGATCCGCTCACGTTCACAGGCCGCGCAGAACGCGCGTAGGCTATCGAGCCAAGCGTCGTCCCGTAGAACGAGTGTGGCGCCTGACGTCCAGGTGACCAGTAGCTCCTCGACGCTGGCGTCGAAGGCTAGCGGCGCGAACTGCAGCACGCGATCTTCCGTGCTAAATCCGTAGCCCGCGCGCGCCGCGTGAACGAAGTGGGCAAGGGCTGCGTGGCTCACGGTTACGCCCTTGGCCTCGCCGCTGGAGCCGGACGTGAACACCACGTACGCCAGCTGATCGTTCGGCGTGGGCGTAAACGGCTCGGGCTCGGCTTGGCCGGCTCCGAGCGCTTGCCAGCTCGTGCAGCGGCGCGTCGCGGCGGGCAACTGCAGTGCTTCGGTGCCATCGGGTTCACATAGCAATAGCCACGGTTCGAGCTGGTTCAAGATCTGTTGGCGACGAAGCAACGGATGCTTGTGATCGAGAGCCGCATAACCCGCACCGAGATATAGTGTTCCGAGGATCGCGATCATGGCTTGGGGTCCGCGCGGCAGATCGAGTACCGCGAAGCGCCCTGGTCGCAAGCCGCACGCGTCGAACTCAATCGCTGCGACGCGCGCTGCGGCATCGAGCTGCGCGTAGGTCCAGCTGTGTTCGCCGGCGCGCATAGCGATCGCCGTGGGGCGCGCGCGCGCGTGAGTTCGTACCTGTTCGGCAATCGACGCGACGGCGTTCGGTGCGGACGGGAATAACATGCGTACTTGCTTTGGATCCGCCATGCCAGCGTCGAGCGCGGACACCAGTTGATCGGCGAGCCTTTCGACCTCGACCACCGGGAATGAATCGGGGTGTGCGTCGACCAAGAGCTCGAGCGTGCCCTGACGAGGGGTGAGCGCGAAGGATAGGTCCTCGACCGGGCCGGCCGAGATTTCCAAGACCTGCGCGCTGCAGGCGCCAAAAGACAGGGAAAGATCGAAGGGCATCAAGTTCACGAGCGGGCCAAATAGGCTGCCACCGCTCAGCGCGGGCTCGCCTTTCAAGTGCTCGTAGCGGTAGCGCTGATGGCGTTTTTGCCGCCGCAGTGAATTCTTGATCTGTTGGGCCAAGGACAGCAGGCTCGAATCAGGTCGGCAATTTACGGGCAGCGCCGTGATGTTCATTGCCATGCACGGCAGCCGCAGCAGCGGTGTCCCGAGGCGCAACATGACTGGCAGGCCGAGCGAGAAAGTACTCGCCCCGGTGCGGGCGTGAACCAGCTGCGTAACACTCGCAAGCACCAACTCCGTCCAGGCCACGTTCAGTGCCTCCGTCGCTCCGCGCAAGCGTCCCGCGAGGGCGGGCGGAAGTAGCCGAGTCACGTGCACACCCGCCGCTGGCAGGGAGGAGCGCGCCCCGAGCCGCGCGCCGTGCAGTCCAGCAAGTTCATTCAGCCAGAACTGCCTGTCGAACTCGCGTTCGCTGGAAGCTTGATAGCTGCGATCTGCCTCCACTACCTGCTCGAGAGTGGGAAAACTGGCTGCTTTTACCGGTATACCGCTAATCAAAGCCGCATAATGTTCGGCCACGCGACGCGCAATCAGATTGAAGCCGTAGCCATCGAGGGCGATATGGTGCGCCACGTGCAGCCAGGCATGCCGACCGTCCGCGAGCCGAATCAGCTCGTGCGCGTATAGTTCGCCAGCCGCGATGTCGAACGGCTTGGAGATTGCTTTGTGCCCATGTGCTTGGAGTTGCGCGATGACGTTCGACGATTCAGGCAGGGCGAGTTGCGAGAAGCAGGCGCCGCGGTAGGCGATGCGCTCGCGGATGGGCAGCCCTCGGCGCTCGCTGAAGCAAACTTGCAACGAGTCCGTTTCGCGCAATGTCGCATCGAGCGCGCGTGCGAACGCGTCGCGATCGAGCGGACCGCTCAAGATCAAACACTGGGAGGCGAGATAGACCGAGGGATCGCCTGCGGCCTGCTGCCCGAGCCAAACGCCGAGTTCGGCCTCGGTCAGGGCGGTGCCGGCAACGGAGCCCTGGTTTCGTTCTGAATCGGTCAACATGGGAAGAATTGGCAAGATTGGCGCGACGGTTGAAACAAGTAGAAGCGAAATTTGGTCCAATTGGTATTGAAAATGCGAATCAATAGTGTTTTTGTCTCCGGGTCAACCCGGAGACCAGACGTCTATGACACAAGCAGGAGCGACCGCCGGCCTTCCTCGCCGTAACCCTTTGCCACTCGTTCTCAATCGCTCGAACGCGCTCTTGGAGCGCGCGCGCGCGGTGATCCCAGGGGTTACCCTGTCGATGATGAAGCGTCCCGAGCACTTTGCACCAGGGGCGTTCCCAGTGTTCTTGAACGGCGGCCGCGGAGCGCTGGTCGAGGACGTGGACGGAAACGAGTTCATCGACTTCGTGTGCGGCCTGGGTGCGACTTCGCTGGGTCACCAGCATCCCGCGTTGCTCGAGGCGATGCGTTCGGTGTTGGAACGCGGCTTCATTCATTCCTTGCCGGTCAGCTTGGAGGTGTCCGCGGCCGAGCTGCTCGTGGACACGATTCCGGGTGCCGAGATGGCGCGTTTTTTCAAGACAGGTGCCGACGCCACCTCGGCTGCCGTGCGCTTGGCTCGCGCGATCACTGGCAAAGAACGGATCATCGCCGTCGGCTACAACGGCTGGCACGATCACTTCATGTTCGACACGCCGGGAGTGCCGAAAGCACTCGCCGCGCTGACCCGCCGCATGCCCTTGTTCACGCCTGCGGATGAAGCACCACTCTTGGCCGCAATCGAGCAAGATGGCGGCAATTTGGCCGCTCTGTTGCTGTCGGTGCCCTACAATCGCAGCCTTTCGAAGGAGTTCTTGGCAAGTGTGCGCCGAGCCTGCACTCAGCAGGGCGTACTATTGGTGTTCGACGAAATCGTAACTGGCTTCCGGCTCGCGCTGGGCGGCGCCCATCAGCACTTCGGCATCCAAGCGGACATCGCTTGTTTCTCCAAGTCGCTTGCTGCCGGCATGCCACTGTCAGCGGTCGTCGGGCCGCGCGAGCACCTGAAAATGATGGACACGCTGCAGGTCTCTACGACCTTTGGCGGTGAGCTGCTCTCGCTCGCGGTCTGTGAAGCGGCGCTGAATGTGTATCGTTCGACTGACTATATCGAGCAGATCAGCGCGCTGGGCAGCGCGCTATGTAGTGGCGTCAACGCTGCCTCGAGCGCCGCCGATGCGCCGCTGCGCGTGCTGGGTTACGATTCCATTCCGCTCTTTTCCTTCGACCGTGATCCGGCTCGGCATGGCCCGCTCATGCGCCAATTCCAGGGTCAGATGGCCGAGCGGGGCGTGTTGCTTCGACGCGACCTGAACTTCATCAACGCCGCACACACCAAAGAACAAATCGACTTTACGGTCGCGGCCAGCGCGGAAAGCCTGGCCGCCATGCGCCGGGCTGGCGCCTTCGAGAGCTGAGCTGGGATGCACGGCTCGTCTGGAGAAGACCTGCTGGAGCGCGCTAGCCGGAATCGTCTCACGCGTGCGCTCGCGACCGTCGAAGTAGAACTCGAAGCTCGCGGGCTGCGGCTCACCGAGTCGCGGCGCCAACTGGTGACCCTCACGCTGGATGTTCCTGGCTGTTTCCGGGCAGAAGATCTGGTGCGCGTGTCGCAACGCGCCGGCCAGTCGCGCGCATCGCTCTCCACCGTGTACCGCATGGTGCCGGTGATGATCCAAGCTGGGGTCCTGCGTGAAGTGACGTTTCCCACTGCGCGTGGGCGCTTTTTGGAAGTCGCTTTCGAGCGCGATGCGGCGGATCACCTACGCTGCATCGGCTGTAACACGGTTGTCGAGTATCGTCTGCCCGCGCTGGACGCCATTCGTCGAGCGCTGAACGCCGAGTTCGGCTTCGAGCTCACGGGACGCCGCTTCGAGGGCTATGGTTTCTGTCGCGAGTGTCGGCCGAAAAGCTCCTAGGCGCCAAGAGCAGATTCGAAGCCCACCTCGAGCAAGCGATAGCGCGAGACGAAGCCAACGCGTGAACCCAGCCGGATAGAGGCTTCGTTCTCGGCCGCGCAGCCACTGATGGGTATCAAGCCACGCTGCAGGCAGAACTCCGCCATGTCGCGTAGGAAGTAGACGGCGTAGCCCTTGTTACGAAACCGCGCGTCGACCGCCAACCCGAGATCGACCTCTGGGCGTCCGGCGATCACGGGTCGAATGATGCCGAAGCCAAGCAGCGCGTCATCACGCTCGAATAAACGCATGGCGCCCGCGCGAACCACGGCCGTGAGCCGCTCGGGATGAGTGAACACTTGCTGATCGATGGCGCGGATGCGCGGTAAATCTCGGCCTTCTGCGGGCCGCTCGCTGTAGCGGATGCGTGGAATTTCCGGTAGCTCGCGGCGCACGAAATCCCGCACCAAAATGCCGCGGACGCGTACCGTGGTCTGAATATCCATCGCGCATGCCAGGAGCAGGTGGTCGAAGGACTTGACCAGGGCAGTGCGCACGCCACGTTCGAGCACGAACTTGCGGAAAATCAGGTGGCTGTAGGCTTGGAACTCCGGCCGGACGTAAAATTCGAGCAAACCCTCGCGCTCGTGCAGGATGAAATAACCAGCGAGCTCACCTTTGGCCGAGATAGTGAAGCACTGCGCCTGCTGAACCAGCACTTCGAGCAGCGCTTCCTGTGCGGCCAGCAATCGATCCAAATAGTCGTTTCGCAAGTCGCGCAGCGTTTCGAGCGAGACGGGTAAGAATGTCGGGCGAATGTTCATGGCAGAATGATTAGTCTCCGGGGCCTAGTTTCTGAGCGACGTCGCCGAACAAGAGATCGTTCGCCGTTCCGTACGCCACGACGCCCGCTATCCCGAGTGCGGAGATCAGTGAGATGGCACCAGCGATGCGGGTGGTTTTGAGTTGCCACCACATGACCAGGCCCGATAGCCCCCAGAACACCATGGCCACGCCCAAGAGATCTTGGAACAGAGCCCAAAACCAGCGGGCTCGCAGACCCATCGGGAAGTGGTGCGTGGTGTGTAACATCGAAAAGAGTTGGCTCATTCCAAGGTTCGGAAGCTGATCCGCGCGGCGGCCAGAGACTTTGCCGGTGCCGACGGCGTAACTCACGTTCCACAGCTCGCCTCGGCTATCTCTCACTCGCAATTCGAGCGTCGGCGCGAGCCGGGGATCGCCCTTCAGCGCAGCAGCGCCGGGCGTGCCGGTCTTCGATAGCAGCTCACTCAGCTTGCCCTCGAGTTCGCCGAGCGAGTACTGCGGCAGCTCCAGATGCGCGGTAGCGAACGGTGCAGGATCTCCGTCCGGTCGCGCGCTGCGCGTGGCCACGATGCCGACGGCACGTTCGGGATTGAACAGCAGCAGGTGTTGCCCGTTAGGCGCGGGGGCTTTGAGCACCAACGTCCCGTTCAAACGTGCCGTGAACTCCGCGTCCAACGCGTAGGCTCGTTGTCCCGCGCTGGCGTTGAGCTTGGCGACCACCTCGCTCGCGACCGCCTGCAGCTCCCAGGGGACGAGCCCGGTCAGCTCGCGCACCCGTTCGGGACCAAGGCGAAAGGCGCTTACCTGCTCACCCAGATTTGGGTGATTGAACAGCAATCCGCTGGCGCCAAAGAACATCAGCCAGGGCAAGAGCACCAGGCCGGCGTACAAGTGAATTCGGCGAGCGAGCTTCAGCCACTTGAAACGACGCAAGGCTTCGGAGAGGGCATTCAGTCGCACTTCCTTATATTAGTGAAAGTGCGAATCAATAGCAATACGCCGACTGGGCTAGCGACGGGTTCGGGCTCGACACTCGCTGCACGTGCCGAAAAGCTCATGCACGTGACCGGTCAAGCTGAAGTCGAAGCGCTCTGCGACGTCGCGCTGCAGCATCTCGATGGCGTCGAAGCAGAACTCGACGACCTTGTGGCAGTCGGTGCATACGAGATGGTCGTGATGTTCGCGTTCGAAGGCGCGCTCGTAGCGGCGGCCCTCGCCCTCGGCGCCAGGCGCAATCTGTAACAATCCGGCATCTACCAACAGCGGGATGGTGCGATACACCGTGGTCGAGTGCGCCCCCGGCAAACGCGCCGCGAGCTCATCGATTGTCCAGTGGCCGCCGTGCGACAGCGCGGCTTTAGCGATCGACTCGCGCACGCCGGATGCTTTCAAGCCGCGGTGCCGGACCAGCGATTGTAATTGCTCGAGCGCGCGCGTCAGCGCCGCGTCGTCCAGCTCCGGCGGATTTCTGACAGGGCGCACGCTCGAAGCATGGGGAATATGGTCGCACTATTCAAGTCCGCGGCCGGGGGTCCCGGTCGAAATTCGGCGTTCTGTTCCAGGAATCGTTGCTGATTGCTGCTGAACGGCATTTTCAGGAGACTTGATTTTGCTATTGAATATGCGAATCAATATCATGTACGCCACGGGCCGTGACCAGTTCGCGCCCTGCACCGCTCTTCGTCTTGGCCGCGGGCGTGTTGCTCGTGCGCTCGGCGTTGGGTCAGGCGGCGAACGAGGCTCCGCCAGCTGAGGCGTTGGCGACGCCCGAGGCAACGACGGTGGCCAAGGCAGTGCCGGCTGATGCAGCGTCTCGTCCGGTCGAGGTGACGGTCCGCGGGACTTCCGTCGCGCACCGCCAACGCAGCTCGCCTCTTGCGGTCGAGGTCGTGGACCTTGCGAAGGACAAGAAGGGCTCTGACGACCTCGGCGAGGTGCTGGCACGAAGCACGAGTTTGCGCGTGCAGCGCGAGGGAGGGCTCGGCTCGGCTGGTCGCTACTCGCTCAACGGCTTGTCTGGCGACCGAGTTCGCTTCTTCATCGACGGTGTGCCGCTCGAGTACTCGAGCTACCAGATGGGCGTGGGCAACGTGCCCGTAAACCTCATCGATCGCGTCGAAGTGTATCAGGGCGTAGTGCCCGTGCGCTTCGGGGCGGATGCACTGGCCGGCGCGGTCAACTTGGTGACCGACGAGAACGTGCGCGCGTCCAAGGCTTCCGCATCCTACCAATTGGGCTCGTTCGGTACGCATCGCGCCGCGCTGTCCGGACGCAAGTATTTCGAAGAAAGTCGGACATTTGTCCGGGTCTCGGCTTTCTTCGATACGGCTCGCAATGACTATCCGATCGATGTCGAGGTATTCGACGAGCGCGGCAAGCTCTCGCCGGCGACAGTTCGTCGCTCTCACGACGCCTACCGTGGCGTAGGGGTGACGCTGGGCGCGGGCCTGGTCGACCGACCTTGGGCCGATCGACTCGTGTTGCAGGCGTACGCGGCAGACTACCAACGCGATGTACAGCACAACGTGGGCATGACCGTGCCCTATGGTGAGGTCGAGTATGGCCGGAGGGCGTTGGGTGCCAGCGCGAACTACGCCAAGAGCTGGGCCGAGGTCGGCCGGCTCGACGCGGTATTCGGTTACTCGCTGCGTAGGACGACCTTTCTGGATGTGTCGCATTGTCGCTACGATTGGTACGGTCGCTGCTTCGTCGAGCGGCCGCTGGCGGGCGAACTGGATTCGATCCCCACTGACCGCTTGCTGAATGACCACTCGCTATTCGCGCGCTCGCAGCTCACCCTACGCCCGACCGAGGGGCACACACTGCGCTTCGCAATGGCGCCCACGTATGCCAGCCGCTCGGGCTACGATCGCCAAATTGCCTCCGACTCGTATGACGGGCTGCGCGCAGAGCGCCGGCTCTTTGGCGGGGTTTTGGGCGGTGAATACGAGATCGACGCGGGCTTCTTGGGCAGCATCGTGTTCACCAAGCTGTACCAGCAACACGCATCGAGCGAAGAGAAGGCGCCCAACGGTCTGCCGCGCCGGCAAGCAACGAACAACTTGCTATTCGGCGCTGGCGACAACCTTCGCTTTACCCTCGCGCCGCGCGTCTACTTGAAAGCATCGTACGAATACGCGGCGCGCTTGCCCAGCCTCGACGAAAGATTCGGCGACGGTGGACTCATTCTCGACAACCCCGAGCTCGAGCCAGAGCGCAGTCAGAACTGCAATCTCGGCGCCTACGTGGACGACGCGTCGATCGCGATTGGCAGACTGCGTGCGAAACTGAGCGGCGCGTTCCGGCGTGTCAGCGATCTGGTCGTGCTGCTCAATACGGGCACGTACTACAAGTACGACAACGTACTGTCTGCGCGCGTGCTGGGCGTCGATAGTGGCCTCGGTTGGTCCACTCTGAAAGATCTGTTCGGCATCGATCTCTACTTCAGCTACCAGGACATGCGTAATACCTCGACCACGGGGCCCGGCGCGCTATTCGAGGGAGACCGCATTCCGAACGTGCCGAACCTTCAGGCAGGCGGCGCGGCCTACCTGCGCTTGCGTGCCCTTTTGGCCAAGGCCGATTTGCTGGAGTTCGACTGGAACGTGCGTCACGTAGGGACCTACCTGCTGGGTTGGGAAAGCGCAGCACGAAACGCGGAGCGTCTCGAGGTGCCGAGCCAGACTACGCATTCTGTGCTGCTCGCCTATGCATCGCCCGTGGGGCATTCGACGCTGGGCGGCAGCTTCGAAATCCAAAACCTGAGCAATGAAAAGGTCTACGACTTTTACGGGGTGCAGCGCCCCGGACGGTCCTTCTACTTCAAAATGACTCTCGACTACCAATGACGGAGCAGCACATGAAAACGATGAACACGGGCCTGAGCAGCGTGCTGCTCTTTGCGATGATCACGACTCCATTGGCTTGGTTGCCCGCGTGCGGAAATGATGCGGCGCCTAGCGCGGTGGCGGGCATGGGCGGCAAAGCGTCGAGCGGCGCCGCTGGTAGGGCGGAGGGCGGCCGCTCGAGCGCTGGGGCCGCTGGAGCAATCACCGAAGGCGGCGCGAGTGGGGAATCGGGGGCGGGCGGGGTAGAGGCGAAGCCCGCGCCCCAGGGTGACGCGGTGTACGCATTGACCACGCAGATCATTGGCGAGCAAAGCCAGAGCTACGTGCTGCTCACCAATACCCTCGATGGTGATACCCGATTGGAGATCGAGGACGGAGTCGTCGAAATCGCAGGCCGCGCTCTCGGGACTGGTCCGGAGGGAAGCGGCACCCTGTTCGTTGCCAACGACTCCTCCGCCGAAGTTTCTCGCTACGAGCTGACCGATTCAGGGGCGCTGAAGGCCACGGGGAGCGTCAGCTTTTTGGGCAAAGGGGTGACTTCGTTTGGCGAGTATGGCGGACAAATGCAGTACGTCTCTCCGGAAAAGGCATATTGGTTCGACGGGCCGACGGCGCAAGTCGTGATTTGGAACCCGACCACGATGGAGACCAGCGGTGAAATTGCGCTCTCCGGTTTGGCCGGTGCAAAGCTCACGATGTCGTTCAGCGCGGCGCCGATCTGGCGCGGCGACAAGCTGTACACGTTCGTGGCCTGGCGGCAGGGCGTATCGGTCGTGCCGCGCGCGGCCGTCGTGGTCATCGACAGCGCCACTGATACCGCGACCATCGCCGAGGACACGCGCTGCGGGTACGTGCGTGATGGGGTACTCGCCAATGATGGCCAGATCTACGTGGCGACCGAAGCCTTCGGAGCGGCGGCACAGTTCCTCGATATCAGAAATCCGAAACCGTGCTTGCTCCGCTTCAATCCCGCGGGCGACACCTTCGATGCCGAATTCAAGGTCGAGCTGAGCAGTCTGTTCCACGGGCAGTCCGCTGGCACCTTGGTCGTCGGCCCCAACAACCAAGCCTTCATCCGTTTCCTGAACGAGGCCTCTGCGTCTCAAGCGGCATTGGCCGGACCTCGGCAATTGGCCAGCTCGAGTTCGTGGGGTTGGGCCAAGCTCAGCCTGGGCGAGCAGCCCGAGGTCGAAGCCATCCCGAGTGCGAGCTTCAGCGGCGGCAGTGTGGTCATGTTCAATCTCGGCGAGCGCGTATTCGGTCCCCGCTTCGTCGACGCGACCTACACCGAGTTCGTCGAGCTCACGGAGAACGGCCCCTCGAAAGAAGCCGCGATCACGATCCCGGGCCTGGTCTTCTCGGCGGTGAAGTTGAGGTGACTTCGAACTAACCGCTCCGCTTCTCGCCGTGAAGGTCGATTAGCGCCTATCCCTCACTCGAGGCAACACTCGAGCAGACTTGGATTCGCGGCTGAATTGGGCGGCAATTGTGGAGTGCGCTCGGACATGGCAGGCTGACTTGCCGTAGCGCGCCCCGAATGACGAAGCACGACCCAGACCGCGAGCCCGACGCTGGCAGCCGCCCGCGCAGTGACGCCGAGACTCGCAAACTCAACGCCTTTCTCGATTCGATCATCGATAACATTCCGGCGATGGTGTTCGTCAAGGACGCCGAGCAGCTGCGCTACGAGCTGTTCAACCGCGCGGGTGAAGCGCTGAGCGGCTTCAAGCGCGAGGATATCTACGGCAAGAGTCCGAGGGATTTGTTTCCCGCGGAACAGGCGGAGTTCTTCATTGGCAAAGATCGCGCGGTGCTGCGCAACGGGCGCATGCTGGACATTCCCGAAGAGCCGATCGATACGCCGCTCGGCAAGCGCTGGCTGCACACCAAAAAGATTCCGATCTTTCGAGCGGATGGCACGCCGAGTCACTTGCTCGGCATCTCGCTCGATATCACGGAGCGCAAGGTCGCCCAAGACGCCCTGGCCGAGGCGCATCGTGAGCTCGAACGACGCGTCGTAGAGAGGACGCGCGAGCTCAGCGAGACCAATCTGCGCTTACAACGCGAGATTGACGAGCGGAAGCGCGCTCAAGAGGCACTGGCACGAGCCGAAGAGCAGCTGCGTCAGGCTCAGAAGCTGGAAGCCGTGGGGCGTCTCGCGGGGGGCGTCGCGCACGACTTCAACAACCTTTTGTCGGTCATCCTCTGCTGCGCCTCGCTTTTGGATCGCGAAGACTCGGCATTGGCGCCCGCGCAGGCGGCCGCGGAAATCACCCGCGCGAGCGAGCGAGCGGCGGTGTTGACGAGGCAGCTCTTGGCGTTCAGTCGGCAGCAGATGCTGGCTCCGCGCGTGCTGGACCTCAACGAGGTCGTGCGGGGCACTGGCGAAATGCTGGAGCGCGTGATCGGTGAAGACGTTCAGCTCGTGATCACGGCTCAAGCCGAGCTCTGGCGCACTCGGATCGATGCCAGCCAGATCGAACAAGTGCTGATGAACTTGGTGGTCAACGCGCGGGACGCGATGCCGGCGGGGGGTAAGTTACTGATCGAGACGCGTAACCTCGAAATCCCAGTTGATGTCGACGGCAGCCAAACGGGCATCGGGCCAGGTTGTTGGATCGTGCTGCGCGTGAGCGATACGGGCGTTGGTATGGATGAAGCCACCGCGCTCCGCGCATTCGAGCCATTTTATACGACCAAGCAGCAAGGGCGTGGCACCGGCCTGGGTCTGTCGACCGTGTACGGCATCGTCAAGCAAAGTGGCGGACATATCGTGCTCGACAGCGTTAAAGGAGAAGGTACCACTTTCGATATCTATCTTCCGCGCTCGTTCGAGGGCCTCTCGAGTCGTGGCTCTTTCGAATCACGCGACGAGCCCGCACCCGGTAGCGAAACCTTGCTCTTGGTCGAGGACGACGACCAAGTCCGCAATGTGGCGCAGGAGATTCTCAAACTACAAGGCTATCGCGTGCTTCCCGCAGGCACCCCTGGAGACGCGCTCCAGCTCAGCGCTCGCTTCCCCGAGCGCATTCACCTCATGCTCACCGACGTCGTCATGCCGGAAATGAACGGCCGAGATCTCGCGCAGCGCTTGCTCAGCGAGCGTCCGGACTTGCAAGTGCTCTATATGTCTGGCTACGCCGACAAGGCGCTCAACTCCGACGATGCTTTGACCAGCGCCACATTTTTGCAGAAGCCGCTCACTCCTGATTCGCTCGCCCACGCGGTGCGCCGGGTGTTGGACGCACCGCGCTAGTCCGTGTGCCCTGGCGCGGCAGGCGGCTCGCCGCTTTTTTTTGACGGCGCGTTGCGCCACGGTAGATTTCGTACTGGAAACGCCGACACGCCGTTACTGCCTGCGTGTGGTGACCTCGAAATCGGAAGTGCTGCTGGCCGCTATTGGTGTGTTCATGTGTGCGGTGGGCTGTAGCTCGGACTCGCCGGGTGGAACGTCTCAACCTGGCACCTCCGGCACTGGCGCTCAGCCCGGCTCGGCTGCGGGGAGCGGAGGGAGTAGCGGCAGTGTCAGCGCGAGCAGCGGGTCCAACGCAATTGCTGGTGGGGGTTCGGTCGGGCAAGGAGGCACTATTGCCAGCGGCGGAGAGTCGAGCGCGGGCAGCGCGGGCCTACTCGCTAGCGGCGGAGGCGGCGCGGGAAGCAGCGTCGCGGGCATGCCGGGCACGGGTGGCGTAGCTGGCGCGAGTGCTGGGGCCAGCAACGGCGGAGCGGGCAGCACGGGAGCTTGTCCTTTGCCCACCAAGTTCAAATGGACCTCCACCGGAGTCGTCGCAGAGCCGAAGTCGGGCTGGGTCTCGCTCAAAGACTTCACCAACGTCGTCTACAACAATCAGCACATCGTCTACATGACGACTCACGATACCGGCTCGACGTGGGGCGCTGCCATGTTCACGTTCGGGGATTGGGCACAGGCGGGCACGGCGACGCAGATCGCGCTCTCGCGAACTGCAGTCGCGCCGACGCTGTTCTATTTCACGCCCAAGAAGCTGTGGGTGCTTGCCTACCAATGGGGCGGTCCAGCCTTCAGCTATGCGACCTCTTCCGATCCCACCGATCCCACGAAGTGGTCGAGCGCGAGCACGCTGTACGACGGCGGCCCCAGTTCGAGCACGGGTCCCATCGATCAAACGGTGATCTGTGACAGCAAGAACTGTTACCTGTTCTTCGCCACGGACGACGGCAAGATCCACCGCTCGGACATGGCGATCGCCAGCTTTCCCGGCACCTTCACGGGCTTCAAGACGATCATGACCGACACTTCGAACAACTTGTTCGAGGCGGTACAAGTCTATTCGGTCAAGGGCTCCAATCAGTACCTGATGCTCGTCGAGGCGATCGGCGCGAACGGCAGGTTCTTTCGCTCGTTTACCGCGACCGATCTCGCCGGTACCTGGACGCCACTCGCCGCGACGGAGGCGAACCCCTTCGCAGGCAAGGCGAACGTCACTTTCGACGGTGGTACGGCTTGGACCAACGACATCAGTCATGGCGACATCGTCAGGAACGATCCGGCGGAAACGTTTCCCGTGGATCCCTGCAACATGCAGTTCCTGTATCAGGGGCGCTCACCCAGTTCCGGTGGTGACTACGGCAAATTGCCGTATCGGCCGGGCGTGTTGACGCTCGCGAAGTAGCGCAGATTCGAGCGGCCTCGGAGCGCGGCGTCATACGGCTGCGCTTCGAGGTGCGTGGCTGGAACGCGACCGCCCCCTATCGATTCGTCGCTGGACGTCTACGTCTGAGTCAGTTCTCGATCGCGGAGCGCGCGTCACACACTTGTTTGGCTCGCGAGGCGGCCAAAGACTGCGCGGGAAGGCGCGAAAGCTCACTCTCGGCTTCGCTGCGACGGCCGAGCGCGCACAGCGCCTGAGCACGCGCGGCGCGGCGTTCTTCCGTGAGCAGGCCCTTGGGAAAGCGACGCTGATACTCCTCCAACACCTTGAGCGCATCGGCAGGGCGACCGGCATGCAATTGACTGGTCGCGCGCGCGAGCAGTGCGACCTCTTGAGCCAGGCGGTCCTCGGCGGGACGGGTGGAGGGCGCAGGGCGGTCGGAAGGAACGAGCGCTGCTGGCTTCGGCGCTTCTGGGGCGGCGACTAGGTCGACGGCCGACGCTAACGGAGCGCTATTCACTGCAACGGCGCTTGCGACCACACGCGGCGCGTTGGGAGTGACCGGCTGCGGCCGAGAAGCGAAGAACACCGCGCCACCCACCAAGCCCGCGCCGACCACCAAACTACCGACGAACGGCCAGCGTGGACGGATCGCGGGCGCCGATTTGCTCGTCTCCACCAGCAATAGCGCGCCGCCCAGCCGTTCGCGCAGCGCGTTCTCGATTCGTTCGCGATCTGCGTCCGTGGGGCGGTTCAGCTCGCGACCAGATTGCAGGATCTCACGAGCTCTAGGTCCCAGCTCCGACATGATGGTCATCTCCCTTTGCCTCGCGCATCATGCCGGGCGACGGCAGCCTCGAATGCAAGCCTTGCCGCGCGCAGCCGAGAGTACGCGGTGTTCAGCGGAATTTCCAGGGCTTCAGCGACTTCGGGCACGGTCATTTCCTCGAGCTCCACGAGCGCGAATACTTCACGCTTGGGTTCTTCGAGCTCCGCCAGCAGGCTCGCGAGCAGCTCTAAGTCGGAGTTCTTCTGCGTGACTTCGAACGGGGTGGGCTGGTGCGACTCGAGCTGATCGTCGAGGACGGTGCTGCCTTTGCCGCCTCGAGCGCGCGCGGCGCGATGGTGATTGCTGACCGTGCGGCGCGCGACGCTATAGATCCAACTCTTGAGGGCTTCCGCCCGCTGCAAGGTATGGACGCTGCCGTGAATGGCGATGAATATCTCTTGAACGACGTCATCGATCGCAGACGCTTCCACGCCCAGACGCCTGGCAGTTGCCCATACGAAGTCGAAATATTTCGCGTAGACGGCTTGAAAAGGCGGCACGTTGGCTGGCAGCGCTTCCTGCTGTTCCTTCTCGAGCACGGTCAGCACCTGAGCGCTTGAGTTACGGCCAGCCATTCTCCAGTTCTTATGCAGTATCCGCGCCTTTGGCCGTCCGTCAAAAAATCCACTCAGGCCCAACGGTTGCGCTGAACGCGGCTGGTCCCAGCTGTCCCAGATCGCCCACGCCGTCGATCGATAGTAGGGGCCGGGACGTCTCAAGTTGGGCATCGACGCCAACCAAGACGCTCAACCAACTTGCCAGGTACAGGCGACCTTGGGCGCCGGCGCCCACTGCTAACCACGTTGCCTGCTGCGCGCGTGCGGTGACGCCCGCGCCAGTGCCTCGTGCGGAGATGTGTTCGAGGGACAACACTAGACAGGGCGCCACTTCGAACGCGCCCTGTTGCAGCGCGCGGCAGGCTTTGAAGGTACCCGTCAAGCGATCGACGTCGGCACCGTAGCCGGGGGCCTGCTCTGATGTCATGCTTTGACGAAGCCAGGCCGAGCCGCCCAGCACGAGCCGCCAGCTTTCGAAGGCCGCGCCACCCGCGAACGCAACGCCCCAGCTCGGCTGAGGCAACGGTCCGAAGCTCAGTGTAGCCAACGGCACTTGGGCAAGCACGCGCCACCCGCGCGGTGAGGCTGCGATTGGCCGCTGGATGAATTCGTTCGCTGCTGCTTCCGACGCGCTCGAGTCGTTGGACGAGCGAGCTTCGGTCTGCTCTCGCGCGTTAGCGTCGGCCGCGGCTTGCGGCGTGGTGGCGTTGGTCGATGCGCTGCCCGCGGTTTGGGTCGAGCTGCTGGTTGGTGCTGGATTTGTCGCCGTGTCGCCGGCTTGCCTGCCGCCGAGGTCACCCTCGCTGAGCGGCTCGGGCGAGCGCAGCAACAAGGCGAGGCTCACGGCAGCCGCGCCCGTGAGGTTCTCGCAAGAAGAGGCATCGAGGTTGCGCTCACCGACCAAGCTGCCCGCGCGCGTGACGAGTTTGAGGTGAAAGTGACTGTTGTCGGTCTGAGTGATCGTGCCTTGGGCCTGCAGCACCGTGCCCGTCGAGTCAGTGGTTCCGGTGAGCGCGCGGATTCGGTCTCTCACCTCAGCCTGCTGGGGGCAGCCATTGGGCGCCTGCCAGCGTAGGCTAAAAGCTGGCGCAGGCTCTGCCCGAGCATCTTCAGCCACGAGCCAACTCGACAACGCGAACAGCCCGATCGCGATGCGACGCACGCGGCTACAACGAGATGCCAGTCGAGCCAATGGAAACGTCATCGACGTACAAGGTGGAAGCTGCGGGCGTCAACTCTTTCGCGATGTTGCCAACGTACCATTGCCCCCAGCTGGAATCGTCCGTGATCAAGTCGGTCTTCTCGAGCAGCAGTTTGCCGTCCTGGTACAGCCTAATTTCACCCGTCGCGTCGGCGGCGCGTTTGAGATAAAACTGAATGTGAAACCAAGCGCCGATCGGGATTGCCGGCGGGTTGGCTGGCTTTCGCACCGTGCCGTTCAAGAAGTCGTAAACCAAGAGCTGCAGGCTGCCGTCCGCTCCATTGATCAACGTGACGTCCCACAACCCATCTTGCGAAGTGTCTCCGCCCTGAAAGTGCCACAAGTTCCAGAGCGACGAAGTGCCGTTGTCGAGGCTGGCGAGGACCGGCACATAATACCAGGCGCCATAGTAGGCTTCCACGGGCAGCACCCCTTGGCGCACGCAACGAGCCTGGTTCTTGTCGGTCTGGTCGCTCGCGACCGTGAACTCTGCCGCGTAGCTCCCGGAATGCACAGGGGAGGTGACGACGCGATGGGTACCGCCGCCGAAGCAGAACCCACCGGTGAGGGCGTAGTCGCAGAACTCGTTCTCGAACCCAGTGGACCACGGAATCACGATCGGATCGGTCTCGGCCGGGATTGCGGTGCCGTTGTCTGTGCATTGAGCGCCAGCGTCACCGGCTTCATTCGAGCCACCGGAGGTCCCCGAGGTCCCCGAGGTCCCCGAGGTCCCCGAGGTCCCCGAGGTCCCCGAGGTCCCTGAGGCACCTGGGGTGCCCGCCGCGCCCGAACCCCCCGACCCCGTGACGGTGCGCTCGCCGACGACCAGCTTCGGCTCGCAACCGAGCAGTGAGCAGCTCACCATGAGCAGCAGCGCGCGTACCATGTGCCGAGTGTTGAAGGTAAGCCTCGGCTTGTCACCTCAGAAGCCGGGATCGCGGCAATTTAGGGCGTGAAATGTGGCCTGTCGGCGGACGTAGGCGGCCGCGCCGCGTCACCGGCGGCGCGACCGAGCTCAGCCCTGGAATGCCATGACCGCTTTCACTCCGAGCCCGATGAAGGTCAAGAGCGCGACGCCTTGGGCGATCTTGAACGGCGTCTCGGTTTGCGTAGGGGCAAGCTTCTTCAGCGCGGGGATCTTCTGGAAGCTCTGCACGATCAACACGAAGAAGTTCAGGTACTGCGAGATCACCGCGCACACGACGTAGATCCAAGCGAAGGATCCCGCGAGGTGCGCCGCGTAGCGCGCGTACACCGCGAGACCGAGCAAAACCAGCGAGATGATGCCGACGATGTGCGAAGGCAGCAGCTTTTGGAACGGGAACATGAACCCCGTCACGCTGGTGGCGATGGTTGTGGCAAGGAAAAAGGCCGTCCAACCGTCCAGCGGATCACCCGTCAGCATACCGAAGACGACGACGAACCCAGAGGCGATTCCGAGGAGGCTAATCAGGACGTGAAACTGCGTAAATAGTTTGAGCATTGGATGAGCTTTCTAAGGTAGCCGTGAGCCGCCTCGGTATCGCACAGCCGATGGTCCGCTGGATGTCAGGAGTGAGCTTTTCGCGTTACGGCCGCCCGTACTCGTCGTGCCGACGCCACCAAATGCCGGTTTCGTTTCGGCCTTTGGGCGCCCGGTCGAGCCACCGATAGATGCCCCGAACGCTGATCCGCTTGATCATCGTAATTCTGCTTTCCCTACGCGGCCGAGCCGGCGGCCATTGCCGCGGCCATTGCCGCGACCTGCCGTTCTGACGCCTTCGGCGAGGCCTGGAACTGTCGGCCAAAGTCGCGCGAGAAAGAGTCCGGAAAAATGTCCTCTTGGCCGCTCTCGGCGGCATCGAGGATTGCGCTTGCCACGTCGCGAGCCGACGCTTTCGGCATGGCGAGTTCGCGGACCATGTCGGTGTCGACCGGACCAGGATACGCGCCGAAAACCGAAGTGCCCTGCGCGGCGAGCAAGATCCGCGCGGCTTGCGTCAGCGAGTGAAGCGCGGCCTTCGAAGCGCTGTAGGTCGGGAAAAAGGGAATGTTGGTCAGCCCGGAAGCCGAGCCGACGACGAGCAGTGCGCCGCCACCGTTCATGGCCAAAATGGGCGCAAATTGCCGTAGTATTTGCAGTGAGCCGAAGTAATTGACCTCCATTTCGTGGCGCGCCTGCTCCAGCACTGCTGACCCCGCGAGCTCCGCGTTGAGTGCTACGCCAGCGTTGTTGATCACGAGCGTGACGTCAGAAGCTGCTGCGGCCGCCGCGTGCACCTGCGCCACATCGGTGACGTCGAGCCGGAGGGGCACGAGTCGCACGTCGTGCAGGCTGCTCTCTGTTGCTGGATTGCGCGCTGCCGCATAAATCTTCTTTACGCCTCGGCTGAGCAGCGCATCGCTCAGTGCTCGCCCGAGACCACGATTCGCGCCTGTCACCAGCGCAACTGCGCCTTGGAGTTTTAATGGATTCATCCTCTTGCCTTTCGTTGGGTTGACACTCGAAGCTTTAGTGCCGCACCCGAGCAGGCTGTGAGTAACAAGCCTGTCGCGATCCGCCATCGGCGATTCAGAGGAATCGCGCTGAGGTCACTGGCTTGACCCGCGATTGAAACGCAGCGCATCGTCGCGCTTGCTATGTGCAACGCGCAGAGGCGTTCAAACAAGTACGCAGGAGGAACGAAGTATGGCCGACAGCACCATCAAGACCAAAGACGGCACGGTGATCTATTTCAAGGATTGGGGGCCGAAGAGCGCTCAGCCGATCGTGTTTCACCATGGCTGGCCGCTGAGCGCGGACGATTGGGACGGCCAGATGCTCTATTTTCTGGCGCGTGGCTTTCGTGTCATCGCCCATGATCGCCGCGGTCACGGTCGCTCGAGTCAGACCGAAAACGGCAACGAAATGGATACCTACGCCGCCGACGTCGCGGCGATGACCACTCACCTCGAGCTCAAGAACGCGATTCACATCGGCCACTCGACGGGCGGTGGTGAAGTCGCTCGCTACGTCGCGCAGTACGGCCAAGGCGGTCGCGTCGCCAAAGCAGTGTTGATCGGCGCGGTACCGCCGATCATGGTCAAGTCGGAAGCGAACCCGGGCGGCTTACCGATCGAGGTATTCGACGGCTTCCGCGCCGCGCTCGCCGCCAACCGCGCTCAGTTCTACAAAGACGTGCCGAGCGGCCCGTTCTACGGCTTCAACCGTGAAGGCGCGAAATCGATGCCCGGCGTGATCGACAACTGGTGGCGGCAGGGCATGATGGGCGGAACCAAGGCCCACTACGATTGCATCAAAGCCTTCTCCGAGACCGACTTCACGGAGGACTTGAAAAAGATCGAGCAGCCTGTGCTCGTGATGCACGGCGACGATGATCAGATCGTCCCCATCGCCGATTCCGCGCTGCTCTCGATCAAGCTGTTGAAAGCCGGCACGCTCAAGGTCTATCCGAAGCTGCCGCACGGTCTGTGCACGACGCATCCGGAAGTGGTCAACCCCGAGCTGCTCGCCTTCATTCAGGCGTAGCGCTCGTGCCAGCGGCGCGCGCAGTGAACCGCTGAGTTTTGGGGTTCAGTGCGCGCCCCAGCGCGACACAGGGAGAAATCCGCGGGTGTCGGCATGGCCTCCAAAAACGAAAACGGAGTTCGAATTCGAACTCCGTTTTCCGATACTGCTCGGCTACGCCCGGGCGAGCGCAGCCAAGCCCCTCAGTGGCTTCACTGGGTGGTGACGGTTGCCCAACCGGCGGCCGGCATGGGGAACGAGTACATCTTGCCGCCCGCGGAGACGATGCCCGTCTTCGCAGCGCCGGAGTTGTACAGCACCGTTACGATCTTGCCGTCGGGGTTCTTGAACGCCAGCGCGTCACCGCCCGTGGTCGGCATGACCTTGGCGCCCGGCTCGACGTACTGCGCGAGGTGACGGAACACGTAGTACGTGGGCGTGATGTTCAGCTTTTTGGCCGCCGTGTCCACGGTGAGGAGCGCGTTCTGGGGCCAGACGCGCGTCGTATCATTGCCCAGGCCCACCGTGTCCAGCACCATGTTCCAGGCGCTGTATGCCGTCACGCCCGCTTTGATCCAGAGCGTGAGGTTCTTCCAGCTCTCCAAGCCGTAAGCGAGATCATTGGGTGCGGTGGTCGCATTGAAGTTCGGATAGTCCGCCGGCTTCCACGGGTAGTTGCCGCACTTGTGCTCGGTCTGCCACATGGGCAAACCGGACGCCTTGGCACCAGCCATGGCCGTAGTGGAAGACATGCCCCACTGCAGGCCGATCATGCTGATGAAGCTCTTGGCCGTGGCATCAGCCAACACCGCAGTGACGATCGCCGGGTCTTTGCCGGAGTCGCCATTGGACATGGTGCCGAGCATGATCTTCGTATCGGGGCTCGCGGCCTTGAGCGTCGGACCCAGGAATTTCCCGACGAACTTCACGAAAGTGTCGGTCGCCCACAGACAGGACGGGTAGTTTTGGCCGAAGTTCGGCTCGTTCTGCGGGGCAACGATTTCGATCTTGATGCCCTCTGCGCCGTACGCTTGCACGAACTTCACGAAGTACTGAGCGTGCGCACCGAGCGTTGCGTCGTCGCTCTTCATGGTGCCGCCATCGAAAGGCGACGACACATTGCCCGATTGGAATGGAGCACTCTTCATCCAAGTCGGTGGAGTCCACGGGCTGGCCCAGAAATGAATGCCGGGCCTGATCGCCTGCGCCGCTTTGATGTACGGGATGAGCAGCGTCTTGTCCTGAGTGATCGAGAAATTGGCCATCGCCGTGTCGTCGGCGGTCTCGTTGAGCGAGTAGCGCATGATCGCGTAGTCACTCGCGCCCATCGGGATCCGCCCCCAAGTGAAGCGCGCGCCGTCATCGCCGAAGAGCAGCTTGAGCGCCGCGGCGCGGTCGGCCTCGCTGAGCATCATCAGGTACTTCCAGCCCATCTCGTTGAAGGCGCCGCCGAAGCCCTCCCAGGTCGGGCCCGCGGTGTCACCCACGGTTACGTCAGCGGTTCCGGTGGTCACCTCCGTGACCATTCCGTCCGTCTTCCAGTAGGCGTCCGCGGCGGAGGTGACCAACCTTGGCAGAGCGGGAGCGGTGCCCGCCGTGTTCCCTGAGCCGGCAGTGCCGGGCGCGCCGCTTGCACCCGGAGAGCCCCCGGTTCCGGTCTCAGAGCCTGCAGTTCCGTTCCCGGAGCCCGCGGTCCCGGTCGGAGAGCCCGCGGTTCCGTTCCCGGTTCCGGCGGTTCCCGCCGGCGCGCCTGCGGTCCCGTTGCCGGCGCCGGCCGCCCCTGGCGTGGTGTTCTTCGTGTCTGACGAACACGCGGCCACGAGGAAGGTGAGGCTAAGTCCGGTGATCGATACCCAGGAAGTCTTCATGCCTCCAAAATGCCCGGTCGGACCGAATGTGATCTCCGAATCAGGCGGATCGCTCCCATTCGCTAAAAGAATGTCCGCCCGTTCCATTCCTGCCGCTCATTTACAGCCAGAGCCGCAACGCCTCTCCTTCGGTCCTCTTCTGTCCTCTTCTGTCCTCGATTTCCCGGAGTCGGGCACGGACACGATTACGGGGGCGTGAGCAATTCTCGTCACGCCTCGGCTAACTCAGGGGCCCTTTGCGCCGTCCATGATCCATTGCCGAACAATCGCGGCATCCGCGGCGCTCACGGTCGCCAGGCCGTCCGCGGAGGGCGGCATTGGCCCGGGGAAGCATTGACTCGCGCTCGTGGCTTTGCAGCTGGTCGTGGCGGCTGTGATCTTCAAATACAGCCAACTCTTGTCCGGATCTCCCGGTACGACGCGCTTGAATTGACCGCCCCCGATGGCCTGCTGATTCACGAGCCCGGCTACGATGTCCTTCGAGCTGATGTGCCCGCCGAGTGACATGCTGGCTTCCGGTCCAGCTGCGGAGTGGCAGCCACTGCACTTGTTGGCGGCGGCCTCGAAGATCGGCCGCACCTGCTCGTGGAAGAAACCAGACTCGACCGGCAGGGGAGCGGTCATGTCTACGGGCTTCGTGCCCGTTCTACAAATCTCCGCCTCGATGTCCATCTCGTGGCAGCTCGCGAGCATGTCGTTGACGTACTTCGGGTCGGTTCGCTTCAGGCCCTTGGCCGTGCGGTACTTCTCCCAAACATTGTCCATCCAGCCGTGTAGCTTCCAGAACATGTAGTTGTCGACGTTGGAACTGGTGTTGCCCAAGCCGTGGTCGGTGTTGCCTTGACGCACCCAATGCGCATGCAGATCACCGTGAAGGCCGCCCGACTTGAGATCGAACCCTTTGATGCTCGTGCCCATGTTGCACTGCAACCAAAAGCCGAGCGCACCCTCGTCGGGAAACTTCGCCAAGTTCTCGGGCTTGTCGATCTCTTCGGCGATCTTCGCGTTGGCCAGATCCGTGGCATTGAACTTTTGCCAAGCACTTCGCCACTGCGCGGGCACGTCCTCTGCGGACTGGGGGAACTTGGCAAAAGCGGTGAACTGCTCGCTGTGCTTGGGCCAGAGTTGCTTCAAGGCCTCGAGCATGTGTCGGTGAAAGAGCAAGAACTGGTAGCCGTCACCCGTCGACTGGCAATTTTGATCGGTGGGGATCATGTCCGTGAATTGACAGATATTCACTTTCGAACCGCGCGGCCCGCCGGGCAGACTGCAGGTTCGAATGGCGTGCCATTCGACGTGCGCGGCCTCCCAAAAGTGGCTTTGCATCCAGCTCAGGACCTCCGGTTGCACCGTTAGATCTACAATCGCCGGATCGGTCTTGCCCGCCGGAAAATACTCCGCGGGGCCGTCTTTCATGGTCGCGTCGGAGGGTTGCGGATCGTAGCCATACACGCAGTGGTCATGAACCGCGGCGGCGCCCGCTTGCCCGCTCGCGATGGCTCCGCCTGCGCCGCTCGAGCTGCTCAGCGCGCCCGCGGAGCCCAACGCGCTGGCGCCGCTTGCGGAGCTCGCTCCACCCGCAGCCGAGGCCGCGCCCGCGGCTGCGGTCATGGCGCCGCCGCCTGAGTCGCTGGGCGAGACCGCCTGTGCACCGCTGCCCGCGCTGGCCGCTTTCGTATTGCCGTCGTCGACACTCTTGTTGCCGCTGCACGCGGCGGTCGCCGCGGTGAGCAAGAACAGGCTCGACAGCAGGCCACTCGAGCGCCGTGCGCTAGATCTGAGAACGTGGGACATCATGGACTCCTGCCGCGGCATGTCGGGTTCGCGTGGTTCACACGCAGGGCGCGGGTGACGCGCTTCGTCGCCCAAATCAATCTTCGCACGATCGCCCTGAAATCCGTGCGTTATTTTGCGACTGCGGGGTATGCCGCCGTGCATCGAAATATCGAGTCTGAGCGTCCGCTCGAACTCGCAAACTATGGCGGAGCGCCGGCCTGAACCCAATCACTGAGGGTCTGGAGGTCGGCCGCAGACAGGCAGGTCGTCTTGTTGCAGCCCGGCGGCATGGTGAAAGTGCCACACTTGCGGTTCATCAGTTGCACGAGGGCGCTCTTCGACGGATCGCCAGGCTCGATCATCTTGTTGTAGTCACACTCGGCGAGCACGGTGCCTGCGGTGAGCGTCGCGTAGAGCATCGCATCCGCGGAAAAGTGTGGACTCTGCTTATCGGCGTGGCAGCCCGCGATCCCGCAATTCTTGCCGAAGATGACCGACACCTGCCGGAAGGCGGCCGAAGCACCGGCTGCACCCGCGCTGCCGCCGCGGCCCGCGTTGCCGCCGCCCGCGCTACTCGGCGCCGTGCCGCCCGTTGTCATGCCCGCCGAACCAGCCTGCGGAGTGCTCATGGCCCCGCCCGAACCGCTGCTTGGCGCGCCAGCGGTGTTCGTCCCCGCCGCGCCCGCGATGGCAGCGACTCCGCCTTGCCCGCTGCCCGCAGCGCTTGCTGTCCCCACGCTTCCGCCAGCGAGGCTGAGCGTCGAGCCTGCAATTCCTAGTGTGCCGGCTGCGCTATGCGGCGAACCACCCGTGTTCGCTTCGATGGCGGAGTCCGCCGAGCAGGCAACGAACCCGAGCAGGGTTGCGAAGAGCCCAAGCAAGCCGAACGAAATGCGATCTCCAAGCAACATCGGATCATCCGCCTGAATAGCGGCACGGAAGCTCTAACACAGTCAACCGCTCAAACGCGCGCCTTGAGCGCGTCGAACTCGCGCGGATCGTTGATCGCGGCGGGTGCAGTCCCACCGTGCACGAAATCTTCGGTCCTGTCGTAGCGGCCGAACTTGCTCACCTCGCGCGTGCCATTCTTTGCGGGGAAGCCATCGGCCCCCCCTTTCACACCCAGCGCATTCATCAGGTTGCAGAAGTACTTGTTGATTGGGGCGTTGGCCAAGGCCGGATCGGTTCCGGTCGATTGCGACACGCCGTCGGTTGGCTGTGGGGTGGCGCTACCGCACACCGATTCGCTGTTGCCGGTCGACAGATTCGCCGACCCGTCGTCGACGTTCACTGCCCAGCCGGTCTTGAAGTAGCCAGCGGCGCTGCCCGCCTGAATCACCGGCAAATTATTGAGATTGTGCGCGTTGCCATCGGACATCTCCTGGAACCAAATGGCGGCGCTGTTGTCGAGCGCGGTCGTGCCGTTGCTCTCCGGAACGTCATTCAGCATGCCCACGAGCTTGGCGAACTTCTGAGCGTAATAGCGGTCGATGGTCGAAATCATCTCGATCGCGTTGGGCAAGCAGGCGCCACTCATGTTCGCGTTCGCAAGTCGGTGGGAAAGCGCGTGGGATTCCACGCTGAGCCCGAGTCCCGTGAATACGTATTGTCCCGGGTAGTTCAGGAATACCACTGGGCTTTCGTTGCACAGGCTGGACAGCACCGCGATGGCAGAATAGACGTCTGCGCCGTCGAGGCTATCGCTGACTTTGGCCGTGAGCAGATCGCCAGTGCCGGCGCTCGCCAGCGCGACGTTCTCCGGCGTGGAGCCGAGCTTCGTCGCCACGGCTTGGCTGCATTGCGCGGAGATCAGCACTTTGCCGGTGTCGTCGAGCAACGCTTTCCACGCCTCCAGCTTCAACTTATCCGCACGGCTCATGGCCAACCGCTCGAGCGTGCTGAGATCGCCTCTCACGATGTCGATGATGCTCTTACCGCGAACCGCCGCGTAGCTATCCGGATTGACGGGGGTGTCGGTTTTGAACAGACCCGTGAGCTTACTGAAGGCCTCACTCGGAGTGCCGACACCCGCGTAGGGCACGCCCGCGGCAGAGTAGGAGATGCCGGTGCCAGGGATATCTGTCTTGTTGCCGACGCGCATATAGAGTGGGAGGCCGCCGGGACTGAGCTGCTCCGCCAGTACGTGATCGAGCGAGGCGCCCATCGGCATGGCATTGAATCGCGTCGCGGTGTTGAAGCTGAATGGGTCGTCGCTGTTGGGGTTCAGCGGCTGGCACGTGAAATACGAACCCGACGCTTGCAGATGCGGGTCGTTGCCCTGACCTCGGACTAGAGTCGCATTCCACTCGTTCATGGCGCGGATGCCGCGCGGGATGAGCAGCTTGTCGACGTACGGCGCGAGTGGAGCAAGAGTCGTCGAATTCAGATCCGCAGCGCTGAGCGCACCGTGTGACTTCGTTGGAAAAAAGCGCGTGGTGATGCAACCGTAGTGCGTGAACATCGCGATCAGCCGCTTGGAAGGCGCTACGGGTGCCGCTTTTGCCCCGCGGTCCGCAAGTGAACTGAGCAGCGGCGCGGCGATGCAAGCTCCGCCTAGCCCACGCAGCAAGATCCTTCGACTCATGTGCATGTTGATGCTCGAATCCTGGCTGCTTCCTGAACTGTTGCAGATCGGTATGCGTTCGGCCAAGGGCCCTTTGCTTTGGCCCCCGAACCAAATACCAACTTAGCCTTCTTCGGTTTGGAGCGGGCAGGCGAGGTCCTTCTCACTCGTGGCTGTACAAATGCGACCAGGGGCGAAGTCCGGGGCTCGGTTCATGCCGTAACTTCATGTGATCTGAGATGAAATTGGCAGTCGCGTGGCAATGGCGCGCGCTTTTGACCGCCCACAGCGTGCTTCGTTCCGCGAATGCCAATGGTACGATGAGCACGATGTCTACCGCCCAGGGGGAACGGGATAGCGACGATGCCTTGCTGCGTGAAGTGCTGACGCTGCGAGCGCAGGTGGCGGAGTTGCAACGGGCGGCCGCACGCCACGTGGATACGGAAGTGATCTCGCTGCCCGAGCGCGAAGAGCTGATGCGCGAGGCCGAACGCGTCGCGCACCTGGGCACATGGACGTGGGACATGGAAAGTGGCCGCGTAACCTGGTCGGACGAGCTCTTCAGGATCCTGGGCTTAGAGCCAGGAAGGGTCACACCGTCGGTCGAAGGGTTTTTCAACGCGGTTCATCCGGCAGACCGCGAGCGCGCGCTGGCGACCAACGAGAAGGCCATCGCAGATGGCGTTCTGCCGCTCGTCGATTGTCGCATCGTGCGCTCGGACGGCTCGATACGCCACACGACTTCGTCCGGGATCTATCTCTTCGACACCGAGGGAAAGCCGCGTCGCGTCGTGGGCGCAGTCCTCGACCGCACGCAGAGCCTCGAGGCGGAGGCCAAACTCCGGCAAACTTTGGCGTTACTGGAGGAGGCGCAGTGCTTCGCGCGACTCGGCAGCTGGCGCTTCGATCCGCAGACCGGCGAGACTGAATGGTCGCGCGAGTTCTGCCGAATCGCAGGGCTGCCGACGGACATCGTTCCCAGCGTCGATCGATTCATGGCGAGGTTGGTACCGGAAGACCAAGCGCGCTTTCGCTCACGATACGAGGGAACCCTGGCCATGCCCGGGGGAGGCGAAATCGACGGGCGGGTGCTGGGCGCGGACGGCCAGGTCCGACATGTTCGGTTGCGCGGTGAGCTGCTCCAGAGTGCGGACGGTCGCCAGGAGTTGCGCGGCACTATGCTCGACGTGACCGACCAGGTCAGAATGCGTGAGGAGCTCGCCCACGCGCAAAAAATGGAAGCTGTGGGCCGCCTTGCCGGCGGCATCGCGCACGACTTCAACAACCTGTTGACGGCGATCACCGGCAACTTGGAACTCCTGGTCAGTCGCGTCGGCCGAGCCCAGGAATTGGACGACTCGCTGGCGGCGTTAGCCTCGGCGGCCGGCCTCACGCGGCGCCTATTGGCTTTTGGTCGCAAAGCGCAGCTGACGCTCCAGCGTGTAGACCCCAACCAATTGGTGCGCTCCACGATGGCACTCATGCAGCGCTTGGTGGGTGACGAGGTTCGCCTCGAAACCGAGCTCGCGCCGAACCTGCCGTGCGTGAACGTGGATCTCTTGGAGATTGAGCGGGCTCTGGTCAACCTCGTCGTCAACGCGCGAGACGTAATGCCCAATGGCGGCGTAGTGCAGATCGCGACTGGCGAGCGCAAGGTGGACGGCGCACGCTTCGTCGAGCTTTCCGTGGCCGATCGAGGGCCAGGGATCAGTGAGCTCGATCTGCCCCACATTTTCGAGCCATTCTATACGACCCACCAAGCGGCAGGCGGTACGGGGCTGGGTTTGGCAACCGTGCTGGGCACGGCCGAGCAACATGGGGGCACAGTGCAGGTCAATGCCCGCGCCGAAGGCGGTTCGTTGTTCACCATCCTGCTGCCCGTCGCCGAGCCTCCGAGGGTCGCGCACGACGGGCCCAGAACCGCGGCCCCGATCAGCCGCGAAGCGGCGGGCGACCCTGTACGAACCGCGCGCGTGCTTCAGCTCTTGGTCGTCGACGACGAGCCGATGATCGCTACCGTGACGGGGCGACTTCTGGCATCGCGGGGGCACCAAGTTCGGGTGGTGAGTGATCCCAGAGATGCGCTGACCATCTGGGCCGAGCATGGGAAAACCATCGATCTGGTGATCTGCGATGTCGCGATGGCGGAAATCCGCGGCCCAGAATTGATCGCGCGCCTGGCCGAGAGTGGCACGATACCGCGCGTGCTCTTCATCACCGGATACAGTGAGGAAGCCACGCGCTCGGCGCTGGGACATCCCGTGCTGGCCAAACCCTTTACGGCGACGGCGCTGTGGAATGCGGTGAACGAACTGGCCGGCAGCTGAGTGTCGTGATCAGGCTTGCGCGGCTCGGCGTGCGAGCGCGACGGCATCGGCACCCGCCGGAAAGCGCAGCTGTTCCGTGCTGTCGTTACTGGCGCGGAACACGCCCTCGGCGACGTCGACCTCGGTCGTCACGGCGCTCGGGCCTTGGCCGAGCGCCGCGAAACAGCGCTGGGCGAACGGCGCGTACGCCTCGGGAATCAGCCCTTCCAAGCGCGAGCCGCTGTTCTTGGCGAAGGCCGTGCTGGGACCATAGCCCGGCTCGACCAGCTTCACGCGGACTCCGAACTCAGCCAGTTCGAACGCCAGCGAGCCCGTGAAGCCCTCTATCGCCATCTTGCTCGCCGTGTACGCGGCCACCAGCGGATAGGGCGCGAGCGTGGCGCTCGAAGTCACGTTCACGATCACGCCCGAGCGACGCGCGCGCATCTGCGGTATCACCGCTTGCGTCATCGCCATTGCACCGAACGTGTTGGTCTCGAAGACCTCGCGCACGGTGCTCATCGGCGTCACTTCGAAGGCGCCAAACAGTCCAATCCCGGCATTGTTCACCAGCACATCGATCGGTCCACTCGCCTCGAGCACGGCCGCGATGCTCTCGGGCTTCGTCACGTCCAGCGAAAGCACGCGCAGGCGCGCCGAGTTGGGCAACACCTCCGCCCGTGGCGTGCGCATGGTGGCGAGCACGTTCCAGCCCTGGGCGTGGAAGTAGCGCGCGGTCTCGAGGCCATAACCAGAGGAGCAACCAGTAATGAGCACGTTTTTCATGTGCTCTGTATACGGATCGCGCCCCGGACTCTCAACCAGTAGAAGTCCGCTTTTTATTTGCTAGAGTCCGGTCATGCACGATCCGCTGTCCGAGATCATCACGCTGCTCCAGCCGCGCACCGTGTTCGCCAAGCGCATCAGCGGGGCCGGTCGCTGGGGCGTCCGTTACTCGCGCTTCGACCAACCGAGCTTTGCGGCCGTACTCGAAGGCAGCTGTCGCCTGGCGGTCGACGGACACCGCGCCGTGACGCTCGAGGCGGGAGATTTCGTGCTGCTACCGGCGACGCCGGGCTTCACCATGTCCGGCTTCGAACCCGTTCAGCCGGAGCGCATCGATCCCAAGTTGCTGTCGACACCCAGCGGAGAAGTCCGCCACGGCACGCGCGGCGGCCGCCCGGATGTTCGCCTGCTCGGCGGTTACTTCGTATTCGACTCTCCCGATCAGGGGCTGTTGGTCTCCCTCTTACCCGGACTATTCCACGTGCGCGGGGTGGAGCGGCTGGCGACTCTGGTCCGACTCGTCGCCGAAGAATCGAGCGAACGCCGGGCAGGGCGAGAGCTCGTGCTCACGCGCTTGGTCGAGATCCTGCTGATCGAAGCGTTGCGCAGTGCCAGCGGTGAAGATGCGCCGCAAGGGCTGCTGCGCGGCCTTTCGGACGCGCGGCTGGCACCCGCGTTGCGTCAGATGCACGCTCAGCTCGCGCGCGCGTGGACCGTGCCCGAGCTCGCAAAAGCCGCCGGCCTCTCGCGCTCCACGTTCTTCGAGCGCTTCACGCGCAACGTCGGCATGCCGCCCATGGAATACCTCCTGGCATGGCGCATGGCGGTCGCCAAAGATCTGCTGCGTCGCCAAGCGCTCGGCCTCGAAGAAGTGGCCGAGCGCGTCGGCTACGGTTCGGCCAGCACCTTCAGCACCGCCTTCAGCCGCCACGTCGGTGGCCCGCCCGGTCGCTACGCACGCGCAGGCTGAGGGGGAAGTTGGTTTGATGGTCACGCATCTCGGCCTGCTGCGGCATAGCCTTCGGCGTCGTGGGTCGGGAACTCGGCGGGCGCGCGAGATGCGATGCCGGCTTTTTTGGTGGTTCAACTCTGGCAACCGTCAAGTTAGCCCGGATTGGTTGGTGTGGGAGATACTTGACGAAGATAGGTCCACAGCGCTCGGCGTTCGGTCATGTCCATGCCCTTGGTGCCTTGGACGACGTCTGACATCGGCGCGCGCAACGAGTGTCCGTCTTTGCTCACGCCGTGCGTCAGCGCTTTGTCGAAATCGTCGAAGCTCCAGCTGCCTAGTCCAGTTGCGTGTTGGGTGAGGTTTGCAGCAGCGGGCCAGCTCGGTGGTCCGAACGCCATTGGACCACCGGCAAGATTTTGCCGATGGCAGGTGACGCACGTGGCCGCCAAGTGTTCGCCGAACTGCGCGCTGTCCGCGACCGGAGGCGGCTCGCTCGGATGATCGGACGAGGGCATGTGCTCGGCGGAGAGCGGCATTTTCCCGAGTGCGAGCAGCACTTTGCCGACTGGGCCGAAACTCGGCGTCGGGACCTCCCCATCGACGCGCGGCACGGAGCGCACGTACGCAACGATGTCAGACAGCTCGGCGTCGGACATTTTGAAGAAGTCGTCCGACGGCATCACGGCGGGCGTGCCGTCGGGTTTGACGCCGTGGCGCACCACGCGATCCCAATCCGCCATGCTGTAGTTTGCCGTGCGGTTGCCCTTTCCGCGCGTCAGATTGGGCCCACGCACGTTGCCAATCGCGGGATCGTCGATCATCACGCCCCCGCCGAGGTTCTGGCCGTGACAGCCGGCGCAGCCGTAGCGCGCCGTGACTAGATGCTTGCCGCGCAGGACGGCAGCCGTGTCCGACTCGGGTGGCAACGGCAAACCCAGGCGGTGCGTGTCGTAGTGCTTGGCGAGGCGAACGCGGGCGAAAACGGACGCCGCAGCGAACAGCGTGAGGCCCGTGACTGCGATCGCAGCGAAGGCGATGCCGACGCGCTTCTTCAGCTTGCTCATTGCGCAACTCCCATGCGCTGAAAGAAGCGCTCGTATTCGTCGCGCATGTCGCTTCCGCCCAGTTCGATCGCAGTCTGGTTTTCGATCCAGCCCCGCACCAAGCTGAAGCCGACGCCGGGCGGTCCGTTGTGGGCGTGTTCTGCGCGCCAGCCTTCACGCGCGAAGACGGCGAGGATGGTTTGGGTGTCGCACGCCGCGCCGGTGACGTAGCAATGATGCGGCCAGGCCTCCGGCAACGGCAGATCGCTCGGGGCAAGGTCGTGCGCGGCGGTGTCGAAACGTAGATTGGCGGGCCAGATTTCGATCGCCGTGCCGTCGCTATCGCCCGCGTAGACGAGCCGTGTTCCCGGGGGGTGCGGAATGGGCACGACGTGCGCCGCAAAGATCTCGGCGAGCGCGCGGGCGACTAGGTCTGGGTTTTGGGCCGGAATGGAAACATGGTGAATTCGCACGGTATTCCTCCTGCAAAGGGCGCGCGGCGCTTGCCTGGCGCGGTGGGTTGACATCGTGTAAACTACTTGCGGTTTACACGATGTCAACCCAAAAAGAAGAGACGCGCGCGCGCTTGTTCAACGCCGCCCGCAAATTGTTGGTCAAGCGTGGCTTTCATGGCGTGAGCCTGGAGGACATCGCGGAGGCAGCCGGGGTGAGCCGTCAAGCCGTGTACAAGTCGCACTTCGCTTCGAAGGCCGAGCTGCTGCTCGAGCTCGTGCGGCACCTGCACGTGGCCGAGAAGCTCGACGAGCTCGTGCAACCCTACCTCGCGGCGCAAACCGGGCTCGACAAGCTGCACGAAGCGATTCGGACCATCGTGCTCATCGAAGGGCGAATCCACGACATCGCGCTGGTGCTCACCGCGGCCGCGTTGACCGATCCGGGCGCGGCCGCGGCGCTCCACGATCGCCTGGAGGTCAAGCGTGGAGCTATTCGCGTCGCGCTCGAGCTCGTGCGTGCCGGCGGCTGCTTCAGTTCGACGTGGCAGCTGGAGGAAGCCGTCGAAGTCCTCGCGGCACTACTTTCGGTGGATGCCTACGAGCGTCTAGTGAACGAGCGGGGCTGGTCGCCCGAGCAGTTGATCTCGCGAATAGTCGAGATTTCGGCGACTTTTCTGGTCACCCCGCCGCCCGCCAAGGCCGCGCGCAAGAAGGCCGTTCAATAGCGGGGATCGTCGAACGTGACGTTGAAACCGGCGCCGGCGCCGGGCGCATGCAGGACGTTCACGGTGCACTTCGTTTGCGCACCGCTGACATGGGTCGTTACGTCAGCCACCCGCCAGAGAGCACCGATGGCTTCGACTCCCTTGGCGCCGCTGAAATTCGTGAGCCCGTCGGGTGCGGCACCGATCGTCGCTGCGCGGCGCCCGTCACAGTACACATTGACCAATGGACGAGCTCGTGGGCCGCTGAAGTTCGCAACCATGATCCGGAAAGTTTCGTTGTCTTTTGGCGCATCGACATTGATGTTCTCGGGCACGCCTGTCGCCTCACTCAGGTTGTTGTCGATGTCGAGCCGGGGGCTCGAGCAATAACCGAGGCTCTGCCAGATTGCGCCTTTCATGGTGTTTTCGCAGAGCGATAGCGGGCTCTTCGAGTACCCCCAATTGGCGCGCTCGATTGCTTGCGTCGGCGGGGGCAAGATGGTGTCGCCGCGCAGGTTCGCCTCGCAGTTGGCCCAGCTGCATTCGTCGAGCGCGATGCTCAATTGCGTGGGCCCCGTGAACCACGGCGTCGGATGGTTCGGCTGCTTCAGATACAGATCGAGGTCTTGTGTCGAACTCTCCGGGTAGCACATCTCGATGCGCATTCCGGGACCCACGATGTGTACGATCCAAGAGCAAGTGAACGACGCCCCAACTACTGGCGCGACGGTCATGGTTACCGTGTAGTCGCCGCTCAACTTGGGCGTGAATGTCGCGGTTTCGGCGTCCGCACCCTGGAGCGTGAAGCTCGGGGCGCTCGGCGTGAGGGCATCACACGGACCGCCCTGAATCTTCCACGACCAAGTCGCGCCGGCGCTGGCGAAGAAGTCGTGGCCGTGGAGAAGGTACGGGGTGAGCGGGGTACCCGTGGGTGTCCTCGGATCGTCGGGGCCCGGACACGTCCATTGCGGCTTGCAGCCGTCGAGGTCGTCCGGGCAGCCGTTGCAGTCGTTGTCGAGGCCGTCGCATACCTCTTGGCGTGGCCGGATGCCGCCTTGGCACTCGCCCCAGTAGGCGGCAAGTTCGCCGCCGCGCATGCAGGTCTGCGCGCCATCCACGCACGCGCCGACACGGCGGCGCCCCGGTGGGCCGAGGAAGCACGGTTGGACATCGCCAGTGGAGCACGGACAGCCTTCGTCGACGCTCCCGTCGCAGTCGTCATCGAGGCCATTGCATTGCGCTTCAGAGCCGTCAGCGAGCGCGGGCACGCAGCCGGATGCCACCAGCGCCGGCGGCTGACAGAGCCCGTTTGCGCCGCCCGCGTTGTTCGCTCCACCCGCGCCGCCAGAAGACATCGAGCCGCCGATGAGCGCCAGCTCCGGGCCGTGGTTGGTGCTGCCTGCGCACGACGCGGTACTCGTGCAGGGCGCGCCGTTTGGGCCGCGCGTGCCAGCGGAGATCGCGCTGTCGCCCGCCGAATTCGCGGCTGGGCTCGTGATGCTCGGGTTTTCGCCACACGCGGGCCAGAGCCCCAAAGCGACGAGCACGACGAGTGCGTCGCGTATGCCCGCTTTTCCCCTGACCCTGGAGCGATCGATTCGAAATCTCATGGCGCTGCCATCCCCGTGCGTGAAGGGCTACCGCTTTCGCGTGCCCGTCGCAAGCTGCACTGCCCTGATTGGCAATTGCTAAGCTTCGGTTGAAATCTCAGCGGCTTGTTCGGTGGTTTGCGGAGCGGGTGGCTCAGGTGGTGGGCGTGGCGGACCGATGGACGCCGCACCGATCATGAGGGCTCGAAGAACTGCCAATGCGAGCCGTGCGAGCCTTGGCAGCAAATTGCCGCAACGGAGCGCACGCGTGAAAATACGCAACGCGAACATGGGAACCTCCCAGAATTGTCACAACGGGTGGGCGGCACGTCGCATCGAGTTCAACAGAGCCACGAACAATTCAGGAGGAACGCACGGCGAGCTCGTACGCCAGTCTCGCTGAAGAAGGGCAGTGTGCGGGCGCGCTCAAGCGTGCGGTATGCAATCGAGATCGCTAGTGAGCGGGCGTGCGCTCCGCGGGAGCGTGCAATTGGGGCGTCTGCGGCCAACGGCTCGATCGCGGCAATCGCTGCGCTGACTTCCTCGCGAGTCGCGAGCGCCCCGTTGGGCGTCGCGATCACGAGCGCAAGGCACGTGACGAGCACACGCATCGCGCGTGCGAGCAGCGGGGGGAAGCGGGGCACCTTTCAGAAGCGTGCGCCCGGACGGAAGCACCGGCAAAGGCCGCGGATCCTCCTTGGTTTGCATAAATGCTGGACAAATCCAGTGTAAGTGAGATTCTGCGGGTTCACTACAGTGTGGGTAGGTCGACGCTCCAAGGAGAAAATCTCGATGACGTCAACGTGGGGTGCAAGGGGTTTGGGATGGGCGCTGCTCGTTGGCCTGTTTGCTGGCTGCAGCAGTTCGGGAAGTGACGAATCCGCGTGGACGGTTCAGGCCGATACTGCCGGCGCGAATCTGAAGGCGAGCATCCAACAGACGAACTCCTGGCCGTCGGGTTATTGCGCGAACGTCAACATCACGAACTCGGGGAATGCTGCCGCTTCGACCTGGGTCGTGGTGATCGAGCTCAACCAAGCGAGCATATACAGCTCCTGGAACGGAACCTTCACGGGATCCGGTTCGCGCAAGACCGTAACGCCCGTTGGTTGGAATGCGAACGTGGGGCCCGGTGCCACGCTGCAGGCGTTCGGCTTCTGCGCGAACACGACCGGTTCGAACTCTGCGCCCGCGATCATTAGTCCTCTCGGCAACGCAGGCGGTGCGGGTGGGGCAGGGGGAACCGGTGGTGCGTCGGGCAGTGGTGGCAGTTCCGGGCGTGGTGGTAGCGCCGGACGCGGCGGTAACGCTGGCAATGGTGGCGCGTTCGCAGGTGGCGGCAGCGGTGGCGCGTTGGCCGGCAGCGGCGGTGCAGTTGCGGGTGGCGGCAGCGGTGGCGCGTTGGCCGGCAGCGGTGGCGCGTTGGCCGGCAGCGGTGGCGCGTTGGCCGGCAGCGGTGGCGCGTTGGCCGGCAGCGGTGGCGCGTTGGCCGGCAGCGGTGGCGCGTTGGCC
>Ga0247772_1000071_pt1 | contig 50917 bp, 56 predicted proteins | sample UWRJL151409C6_FD_179945 | JGI IMG/M metagenome (GOLD analysis project Ga0247772, IMG submission 179945) | Plant litter microbial communities from Arlington Agricultural Research Station in Wisconsin, United States - UWRJ-L151-409C-6 | ecosystem: Environmental > Terrestrial > Plant litter >...
CGGCGCGTAGGACGAGCGCGGTGGCGGGGGCAACGAGGTTGGCGGCGGCAACAGCGAGGTCGGCGGTGGCGGCAGCGAGGTCGACGCAGCACGCGGAGGGACCGAAGTGACGCCGCTGTCGTCGCGCGCGCTCAGCAATTCGTCCAAGTCAGCGCTACCCGAATAGTGCGGCAGCGGCGTGGGGCGTCGCGTCGGCATCGGCGGCCGAGACGTCGCGGCGGGCGGCCGAGACATCGGTGCCGGCGGCCGAGACATCGGTGCCGGCGGGCGAGACGAGCCGATCGGCGGCCGAGACATCGGTGCCGGCGGGCGAGACGAGCCAATGGGCGGGCGAGATGGTCGCGCGAGGTGCGCAACGATATCGTCGGTCATGCGCCGCAGATCGGAGGCGCGCCAAACGTTGCCCAACTGGTCGGCGGCGTCGGCCGCTCGATGCAGCCAGACGATCGCATCGGCCTGGCCACCGCGCGTCCATTGGACCTTCGCGGTCTGCAGTGCCCACGCCACGTCGTCGTCGTCGTCCTCGAGCGGCTCCGGAAATGGCGGGTGGGGCTCTGTCATGGGGCGAAGGCTGGGGTCATGGCGCGCTCAGCAACTGTTACGAGAATAGTTGCCGAAGCTTACACATGTTCCATCGAAGGCGGAAAGAGGTCCCTCACCCCGTAAACCCTGGCGGTCAATGTGCGTGGACCAAAATTTCGCGGTCTTTGGCGCCATTCGGCGGTCCGACCATGCCGCGCTTTTCCATCATTTCGACGATCTTGGCGGCCCGGTTGTAACCCACGGTCATCTTGCGCTGCAGCCAGGAGGTCGAGCAGCGCTGAGTCTCGGCGACGATACGCACCGCTTCGTCGAAGCGCGGGTCGATGACTTCGTCCGCTTCCTCGTCTTCGCCGTCTTCGTCCGGGCACAGCAGAATCGCTTCGTTGTACTCCGGCGAACCCTGCGCGCGCAGGTGATCGGTGAGCAAGCTCACTTCTTCTTCGCTGACGAAGGGGCACTGCACGCGCTGCGTGTCGTTGGCACCGTTCAGCTTGACCAGCATATCGCCGCGGCCGAGTAGGAGCTCGGCGCCCTGCTCGTCGAGGATCGTGCGGCTATCGACCTTTTGCGCCACGCGGAAGCCGATGCGCGACGGGAAGTTGGCTTTGATCATGCCCGTGATCACGTCCACGCTCGGACGCTGCGTGGCGAGCACCACGTGCATGCCGGCGGCACGTGCTTTTTGAGCCAAGCGCGCGACCGACACTTCGACCTCTTTGCCCTGCTGCATCATCAGGTCCGCAAATTCGTCGACCACGATCACGATATACGGCAGCTTGGCCGGCAAATTGTGGCCATCGAAGCCCTCTTTCGCGGCCGGCACCATCACCGTCTGACCGTTCGCATCGATGGCTTCGACCATCTTGACCTCGGGGGGTGGGATCTCGCCGGAAGCAATTTTCGCGACCCAACCGTTGTACGTCGTGATGTTCTTGGTGCCCGCATTGGCGAACAACTGATAGCGGCGCTCCATCTCGTCGACGGCCCAACGCAGCGCGGTGGCGGCTTGCTTCATGTCGGTGACGACCGGCAAGAGCATGTGCGGGATGCCGTCGAAGGGCGCGAGCTCCACGACCTTGGGATCGATCATCAGCAGGCGTAGCTCGTCGGGCGTGCGCTTGAAGAGCAGGCTCGAGAGCATCACGTTCAGCCCGACGCTCTTACCCGCGCCGGTCGCGCCGGCCACGATCACGTGCGGCATCGAGGCCAAGTCCGCGTAGAACGGCGCGCCCACGATGTCGCGCCCCAGCACCACGGGCAGCGGCGCTTTCTCGGCCAGCTTTTCGAAGCGCGCATCTTCGATCAATTCCCGCAAATTCACGGCCACGCGTTCGTCGTTCGGGAGCTCGAAGCCAATCCGATTCTTGCCCGGAATCGGCGCAATGATGCGCACTTTGCGGGAGAGCCCCAAGGCCAAGTCGTCAGCCAAGCTGGCCACTTTGCTGACCTTCGTGCCCGCCTCGCACGAGACCTCGTAGGTGGTCACGGTCGGCCCAGGATGGATCTCTTCGACCTTGCCGACCACGCCGTAGTCAGCGAGCGTCTTCTCGAGCCGCGTCGCGTGCTCCAGGATCTTGGAGCGGTCGAGCACGTTCAGGTTGATCACCGCGGGCTGCAAGATCTCGTACGACGGCAGCTGAAAGGTGCCGCGCTTGGGCGTCTTCTTGACGACTACGACGCGCTCGACTTCGAGCGCCGGCTTGGTGTCGATGATGCGCGGCTCGGCACTCGCGGCCGGTGCGACCGGTGCGACCGGCGCCGAAGCGGCTGCGACCGGGACTGAAGCACTCGCAACCGGTGCCGACGATTTGCGGCCTGCCATCACCACTGGCGGCTGCGGTGATGACGAAGGTGGCGGTGGCGAGGGTGAGCCCGCGAGGGCGCGCGAAATTGCGCTGTCCTCTTCCTCGTCGTTGCCGGGGGCGGCGCTCGCCGCCGGCACACTCAGCATTTGCGGCAACGGCTCGTCTTCGCCTAAGTCCAGGCTGAATTTCGCGATCAGCGGCTCGCCGGGCGCGTCGAGCGGGGCGGAGCGCCCTTGGCGCAGCGCTTCGGAGATCGACAACGGCGGGCTGCCCGTTTGCACCATGGGCAGCCAATCCGCGTCGTCTTCGCCGAGCGAAAGCAGGATTTGCGCATCGTCCGGGCCGGCTTCGATGCGCGGCTGCGCTGCCGCGCGCGCGGCGCGTTCGCTCTCACCGCGCAGCTTGCGCGCTTCGGTCCAAGCGTTGGTCGTGCGCTTCAACAACGCTTCCAAGCGTGACGCGAGCAGCCGTAGCAGCTCGAGCGCACGCTGGCAGCCGGCGATGAACGAGAAGCTCGCGCGCCCGATCAGGATCAAACCCACGATCGTGAGCGCGACCAAGAACGAGCCCAGCGTCGAGAACGCCTCGCGCATCAACTCGCCGAACAAGAGCCCCACGTTGCCCGCCGCGGGGGCATTGCCAAACACCACCGCTTCCGGGAGCGCCACCTGAACCAGCGCGGAAAGCACGATCGCGACCACCAAGTCGCCGGCTACCCGCAACCCGAGCGCGTTGGGGCGCTGCCCGCGGAAGAGCGGAGCTCCACACAGGGCGATTTCCAGGGGCAGCAGCCAGGCCACGAGACCGAAGCCCTGAATCAGTACCGCGGCCACATTCCCGCCCACCGGGCCGACCCAGTTCGCGCCGTGCACCGACGGATCCAGGGGATCCACCCGAGCCGTAGCCAGTGCCAAGAACAGGAACGCTGCCCCGGTAAACAGGAGCAAGGCGGCGGTCTCGAACAGGCGGCCGAAAAAGCGCGAGCGCGGTTCCTCTCGCCGATTTGCGAAAGAAGCGCGGGAAGAGCCGGAAGAGGGCGACTCCAGGCCCGGGCCACCCGCTGCCGCACGAGTACTGAACAGTTTAGCGCCCATTTGTATACCTATACCTACATTAGGCTACCTGGCAACGCAAGCATCCGACAATACCTTCCGTGGACCGGACAGCGGCCCCATCCCGGGATGAGGCGCCCGCTTGAGTCGCGGTGCACTCGGGCGGTACTATCACTGTCTTCGGTCTCGGGTGATTTGGGCAAGAGCGCGGCCGCTCAGCAGTAGCCGCCGATCGTCGTCGGAGCGAGTGAGCTCCCGCAACCTCGCAATGCCCCTGGCTTTTCGCAAGTTTCGGGCAACAGGACCAAAAGGAAAACATGGCAGGCAGCACGCAGCGACAGAAGACGCTTGAGGGGGCGACGGCAGGCCGATTCGTCGCAGCGATCACAGTGGCAGCGGTACTCACGCTCGGTCAGGGCTGCCGGACGAGCGAAGACGACGTCCACCGCTGGTCGAACACGGCGCAAGGTCCACGCAAGCTGGTGGCCGTGCTGACCCACGACAAGTATCCGATCGATCTGCGGATCGAAGCTGCCGAGACGCTGGTCAGCATGAAGCCGCGCGGCGGTCGCCGGATCGGTATCCAAGGCACGGACGAGCAACAGGGCTTGGTCGACGCGCTGGCGCAAATGGCGCCTGCTCCGCGCAACGCGCTGATCGGCAAGCTCGTGCCCAAGCTTCAGGCAGAGATGGCCAAGCCCGCGCCGGTGCAAGTCGTTGGGCAGCCCGCCAAGCCGGACTTGTCGGTTCCCTACAAGGACGCGGCGTTCGCGATCCTGACCCACGACGACGGCGCGCTCGTGCCGGACGACGCGTTGAAGAAGAGTGTGCGCGCCTCGCTCGCGCAGTGGTGTTCGACCAATTTCGCGGAACGCCTCGACGATTCTTCGCAGCTTTACGGCGTCGAGCAGGTGCTCCGCGAGCTAAAGGCCGAGGGCGTGCGCGGTCTACCCGACCTGATGTTGCCGGGCGCAGCCAAGCTCGACCGCATGGCGGACCTGACCGCCGAACTGGGCGACTCGGAGACCAAGCTGCGCGCGAGCCAGCGCCTGGTCGATCTCGCCAAGAGCGTCAGCGCGGACTCCTGGGTGGCGCAAAAGCGTCCCGGGGTGGAGCTTGCCAACAAGCAGTCGAAGCTCGTGGTCAAAGAGGAGCAGCTGAAGCTTCAGCTGGCGCAGTACCAAGACGAAGAGCTCTTGCGCGTGTTTGGTTCGATGAAGAAGATGGGCGGAAAGCCCGTCGTGGAGTACCTGCTCGGCTTCGTACAAGACAAGAACGCGGTCGAGAAGCGGCGCACGGCCGCGATGGCCGCGCTCCAGGGCAACCTCGACCGAAACAGCGCCGCACAAGCGCAGGTGGCCTTGGCGATCGCTGGCGATCCGGCCACCCCAGACAGCTTGCGGGAACTGAGCCTGCAGCGCGTCGGGGAGTTCCCTCGCGCGATGGTGGTCGAGAAGTTGTTCGAGCTGTTCAAGAACGAGAACTGGAAGGTCCGCTGGGTCGCGGCCAGCTTGGTGCTCAAGATGAGCGATTCCAGCCAGGTTCCAGAATTCATGACGAAGCTCGGCCAAGCCGACGGTCTGGCCATCACCGAGCCGCTCAGCTATGGCGGGCTCCTGGCAGACATCAAGGGCACCCCCACCCCGGCTGAATTGGCCGCGAAATACTCGGCTCCCGGCAATTCGGTAGCCGCTCGGCTGACTGCGCTGAGCTACTACTACTCGTCGGGCACCCCGGCCGACCTGCCCAAGGTGGAAGCGTTCGAAAAGGACAACGCAGCCACCCCGAAGTGCAAACCGGACGCCAAGGAATGCGAGTGGAAATGCACCGTCCAGGGTGCAAATGGCGCCGACGAAACCAAGGACATCAAAACCGTTGGCGAATTCGTGGAATTTTGTGTGAAGCCCGCGATGCAAAAACGAGCCAAAGGGGCTGCGAAGTAGCGTGCTATGCCGCTTACGGGTCCCGGCCAGAGCGTACGCTCGCGCGACCCGTAGCGAACCACGCTGACGCAGGATTCATCGCATGACTTCGGATCCCAATAAGAAGACGACGCGGTCCTTTCAATGCCGTGAGGCGCTCTGGCAGAAGTTCGAACAGATGGCTCGCGAGCTGGAATGCTCGGTCGACTATCTGATCAATGACTCGATGAAGCAGTACGCGCGGCAGCGCGGCTACGGCGCTACGGGTGCGGGCGGCGTGTCCATCCCGCCGCCCTTGGTCGGTTCGGCCACGCCGCCTTCGTCGCGTCCCGGTGCCGCTCCCACGCCGCCTCCGCCGCCGCCGCTCGTGGTGCCTCCGCCGCCGCCGGTCACCAGTGTTGCACCGCCGCTCCCGCCGCCAGTCGGTGGCAGCCGCGGCGCGCCGCCGCCGGCACCTCCGCCACCACCTGGTGGCGTCCGTCCGCCCGCGCGACGCACGGGCGCGAACCCCGTGCCGCCTCCGCCGCCCCTGAACGCGACCGTTTCGCGCAAGGCGCCGCCGCCGCTCGCGCCATCGCGCAGCATTCCTCCGCCGCCCGGCGGTGCCAAGCCCGCGCCGCCGCCGCCGCCGATGCCGCAGAGCTCGGTGCCCGCTCCGCCTTCGGGCGCCCTCAGCATCACCTATCAGGGTGAAGTGTTTCAGGTGACCAAGGATCGCTTCATCATCGGTCGCGGCAAGCAGACCAGTGATCTGACGATCAAGGATCCGAACGTGTCGCGTCAACACGCGATGATCGAGTTCTTGACCGGGCAGTATTACATCGTGGACATGGGCTCGACCAACGGCGTCGAGTACAACGGGCAGCGCGTGCAACGCAAAGTGATCAGCGACGGCGACACGTTCAAAGTGTGCGACCACGAGCTGCGCTTTTCGTTTCAGTGACTGCCTCGCGCGGCCGCGCCCTCCGCCAAGCGCTCGCGCTATGCGGCGGGCTCGCGCTGTGCTCCCTGCCCCGGTCGCTCGCCGCAGAGCCGCGCGGTTTTCGCGTGCCCGGCGAGCCGGTGCTCCCGGAGTGGGTGCAGAGCGCCGAAGTCACGCGCGTCGACGAGCCCATCTATCAGGGGCCGAGCGGCGCCGAACCGCGCCGCGGCTCGGCAGCGCGCGGCGCGCGCTTGCCGGTCTTCGGCAGCCAGCGCGGTCCGGGCTGCGCGACGCGCTTCCTGCTGGTCGGCGCGCTGGCCTGGCTGTGCCAGGACGGCGCGCAGCTCTCGCCTGCCGCGCCCGACGCAGACGGCGAAGGCGTATTCAGCAAGAGCCACGGCGGCCTTCCCTATCGCTATCACTTCGTGGGCCCCGACGGCAGCTTCGGCTACCGCGCGGTGCAAACGGCCGAAGACGGCGTACCCGACGCGCAGCTCTTGAAGGGCTTCGGCGTGGCCGTGGTTCGCGTCGAGAAGAACCCGGAGGGCAACCCGTTCGGGCTGACCACGGAAGATCTCTGGGTGCCCATGCGCGACCTCCGCCCCGTCGTGCCGATCGCGTTTCACGGGCGCGAGCTGAGCGGCACGCTCGCCGTCGCTTGGGTCACGAGCACGACCGCGTTCGCTTCACGCGCGCCCGACAAAGCCAAAGACCCGAAGCTCAAAGTGAGCCGGTTTCAGACTCTCGACGTCCTCGAACAACGCCTGCTCGGCGGACATCGCTGGTTCCGCTACGCGGATGATGCGTGGCTCAGCGATCGCGACGCGCGCGCCCCCACGCCCGCGCAGTTGCCGAGCGAGCTACGTCCCGGCGAGCGCTGGATCGACGTGGAGATCGCGACCCAAGTGCTGACGGCGTATGTCGGCGACAGGCCCGTGTTCGCCACGCTCGTGTCCACGGGCCGAGGCAACGAGGGCTCGGTGCTGGCGACGCCACGCGGCAGCCGTCGGCTGTGGGTGAAGCTCCGCGGCAGCAACATGGATAACCTGGACGACGAGTCCGCCGCCGAGAACTACGCGATTCAGGCCGTGCCCTGGGTGATGTATTTCGAACGCGGCTACGGTTTGCACGGCACGTTTTGGCATAGCCAATTCGGCAGCAAACACAGCCACGGCTGCGTGAACCTCACGCCGCTCGACGCAGAGCGCTTGTTCGGCTGGACCAGCCCGAGGTTGCCGCCCGGATGGACCGCCGCCTTGCCGACCAGCTACGAGCCGGGAACGCTGATACGCGTGCGCTGACCAAGAAAGGGAAACCGCGGGCCGAGCTCGAGCAACGCGTCAACCGCGTAGTACCGAAAGCTCAGCCCGCGCTCGAACGCGCGCTGTTCGCGCGCGACGGCTTCAGACGATCTTGGACTGGAGCAAGAAGGCGATCGCGAATGCGAAGAGCACCAGCGATTCCATCAGCGCCAGACCGAGAATCATCGGCGTCTGGATGCGCGGGGCAGCGCCCGGATTGCGGCTGATGCCTTCGAGAGCGGCCGCAGCAGCGCGACCCTGACCGAGCGTGCCACCGAGCACCGCGAGACCGATCGCGATACCAGCGCCGATCGCAGCTGCCGCTTGTGCGCCGCCGCCGACGCCGCCGCCGGCCTCCTGCGCGAAAGCACTGGAAGAGATCAGGGTGGACATCGCTACGGTGGCCAGCGCCACATTCTTCTTGGACATAATCATCGACTCCTTAGTTTTCCCAGCAGCGAGGACGAGCGCCTCGCAGAAAGTGTGTGTCGCGGTCTCGGCTCGCTTTAATGCGCCTCGTGTTCGGTCGCCAGCCCAATGTAGATGCAAGTGAGCAAGGTGAAGACCAGGGTCTGAATCAAGACGATCAGAACACCGAGGAGCATGATTGGCACGGGCACCAGCACGGCCACCAGGCTCAGGAAGATCCCGAGAATCAAGTGGTCGACGGCCATGTTCAGCATCAAGCGAACGGCCAGCGTGATGGGTCGCACGAAGAGCGAGATGACTTCGATCGGAAAGATCAGCCACCACAGATACCAGGCCGGACCGGCCAGATGGGCGATGTAGCCCCAACCGTTCGTAGCGATGCCGTAAGCGTTGAAGCAAACGAAGACGACGAGCGCGCAACCGAGCGTGATGCTCAGGCTGCTGGTCGGGACCGGGAAGCCCGGAATCAGCGCCATGATGTTCGAGAAAAACACGAACATGGCGGAAGCGCCGATCAGCGGAAAGTACTTCTTGGCGCGCTCGGCATCCATGACGCTCTTGGCGAGGTCATAGAAGTAGCTGAGGAAAGCCTCCATGAAGGTGCGCAGCGTGAGCCGATCTTCGGGCACCACGGCTTCGTCCGCATTGGTCAGCTGCGACTTGACCCGACCCGCGATGAAGAGCACGAGCAGCGTGATCAACAGCGAAGCCGCAATCGGCTCGGCGCTACGCCAGCTGGGCGCGTCGCTGCGGATGGCCGACGCTCCGAACGCGTGCGCGTTCTTTTCGAGGGTCTCGTGAATGTACGTGAGGAGGAGCGTTAACCAAGACGTATGCTCGGGCATTTCCTAACCTTTTCCGGACGGCGCGGCTGCCGTTTTGAGCTGCGAGATGACGATCCCGACGGGCATCGCCGCGTAGCCGATGACGAGTGGCAATAGCTTCGCGTAGCCGCCGCTAACCAAAAACAAGACTCCCAAAAACATCACCGCGAACTTCAGCATCGCCAGCGAGATCCACGGAGAGCGCGCGCCCGCCGGATACAAGAAGCCGCGCACGGTACGCGAGATCGCCCACAGGTTGCCAATCGCGAGCAGCACGCCGATGGCGACGCTCAGACGGCTACCAGTGCCGAGCAACGTGGGCGCAGCGAGAGTCAGCAGCGCGCCAACGATCGCCACCGACCAAATCGCCGACGCGATTCCGTTTGGTTCAGTGCTTTCCGTCGCCGTGTTCATGAAACTTCTTCCGCGCTTGCCGATCTGCTTCTTCTTGAGCTTCTGCCTCGCGGTTCGCGCTCTTCAGCGCTCGCCACACGAAGCGGGCTCCTGCAGCGAACCCGTATGCCAACCCGACCAAGGTGAAGATGCCGTGCGTGCCGTACTTCTTGTCTGCCCACTGCCCGAGCCATAGGCCGAACAAGACGCTGGCCGCGAACTCGAGGCCGACAGTTCCGTATCGACCGACACCTTTCCAGTCTTGCTGCACAAATGCTCTCACTGAGCGAGAGCGGCGGTCGCTTAGCATGGCGTTCGGTTGGGGGTCAATCTGCGGGGTAAAGTGCGTGCTATCGTGGGCGAATGCGTCGCGCGAGCTATGCGCTCACTACTGCTCTTCTGGTTTCGGGACAGCTCCACGCAGCGGAGCCACCCGTCCCCTCCCCGAAACCGGCAGCTAAACCTGTGCCGGCCACTGCTCCCGCCGCTCCAGCGCCCGCTCCCGCCGCTCCAGCGCCCGCTCCCGCCGCTGCCGCCGCTCCGGTGCCCGCAGGGCCACCGCCCGCAGCGCCAGCGCCGCCAGGCGCCACCCCGCCCCCCGAGTACTACGTGGAACCCGGTGGCCCGGCGCCCAGCGCGCCGCCTCCTGGTAGCGCGCCGCCGCAAGCCGGGGGCGGCCCCGCCGGTCCCCCCGGCCCGCCGCCGCCCCCGCCGTACGGCATGCCCATCTACGAGCCACCACCGCCCGGCTTCTTTCCCGGCGACCCGGTGTTCGAGCCTCCGCCCCCTCCCGAGCCGCATCACCTGGCACCGCGCACGGCGCTGATGCTCGGCGCGCGCGTGGGTTGGTTCATCCCGTTCGGCAACGTCTGGGCACGCCGGACGGCGGTGGGCGTGAGTGGCGTGTCCTGGAGCGACTACAACAGCTCGGGCCCGATGTTCGAGCTGAACGCGGGCGCACGGCTCTCGCGCTACTACACCGTGTTCGCGATCTGGGAACGCGCCTGGCTCGGGTCGGGAAATGGCGACCCGCAATCTGCCACCCTGAGCGGCAAGGCAGATCACGGTGACACGGATTTTTGGGGCGTGGGCGTGCGCGCATCGACCAATCCGGATCAGATCGGCTTCGTTACCGAGCTCGCCATCGGTTACCGCCGCGCTCGCGCCATCTACGACGACGGCAGCGAGATCCAATTCACGAACGCGCCCTTCGAAACGCGGCTCGGCATCGGCGCGGACTTTCGTTTGAATCGCGTGGTCACGATCTCGCCCTTGGTCACCCTGGGCTTCGGCCAGTTCGGCACCATCGAGAGCGTCTCGAACGGCCAGATCAGAGACGAAACGCGCAACGCGCAAGCGGATGCGCACGCCTGGGCCACGTTCACGGTGGGCGGGCACTTCGACCTGCTCGGCAGCCAAAATTGAGCCACCCCAATTGAGCGCCATGCAAGAGCTACTGACGATCGTGCTCGCGACTTCGAACCACGGCAAACTCGTCGAACTCCGCGCGTTGCTCGCGGATTTGCCGGTCCAATTGCGATCGGCCGCGGAGGTGCTGGGCGAGCAACCGAGCATCGTCGAAGACGGTGCGACGTTCGAAGACAACGCGCTGATCAAAGCCCGCGCGATCGCGCGGGCCACGCGCACGCTCGCCCTGGCCGACGACAGCGGGCTCGAGGTCGACGCGTTGGGCGGTCGCCCCGGCGTCCGCTCCGCGCGCTTCGCTCATGAGCGCGCGACCGACGCCGAGAACAACGCCGCGCTGCTGCGCGAGCTCTCGGAGGTCGAAGAGGGCGCCCGCAGCGCGCGCTTTCGCTGCGTGCTCGCGCTCGTCGATCCGTGGCGAGAGTCCGACGTGCACGTCGCCGCGGGCAGCTGCGAGGGCAGCATTGCGCGCGCGCCGCGCGGCAGCGGCGGCTTTGGCTACGATCCGCTGTTCTTGGTGCGCGATCTGGATGGTCGAGCGATGGCCGAGCTTTCGGAAGCAGAGAAGAACCAAGTCAGCCACCGCGGCCGCGCCGTGCAGGCCCTGCGCGCGATCTTGCTGCAGCTAATCAACGCGCGCCTCGACGAAGCCGAGCGCATCGCGGGTTAGTTCGCCGCGGACGCGATTTCGAGCTTCGAGACTGGGCGATCGCGATCCCGCATCGCACCTCGCAGCAGCGCTGAATTTCCGTTGCTGACACCGGTCGGACATTGCCTTCGGCGTCAGGGGTCGTAACCCTGCGGAATCGCGAGCTGCGATGCCGGATCGCGATCGCCCCTCCCTCCGGCTGGCGCCGAGTGGGTTCGACACCGGGCCACCGCCCCGCTACACTTCGGTTACATCGATTAGCAAGGGGGGGGTGTTCGATGATTCGAATCGCGGTAAGTGCAGTGGTTTTCGCGGCGTTCGTCGGCGGTTGCGGCAAGCTCGACTCGAACGGGCAAGAGGCTCCGCTCGAAAACTCAGGGAGCGCAGCCCATGAGCGAAGGCGGTGGCGCGGGCAGCGCTTCCGACAGCAGCGATGGTCACGCGGGCGAGGGTGGCGGCGATGCGGGCACCGGCAATGCGAACGGAAGCGCGGGAGCCGACAGTAGCGCGGCCGGCGACGAGAGCGCGGGCATGGGCGGGAATGCGAGCGTGGGCGGTAGCGGCGGCAGTCAGAACTCCGGTGGCGATCTGGGGATGGGTGGAAATCCGGTCCCCATCGAGATCGGCGTTGGCCCGAATTGCAGCTGTTACACACCGCCATCGACGGGACCGTGCACGGAGCGATTCGAGGACACCCCCAGCGATTGCGCGAACTTCGCCTTCAAAGCTGGAGCCTGCGGCTCAGAAGAGTTGGTTTGGTATTGCCCGACCTACCACCCGAACACGCCAGAGGGCATGTACGTCACGTGCTTGTACACGAAAGCGGGCGATCTACGGCGATGGGAGTACACCATCCCGGACTTGAGCGCAGCCTGCGGAACCCTGGGTGGTGTTCGCGCGCGCGCGCCGGTCCCTGACGCTAGTGCCGGCCCGCCGGCGTATGCAATCACTGAGCGCTGCTACGGGACGAGGCAACCCCAAAGTGGCGCGCCTGAGCTCATGAATGAGATTGCAAGAGGGACGGTCGAAGGCTCAAGCGTCGACTACGGCGTCGATGCTGTCGGCGTTCAGCACACGCTCGATCCAGCGGTCGATCTCGGTTTCGCTCGCGTTCGCGATGCGAACTTCAGTTGCCGCGTCCAGCTCACCAAACCTGAGCGTCAGCAGCTTGCCGAGGGTATCGGCTTTGCCCTGCGCGCGGCCTCTGGCTTCACCTCTGGCTTCACCTCTGGCTTCGCGTTCTGCTTCACGCTCGGCTTGCCACTTTTCGGCTATCGTCGTCATTAGGTCATCCTTCACGTTCGGTTGGACGGCGCCCATCACCTGGCTGAAGCTTGCAGCGACCGATTCGTCGGCTACCACCGCAATATAGCGAAAGATCGTCCAAAGCGCTTCCCGGCCGTTCGGTGCGGCCAAGAGCTCGGCCATCGCCGAGCGCCAGCGTTCCAGCGACCGCGTCAGGCGAGCAGGACTGCGAACATCGCGAAGCAACCACAGCGTCAGGGTCGGGACCAACCCCAACGCTCGTTGCTCCAGCTCTTCGTCGCTGACGCGGCTCAGATCGTCGACCACGAAGCGAAGCCGTGGGATCAGCTCCCCAAGTCCTGCTGCCTCGACCAACTGCGGGTCGAACAGCTCTTCGAGTCGCGACGCAACTGCCCAACCGGAGTCTCCGTGATGCAATACGACCGGAACGACGACCGGCAACGGCAGGGTGTCGCTGCCCGGCTTTGCCTCTTCTACATGGCGCACCAAGATGCGAACTATGTAACCGAGCAGCCGCAGCGGCATGAGCTTGTCCGGACTGCTTTGATGCTCGAACAGGACATAGATGAGCGACGGTTTTCCGTCGACTTTCACCGAAAAGAGCAAATCCGATTGCGAACCCGCGAGATTCTCGTCGATGTAGCTCCCCGGACACAAAGCGAGCGTGGAAAAGTCGGTACGCGCCACTAGCGCCGCCGGCAACACCGCTCGCAGCTCTGCTGCGGCGTGCTCGACTACGGAGAACGTCTTCTTGAATAAGGCATCGTGCGGCTGCTTCGTGTCTGTCATCGGGCTCGCGCTCGGCGCCCATTGGTCGGCACGAAGGAGAGCGTGGTTGCTTACATTTCAACTCGTCGAGCCGATTTAGCGAACCGATGACTCAAGCAGTGGCAGTGCGATCGCCCAAGTGGATCCAGATCCGCGTGCCGCGCGGCTCCTTGGGTTCGAAGGCGATGCTGCCCCCGTGGGCTTCGATGATCTGACGCGTGATCGCTAGGCCGAGGCCGGTGCCGTTGCTCTTGGTGGTGAAGAACGGTTCGAACAGCCGGGCGCGCGTGGCTTCGTCCAGGCCCACGCCTTCGTCTTCCACGACGACGTCCGAGCCGCCGCCCACGCCGGCGCTGACCGAGACCGTGACGCGACCGCCGCTGGGCATTGCTTCCCGCGCGTTGCGCATCAGGTTGTACAGGGCTTGCTTGATCTGCGCTTCGTCGACGGTGGCGGGCACCGGGACGTTCGCATTGTGAAGCTCCAGCGAGACGCCTTGCTGTTCCAGCTCCCGGCGCATGAACTCCGCGGCCTCACCCACCACCTCACGCAGGTCTTCCACTTCCAAGCGCTGGGGGCCGCGGCGCGCGAATGACAAATATTGGCCGCTGAGCTCGGTCAGGCGCTCCACTTCGCGGCGAATTGCCCGCAAAAGTTCGCGTGATTCTTCGCTGGCATCGGCGAGATCGTCCTCCAGCAGCTCGACGTTGAGCGCCATCGACGAGAGCGGATTGCGGATTTCGTGCGTGACGTGGGCGGCCATCTTGCCGATCGTGGCCAAGCGCTCGGTCGCGAGCAGCTCTTCGTTGGCGCGCGCGATGGCGGACACCATGCCTTCGAAGGTCGCGGCGAGCTCGCCGATTTCGTCGTTCGAAGCCACGGCTTGGCGCGGCTTCAGATCGCCGCTGGCCACGGCCTTGGCGCGCTCGGTCACCTGCGCGAGCGGTTTCAGCACGCGCCGCGCGTACAGCGCCATGGCCACGCCGACGAGCGCGGTCAGCGCGGCCAGTGCCACCAAGAGTCGGATCGCCGAGATCTCACGCGCGCGGGCGCGGTCGAGCAACAGGTCCACGTTGCGCAGCGCGTGTTGCTCGAGTTGGTTGAGCCGTTTGGAGCTTTGCGAGCCACGAGTCACGAGCTCGTCGCGCAGGGCCTCTGCGCCCGCGTCGTCGCGGCGCTCGAGCGCGTCGAACAATCGGGTAACGCGCTCGGAATCGCCCGACAAATAGTCCTCGATGCCGCTGATTTCGTCGGACAGGTCCTTGCCGGCGGCACGCGCGCTCGGGTCCGTGGAGGTGGCAAAGGCCAACGAAATCGCGGCGCGGACCTCGTTGAACATGCGCGGGCGACCGATGCGCAGCGCCAAATCGAACCAGATGCGAATGTCGCGCGGGTTGCGCGCGGCCGTCGCGTGATTCAGCTGAGTGTTCCAGGTGTCCTGCTTGGCCACCAAATCGTGCACGGACAGGGCGAGCGGAAAGTAGCCGCGACGCATCAGGCGCGCCTCGGCCGCCGCGTTGCGCTGAGCGACCACGCTCCAACCCGCGGCTAGCGCGAAGGCGATCATGATCAGCGCGTACGACCCGAGCACGCGCGTCGCGACAGTGCGCTTTCGGTCACTCATCCGGCAGATCGAGACTTTGAGCGACGATGCGGGCGATGTCCAAGGCGGGCGTGCCTTGGGCTCGGAAGCGGCGCAGGCTCGAGGCACACGCCGTGACCAAGGTTCCGCCGCCCGCTCGCTGGTGGGCCTGGAGCCGCAAATCAGCGATGCGCGCGGAGGTTTCGGGCATCGAGATGGGTAGGAGCGCGCCCCCGCCGGAACACTCGGCCGCCCCACGTTGCTCGGCGAACTCTTCGGGATTTCGGCCCAATGCGCGCGCGAGCACGAGGCGCGGTGCTTCGTATTCGCCCAATCCGCGACCGAGCGCACACGGGTCGTGAAAGCGCACTGGCGCCGCTTCGCCAAACCCGGAAATTCGCCGCAATTGACCGGCGTGGTCCGCCGCCAGCCGCACGAAGGGCACCGCGCGTGAATCGGCGAGGGCCAGCGCGCAGCCCGGGTCGCCGACCACGAAGGTGTGCGCGCTTCGGGTCTGATCCTCGATGCGCGCGCGTGCGGCGTCGTAGCCGGCGCGATCGCCCGCGTGCAGCAGCGGCGCGCCGCAGCAGCCCGAGACCAGCCGCACGGGGCCGAGCAGGGTTGCTACCGAGCGCACCATGGCGCGGGCCTCCGAGCGCGCTTTGCGTAGGTACGCGCAACCGACCAAGAGCGCGACCTTGGCGTTGGGCTGTACGCCGGGCTCTCGCGAGAGCTCGGCCAGCGTGGCGCTCGCTTCCGTAACGCGCAGCTCCTGACGACGCTCGCTGGCCTGAACCGCATCGGGAGCGAGACCTGCATCGCGATACTCCGCGCGCGCGGCGTACAGCGTTTCAGCGACCGGATTTTTGTGTTCGCAAAAGCTGCTGCAGCGGTGGCAGCCGGTGCAGCCCCAACTCGTCTGCGCCGTTTCGCGCTCCGCGGGCAGGTCGCCCCGCGCGTTCAGCCAAGCGGCAGACATTTTTGCCCACGGAATCAGGGCTTCGCGCGCCTCGACGTTCGACACCGGGCAGGTGCTGCGGCAAAGCTTGGGGCAATAGCCGCAGGTCTCGAGCGCTTTCTGAGCACTCGGCAAGAGCGGCAAACGCGGCGCACGACTCATCCGCTCATCTTGCCGGGCTCTTGACCTGAGTGCCCTTGCCCGGCCGGCTCGACTTGCGCGCGATCGGCTTCTTGCCGGGGCTCGATTTGTCGGAGCTCTGCTTCTCCGGGCTGGGGCTGCTCTGCGGCAAGCGGAGCTCGAAAGTGGCGCCCGCGCTGGAGGACGTGACCGCGACGCTGCCGCCGTGCTCCTCCACGATCTTCTTCACGATCGCGAGACCGAGGCCAGTACCGCCCGCCTTACCCATGGTCACGAACGACTGAAAGAGCTGACCTTCGATCGCAGCGGGAATGCCCGGCCCGGTGTCTTGCACCGAGATCAGCAGATCTTGGCCAGCCATGCGCGCGCTGATGGTCAGCACGCCGCCCGCTTCGCCCATGGCTTCGATCGCGTTGCGCGCCAGGTTGTGGATGACACGTGCGAGCCGGCCTTCATCGAACCGGGCGACCAACTTGGTGTCGACCTGGAATAGCAATTCAACGGATTTTCCCGTAATTTCCAGGGCCAATTGGCGACGAACGTCGGCGAAGAACTTGTTCAGGTAGACCTTGCGCACGAACACGGTCTTCTCGCCGCGGGCGAACTCCAAGACCTCGCGCTGCATGGCCGTGAGCAGATCGAATTGCTTCAGGATCTCTTCGGAATACTCGGCGCGGACCTGGCGGTCGTCGGCGTCTGCCATCAGCTGTGCGTAGCCGCTGATCACGCTCATCGGTGATTTGAAGTCGTGAATCACCTGCGACAAGAGCCGGCCGATGGACGTCAAACGTTGGCTGCGCTCGCGGCTGCGGTTGGCGTTGAACAAGCGCACCGCGGTCGACACGTTGGCGCTAACCAGACGCAAGAGCGAGACGTCGGCTTCGTCGAACGTACCGCCGTCTTCGTGCGAAAATAGGCCAATCGCACCGAGCGGAGAGCTCTCGCCTTCGAGCGGTACGGCCAGCACCGAGGTCACCGGAAAACCGAAGCTGCCTTCGATGTTCGCAGACCAACGCGGATCGCTGTCTGCCTCGTGTAAAGACAGAATGTCCTCGGCGGCCATCGCGGCGCCCAAAAAGCCCTCCCGTGATTTCACGCCGATTCGCCGCAGTTCGGTCGATTTTTGGCTATCGAACAGGTATTCGACCAAATCCCCCGAGTCTTCCTCGGACAGCAGGAGCCCCGCACCGCGGGCTTCACACGCGGCTGCGCATTGGCCCAGCACGGCCAGCGCCAACTCTTCGAGGGTGGTGGCACGCGCGGTTCGCCGCTCCAGCTCGAACAACAACGACAGATCTTGCAGCTTTCGCTCGAGCTGGTCGGTCGTATCGAGCAGCTGCTTGTTCTTTTGAATCAAGGACAAGAACAACCGAGAGTTGTCGATCGCCACCGCGGCTTGCGTGCTGAGGGCGGACAAGATCGACTCGTCGTCGCTGCTGAACTCCTGACCGCACTTCTTGTTCAGGACCTGGATCACGCCGATCGTGCGACCGAGATGATTCTTGAGCGGCGCGACCAGCATGCTCTTCGTGCGATAGCCGGTCAGCACGTCCCAATCGCGCTCGAATTGCGGATCCGCGTAGGCATCCCGAATGCGAATCGATTTTCCGGTCTGGGCAACCATGCCCGGGATGCCGTGACCGAGCTTCATCCGGATCGAGCGCACCTTGTCGCCCACGACCAGGCGACTGACGAGCTCCTTCTTGCCTTCGTCCAGCAGGTACAGCGTGGCTCGGTCGGCCTCGACCAACTCGGTCAGCTTGCTCAAAATCAACTCGAGCAAGTCATCGAGGTCGAAGGTGGTGCCGAGGGCGACCCCTACCTCACGCAGCGCCGCCGATACTCGCCGTTCGTGGCGAAGCGCTTCGGTCGGATCCAAAGACAGCCCATCGGGGGCGTTTTGGATGGTTTCGCTCCCCGTGCTCACACCAGGATCGAACCACGATCCCTCGCCCAGATCCATAGACTCGTCTGGGAGCACGGGATCGCGAACAATCAGCCCCGTGTCCTATCGCGGGAATATCCGCCAGAGTTCGCAAAAACGGCACTGTCCACCGCCAAAAAGTGCTCCGGTCGCCAGACTCCCGATCCGGGACAAGACGCTCTCGGCTACACTGTGCGAAACTCGGCTGGAAAGACCGTACGCGGTCCGCGCGGCCGGGAGGAAGAAATGGCCTTGAAGCAGCTTCAGTTGATGGTGCGTGGTCGCGTTCAGGGCGTCTACTTCCGCGCGTCGGCACAGCGCGAGGCACGGCGACTCGGGCTGACCGGTTGGGTGAAGAATCGTTCCGACGGCTCGGTCGAGATCGTGGCAGAGGGTGAAGAGGTCGCGATCCGCGAGCTCTATGGTTGGGCGCAAAAAGGACCTAGCGCGGCACGCGTCGATCGCGTCGACACGCGTTGGCGTAGCTTCACTGGTGACTTCCCCGATTTTCGCATTACGGATTGAGCGGCGCACCCTGCAACGCGCCCTGCGTTGGGCCCTGGCTGGCTCACTCGCGCTCGGTTACACCGGCCTCAGCTCGGCACCGAGCCACGCGGAGCCCGCACCCAAGGTCGGCGATCGATTGCCGGAATTGCCCGCAATTCCCAGCCTGGAAGTGCCCCGCCCGACGCCCGCGGACCTCGAAGAGCTGGACGCTCGGCTGACCAAGTTGTGTTCGAGTGACGCCGCCGAGCGCGATGCCGCACGCCGTGAAGTGTTGGAGGTCACGGCCAAAGCGGTCCCCGCGATTCGCTTTCGACTCTCTTCGACCGCCGAGAGCACCAAACACGACGAGCTGAAGGAGTTGCTGCTCAAGATCCGCAAGAAGGGTCGCGACGACGCGCGCGACGAACAAGCATCGGACGGCAAGCGTGGCCGGGTCAAGACGCCGGACTATTTCGAGATGGCAGTCGAGCACGCCGAGCCCAAATCGAAGCTCTGGTGCAGCTTGGCCTCGGTGCTGGCCGAGAGCCGCATGCTCGCGCAGATCGGCACGGTCGAAGCGGTGCGCGGCTTGATCGACGTGTATGTGCGCTATGGCGAATTTCTGCGCGTCGACACGCAATTGCAACTCGAGGCACTGGGCGATCGCGCGGTTCCCGCGCTGATCGAAGCCCGCCGTCACCCCGCCGAGAAGATCGTCAAATGGTCGGCGCGCGAGCTGGATGCGCTGGGCAAGGCGATCCCCAGCGAAGCCGTGCAAATGACGGATCTGCAGGTGCTATCCGACGTGCTGCGTGCGTTCGGCCGGGTGCGCGATCCGGATGCGGCGCGAATCGTCGTCTCGTTCTCGAATAGCGAGCGCGCGCAGGTGCGCGAGGCGTCGCGACAGGCAATCGCCATGCTCGGTGAAGTCGGTGCCTGGCAGCTGCGCGATACGTACGAAACCGTGGTGGGCAAGAAGCCGCCACGCGACTGGAACTGGGAACGCACCGCGCGCGAGCTGTTCGGCGAGTTCGATCGCCTACGCTCGGCTGAAGTCGCGAAGCTCTACGAGGCGGGCGCTGCGGCGCGCGAAAAAGGCGATCTCGAGGGCATGCGCAAAGCCTTCGATCAGGTGCTGACGCGCAATCCGGACTACCCAAAGCGCGAAGAGCTCGCGCGCGCGTACCTCGACTACGCGCAGAAGAGTGTGAGTAAGAGCCCTGCAGAGGCGCTGGCAGCGCTCCGGCGCGTCGAGCGGCTCGGCAAGGGTACTGAATCGGAGAAGATCGCCACCAGTCTGCGTCTGACCCTGGAGGCCGAAGCGTTGGCCGACGCGGGCATCGCCGATCGCACGCTGCTCGCACGCGCACTCGAAGCAGATCCCAAGAACTCGCGCGCACGCGAGGGCCTCTCGCGCTTCGAACACGGCGAGGTCAAGACGGACGACTCATCGCGCTATTACGGTGCAGGCGCGATCGGCTTGGTCGCGCTCGGCGGCATCGCGGTGGTGCTGCTTCGCGGGCGTAAGGCCGAACCTCAGCCGTCGCTACCGGCGGCCGTTGCCGCGACTGTCACCTCCACCGACACAACCGTGCTGGAGAGCGAAGCGCAGAAGGCCGAAAAACCCGCTGCGTCCGAGGGCGAACCACCATCGTGAGCTTCCCGGGAGAGAGTCCGGAATGGGCGATCGCGGTCCAGCATCGCAACCCGCGCCCGGCGTAGTCTCAGCTCCTGAGCGGCTCCCAGATTTGAAACGCCAAAACGCCAAAACGCCAGAAGAGGAGAAAGACTGGGGATTGGGGTTTCGCGCGGGCGAAGCAGTGCGTCAAAGAGAAGGCGGCGGTGCGCGCTAGCTCAGCTCCTGAGCGGCTCCCAGATTTGAAACGCCAAAACGCCAAAACGCCAGAAGAGGAGAAAGACTGGGGATTGGGTTCGCGCGACGCGCCGTTGTTCGACGTAGGAAAGGCACGGGCGGCTTTGACGGCTTCGCGGGTGGTCGCCAAGATCGCCAAGATCGCCAAGATCTCAGGGGCACACGGAGCGACGACATCACACCCGAGCAAGGCGGAGAAATTTGGGGTTAGCTTCGGGCGCGCGGCGCGCACTGAGACGGCTGCGTCCGCGCGCGGCGCGACCGAGAAGAGACGGGTGACGTTACTGACCGGCGGTGCGGGTCACGAATGGTGCTGACCGGGCACATGCGAGACGACGATTCAGACCGGGCACATGCCTGATAGCGAACGCGTGCCGCGCCGTTGTCACGACGCGCGCGACGCACTCAGCGAACCCCATCCCCCTCTCCTCTTCTGGCGTTTTGGCGTTTTGGCGTTTAACTCTCCTCTGAGAGACGCTGAGCGAAGGGGACTTCGCGTGCAGAGAGGTGCAGCTCTGGATCGCGATCGCCCACCTCTCCCTGCTCGGGCAGAATTTGTGCGCGATCGCGCAAGCTGCGGGGCGAGACCTGCCCAGGCGTGAAATGCAGAAAAGCCCGCATCGCTGGGGAGCGAGGCGGGCTCTAGTGCGTTGTCGACTGAGAGACTCGAGCGAGTGAGGCCGTGGGCGCCTCACTCGTTCGGATCAGCCAGCGGCGGCGGCTTTGGCGGCCTTCTTCGGCTTGGCGGCTTTCTCACCCGCTTCAGCTTTGGCCGGCTTGGCCTTCGGGGCCTTCTCGGCGTCCGACTTCGGAGCAGCGGCTGCGCGCGGTTCGCCCTTGTCGACGAACTCAATCATGCTCATCGGCGCGTTGTCACCGCGGCGACGACCAAGCTTGATGATGCGCGTGTAACCACCGGGGCGGCTCTTGAAGCGCTTCGCCAAATCGACGAATACCTTCTCGATCAGATCCACCTTGGTGCTCTCGCCACCGGACTCCGTCACCTGGAAGCGACGCAGGAAGCCACCCACCTGCTGCTGCGCGGCCTGGCGGCGCGCGCGGTCAGCAATGCTGAGCTCGGCGTGGGGCGTGTAAGCGACTGCACCCAGGCGCACGGCCTTGGTGATCAGACGCTCAGCGACGCGCCGTAGCTCCTTGGCCTTGGCGTCGGTGGTTTCGATGCGCTCGTGCGCCACCAAGTTTGCAGTCAGTGCGCGGAACATTGCGCGACGGTGACTGGTGTTACGGCCGAATTGACGACCTGCTTTGCCGTGCCTCATGGGAACTACCTAACTCAGTTAACTTGTTTCGGGGCGTTTTGGGGTTCGGGCCCCAAAACCTGGGGGAGGGGCCCCGCTGAATTCATTTCAGCGGGGAGGGGGCTGCGCCCCCTACGATTAAGAGGCCGATTGCTGGGTTTTCCAACGGTCGACCATCGCGGGCCAGTTGTCGAACTTCATGCCGAGGCCGAGACCCATCGTCGAAAGGATCTCTTTGATCTCTTTCAGCGACTTGCGTCCGAAGTTCTTCGTCTTGAGCATGTCTTGCTCGGTCTTCTGAACGAGCTCGCCAATCAAGGTAATGTTGGCGTTCTGCAGGCAGTTCGCCGAGCGCACCGACAGCTCGAGTTCATCCACCGAACGGAACAAGTTCTCGTTCAGCGGCTCTTCGTCGCTACCAGTGATCGGGTAGGAGGTCTCTTCCGATTCCTCGAAGTTGATCCAAATCGAGAGCTGCTCTTTGAGGATCTTAGCGGCGAAAGCCACCGCGTCGACCGGGCGCACGGCGCCGTTGGTCCAGACTTCGAGTACCAGCTTGTCGTAGTCGGTGACCTGGCCGACGCGCGCGTTCTGCACGGTGTAGTTCACCTTGCGGATCGGGCTGAACAGAGCGTCGATCGGAATGGTTCCGAGCGGCATGGTCGGGCTCTTGTTGCGCTCCGCGGAGACGTAGCCACGGCCGCAAGCCACGGTGAGCTCGACCGAGAACGGGCCCTTCTTGTCGAGGGTCGCGATCTGGTGGGTCGGATTCAGAACCGTGAGGCCATCGACCGTCTTGATGTCACCCGCGAGGATCGGGCCGGGGCCCTCTTTCTCGAGGCGAACGGTGAAGGTCTTCGGCGAATCCACCTTGAACACCACCTCTTTGAGATTGAGGATGATGTCCGTGACGTCTTCGACGACATCCGGGATCGTCGTGAACTCGTGGAGCGCGGTCTCGAGCCGAACGGCCGTGATCGCAGCGCCCTGGAGAGAGGCGAGCAGCACGCGACGCAGCGAGTTGCCGATCGTGATGCCGAAACCCCGTTCGAGCGGCTCGCAGGTGAACTTGCCGTAGGACTCCGAATTGGACTCGGGGTCGAGCGTGATCGCCTTCGGGCGGATCAAGTCACGCCAATTCCGGCTCATCATTTGTGTAACCATTTTCGAGCTGCTCCTTTTTTGGGGTTTCGCGCGACCGTCACGACCAGCAGAGGCTCCAACGCCCACTGTCAGGTCCGCGGTCTGCCCGCGTTCGCGAAGGCGGGTGCCTTCGCTAGAATCCGAAAACTGCTAACGAGAATAATATTCGACGACGTACTGCTCACGAACCGACGGCTCGTTGAGTTCGTCGCGAACCGGCATGGCCTTGAACGTGCCGGCAAAATTGCCCTTGTCGACTTCGATCCAGCTCGGACGCTGACGAGCGTCAGCGGCGGTGAGCGCGGCGCCGATGTAGCCGATCTTGCGGCTCGCCGCGCCGATTTCAATCTTGTCGTTCGGCTTGATTCGGAAGCTCGGGATGTTGACCCGCTTGCCGTTCACGAGGACGTGATTGTGGCGAACGAGTTGACGACCCTGCGCACGGCTCGAGGCGAACCCGATACGCAAGACCACGTTATCCAAGCGACGCTCGATCAAACCGAGCATCTCTTCACCGGTGCGCCCCTTGAGGTGGGTCGCTTGCACGTAGTAGCCGGCGAACTGCTTCTCGAGCAGCCCGTAGACGCGGCGCATCTTCTGTTTCTCGCGCAGGCGCAGGCCATACTCGCTCAATTTGATGCGAGCCTGACCGTGCTGACCCGGCGGGTAAGGACGACGGGAAACCGAACACTTTTCAGTGAAGCAGCGTTCGCCCTTCAGATAGAGCTTGCCGCCTTCGCGACGGCACAACTTGCAAACAGCACCTAGATAACGCGCCATGGTCTATCCGTCAGACGCGGCGACGCTTCGGGGGACGACAACCGTTGTGCGGGATCGGCGTCACGTCGCGGATCAGAGTCACCTTGAAGCCAACTTGCTGCAAAGCGCGGAGAGCGCTCTCGCGGCCGGCTCCGGGACCCTTGACGAACACGGCGACCGAACGCACGCCGTGCTCCATCGCGCGACGACCAGCCTCTTCGGCCGCGAGCTGCGCCGCGAAGGGCGTGCTCTTGCGCGAACCCTTGAAGCCACGCGAACCCGCGCTGGCCCAAGAGATTGCCGCACCATTCACGTCCGTGATGGTGACGATCGTGTTGTTGAACGTCGACTGGATGTGAACAATCCCAGCGAAGACGTTCTTCTTGACTACTTTTTTCTGAACTCGGGCTTTGGGAGCTGCCATGGGTATGCGCCTTTAAACTTTGCGTGCCGAGCCGCTTAGGAGCGACGCGCCAAGCTCTTGCGCGGACCCTTGCGGGTGCGTGCGTTGGTGCGGGTGCGTTGCCCATTGACGGGCAAACCTTTGCGGTGACGGAGGCCGCGGTACGAACCGAGGTCCATCAAACGCTTGATGTTCTGCTGCACCTCGCGGCGCGCGTCACCTTCGACCTTGATCGTGGCTTCGATCGCGTCGCGGATGGCCTTGACGTCGGATTCGCTCAGCTCGTCGACCTTGCGGTCTTCGGGCACCTTCGCTTGCTTGCACAGCATGCGAGCGGTCGCGTCGCCGATCCCGTAGATGTACGGGAGGGCATAAACAATTGCCTTACGGCGGGGGAGATCGATACCAGCAATGCGCGCCATGACTCTTCCTCTCAGCCCTGACGCTGCTTGTGGCGTGGGTTGTCGCAGATTACGCGCAGGACTCCGCGGCGCTTCACGACTTTGCACTTGTCGCAGATCTTCTTCACACTCGGTCGCACCTTCATGATGTCCTGCCTTCAGTCGAATCTAGTTACTTCTAGCTTAGCTTCTTGATGATTTGGCCTCGGCCGGGGTCGAGCTTCGAGAGCTTGACGACGACCTGAGAGCCGCTGATGAGTCGTACGACCGCGTGACGAAGACTGGGGGCGATGCCCGCACGAACGGTGCGACCATCTTCGAGAGTCACCCGAAACAATGCGCTCGGTAAGACCTCGTCGATGACACCAGTTCCAGTCGAATCGTCTTTCGTTCGTCGCCTCCTTAACGTGACAGAGAGTTCAGTGTTCGAGCGCTGCGAGAATGCGGCTGGTGATCTCGCTGGGAGATCCGACCCCATCAACTCGGCGAAGCAGCCCGAGTTTTTCGTAGTGCGGCAAGAGCGCCGCGGTCATTGCGTCGTATTGATCGAGACGCTTTTTGACAGTTTCCGGTTGGTCGTCGGCCCGATGTTCGAGCTCGGCACCCAAGGGCGGGGGACTATACTTTAAGTGGTAGATGTGTCCAGTCCGTTTGTCGGTGCGGCGCAGGGTGGCACGCTCCTCCAAAAGGTCTCTAGAAACATCGATTTGGACCACTTTGTCTAATGGGGTCCCTAGCCCAGTGAGGAGCTCGTGGAGCGCATCTGCCTGGGGCACGGTGCGCGGGAACCCATCGAGAATAAAGCCATTTTTGGCATCCGCTTGGGAGACGCGCTCCTTCACGAGGCCAATCACGACGGAATCCGGGACGAGCTGGCCGGCCTTCATCAGGCTATCGGCCTGCTTGCCAAGCTCGGACCCTGCGGCGACGGCGGCGCGGAGCATGTCTCCCGTTGCGATTTTCGGCACGCCGAATTTCTCGCACAGGATGGCGCCCTGGGTGCCTTTGCCGCTCGCAGGAGCGCCGAGCAGGATCAGCCTCATGCCGGCCTCCGGCCGCTGAGACGAGTGACACGCGGGCCAGTCAGCCCTTCATAGCTGCGAGTGATCAGGTGCGCTTCGATCTGGTTGACGGTCTCGAGCGCGACACCGACGACGATGATCAAGCTGGTTCCCCCGAACTGAAACGGGATATTGAACGAGCTGGCGATCACTGCCGGAACCACGCAGATGGTCGCGACGTACACGGCGCCGCCCACCGTGAGGCGGGTCAAGACGCGATCGATGTACTCGGCCGTCTGACGACCCGGACGAATGCCGGGAATGTTCGCGGACTGCTTCTTCAGGTTGTCCGCGACATCGATCGGTTGGAACGTGACCGCGGTGTAGAAGAACGAGAAGAAGATCGAGAGCGCCGCGAACAGCGTATGAAACAGCCAGTCACCGCGGTTGAGCAGCGAGCTGAAAGTGTTCATGCCTGGGATGTTGAAGCTCGCCAGCGTGGCGGGGAACATCAACAAGCTGGAGGCGAAAATCGGCGGGATCATGCTCGCCATGTTCACCTTCAGCGGCAGGTGCGCGGTCTGCCCGCCGTACACGCGCCGACCGACCTGGCGGCGCGAATACTGAATCGGGATCTCGCGTTGGGCGCGCTCGAAGAACACGACCATCGCGATGCTCGCCAAGAGCACGCCGAGCAACACGGCGATCGTCAGCGGCTGCAAATCGCCGGTGTGACTCGCGTAGTAGTTCTGGATCGACTTCGGGATGCCGCTCACGATGCTGGCAAGGATGATCATCGACGTGCCGTTGCCGATGCCACGCTCCGTCGCCTGCTCGCCCAGCCACATCAACAGGCCGGAGCCGGTGGTCAGGGTGATCACGGTCATGATCCGAAAGCCCCAGCCCGAATTGATCACGACATCCCCGAACCGGCCACCGCCGATGTCGGAGTTGTTCATGTGCTCGAGCGACAGCGCGACGCCCGCCGACTGCAAGATGCTGAGCACGATCGCGCCGTAGCGCGTGTATTGCTCGAGCTTGCGCCGACCGGCCTCGCCCTCCTTGCGGAGCTCCTCCACCTGCTTAGAAATCAAGCCGGCGAGCTGCATGATGATGCTCGCCGAGACGTAGGGCATGATGCCCAGCGCCAAGATCGACAGGTTGGCGAGCGCGCCACCCGAGAACAAGTTGAACAGGCCGAGCAAACCGCCCTGGCCCTTCACGATGTTCTGCATCACCGAACGATCGACGCCCGGGATCGTGACGAACACGCCCAGGCGATAGATCGCCAGTACGATCAACGTGAACGCGATTCGGCGCCGGAGCTCCGGCACCTTACCGATGTTCGAGAAACCTGAAAAAGCAGCCATGCTGAGCTCTAGAACGAAGCTCAGCCCGCCGTCGCGTCTTGCGCGTTTTGCGCGTCTTTTTGCGCAACGACCGGCACGACCACTGCTTTGCCGCCGGCTGCCTCGATCTTGGCGAGCGCCGACTTGCTGAAGCTGTGCGCGTGCACGGTGAGCTTCTTGGTGAACTCACCGTCACCGAGCACCTTGATCTGAACGCGGCGACCCTGAACGAGGCGAGCCTCGCGCAGCGCTGCTTCGTTGATCTCCGTGCCGGCGGCGAACTCTTGCAGATCACCGAGGTTGACACCCACGACCGTCACCGGGAACGGAACGCGGAAACCGCGCTTGGGCAAGCGGCGCTGGATCGGAGTCTGACCACCTTGGAAGTGGAGCTTGCCGATGTTGCCACCTTGGCGAGCCTTCTGACCCTTTTGACCGCGACCGCACGTTTTGCCGAGACCCGAGCCGATACCGCGACCGAAGCGCTTCTCGAGATGACGGGCACCTGCCGGGTAGGCGAGGTGAGAAAGAATTTCGCTGCTCATGGTTTCTGCTCCACAACCGTGACGAGGTGTAGCACCTTCTTGATCATGCCACGGAAGGACGGGGTGTTCTCCACCACGACCTTGGAACCGGGGCCGCGCAAACCCAGACCGTCGACGATGCGACGGGTGGTGTGCGGACGCCCGATCACGCTACCGGTTTGAACGACTTCGAGCTTGCTCACGGGGTGGGTCCTCCGCCATTACCGGAGACGACCGAAGAACCGCCGCCCACCGAAACAGACTTGGCTGATACCGGGTAGTCGCCCGCGATCTCATCCAGCTCTTTGCCGCGAGCCTTGGCGACCACTTCGGGACCGCGCAAGCCTTGCAGCGCCGCGATCGTCGCGTGCACGACGTTGTGCTTGTTGGTGGAACCGAGGCACTTGCTCAGGATGTCCTGAATGCCCGCGGACTCGACCACCGCGCGGACCGCGCCGCCGGCGATAACGCCGGTACCGGGCGAAGCCGGACGGAGCAAGACCTTGCCGGCACCGAAGTGACCGGTGACGTCGTGCGGAACGGTCGCGCCGATCATCGGGACTTTGAACAGGTTCTTGCGAGCCTGATCGTTGCCCTTGCGGATCGCTTCCGGAACTTCGTTCGCCTTGCCGAGGCCGACGCCTACGTGACCGGCTTCGTCGCCCACGACCACGAGTGCAGAGAAGCTGAAGCGACGACCGCCCTTCACTACCTTCGCGACGCGATTGATGTGAATGACTCGCTCTTTGAGCTTCTCGTCGTCAATGTTGTTATCGAACGCCATGAATGATTCCTCGGCTCAGAACTTGAGCCCGGCTTCGCGCGCGGCTTCTGCAAGTGCCTTCACGCGGCCGTGATACAGGTATCCGTTGCGGTCGAAGACGACCTTGTCGATTTTCTTCTCGAGACAAATCTTGGCGATCAGCGCGCCCACCTTCTTGGCGGCGTCCGTCTTGGTGTCTTCGCCGAGCGTGCTCTTGAGGTCGCGCGAAAGAGTCGAGGCGTGCGCGACGGTGCTGCCGTCCGAATCCACGACGACCTGAGCGTAGATGTGGGTTGCCGTGCGGTACACGCTGAGGCGTGGACGCTCGGTGCTGCCGGAGATCTTCTTGCGGATACGGAAGCGTCGACGCTGCCGGCCCGTGAGTTGAGTTGCCATGCTTACTTGCCCTTGCCCTTGGCGGCTTTGCCCGCTTTGCGGCGGATGTTTTCACCGCGATAACGAACACCCTTGCCGCCGTACGGCTCAGGGGGGCGAAGGCCACGAATGGTCGCCGCCATTTGACCAAGCGCGGCTTTGTCGGCCGAGTTCAGCACGAGCATGGTGCCCTTCGAATCCGGCGGGACGTTGCCCGTGATCGAAGCGGGCAGCTCGATGGACGTGGGGTGCGAGAAGCCGAGCTGCAAAGTGACGACTTTGCCCTTCACCTCGGCGCGGTAACCGGTGCCGACCAGCTCGAGCGAGCGCTCGTAACCTTCGGCGGCACCTTTGACCATGCTGGCCAAGAGTGCGCGGCTGAGGCCCTGCAGGCGCGCAGCATCGCGACCCTCGGCACTGCTCTCCACCAACCACGTGTCGCCGTCCTTGCGGACCGCGACCTGCAGCGGCAGATCCAGAACCAACTTGCCCTTCGGACCCGAGATGTCGAGCTTTTGGCCGGATTGGCTGACGGTGACGCCCTTGGGGACGGCCACGCCACGCTTGCCGACGCGCGACTTCTTGAGAACGGGGGTTGCTTGAGCTTCGGCCATCACCAAACCTCACACAGGAGCTCGCCACCCACCTTGCGGCGGCGCGCTTCTTTGTCGGACATCAAACCGGTGGAGGTGCTGATGATCGAGATACCGAGGCCACTCAGGACACGCGGGATCTGATCGTGGCGCACGTACACGCGGCGACCGGGCCGCGACACGCGGCGGATGCCTTGGAAGGCAGACGTGCGATCTTCGCCGTATTTCAGGACGATGGTCAGCGTCTGGTGCTTCTGCGGACCCCACTCCTCTTGGCGGACGTCGGCAACGTAGCCTTCGGCCTTGAGCAGCAGGGCGATGTTCTTCTTGAGCTTGTTCGCCGGCACGCGCGTCAATTCATGACGGGCGAGGGAGGCGTTGCGGATGCGCGACAGGAGGTCCGCGACGGGATCGGTCATCATGGGATCACCAGCTCGCTTTCGTGACTCCGGGCAGTTCGCCCTTGAGTGCTAGCAGCCGCGTGCAAATGCGGCACAAGGCGAAGTCCCGATAGACACCACGGATACGGCCGCAAACGCGACAACGGTTCACTGCACGGGTCGAGAACTTGGGCGGCTTATTGGCCTTCGCCCATTGGGATGCGCGTGCCATATCAGCTCCTGAACGGCATACCGAGACTTCCGAGCAGCTCTTTGGCTTCTTCGTCGGTCTGGGCGGTTGTAACGAAAGTGATGTTCATGCCCTTGATCTTGTCGACCTTGTCGAACTCGATTTCCGGGAAGATGATCTGCTCTTTGAGGCCGAGCGTGTAGTTGCCCGAGCCGTCGAAGCCGCGGGGATTGGTGCCGCGGAAGTCGCGTACGCGCGGCAAGCCGAGCGTCACGAGGCGGTCCAAGAACTCCCACATGCGCTCGCGGCGCAGCGTGACTTTGACGCCAATCGGCATCCCTTCACGGAGCTTGAAGGTCGCAATCGCCTTCTTCGCTTTCGTGACCACCGGCTTCTGACCGGTGATGGCCGTCATCTCCACCACTGCGGAGTCGATCAGCTTGGGGTTGGCAACGGCTTCGCCGACGCCCATGTTGACGACGATCGTCTTCAGGCGCGGCACCTGCATGGGGTTCGTGTAACCGAACTTCTTCATCAAAGCCGGCACGGAGTCGGCTTTGTATTTCGCGTGAAGGCGCGGTGCGGCTGTCTCGGCCATCACTTCTCCCTTGTCGCCGGAATGGCGGTACCGCTCTTGGCGACGCGGACTTTCTTGTCGTTCTCGACCTTGATCGAGACGCGAGTGGGCTTGTTGCTGGTCGGGTCGACCAACATGACGTTCGACTTCGAGATAGGAGCCTCGACGTCGAGAATTCCGCCCGGGCGTTGCGGGGTTTGCTTGAGGTGGCGCTTGACCACGTTCACGCCTTCGACGACGACGCGGTCGGCGGTGATCTTGGAGACCTTACCGCGCTTGCCTTTGTCGTTGCCGCGAGTGACGACGACCTGATCACCTACGTGCAGGCGCTCCATCACAGCACCTCCGGGGCGAGCGAGATGATCTTCATGAACTTCTTGGAGCGGAGCTCACGAGCGACCGGGCCAAAGATGCGGGTGCCGACCGGCTCCTGCTGAGCGTTGATCAAGACGGCGCTGTTGTCGTCGAACTTGATGTAGCTGCCGTCTTGGCGACGGTACTCACGGCGGGTGCGAACGATGACCGCACGCGCGGTATCACCCTTCTTCACCTTGCTGCCGGGCAGTGCTTCTTGGATAGCAACGACGATGACGTCGCCGAGACCCGCGTAGCGACGGCGCGAGCCGCCGATGACTTTGATGCACTGGACGCGCTTGGCGCCGGAGTTGTCGGCGATGTCCAGGTAGCTTTCGGTCTGGATCATGTGACGAGGCCCTCTGCCGGACGGTCAACCAAACGAGCCACTGCCCAGCGCTTCTCGCGCGACAGCGGACGGCTCTCGATGATCTCCACGCGATCACCAGTCTTGAATTCGTTCTTCTCGTCGTGCGCCTTGTAGCGCTTACGAACACGAACGTACTTCTTGTAGATGCCTTCGCGCTTGAAGCGGACGACTTCGACGATCACGGTCTTGTCCATCTTGTCGCTGCGGATGCGACCGATGAGCTTGCGGCGGTAGACCGGATTGCCGGACTCTGCGGGGGCGTTCACGACTTGGCTCCTTTGCTCGAGGCGGTCTCTGAAGAGAGCGCACGCTCGTGCAAAATCTGTTCGAGGCGCGCGATGTCTTTGCGCGCCTTGCCGAGCAGGCTCGTGTCACCGAGCTGATCGGTTGCATTCTTCATGCGATGCGAGAAGAGGTCCTTCTCGATCGACGTCTTGAGCTCGGCCAAATCTTCGGTCGAGCGCTCACGGAGGTCTTTGGCTTTCATCACAAATCACCTCGGGCCAACATGCGGACCGCGACCGGCAGCTTGGTGCCAGCGAGCCGGAAGGCTTCGCGAGCGTCGGCTTCGGGGATGCCCGCGAGCTCGAACATCACTTTGCCCGGCTTGACCACGGCAACCCAGCCTTCGACGGCGCCCTTACCGCTACCCATGCGGACTTCGAGCGGCTTCTTGGTGACGGGCTTGTCCGGGAAAACCCGGATCCAGAGTTTGCCAGCGCGCTTGACGTGGCGCTGAATCGCCATACGACAAGCTTCGATCTGACGAGAAGTAACGAAGCTCGACTCGGTCGCTTGCAGACCGAAATCACCGAAGGACACGTCCGAACCACGCCAGGCGACGCCTCGGTTCTTGCCCTTCTGCTGCTTCCTGAATTTGGTGCGCTTAGGTTGAAGCATCGCTCATCACTCCGGGATGCGACGCGCTTTGCGCTGAAGCACTTCGCCCTTGAAAATCCAGACCTTGACGCCAATCGTACCGTAGGTCGTGCGCGCTTCGGCTAGGCCGAAGTCGACATCGGCGCGGAGCGTGTGTAGTGGAACGCGGCCTTCGCGGTAGGTCTCGACGCGACCCATTTCAGCGCCTGCCAGGCGGCCCGCGCAGCGAATGCGCACGCCCTTGGCGCCGAACTTCATCGCCGTTTGCAGCGATTTCTTCATCGCGCGACGGAAGGCGATACGACGCTCGAGCTGGGTGGCGATGTTCTCGGCCACGAGCTGAGCGTTGGTCTCTGCCTTGCGGACCTCTTGCACGTCGATGAACACTTCGTTCTGCGTGAACGACTGCACACCGGCGAACTTGGTCTCGCCCTTGGCGGCGGTGGTGAGGTTACCGATCTTGAGAATCTCGATACCCTTGCCACCCTTGCCGATCACCATGCCGGGACGCGCGGTGTAGACGATGACCTTCGCCTTGTTGGCGGCGCGCTCTACTTCGACGCTCGCCACGTTGGCGTTGTACAGGTACTCCTTGACGGCCCGCTTGATGCGGATGTCCTCATGGAGCCACGTCGTGTAGTGCTTGTCCTCGTACCATTTGCTGGTCCACGTCTTGATGACGCCGAGGCGGAAGCCATACGGATGAGTTTTTTGTCCCATTAGTTCTTACCGCTCCTGAGCCCGCGCGAGCGGTTCAGCGCTGGTCCAGTTCGATGTGGATGTGGCTGACGCCCTTGGCGATACGAGTCGCGCGCCCTTGAGCACGTGGACGCCAACGGCGAAGATTCTGGTTGCCCGCCTTGTCGACCGAGGCCTTGCTGATGAACAGCGCGTCGGTGTCGACATCGGGACGCTTGAGCTTCGCGTTCGCGACGGCGCTGGCAATGAGCTTCTTCACGAACGGCGCACCGGCCTTGAACGTGAAATCGAGAAGCTGCAGCGCGTCGGAGGCGTCTCGCCCGCGGATCAGATTGACGATCATCCGCGCTTTACGCGGACTAATCCTCTGAAAATTGGCTTTGGCGTTGCTAATCATAACGACAGTTTCCTCGTGAGACCCGTCGACCCCGCGAACAGACGGAAAACCCGTCTGCTCTGAACAACCACCTCCGAGTGGCCGCGGTTCGACACGTTCGCGGCCTGCTGAGAAGGCCGCACCGCGAGCCGCTTGGGGCGGCTGGCGAAACCCGATTCGGACTGGCCGAACGAGCTTCGCAAAGGGGAGCGCCTCACTAGCAAAGCGAGAACGATGACGCAAGCGAATGGAGTCCTAATTTCTCAGAACTGCTCCATTATTTGCTCCGAGGTGGCTTCGCCGACGTTCCCGACCTGGTAGCCTGTTCAGCGATCCGACCGTGGCGGGTGGGTTTTGATGGTCACGAATCCCAACTCTGCCCGGCCCAGCCTTCGGCGTCGCGGACGATCTCCGGAGAGCCTCACGGGTTCGGCGACCCGAACGGAAGCGAGCGCTTTGGGGTCGTAGGCCGTCCGGCCAGGGGTTCGATGCGAGCTCGGGGGCACAGCTGACGAGCTCGGCGCGGGCCCGACCCGCAATTGGCGAGCTTGGCCGAAATGTCGCAACTGAGCGCGCAGGGGGACCGAAGTCGCTGCATGCGCCAATCCTACCTCGTCTCCTCGCTCGTGTTGCTCGCAGCCTCGCTGCTCTTCAGTGCCTGTTCGCGTGGTGACGGGGGAACGAGCGAGCTCATCGAATCGTGCCAAGGCGCGTACGTCTGCGTCATCGACGACGACGACATCGTCGATTCCGCCCTGGTCAAGACCAGTGCGGGGCGTTGCTACCTCGGTGGCCTGGAGCTCACCCCCGACGGAACCTCGCCGCCCGGCGCCGGGCAGGCATACACCTGGTCGGGCGACGCGAATCGGATCGACATCTGCCAAGGGCCGCATTGCTTCTCTTGTTATCCGAGCGGCCCCCCATCGGGATCCGGGAGTGCTTCCCCCGGCGGTCCTTCGTCGGGCTCCGGCAGTGCTTCATCCGGCGGTCCTTCATTCAGAGCCGGCAGCCCTGCATCCGGATCCGGCGGTGCTTCGTCCGGCAGCCCTGCATCCGGATCCGGCAGCCCATCGTCAGGCAGTGCGCCATCGTCAGGCAGTGCGCCATCGTCAGGCAGTGCGCCATCGTCAGGCAGTGCGCCATCGTCAGGCAGTGCGCCATCGTCAGGCAGTGCGCCAGGCGCGCAAGCCGGCGCAGGTGGTCCTTCAGCAGGTGGGGCTGGCTCGAGCAACCATTGATGGCCCGAAGGTGAACCGCACACCAATCCCACCGCAACTCAGAAATGAACCTGGTTTCGCGCGTGGCACGAGTCGACTTATCTCGTTAGAATCCGCGTATGGTCGCCGCAACGTCGCTGTTTCCGCTTCAGGCGCCGCGTGCCGAGGACGAGCAACGGATTCTGCTGTCGAACGTCACGTGGGCGGCCTACGAGACGCTCCGAGACAGCATCGAGAGCGCGGCCGTGCGCATGACGTATCTCGAGGGGTGGCTGGAGATCATGAGCCCCTCACGCGGGCATGAGGTCACGAAGACCCAGATCGCGCGGCTGCTCGAGCTCTTTTGCCTCGAGCGCGATATCCCGCTCTTCGGCTACGGCTCGACCACGTTCCGCAAAAAGGAGAAGCAGCGCGGGCTCGAGGCGGACGAGTGCTACGCGCGCGGCGAGGACAAGCCGATCCCAGACTTTGCGCTCGAAGTCGTGGCCACGCGCGGCTCACTCGATAAGCTCGAGGTTTATCGCGGGCTCGTGATCCGCGAAGTGTGGGTGTTCGAGGCGGGGACTTTTAGTATCTTGACGTTGCGCGGGGACCACTACGAAGCCATCCCCGCGAGCGAAGTGTTACCCGAGCCCGAGCTCTCGCGGATTGCGCATTTTGCCGAGCAGCCCGATCAACACGCGGCGCTCCGCGCGTTCCGCGACGAGCTACGCCGGAGCCCGCGATGAACGTGCGCGACGCCGAAGGCTGAGCCGGGCGCGACGGGCTCTGTGACCATCAAATAAAAAACGGCAAGGGGGACGTTTCCGCCGGCCGCGTCGATGAGCGAGATGGCGTCATAGGCCGCTGCGAAAGAATTCCCAGACCGCGTCGCTCATGTCGAGATCTTGGTTGCGAAAGCCGAAGCGCGCGAGTTCCTGCTCGCGGTCTGGTGGATTGGCGACCGGCCACAGGTGTCCGCCGTGGTCGAAGCGCAGCACGCGAACCTGCGCTTTGCTCGGGTCGGTGCCGTAGTCAATCTGCTCGGCACGGCTGTCGCGCGTGCGCAGCGCGTTGGGAAGCGTGCCTTGGTAGTCCTCCCCTTCCTTCACCGTGTCCGGAAGGCTGATTTGCTTCGGAGAGTCCTGCTCGGCTGAGCTCAAGCCCAGCGCTTTCGCCCACGCCAGGCCAAGCGGCGCGAGTTGAGTCTCGTAGCCAACGGGCAAGCCCGGATCGGTGAGCGAATAGCCGAGCAGCACCCGTCGGAACGTGAAGGCGCCGTCGACAGGGAGCCCTTCGACGGTAGTGGCAACGTACGGCATGATCGGCGCGATCCCCTGATAGCGGCTCGGATCATGGAGAGCGGCCATGTGCGTCATGCCGCCGCCGTCGGAGAGACCCGTCAAGAAAACCGGATTTTTTCCGCTGATCGCCGCCCGCGCCAGCAGATCATCGATGATGCTTCGTAGGTAGGCAAAGTCATCGACCTGACTTTGCGCGCTCGGATCTTTGCGGAAGCCGCCGCCGTTCGGACGCTCCGGCACCGTGCCCGCCCCGGGAGCTGCATTGCCGTAGACCACGATGAACCGATCGCGATCGGCCAAGGTTTCGAAGCGCGTCCGGGTGACGAAGTCACGCATGCCCTCGGCGTCGGCGCCCATCCCGTGCAACACGATCACCACGGGAGCGTCGCTCGCGGCGGCGAGAGCGCGCGGAATGTAACTGAGGTAGCGACGCGTCACCGGGCCGCAGTCTTTGGTCGACTGCTCGAAGGTGAACAACTGGACGCCCTTCGCTCGAGCTTGTGGGTCGAGTGAGGTCTCGCCTGGCCGCGGCGTGATTCCGAGCGCGAGTTCGTCCGCCGGACACACGACGCGACAGTCGCGTGACTGTCCCTCGCGCCACGGGATGAACTCGAGATCGTCGATCCATAGCTCGAACTTGCTCGTGGTCTGGATCAGGAAGGTCAGCCCGGTGAGCTGGGTTCGGTCCAAAGGACCCGACGGGGAGCCAAAGCCAGCCTGTGCCAGCGAGCAGAAAGGGATCTCGAATTCTTTGAAGTCCGCGGAGAGCGCGATGCTGCGACCCGGCTGATCGAAGCAACCTTCGGAGTCCGGACAGTCCCCACCTGCGCTTTGAAAGGCGGATTGTCGACTCGCGAAGTTCAAACGCAGGGTGGCGTTGCCTCGCGCTCGAAACCGGACTCCCGAGTAGGCGGAGGCGTCGTAAGTGCACATGCCGTTCTGTGCCGTCGACCACGCGAGGGAAGTGCCAAAACCGGCTCCCCAATTCGAGAAGCCACCGCCGGTGAGGTGCAACGCGGGCGATGAATCCGCCGTTTCGACGGCGAGCTTGAAGCAGCCGGGCGTCTGATCCGTAAAGGTGTACCAGGAGCCGACTCGTTGCTCGCGGGACGGAAGGAACAGATTGCCGTCGTTGAAGTCGTCTACGGAAGGCTGCCCGCCGCTTGCAGTAAATGAGCAAGCGAGCACGGGGGGTGCAGGTTCACTCTTGATTGCAGGACAGCTGGGCGACGAATCACCGTCGGCCGAGGCGGCGCCCGCACCGCCCGTCGGGACTGCGGGGCGCGCGCCGCCGCTACCGCAGTGCGCGAGCAAAAGGGGCGCGGCGCCCACGAAGAGAAACAGCAGGGGGCGCGCTGTGCGACGGGCACGCGAATTCATGGGAAAGGCACCTTCTCTTGGGAAATGCGGGCGGAATGACGAGTCGCGGGGACGGTTCTTTGACGAAACTGATAACCAAGAACCGCGCGCGCTGCTGTGCTGGGATTGCTATTTCGTAGGAGCGGCCCCCAAACCTTGCCCGTACAATGATCGGCTCAGGGAACCCGTGCCAAGGCGAGTCGTGGATACACAGGGACCGATGACACTCGTCTCGGACGCTTCACCGGCCGAACCGCATGCGACGGGCACGCACGCCCATCGCTTGGCGACGGTGAACAAAACCGCTTTCTACATCGAACAGAACTTCGCGGTGCCGATCGGCCTCGACGACATCTGTCGAGCGGCGGGCATGTCCAAGTTTCACCTGCATCGCGTGTTCGAGGAGCACGTGGGCACCACCTTGGGGCGCTACTTGCGCGGGGCTCGACACAAGGCGGCATTGCACCTCCTGCTTTCGCCGGAAGCGCGAAGCATGAGCGTGCTCGACGTCGCGTTGCAGGTGGGGTTCGAAGACGCTTCCGCTTTCTCGCGTAGCTTCCAGCGGCGCTTCGGGCTCACTCCGAGCTCCCTTCGTCTGGGAAATTCGCCCCGTGAGTTTCCCGAGCTAGCGCCGTGCGCTGGCGTCGCCGCTCTCGACCGTGGAATCACGGTCGTGTCGTTGCCAGAATTCTGGATCTGCGGATACGAAGTGGGCGGGCAGAAAAACAAGAACTTCACGCGCGATGCGCCGCACGGCTTCAAGCTGTTGGACGACACCATCCGACGTCACGGCATCGAAGGCGTTCGCGGTGAGTTGGGGGTGCCCACCGCCTATTCGTGGCTCTTGCCAGAAGAGGCAGGCAGGCTGCTGTGCGGATTCCGGGCCAAAAGCCGTCTTGATCTCGGAGGCATGAAGCAGCGCTTCGTCCGATCCGGCCAATGGCTGCGTGCGCGCCACACCGGTCCGCACGCAACCCGCTGGCAGACCTGGAATCGCCTCCAGATCCAACAGCTTCGCTGGGGTCGCCCGCGCGACGACCGGGAGCCGTTCGAAGAAGAGGTGCCGAGCCGAGGCACTCACGAGCAGCCGGGGTGGCCCAGCTTCGACGTGTATTTCCCCTGCCGATGAGCACAGGGCAGCGCCGATCGCTACGCGCACACTCAAGAAGGCTGAGGGGTTCTGCGCTCGAGCAAGCGCAGATTTCGTTCGTGCAGCTCTTGATCGATCGGATACCGCGAAAGTAGGCGCACCGAGATGGCTCCCAGCAACGTGACCAACGGGATGTAGAGCAAGACCAGATCTCGCAGCAGCACAGGGTCGACTGAACCGGGCCGAGCATTGCGAGGAAAATGCACGACCGTCAGGAGCAGCCCCGAAGCGAGTACACCGACCCCTGACATGCTCTTCTGAATCAGCGTCGTAGCCGCCGTCAGCAGGCCCTCGGAGCGCTTGCGCGTTCGCAGCTCGTGTTCCTCGACGACATCCGTGAGCATCGAGACGCACAAGATGCTGGTGGTCACTCGCAGCAGCAGAGAGGCGCTGCAAAACGCGAGCAACAGCGGTAAGAACGCGGTGCTGTTTCTGGCCGGAAATGCGCCCACGAGCGCGGCGAGCACGGGCAAGGGGCCCACGATGAGCGCGGCCGTGCCCGTCGCGACCGCAGCCCGTCGCTTGCCGAACCGTCGTGACAAGGCGCCGACCAGCGCAAAGGAGAGCACCACCCCGACCAAATACGCGCTCGGGAATACCGCCATTTGCAGGGATGAGAGGCCCCAGAAAAAGACGCCCACGTACATCTCGAGGCCAGTGGCGATGCCACCGGCCATGGCGCCAAATACGCCCGACAAAAGCATGACCCGCAACGCGGGGCTGCGCAGGGTTTCCCGAATCTCGAGCAGGCGAGGGCCGGTGCCGAGCAGCGGCTTCTTCAGCTGCGGGATCAGGTGGTGAGTGCCGCAGGCGGCGACCAGTGTCGAACTCGCCATCAACACGCCCGCCAATAACCCATAGCGGTGATACCCCGAAGCGCGTAACACCCCGCGGGAAGCGTCGGCCGAGTCGGCGAGGAGCACGCCGAAGGTGAAGGTATTGAGGGAAAGCCCGCTGCACCAGCTCAGCAGCGTGCGCTGCGAAATCAGCTTCGTGCGCTGATGATAGTCACGCGTGAGTTCTGCGGTGAGGGCCGCACCTGGAATTTCGACGAACGTGAGCAGCACCCGGACCAACACCAGGCAGCCTAAGAAGTAGGCAAACAGCCAAGCGGAAGAGAGCCCGGAAGGGGGATTCCACAAACACGCGTAGGCCAGCCCAGCCGGGAGCGCGGCCGCATAGAGCAATGGGTGGCGGCGTCCCCAGCGGCTGGAAAGCCCGTCGGAGAACTGCCCGACCCAAGGATCGATCAGCGCGTCGATCGCGAGAGCCAGCATGATCCCAGTGGCCACCCATGCCTCGGGCAGCCCCAAGACCTGCCCATAGAACAGCAGCAAGAAGAGCTGCAGGCCGCTCTCCTTCACGCCGAAGGCGACGGCCCCGAACGCGTAAGTAAGCCGCGTGACGCGCGACAGTTGCGGTCGACAATCGGGGCTTTCCTCGCTCACGCGAGCAGCATTGCACGCGCACGGGCGCGAGCTCGTTCGGTGCATTGCAAGCTTTGGCTAGCAGGCCGAATGACAAGCCCGTTCGAAGGCATGGGCCAACGCTTGGCGGCTGCTCGCGGATCGACGAAGGTTCCCTCCAATGCCCGGCTACCGTTCGGCCCTTGCAGCCTCCAAAGCAAAGCTCAAGTCCGCGCTGCGCCCCCTGCTCGGCTCGCTGCACGGCGCTCAGCCCGGGCTGCCTCCGGAGCTTTGGGGGCTCGCCGACGACCCCCAGAGAGGCCTGACGCTCGAAGATATACCCCTGAGCGACTTGGTGGCCCAATTCGGGTCCCCGCTGCATGTCGTGCGGGCTGCGCGCCTACGCGACAACGCGCGCCGCTTTCAGGCCGTGCCCCCCGGAGCGACCCATGGCTGCGAGGTCTTCTATTCGTACAAGACCAACCCGGTCGAAGGTGTGCTGAGGCTGCTGCACGCCCAGGGGATCGGCGCGGAGGTCATCTCTCCATTCGAGCTGTGGCTGGCCAAGCAGCTCGGGGTGCCCCCCGAGCTCACCATCTACAACGGCCCGGCCAAGTCCGACGACTCGATTCGGGACGCGGTGGAACGAGGCATTCAAGCGATCAACTGCAATCACCGCGAAGAGTTGCCGCGGGTCGCGCGCATCGCGCGAGAGTTGGGCAAGAAGGCGCGCGTCGCCCTGCGGGTGAACACCAGCGTTGGCTGGAGTGGACAATTCGGTACGCCTATCCGAGGAGGTCAGGCGCTCGCCGCCTACCGTGAAGCATTGGCGATGCCCGAGCTCTCCGTCGTCGGGATACACGCGCACCGCGGCGGTCAGATCCGGAACGAGCCGGAGCTGTTGCAGTATCTGCTCGAGGTCTTGGCGTTCGCCGAAGAGCTGGAGCGCATTCTGCCCATTCCGCTCGAGATATTGAACCTCGGTGGCAGTCTCGGAATCGCGACGGGCGAGCACCTCGACGATCGCGCTCGCCGTCGGAACGAGCTCTTCCACGTCGACCTACCGACGCCCGTCGCCGCGCAAGCGCTCACCATCGAGCGTTACCTCGAGCTGCTCGTTGGCGGCGTGGAGAGCCACTATCGCAGGCTAGGCAAGGCTCGGCCGCGGATCTTCCTCGAACCCGGTCGAGCGATGACCGGCAACACGCAGCTACTGCTCACCCGAGTCTTGACCACCAAAGCGATGATCGGATCCACCTGTGCCGTGCTCGACGCGGGCATCAACTTGGCGGAGTCCGTACGCAGCGAGTACCACCAAGTCTTCGCCGTGCAGCGCCATCGGGAAGCGCGCTCGCACGTGCACAGCTTGGTTGGCCCGATCTGCAGCCCAGGTGACACGCTCTATCCGGCGCTACGGCTGCCGCCACTCGTGCCCGGCGATTGCCTTTCGATCATGGATTCTGGCGCGTATTTCGTGCCCTTTTCGACGTCCTTCTCGTTCCCCAAGCCCGCCATCGTCTTGCTCGACGATGGCGTGGCCACGCTGATCCGGCGCCGAGAGACATTCGACGACTTGCGCAGCTACGAGAGCGCGCCCTGAGCGCGGTGCCTCAGGCGATGAGCTTTGGAAGAGAACTCAAGAGCTCGAGTGCTTCGTCGTCGAACAGCAGTGGCAGCAGTCCGCCGACGATCACTTGCCGATAGAAATCACGCGGGTGGCGAAGAGCACGTGACAACTCGCGAAACGCAGACACGACCCCGGGCGCCACATCATTGGCCGAATACATGGCGTCGACCGCCTTCTCCCGGTTTCTCGAGCGACGCAGCCACTCTCTCCAGCGCGTCACCTCTGCGGACGTCATGCGACCAGAAATGCTCTGCATGGTCAGCATCAAGCCGAACGTAAAGCGATTGCAGTAGACTAGGCCGTCCCCACCCTGCCAGGCCTGGGCGCGCGCGACTTCTTTCTGCAGCTCGACCTCTCGGCGCTGCGCGGCCAGCCAGACCAAGTGAGGCAACGGCAATTCGCGGCCGATATCGAACGCGAGCTGCCCGTAGAAACGGGGGTTGAAGTCGATCAACTCCAAGCGGTCGTCGTGGCGCAAGAACTCGACTTCGAAAACGCCATAGTAGCCCGTGGCCCGACACAGACGAAGCACGTCATTCAGGGCTTGCTCGTCGACCGGCGCGGCCTCGAAACAGATGCCAACGCCGACGCGACGCGGGCGCTGCAGCACTTTTCGCGCGGCGCGCGCGACGACCTGCCCGTCGTGCGACAGAAAGCCGGAGATCGAATACACCCGCTCGGCGGCGACCTCACGGTAGCCCTGCAGCATGGGTTGGTGGACCCCGGCGATGTGCTCGCGAATCAGCGGCTCGTGCGCAGCGGCGGCCAGCAGCTTGTCGTAGAAGAATTGCAGCTCGGCAGCGCTGCGTACGATGTGACCCTTGCCCCCACCCTTTTGCAGCACCTGGGTGCGCGGCTTGAGCAGCACCGGATAGCCGAGCTCCTCCGCCCCACGCAGTGCTTCACGCGCGGTCTCCGGAAAGAGCGTTGGAGGTGTGGGGATGCCGAGCTCGTCACAGATCGACTTCAGCGAACGCTTGTCGAGCAGCTTCAGCAGCGACGCCGCTCCGGGCTGGTACAAGTGATAGAACGCACCGAGCTCCGCCGAATGCTCGGCGAAGAGCCAAGCCAAGTCGTCGGACGTCGGGTACAGCACGTGGCCCGGGTTGCGGCGGCCGAACTCCAGCAGCCAGTCGACCAGCTGCGTGGCCTTGAGTGCCGACGGCGCGCTTTCCCAGCGAGTCACGTACTTGGACCAACGCGCCGGCGCGGAAATCTCCAGCGGATCCCCGGCCATCGTCACTGGAATTCCGAGTCCCCCCAAACACCGCGCTGCCGCGAGCGTGCCGTCGTGAGTGGGCGACGTGAGGAGGAATGCCGGATTCGCCAAGCAGTGCTACCCGCTAGCTTAGATCAAACTCCGGGAGCAGCAAGCACGACACGAAACACGAGCCGCCGCACAGCCACGCCCCTCACACGATGCGGGTCGATTGCTGCGCGACCCGCGACTTGTGTCCTTGTGTGTCAGCGCGCAAGCAAGCGCGCGCATGCGGATACGAAGCGCCCGGCTCGCGCTTCATTACATCCTTGTCATTCGTGGCCCGCCGATTCTATGCGGATTTCGGCCGATTCCCCAGACTCCGGCATCGTCACCCGTTGAGCTAGCTGGGCGGCGCTCGTTGGTAAGGTCTCGAAACGGGCAATCCCAGTCGATTGCTGGAGAAAGCCCGCTCGAAGCGACCCCGGGACTGGGTCAGAGAGACTCGAAGAAGTCGTAAATGGCGCGCACTCCGAAGCACGGAATGCCGTGGTTGGTGGTGCCGTAGTTGGGGTCGTTGTGATTGCACCAGCGCGTCTTCACGCTGCAGCCGCTGAACTCGACGCAACCCGGGCTGAAGGCCTTGCCGTCGACGCCGTTGATGTTTGTGCACTTGCTGACGTCGGGTTGGAACGCTGTGGTGGTCATCGTGCACGTGTTCGACGTTAGGTACGGTTGAAGATCCTTTTTGCCGTCGCCGTCGTTCAAGTTGTATTTCGTGCGTTCCTCGTCCTTGACGCCGTGGATGATCAACGACGGCACGGGGCCGTTTTTCCACTTTTGGCAATACACCGACGAGGCCACGGGCGCGACCGCGTCGAAGTCACCGTCTCCGCTGCACAACAGCGAGACCACGAACTGCGCGCCGGAGCTATGCCCCGTCGCGTAGATGCGGTTCTCATCCACGCACGCCTGACTTAGGATTGCCGCCTGCACCTCGGTGTAGCGGGTCTTATCCGCCTGGATGCTCCAGCCAGTTTTGTTGCTGGTCGTGGCGGAGGTGGAGTTCGGATAAACCAGCAGGTACTTCTTCGCCAGATCACTGCTCTTGAATGTGTTCTGGATCGATGTGTTGTCGTTGCCGGCGGCATGAAATGCGATCACGACGGGCACCGGTTCTTTGCCGGTGTAGCCGGTGGGGATGCCGACGAGAGAGTTCGGAATCGTCACCTGGGCGGAGCCTTTGGTGCAGCCCGCGCTGGGCTTGACCGGGCGGTTGCTCCCGCCACCCGCGCCACCGCTCGTTGCTCCACCGCTCGTTGCTCCACCGGCTGTCGCTCCCGCGACGCTCGAGGCGCCGGCATGGCTACCTCCGCTGCCAGCCGAGGCCGATGCTCCTCCGACGGGCGGCGCACCGCCTGTCGCAGCGCCGCCCGAAGCTGAGCCGCCAACACTCGATGGTGATCCGGTGGCCGCAGTCCCCCCGCCGGTCGTCGCGGCCGAGCCGCCGGCGCCTGCGCGGGAACCATCCCCGTCGATAGATGAGGAAGAGCAGGCCGCTCCGAAAACCAGGGCACCGAACAAGAGGAAACCCCAACACGACCCATTCATAAAGATTGCTCCATTACTCGTAAGGCAGAGCGGGCTGCGCTTCGCTCCGCTACAGACGTAATGTCGCAGAGCGCTCCATTCCGTTGATGTGCGTCAATCCGATTAAAAAACGGCCCGACGAGCGGCGCTGACAATGCCTCGCTCCGCATTGACGCACTTGGGCAGAAATGTTCAGTGTCCGCGTATTCGGGCGGGCATCGACTCGCACTGACACGAAAATCAGGGAAAAGGCATGAAGAGGGATCGAAGCGGCGGGCGCATGGGGTGGGTCTCGTGCGGTCTACTCAAGTTCAGTTTGCTCAGCCCCCTGAGCTGCACGGGCACCGATTTCCAAGACGCTCCGGCGTCAACTCGGCAGACATTGGACGAGCGGGACGCGGCTGCGGTGGCTCGGATCAACGCACCCGTCCGACGGCTCGAAACCACCAACGGGGGCCGGGTCTACATGACGTCCATCGAGGAGACGTTCCCAGGCTCCGGAAGCTTCGAACAGGAGGTGTACTTCTTCCAGTCGAATGCAGGCGGGCAAGGGTTTCGCATCGACCTTTCCGCGAAGACGAGCACTGGCACCGTCGACACGAGCCACTCGTTTCAGGATCTGACGCTCACATCACACCCCGCCGAAGCCAACGAGTCGCAGCAAACGCTAGCCAATGCGGCAGGACAAAGGGTGTACGTACTGCCCACATCGAGCCCGGGCTGGTACAGGCTGCACTTCACGTATGCGATGCCCCATCCCGGGCGCACCTTGACGATTCAGGTCTACGACGACGCAGGCAAGGCCCTGCGCATGGCCTGGAGCGACCCGCCCGGCGAGAACGTGCGGGTGCGGGCCAAGCTTTGGGCGGATGTGGCGACCCGCGCCTACTTGAAAGGCGGGGCCTATCGGTCCGCAGACGCCACGCTCGCTGCCTACGCCGACAGCGTGAAGGTGAACGGCAGCCTGCTCTACCAGCGGGGCTTCGACCAAGGCCAATTCAACTTTCCTCTCGGCGAGCTCGCGGCCGGGCAACACACCGTCGAGTTCACGCTCAGCACGAGCTCCCCTCACCCGACCAAGTTCTGGTTCGGGGTCAACGAAACCAGCTTCGATCCGAACGGCATCAAGACGAGCTGGGCGCCGGTTCAAATTCTGTACTACGGCGCGACGCACACGGGCGACTACGACGCCTGGAGCCAGGGCGTAGCGTTCGCACAGGGGCCGACGCTCGTTGCTGGAGTGAGGCCGCCGCCGGTCCGTAAGGGCTCGACCTTCCCGGTCGCGCTGGAACACAGCGGCCTGAATGGGCAAACCGCGACGCTGCGGATTTATCCGGTCGGGAGCGGCACGGCAACAGGCTGGCCCGTTACCCTGAGCTCCAAGTACGCCGGGGGCATTTTTACGACCAGCGGTCCGTCTACCCGCTATCGCGAACAGCGTTTGGTCAGCGTCCCGAGCAGCGCGCCGGTCGGTGCCTACGTGCTGCGCGCAACGCTGCCGAACGGCGCGCAGATTGGCCAAGACGTGCTGTTCTACGTGCTCTTCGATCCGTATCTGTCGCTCGGCAACGGCTACGCCAAGCTGGAACTCGAGACGTACGCCTACGACGAAGACGAGGACGGTACCGGCCTCTACGACAACTATGGCCCGGATCGCGACAACCTGCGCGATCACTTCACCACCTACTACAACGGTTCAGCGGAGTACGGGTACACCCAGCAAACCAAGGTCACCGGTGCATTTCTGCGAACCGGAGACCCTTCCTGGTTTTCTATGCTCGACATGGCAATGGCGGCCACGCAAGGCACTAGCACCGAGTTCGAAGCCATGCGTCGGTTGTATCGAATCGTGAGTCAGCGATTTCGTTACAACCGCCCGAGCATGCGCGACGACTCCAGCGTCACCTTCCTCGACAACAATTCGATTCTTCCGAGCTGGGGCGCACAATACAGCCGGGCAGGCACAGAGACCGACAACGTAGTGAGCGCCCAGTGCTTCGACTATGGCACGGCCTTGACCGCTATCGCGCGCAGCGTGGGCGTCCTCGCTCGTCCCATTTCGAGCACGGGCTGGCTCGCGGGTTGGGCGAACCACGCCTTTACGGAAGCGTACATTCCGGCTTCGGTTCTGCCGCAACACGGCGGCAAAGTCAGCAGTAACCCAGCGAGCGCAAACAGCGATGGTGACCCTTGGTACGCATTCGATGCGACCGACCCCAGCGCGACGAATTACGATTTTCACGATTGGTCCGTGTTCTCGGAAGCGATAGCTCCGCGGTCACAGTTCGGGCGCACCGCGCTCGCTCTGTCGGGACCGGGCTCTTTCGACGCCGTCACGACCAGGCTCAATTGGAATCCCATGAACACCGGCCTTCTAGACGAGGGCGCGGTGCTCCCGGTCGCTTCGGCATATACGAGCGGCCCTGAATTTTGGATCACCCAGAGCGGCGTCAGCGGCTGGATAGGCCGCGGAGAAAAAGACGTCTTCCGCATCAGCAAGTCCGTGACTGGCGCGCGAGCCGTAAAGGTCCGCGTGCTCTCGACTGGCACCGACTACCTGATCCCGAAACTCTGCATCCGTTCGGTAGCGAACAACCCAGCCCTGCCGACACGCTGCGCGGACGCTGCCACCAGCTACAACCTGCCTGCCGGCGAGTCATACGTCGTAGTCTTCAACGACGCTCCAGACGTGCCGGCGCACCGAAACCTACGAGGCGACTCGCTCCACTACGCGCTCGACCTCGTCTACTGAGCTCGGTCCACCAGTTCGGCCCGGACGCTCGTTGAACGCACCTATCCGGGGCGCGCTGAGCGTCCGCGGCGCAGTCTTGGCGTGCCAACTTGGCTCATGCACGCCCAAGGCTGGACCGGGTCTCGAGTAGTCAAATAGACTGGTCCTTATGGTCAGCAACAAAAACACCTGGGGGCTGGCGAAAGCGAAGGCCGAGTTGTCGCAGGTCGTCGAGCGCGCACAGCACACGCCACAGATCATCGAACGACGGGGCAAGGCCGTTGGCGTCGTGATTGGGATAGGGCTCCACGAGCAAGCCGAACGCAGGGCAGAGCTGGGCTCGGCCGACCAGCGAATGGAACGCTTTCTTCAGTTTTCTTCGGTTGTCCGAGCGCAGGGCGGAGCAGAGCTAGCGATCCCACGGCGGCTAGCGCGAAAATCTCCGATCGGGAAGTGAGCCGTGCTCGTCGATACCAACGTCCTGACCGAAACGGTCAAGCCTCAGCCAAACTCGGGCGTGCTGCGCTGGCTGGCCGCCCATCCTCGTTTCGCGATCTCGGCAATCACACTCGAAGAGCTCGCCTTCGGGATCGAACGTTTGCAGGGCGCGCGCCGCGCCGCGCTGTACGAATGGCTGGAGCGTCTGCGCGCGGAGCCGTCTCCGGAGATCGTGCAGATCGACGCGGAGGTGGCACTCGCCGCCGGGCGGCTCAGGGCACGACGAGAGAAGAAAGGTAGGCCCGTGGCCGAGGCCGATATGCTCATCGCCGCCTCCGCCCTGGTCCGTGGCATCACTCTCGTGACGCGAAATGTTTCGGATTTCGAGGGCTGCGGGATCGCGCTGCTCGACCCATTCGACTGAACGGCGCGTCGTGATCGGATGATCGTCCGCGACGCCGAAGGCTGCGCCGGGCGCGACACGCTCGGTGACCATCAACCACAAAACAAAAAAAGGATGCGACGCGACGATCGCATCCTTCATCGCTACGCTCGCGTTGGGCAGTTACTCGCGGCCGGCGGGTGCCGGAGCTTACGAGGGCTTGGCGCCGGGGCCCGGCTTGCCCTTCTGTCGCCCGCGTGACCGTGGAAGGTACGAGTCGGCGCGAACTCGCCGAGCTTGTGACGATCGCCACAGCTGCCGACCGGGGGTGGTGACATGATACATTCGGTGATTCATGACCGCGGACCCTACGTTGGCCGAGCGACTTAATACGGGGATTGCCTTGCACCGCCGCGGTGAGTTGCAGGAGGCGGAGGGCCACTACCTCGCGGTGCTTGCGCTCGAGCCCACGCACGCGGAAGCGCACAAGCTACTGGCGGTGATTGCGCTCGACCGAGGTGAGTTGGAGCGTGCCGCGGCGCTTGTCAGTGCGGCTCTTGCCCTGCAGCCGCAGTCCGGCGAGTTCTTGCATTTGCTGGGGCGCATCCGGCTTCGGCAAGGCGACTTTCAGGATGCGTGTCGTTGCCTGAGTCGCGCGGTGACATTCAAAGCACCGGAGCTCGAGCAAGCGTTCGTCGATCTGAGTGGGTGTTTTGCAAAACTCAAGGCTTGGCCGAATGGTGTGCGGGTTCGACCTGAGCCAACTCAACGAGTTCACCCCCGCTATCCAATATCTGTCGTCCGAACAGGATCTCGACCTGCTCTCGGCTCCGGCAGATCTTTTCCGCTTCGACTTGGCGCATTCCGATAGCTTCCCCGCGGAAAAGCGAACCGTTCCCCTGGTCGCGACGGGCGACGGACTCTGCCAAGGTGTAGTTCAATGGCTTCGGCTCGAGTTCTGTCCCGGTGTAGATTTCGAGAATCAGCCTGGGACGGAGGAGGCGGCAGTTAGCCGTCACTGGCACCCGGTTTTCTATCCCTTCAGCGAGCCGCTCGCAGTTGTCGCGGGGCAAACCATCACCGTACGTGCCTCACACAATCGCGCGGGAATGCAGGTCGTACTCGCCAGGTAAGTGGACGAACTACGCTGGGGCCGCGATCGCCCCCCTCCCTCGAACCGACACGGCGTGGGTTCTGTCGACAAAACAAAAATGCGACGCAATCCCCAGCGGGACCACGTCGCATTCTCTCGAGCTAGAGCCGAGGCCCGTAGCTCTTACTTGCGGCCGGCGGGTGCCGGAGCTTGCGAGGGCTTGGCGCCCGGACCCGGCTTGCCCTTCTTGTCGCCCGCGTGACCGTGGAAGGTACGAGTCGGCGCGAACTCGCCGAGCTTGTGACCGACCATGTTCTCGCTGACGAACACCGGCACGAACTTGCGGCCGTTGTGGACCGCGAAGGTGAGGCCAACCGCTTCCGGGAAGATGGTGGAGCGGCGTGACCAGGTCTTGATCACCTTCTTCGAGCTTTGGGCCTGAGCGTCTTCGATCTTCTTCTGCAGGTGACCGTCGATGAACGGACCTTTTTTGATACTGCGTGCCATGCTCAGCCCTTCGCCTTACGATGCTTTACGATCATCGTGTCGGTGCGCTTGTTGTTGCGCGTCTTGAGACCCTTGGACAGCTGACCCCAGGGTGAGCAGGGGTGACGACCACCGCTCGTGCGGCCTTCACCACCACCCATCGGATGGTCGACTGGGTTCATCGTCACGCCGCGGTTGTGCGGACGGCGCCCGAGCCAACGGGCGCGACCCGCCTTGCCCAAGCTGATGTTCTGGTGTTCGAGATTGGAGACCTGGCCGACGGTGGCGCGGCACAAGACGTGGATCTTGCGAACCTCGCCGCTCGGCAGTTTGACCTGCGCGTAGGTGCCGTCTTTTGCCATCAGCTGAGCCGCGGTGCCGGCCGAGCGAACCATCTGGCCGCCTTTGCCTTTGCGCATCTCGATGTTGTGGATCATCGTGCCGGCCGGGATGTCACCGAGCGGCAAGCAATTGCCGGGGCGAATGTCCGCGAGGCGGCTAGAGACCACGGTGTCGCCCTGCTTCAAGCCGTCGGGCGCGAGGATGTAAGTCTTCTCGCCGTCGGCGTAGTGCAAGAGGGCGATGCGCGCGGTGCGGTTGGGATCGTATTCGATCTCCGCGACACGAGCGGGAATGCCGATCTTGCCGCGCTTGAAATCGACGATGCGGTAGCGCTGCTTGTGACCACCGCCACGGAAGCGCGAGGTGATGCGCCCGTAGTGATTGCGGCCACCGGTCGAGGACTTGCCCTCGGTCAGCTTCTTGAGCGGCGAGTCGGTCGTGATCTCTGCGAAATCACTGACGGTGTAGAAACGTCGACCGGCAGAGGTCGGCTTGAAAGCTCGGATACCCATGTTCGTTACTCCTTCGACTCGTCGAAGAATTGAATGTCGTCGCCTTCACGGAGCGTAACGACGGCCTTCTTCCAGTTCGGGCGCTTGCCGAGGGCACGGCCAACGCGCTTCACCTTACCGCGCTGAATCAGCGTGTTCACATCGGTCACTTTGACGGAGAACAGCGCCTCGACGGCGGTCTTGATTTCGATCTTGTTCGCCGCGATGGCGACTTCGAACACGACCTGATTGGCTTCCTTCAGGCGCGCAGCCTTCTCGGTCAGGGCAATCGGCCGCTTGATGATGTCAGCGGGTTTCATTTGCTCTCCAGGCAGCGGGCTTCGAGGGCCTTCACGGCGCCCTTGGAAAGCACGAGATGATCGTGACGAAGCAGGTCGTACACGTTCACGCCTTCCGGGGGCAGGAACTGATTCTTTTCCATGTTGCGGATCGACAGGCGCAATTTTTCGTTGCCCTTGTCGTCCACGACCAGCGTCTTCTTCGCGTCGGCCTTGAGCACGCCGAGCACGGAGGCGAGCGCCTGGGTCTTCACTTCACCGAGCTCGATGCTGTCGACCACGGTGAGGCGGCCCTCTTTGAGGATCAGGCTGAGCGCGCTGCGCAGAGCGCCGATGCGCACCTGACGCGGCGGGCGGTAGCTGAAGTCTTGCGGCTTCGGCGGGTGAGCGCGACCACCACCGACGAAAATCGGCGCGCGGATCGAGCCGTGGCGCGCTTGGCCGGTGCCCTTCTGCTTGTAGATCTTCTTCGAGGAGCCGGAGACCGCCGAGCGCTCCTTGGCAGCCTTGGTGCCAGCGCGGCGCGAAGCCAGCTGAGCGACCACGACCTCTTGGAACAGGTGCTCTTTGATTTCGGTCGCGAAGACTTCGTCAGCGAGGTCTAGGTCGCCGACTTTCTCGCGCTTGAGGTTGAAAATGTCGATCTTTGGCATGGTGACGAATACCTCAGCTCTTGATCTCGACGTCGACACCAGCCGACAGGTCGAGCTTCATCAACGCATCGAGCGTTTGGGGGGTCGGCTCCAAGATGTCGATCAGGCGCTTATGCGTCCGAACTTCGAACTGCTCGCGCGACTTCTTGTCGACGTGCGGGCCACGGAGAACGGTGTACTTGCGGATCGAGGTGGGCAGCGGGATTGGACCCGCGACCCGAGCGCCGGTGCGGCGCGCGGTCTCGACGATGTCCGTGGTGGACTTGTCGAGGAGCTGATGATCGAACGCCTTCAGGCGGATGCGAATCTTCGTCGTGTCAGGCATGTGCGGTCTTTCTTGGCTCGAAAAGCCGACGTTCAGGGACGAACGCCGGCTGTGCGAGCACTTTCAATCACTCGATAATCTTGGTGACGACGCCGGCGCCGACGGTCTTGCCGCCCTCGCGAATGGCGAAGCGCATTTGCTCTTCGAGGGCGACGGTCGTGATCAGCTCGACCTCCACCGTCACGTTGT
>Ga0247772_1000073_pt1 | contig 50016 bp, 34 predicted proteins | sample UWRJL151409C6_FD_179945 | JGI IMG/M metagenome (GOLD analysis project Ga0247772, IMG submission 179945) | Plant litter microbial communities from Arlington Agricultural Research Station in Wisconsin, United States - UWRJ-L151-409C-6 | ecosystem: Environmental > Terrestrial > Plant litter >...
GTGAAAAGTACGCAGAGGTCTACGACTACGTCGTGAACCGCGGCGCGCCTTGGAAGCCGGTCGGCCCGAACAAGGTCGTCCGCTCGGGCGACGTCCTCACCTTGACCTTCGACGTTCCGAACCCACCGCTGGTTTGGGATAGCCACCTGGTAGCGCCGCACAAGACCGTACACACGGCTTGGGCAGAGGGGCGCGGCTTCGAGGTGACAGACTCTGCCGGCGCCGAGGTGACCATTGCCTCCAGCGAGATCAAAGGCAACAACGTGATCTTGACCCTGACCTCACCTCCCGCCACTGGTCTCACTGTCTCATATGCCATCACGCAGGACGGCGGCGGCTGGATCGGCGGCTACATGGACGGCATGCACGGCTTGCTGCGCGACTCGGATGATTTCGCTGGCTACGCCAAGGAAGACATCGACGTGATGGCAACGAACGGCTCGACCACGGTGACCGCGCCAGAAACCGTGCTCGTTCGCCGCGCCAACCTCGACATCGTTACGGGTCCGGGCGTGCCCGACGACACCGTCGCCATGAAGGTCACGGGCACACAGGTCACGTTGTCCACGAAGTGGACTGGGGCAACGGGCATGACTCGCATGACCTTCCATCACAACCATTACAACTACGCCGTGCACTTCTCGATGCCCGTCCCCTGACGCATACCGTTTTTCGCCCGTGTCGACTCGAGCACCTCGACACGTCAAAGCAGATTCGGCGGCCGCGGTCTTTGCCTAGTGACCCTCGGCAAGGGATGTGCCATTACGGCTGATATGCAACGGTCTTCGGTCGTGGGCGCGGCGCCGGCGTCAACTCGATTGCTGCAGCTCGACTTGCTACGCGGTTTCGCGATTTTCGCCGTGCTCGGCATGCACAGCCCGAGCGAACCGGGTGGCTCTGGTCTGCTCAGGCCGATTGACTCGTTCATCCATCGCTATGGCTGGACTGGCGTCGACTTGTTCTTCGTGTTGAGCGGCTTCCTTATCGGTGGCTTGTTGTTCACGGAGCTTCGACAACACGGCAACTTCGATGCCCGTCGGTTTTTCCTGCGCCGCGCACTGCGTATCTGGCCATCGTTCTACGTCTTCGTCGCTTTCGTGTTCATCCAGATCGCGCTCGAGCCAGGCGGCAGCATCAAGGCGGCCTGGGCGAGCATGTGGCCGGCGCTGGTGCACATCCAGAACTTCATTCTGTGCCCACGGGACCACCTGTGGAGCCTCGCGGTGGAAGAGCACTTCTACGCCCTGCTGCCGTTGTTCTTGTTGGTCGTCACGCGCAACAAGAATGCTCGAGCAGGGATCAAAGCCGTGCCACTGGCCTGCATCATCATCTGCGTCAGCTCCGTCGCGTTGCGCTCGCTGCTCGTACTGACGGGACATGCGTCCGGCCGGACGCAAACGTACATGTGCATTGACGCCTTATTTTTCGGCGTGAATCTGGCCTATCTGAAGTCGTACCGACCAGACGTTCTTGCCGACGTAGCGCGCCGCAAGTGGACGCTTCTCGTCGGCTTTCTGCTGATTCTTCCTGCGGGCGTTCGCTCTACTGTCTTCCTCGACATGGTGGGCTACACCATGGTTTACCTGGGCTACGCCCTGATCTTGATTCACATCGTGAGCATCAAGCCAGGAGAAGGCCGCTGGGGTGGGTGGATGCTCACCTGGCCGGCGCGCCTCGTGGCGGCGATCGGCGTCAACTCGTACTCGATCTACTTGTGGCATCGGGACGCCGGTTGGCTGGGCTACGACGCCTCGAAATGGTTGCTGCGATTGGGTCAGCCATCGCCAGAGATTCGCTGGCTTTGCAACACGGTCGCTTTCATGGTCGCAGGCATCATCGGTGGTTCAATCATCGACAAGGTCATCGAGCAGCCGACGCAGCGGATACGTGCCAAGCTGTTCCCCGCTCGACCCAGCGTACAAGCAGCGCTACCTGCCACGGCGTCCCCTGCATTGCTGAGCACGGAACAATCATCGGCCGTCGAGTAGAGGCCCTCGCTGCGGCGATAGGAGCGTTCAGGTCGCGCGCAGCTGCTCGCTCGGCACCTCGGACTTTTTCCGAGGGAGCGTCCATGGCCAGAACGCATTCGCCGAGACCAGGTTGTGCGCGAAGCGACGTTCGACGAACGAAAAAATGACCATCGCAACGAGCAGCGTCAATGGTATCTCGATCAACCGCGACAGCACGAAGTAGAGCGGGCTCTTGCCTGGCAAGTACACCGACAGCGCGTGGCTCACGATCGTGAACACCGACATATGCGACAGGAATAGCGAGTAGGAACGTTCGCCGAGCCAGACCAACGGCCAACCACTGAGGACGCGCGCGATGGTGCCCGTTTCATCCAACGCCGCAACGACCAAACCAAAGTGCACCAAGCCCCAGCCGATGTGCAAGTCGAGCGCAGGCCAAGCGCAAGCCAATGCGACGTAGACGATGCCCACGACAGCCAAGCGCTTTGCCCAGACCACCGGCACGTCGTATGCCGCGATCAGGGTCCCAGTCGCGAAGCACGATAGATAAACGCCGAGGCGCTGGAACGGCCAAACGTACGCGGGGAGCACGGCATTGGTGGCAGCCTGTGCCCCGAGGGCTACCAGCGCACAACCAGCCCAAACGAACAGCAGCTGCCTGAACGTTGGGGCAAAGCGCGTCACCAAGGCTACGATCAACGGCACGAACGCGTAGAACAAAAGCTCGACCGTTAAGCTCCACCACGCGGCATTGAAGGTGTTGCTGCCAACGTACACGATGCCGAGCTGTGCCAACCAAGATCCCACGCTGAACGTTGCTAGATTGGCACCACGGGTCCAGGTAGTCGGATACTGCGTCGCGAGCCAGGTTACGAGTCCCGCGAGCAACCACGCGGCCAGAAACGGCGGCCACAGACGCTGAACGCGCCGCTGCACGTAAACCAGCGTCTTCAACGGCCGGCGTTGGCGGAAATACGGTCGCAGCAAGACGATGCCGCTGAGCACGAAGAACAGCTCGACGCCGGACGCCGTTGAGCTAGCGACCCAAGCCGCAAAGTACGGTTCCCCGCGCGCGGCTAGCGTCGTTGCAAGCGTCGCTGCGCCAATGTGGTGAAGCACCACCAATGAAACCGCAAGCGCTCGCAAGCCATCCAGCTGATGAAGGCGTGTCGGCGGCGTTTCCAAGAATCCAACGATAGCATATCTCTGTCCAGCACCGCGAGCGTGAGTCCACACGCGGAGCCCTGGTTGCGAACGGAGCGGATCTCGCGTCCCGCATCGCTCGAGTCCACGATTCACGAGTTGGGCGCTGGTCCGAGGCACAGGGGGCGCGGCTCGACTCTTGACAGGGCCCCCACCAATGGTACCGAGTGACGCTATGGTTGAGCCGCTCGCGCTGTCGGTCGTCACGCCGACCTTCAATCGCAAGCGCAGTCTGAAGCGTTTGCTCGCAGCGCTAGATCGGCAATCGGTCGATCCCGCACGGTTCGAGGTCGTTGTCGTCGACGATGGCTCGAGCGACGACACCGTGGCTTCGTTGAACGCCGCGGACTACCGATTTTCGCTGCGTGTGACTAGCCAGGCCAACGCAGGCCCTGCGCGAGCCCGTAATCGTGGCATCGACGAGGCGCGCGGTCAGCTCGTCTTGTTTTTGGACGACGATGTAGAGCCGTCGCCCCAGCTGCTGGAGGAACACCTACGCTCGCACGCCGCCGAGAACGAACAGCTGGTCGTGATCGGCCCGCTGTCGTCACTGCCGCATTACGAGCAGCCGTGGGTCGCTTGGGAGCAAGCCAAGATCGAGGAGCAATACGCCGCCATGATCCGCGGTCAGCTCATTCCCACCTTTCGCCAGTTCTGGACCGGCAATGCCTCTTTAGCGCGCGAACACCTAGTCGCCCTCGGCGGTTTCAACGCTGAGTTCTTGCGCGGAGAAGACGTCGAGCTGGGGGCGCGGTTGCATGCCCGCGGGCTGAAATTTCGTTTCAACGCCGCCGCTTCGGTCTTGCACTATGCTGAGCGCTCGCTCGAGTCCTGGTCAAAAGCGCATCAGAGTTACGGGCGTCTCGAAGTAGAGATCTTCGGTCAACTGGGGCAAGCCGAGTTGGTCGAAGTGCTCGCAGGCAACCTGGGTCGCCTGCACGTAGGCACGCGCTGGGTGCTCAAAGGCTGCTTCGGGCGTCCCAAGGTCCACGACGCGGCCACCCAACTGCTGCGCGCGTGGCTCAAATCGCCAGCGGCAACGCGTGCGCCTGCAGTGTCCGACAAGCTATGCAGCGTGCTCGCCAACCTGCTCTATTGGCGAGAGTCGGCCGACGCTTTGGGTCCTGTACGTTTTGCTCGCCTACTCGAGCTCTCCAAGGAGATCCGTGAGCGCGGTGTCGAGGAGTTCGGGTCGATCCCGAACCACTGAAGGATGGCGGCAACGGAAGCAGCTCCGCGCGCCCGCGTGCACCTGGATTTCATCGAAGGCATGCGCGCCAGCGCAGCGCTGATGGTGCTATTGAACCACACCTACGCGCAGACCTGGCTCGCGGTCGACAATGTCTTCCCGCCGCGTGCGCTCGGCATCCTCACCTACTCGATGGTGACCGGACACCTCGCGGTCAGCGTCTTCATTTGCATCTCTGGCTTCTGCTTGATGCTGCCTATCGTGCGCGGTGACGGCACGCTTCGCGGCGGCGCGTGGCAATTTTTCAAACGGCGCGCGCGTCGCATCCTGCCCCCTTACTATGCGGCGCTCTTCCTCTGTCTGGCCCTGATCGCAACCGTGATCGGTAAGCCCACCGGCGGGCTTTGGGACGTATGCATCGCGATTCGACCGATCGACATCGCCAGCCACCTGCTGCTCATGCAGCATTTTTTCGGCACGGGGCGCATCAACTACTCGTTCTGGTCGATCTCATTGGAGTGGCAGATTTACTTTCTGTTTCCGCTCTTCGTGGTCGCGTTCCGCCGCGTGGGCGCACTGGCGACCACAGGCACTGCGCTGGCCATCGGCTACGCAATCATGCTCTTGTTAGGGCCGCATTCCGAACGCATCGATCGGGCAAACCTGCACTACGTCGGGCTGTTCGCGCTTGGCATGACCGCAGCGCAGGTCGCCTTCGGTACTTCGGAGACCATCAGCCGCGTGCGAAGAAAAGTTCCGTGGACGGCTGCGACGCTAGCGCTGATAGCAACGCAAGTCGTGATGATGCGGCTTTGGGGCTGGCGCACGGCCATGCACAGCTGGCTGATTCTGGACGTATTCTCGGCGGCGACCGCGGCCGCAATGCTGGTCGCCGCTTCACAAGGTGATGGCGGGCCATTTCGCCGGCTCTTCGCGCTGCGACCCCTGGTCTGGGTGGGTACATCTTCGTACAGCCTGTACTTGATCCACGCCGCGGTAATTCAGCTGTTTTGGCAGTATGTCATCATGCCTCTGCACCTGGTCGGCGTGCCCGCCTTCGCGCTCCTGGTCGGCGTGGGCGGGCCGCTCATGCTGCTGTCCGCAAAGCTCTTCTACCGCTGGTTCGAAGGCCCCTTCACGACCGCCGCGCGCGCGCCCGTCGCTCCGGCGCGCGCCGCCGAATGACACTCAATTCGTTTCGTAGTCCCAATCGTAGCGAACGATCGAGCGCGCGGGGATTTTCGTCTCCTGAGAATCAGTGAAGATGTAGAACGCCTTTTGGTGGCGTGAGTACACGAGGCCAGCCGGCCTGTACGGGAACGGCGCGCTCGCCACTTGCCATGCGCCGCCGCCGTCCGCCGAAACCAGCACGTAGTTGTAGTTCTGACTGGCCAAGCGCCCGTCGGGCAACTCCAAGAGCGTCTGCCCGTGAAGAATGTTTGCGCCGACTACGCGGTCCCAAGTCAGACCTTGATCCGTACTCCGCATGACCCCACCGTCAGCCTCGGCGCACCAATAGATCGAGCCGTCCGTTGCTTGAAGGGGGTGCCCCGCCCCACCGCTGGTGCTCACCACGTCCCAAGTGGCGCCACCATCCGCTGAGCGCACGATCTGATTGGTCAGGCCGACCAGGAACGTTTGCGAATCCAAGACCAGGGGCCAACTGGAGTAACCGCTTTTCTCCGGGAGATTGTCGCCGATTTGATCCCAGTTCTTACCGCCATCGCGCGACAGAAAGAGGATGCGGTTCTTTTCGTGCGGGCCTGCGAGCAGCGTCTGTCGATCTGGATCGGTAAAATCGATGCTCACGCTATCGGTGTGGATGATGTCGCCGAGCTGCTTGATCGTTACGCCGTTGTCGTCGGTGTGGAATACCGCTGGGCCGAAATAGATGCCCGATTCCCAAAACACTTTCGGATGATCCGGATCGTAAACGACGGAGACGACGCCGTTGATGATCGGGTCCGAGTTCCCCGAGATACCGAGGCCACGCCATTTCTCGCCGCCGTCGTTGCTGGCCCACAGCCCGAAGCCGGCCAGCCCGGCGATGATCATGTCCTCATTCGGTTTGACGGACAGGAACTGCACGTCACCTGGGGAAATGCTCTTGCCCGTCAGGGACCCCGTGGCGTCAACCCAAGCCTGGCTCGGGTCGTCATCACCCGCGCTTCCCCCGGACGCGCTCGAACCCGAACCATCGCCACCGGTCGCGGAGGTGTTGCCGCCGGCAGTGATCGCGCCGGCCCCTGCTGTGCCGGCGGTGCTGGCCGGCGGAGTGGGGTTCGCGTTGGGTTGACCGGTGTAGAAAGTGCATGCGCCGGCTAGCACCGCACCAGCGAGCAGTGCCCAGGAAGCGCGACTAGAAGGCAAAGCGAGGTAAGACACGGTACAAGCGTAACCTGCACCCGAGCGACCTGCCACGGTGATCTCTATTCCGCCGCCGCACCATGCTGGCTGTGCAGCGCAGTCGGTGCGGTGGGCGCGATGAGGTTCGGCAACCCTGGAATATCGACCAGCATCAAAACGGCGATCACCACACTGCACACCGTTACAGCCACCATCAGCGTCGGTTCCTTGTAGAGGCCCTCGGGTGCCTGCACGGTGCTGTTTGGTTTCAGCCCGAGCAACAGATAGATGGCCATTACCAGCGCGATCAGCGGAAACGACAAGAACAGCTCGAGCCGATAGCGCATGACGAATGCGCCCAGGAACAGCATCGCCGCAGAGCCGTAAAACATGATCGAAACGAGCAGCCGGTCCTCGGTGTAGAACTTGAACGAATTGCGATACGCGGAGGCACGAGCCGGATCGGCGATCTCGCGATACTCGGCGAAGCGCTTCATGGCCATGAAGTAGCAACCGACCATCCAGTAGCTGAGCAGCAACGAGCCAGGCGCGACCGACGCGGAGCCGACGATGAACCAACCGGCCAACATACGGAGCGGGTTGTTGATGGCTTCGGAGAGCACGTCGAGGTAGGGGAGATCCTTACTGCGCACCGGGCGGATGTTATAGATGCAGCCCATCACCCAGAGCACGAACACCGTGACGGCGTAGGGCGTCGAGATCAGGTAACCCAAGCCCACGCCGATCACCATCAGCGCGAGCCACTGCACGTATGCGAGCGGGATGCTCACCTTGCCGGAAGGCACCGGCCGCGCAAACTTGATTGGGTGCGACAGATCGGACGGCGCATCGAGCACTTCGTTGATGACGTAGTTGCTGGACGCGACCAGACACACCGAAGCAATCCCCAGCGCAAACCGTTGCAGCAAGTTCGGCGCGATGTGCTGGGGATCCATGGCCCAAGCTGCCACGGCGCCCGGCAAAACGAAGACATTCTTGAACCAGTGATCGATGCGCGCAATCGCGACGTGCCCAGCAAGCGTGGGACGACCGACGATCCGAGTGGCAGCGGGAAGGGGCTCTGAGGTGTTCGTCATTCTAGTTCTCGCGAGGCCTATCTGGGTTCGGCGACGCCCGTCGTTCGATGAGCCAGTCGCCGGCCGCGAGCCGTGGCTCGACGGACGGATCGTCTAATTCATACGCAGCTTCGCACAGCGACGATTCCGGCGAAAGGCATTCTGCGAGGCTGGCTCCGGATCGCTACCGGCCCAGCTGGCGGAGACCCGCTGCCGGGCTGGATACGGCGCATCGAGCTACTTCAGCTCGATGTCGAAGACGTTGATCGAGTAGGGCGGCAAGCGCTCATCGAGCGCGGGTTTTGTCGCTACCCCCTCGTCGCTCGGCTGAGGCGTGGTCCCGTCGTAGTTGAAGCGACGACGCTTGGCGATGGCACCGCAGCCGTCCAACTTGATCGCCGCCTGCGCGCTGCTCGCCGGGTCCAGGTTGAGCGCAATGAGCACCAAATGCTTGCCGGACTTGTCGCGTGAGGCGAACAGCGAAACATTTGGGGCCATCTGTGTGGGCACGGACTCTTCCAGGAAATGCCCGCCCTGACCGTCGAAGTTTCGGTATGCGCGGAACGCCCAATACGCCGGCGAATTGACCGGTGGCGTCAGCCAGTAAAAGGCATAGCTGACGCCCCCGGCGCCAAAGCGGCCCAATGCCTCGGCCAACGCCAAGGCCCCACTCATGTGCTGCTCGCCACCGAAATTGTACTCCCCGATCGAGATGCCCAAACCGGGATAGTTCTGAGCGACCCACTCTTTCAGCCGTGGGATCAAGCGAACCGTATCGTTGATCCAGGATTCGTCTTTGTAGCTCGGGTCCCAGAGTGCGCGGGTTGAGCGAATGCGCAAAGCTGCCGTGGCGGGGTCAACCGAGCCACCGTAGACCCCATTTTGCTGGGGGTAGAAGTGCACGTCGAGCACGTCGAGCGACTTCGACCCTGTGGCCACGTCGCGTTCGTGAAGCTTCTTCAGGTACCAGGGGATCAACGGCAGATCTCCGTGGGCTCGACGATCGGGGCGCGAGCCTACCCCTGCCGCAGCGTCCTGCGCGGAGTAGAGGTAGCCGGTCCAGCCCCATTCGGCGGGTCCGGCGATGAGCGCTTGCGGATCCGTGGCGCGAATCACCGCCCCATAACGAAGCGTGCGATCCAGCAGTTCATCATAGGTGAGCGGATTGGGATGAACGTCGCGGTGGTTGGCGTTCCAGAGGTTGGGCTCGTTGTCGAGGATGTACATGTGCACGCTGCGCGTGCCGGACTTTTCGTCCTGCTTCTTGATGGCTTCGAGCCACTTCTTCATGAACTCGGGCGAGGCAGGTACGCTGGTTTGGCTGGCGGGGCCCGGAGTGATTGGCTTGCCGTCCGTGCCCATGCCATTGCCCGCATGGCGGCCAGAATCCTCCGCTTGCTGTGCGGGAAATAAGGACTTCGGAAAGCCCACGGACGAACTATCTTTCGCGACCCAGCCGATGATCGGCACGGTCAGCGCCGACACCCAGTGGTGAGCCAGGTTTTCGCTCAAGAAAGTGCGATAGTCCGAGGCATTTTGGTTCTCGAAGAACCAGTCCTTACCCGTATTGTAGGCGTTGATTTGCCAGTTGTAGCGCGTGGTTGGGTTGCCGCCCCAACGCCGTGCGGTCGCCCCGAGGCTCCAGGTATCGGCCGCAATGCCGTAGATGTAGGGACTGATCGCTTGCGTGGGGGCGCTGCAGCTGACGACGAGGCTGACGTTCTTGTTCGGGATCGCCGCCGCAGCCGCTTTTGAATCGAAGCGCGTTAGCCCGATCTTGTCGAACAGTACCAGCTCGGGTCCCACCGAGCTCTTCGCATGCACCACGATACGGTCGAAGGGCGCGCCGCTGGGAGAAAGATCACCCCAAGGGATGTACACCTCGAGCCAGCCCGATTGCCCTTTGCGCGTGCGCTCGGGGCTCACGTCGACCGCAGGAAAGGAGCTGTCACCTTGCCCAGCTGCCAGCTGAACCTGCAAGAACTTGCCGAAGGCGACCGGCGCCTTCATCCGGAACGTCAGCGCGCCATAGCGTGTCGTCAGCGTGTCGTGATGCAGGATCCAGCCGCCGTATTGGGACAAGTTGAGGCGCGCCGGACCCTTGCCGAGTTCGTGGGGCCCCCAGCCCCAGTCCTGCCACCCCGGCTTCAACTCGCCATCGTAAACGAACTCGGTGATCTCGAATGGGCCCGGAGGGATGGGCTTTGCGGCCGTTGGCTGAGCCGTCAGCTTGCGGCAGTTGAGGATCAATGTGGCGAGCACGAACAGCACCAGGCAATAGCCACGACCCAGGCCCATGTAGAGGTTGCGGCGACGCACCGGCGTGGCGCTCACAATCGGGTGCAAGTGAATCGATTCGATACGGTCGTTGTCCATGCTGGTGTCCTGCTCGAGCGACGTGGACGCAACGGCGCACCGCCGGTCAGAACATCCTATACCACTTCGGCCGCACGTCCTGAAGGGACCTGTGCCACAGCCAGCCAGGTTCGCGCTAGAGTGACGCTCCTCATGACTTCGGCACTCTATCAGATCACTGCGCGCGCCGATGGCTGAGCCGAGGCTAGGCGGCGACGTCAAGGCCGCCCTGTGGGCCATGGGGCTTCTGATCACCCTGGCCTGTGTGGTCGGAAACACCGGACTGACGCTAGCCATCAGTGTTCCGGTGGTGCTGCTCGCTTTCTACGTCATCTCCCGTGTGCCGATTCGCCACACGATGCTGATGTTGATGTTTCTTGCCTTCTCGTTGCAAAACCCCGCCGAAGGCAACCCTGGAGGTCCGGAGTTTGCACCACCCTACGCCGCACTGGGCGCGGTGATGCTCACCCACTTGAACGCGGTGGATCGTTCGATCGGAATGCTGTCGTGGTGCTCGTTCTCCGGCATGGATTTATGCTTCTTCGCGGTGGGCATCGTCATGTTGATGCGCCGCAGTAGCCGCTCGAGGATCGACACCGCTGATCGCGTGCCCACACCACGCCCGCTGGTCAAGCTGGCATATGTTGCCCTGCTCGGTGCGGTATTCGTGTGGCTATCCGGCCTGGTCCGGAGTGGCGACTTCTCGATGTCGCTCTGGCAATTGAACAGCGTCATCTATTTGCCATTCATATTCTTGATGTTCCACGTGGGCTTGCGAGGGCCCAAAGATCACGAGGCGCTCGCCAAGGTCGTGCTTGCAGCAGCCACTTACAAGGCACTGCTCGCGATCTACGTCATGCACACCTTCCGTGTGCCGTACGATCCGCAAACGGGTTCCGACAAGCTGGCCTACGCCACGACCCACGCAGACTCGATCCTGTTCGCGGACGCCTTCATTTTGATCTTGGCCGGGTTGCTAGAACGCATCGGCAAACGAATGAAATGGCTAGCGATCGGACTGCTGCCGATCCTCGCGTTCGGCATGATCTCGAACAACCGACGCTTGGTTTGGGTTCAAGTGGCGTTGGTATTCCTGACCGTATACATCGTGGCCGCGGACGGCCCAATCAAGCGCCTCGTGCGCCGCGCACTCACCGTTGCGACACCGATCATCATCGTGTACCTGCTCCTGGGTTGGAACAGCGGGGGCGGCTCGTTCTTCAAACCCGCTCGCATGATGCGTTCAGTGGTCGACGCCAAGAGCGACGGGTCGAGCTTGTGGCGCGAACTGGAGAACTACAACCTGATCGCCAGCTTCCAGTCGGCGCCCATCACCGGCCTCGGCTTCGGAAATCCGTACGTGGAGTTCGTGCCGATGCCCGCAGTCGACTACTCGCTCGAACGCTATGTGCCTCACAACGGCATCCTCGGGTTGTGGTGTTACTGTGGTTATGTCGGCTACGCCGCGCTGACGATGCTCTGGGCTGGTGGTGTATTTTTCGCAATGCGCGCGTACCACGCGACCAAAGATCGCCAGTACCGCGCAGCGGGCCTGGTCAGCTTCGGAGCCGTGTTGGTGTACATCGTACAATCATGGGGTGATCTCGGCCTGGGCAGCTGGACGGGGGTGTTCAGCGTCGGCCCGGCCATCGCTATCGCGGGCAAGCTGTGCGAGGCCACCGGACAATGGTCCTCCAGCCCCAAGAAACCCGTGCCCGTCGCGCAATCCGGGCAGCGGATGGTATGAGCTTTGCGCTCAGATTCGGCCGTACAGAAACTTCAAACAGAACACGTAGATGGCTTCGAACACGAGTAAGTGCACCACGAATTTCTTGAAGCCGGCTCGCGGATTTTTCGTGCGCGCCGCCCGCGCGGGAAGCGCAATCATCGCGATCATGATCGACAACAGCATCAACTTCGACATGGCAAGAACCTAGCGGGGCTAGCAGACATTCTTACCCAACGGTCGGCGGAGCACAACGAGGCCTCGAATCAAGCCCGTGAAGATCCTCTTCGTTACGCCTTTTTTGCCAACCCCGCCACGCTTCGGTGCCGAACGACGGCTTCACGGCCTGGCCCGCGAGCTCGCGCGCAAGCACGAGGTGTCGCTGCTCTGGTTCAACTTCGACAATGCGCTCGCCCCCGAGTCCGTTGCCGCTACGCGCAGCTATTGCCGTGAGTTGTTCGTGACGCCGGTGCTGCGTCGCAACGAAGCCGCCCACAAACGCGCCGCTCAGCTGAAATCGCTGCTCACGCAGCATAGCTTCGAGCACGTACGAGCCGTAGGCCGCGCCGATTTCCAGGCCGCACTAGACGACGTGCTGCGACGAGAACGCTTCGACGTGGTGCAATTCGAATCGGCATCATTGGCGGCATTCGAATTTACGAATTCGCGCGCCGCGCCGCTGTTCGTACTCGACGAGCACAACATCGAATACGAACTGGCCCAGCGTATGGCCAGAGCTTCGCTTGGTCGCGCACGCGCGCTGTACAACGCGCTGAACTGGCGCAAGCTCCGGCGCGAGGAGCGCGCCGCTTGGCGCCGCTTCGACGGCATCTGCCTCACTTCCGAGCGTGATCGACAAACACTGCTCGCCGACTTCGGCGCTGGCCGCACCGCAGTCGTGCCGAACGGTGTGGATGCGGAAGCATTCGCGCGCGCGCCGAGTCCAGGGCAACCGGATCTGTTGCTCTTCTTCGGCGCGCTCAACTACTTCCCGAACCATGACGGGCTGCTGTATTTCATCGATCGGGTGTTGCCGCTGATTCGGCAGCGCCGCCCTGGCGTGAGGCTGCAAATCGTTGGCCCGAGCGCACCAGCGTCGCTACGCTCTCGGAGGGATGAAGGGGTCGAGCTGGTCGGGCTGGTGGACGACGTGGCGCCCTACCTCGAGCGTGCCACCGCCGTCGTCGTACCTCTACGGATGGGCGGGGGCACGCGGCTGAAACTTTTGGAGGCGCTGGCCGCGAGCAAGGCAGTGGTCTCGACGCGCATGGGGGCAGAAGGCATTCCGGTAGTCGACGGGCAACACCTCTTGCTCGCCGACGATCCTGCGACGTTCGCTGGCCAAGTCACGCGCTTGCTGGAAGATTCAGCGTTCGCACAGCGCCTAGGGAGCGAGGGAAGGCAGCTCGTGAGCGCGTCGTTTGCTTGGCCGCGCATTGTCGCCGGACTGGAAAGCTTCTACCAAGAGTTGAGCACCGCGCGCTATCCGTACTCGCAATCTAGTCAGGGCAAGGGCGACATGCGAAGGTGGTAGGCCACGCGCCCCATGCTCCCTGCCACCGTCAGCAAGCTAGTCAGTTCTGGTCCCGCCGCGCTCCGAGCTCGTTGGTATTTGAGGAGCGCTGCCAGCGTCGGGTCTCGCGTGCGCGTATGGGGCAATCCTGCGATCTTCAACTATGGCACGCTGATCATCGGCGACCGCGTCCGGGTCGTTTCCCACGTTGCGCGTGTCGAGCTAGCCGTCGGCTCGGCAGGACGGCTCGAGATCGGCAACAACGTGTACATCAACTACGGGACCTCCATCGGGGCCACGCAGTCGATTCGCATCGGCGACAACTGCAGCCTGGGTTGCCATGTGATCATCATGGACAACGACTTCCACGAGCTCGACCCCAAGCGCCGAAACGAGGTCCCCCCGTCCAGCCCGATCGTGCTCGAGAACGACGTTTGGCTCGGCGTTCGGGTGACTGTGTTGCGAGGTGTTACCATCGGCGCCGGCAGCGTGGTCGGGGCCGGGAGTGTCGTAACGCGGGACATTCCGCCGCGATCGCTGGCGGCGGGCGTACCAGCCAAGGTGATCCGCGCTCTTTGAGGGCTCGCGGCATTATTTTGGGTTCCACTGGCAGCCGAGGCCCATCGCGCTTATCTTCCGCTCTTGGAGTCCATCGTTGAGTAACGCTCGAATCAACCGCGAGGGCGCTGGCGTGCAGGCCATCGTCCCCGTGGCCTCGTACGTCGAGGCCTGGCGCGATCCAGAATGGCAGCGACTCTGGCTAGCGATCGTGGGCCGACCGTGGCGTTCGCTAGCGCTGATCCCGGCTAGCGATGGCGCACCGTTGGACTTCACGCTGGTCGTCGCCGTGACGCTATCGCGAACCGGCATGGTGCACCTCGGTCGGCCGATTCAGGTTGCCGACGCCACGCAAGTCCCGCTGGACCAACTCTCTCGCTTCCTGAGCGAGGTGCGTCGCTGCGCGGATAGCGGCGAGCGGCTGCTGGTCGCGCTGCCTCCAGCGGGGGTCAGCCCGATCACGGCCTCGATTGCACAATCCGTCGATTCGGCGTTGTTGTGCGTTCAGCTCGGTCGCATGGCGAGCGCGCAGGCCAAGCGCACGGTGAAGGTCATTGGGCAGGCTCGCTTTTTGGGCTCGGCTATCTTTCATCCGCACCAGGTCGAGGCTGCACGCGAGGCGCGCTAGGGCGCCAGGCGTATGTCGAGCACTCGGATCGAGTACGGAGCAACCGTCTCGGTCAAGCTCGCTGAGCCGACCTCGCTTGCGGGCGCTTCCTCCTTGAGTCCGTCGAACCCGGCGGCGTACGCAAACGCACGATAAGAGGTGACGCGTCGGCAAGCGTCGAGCTCGATGCGAGCACGCATTGGCGCCGCCGGATCGCGATTGACGAGAATTGCGACGATCTTGCTGTTCTTGTCGTCGCGTGAGGCGAAGAGCGAGACGGTGTCGGCCTCCTTGGTGACCAGGGCTAGGTCTTGGAACCGGCCACCCTGTCCGTCGAAATTCCGAAACGCACGGAACGCCCAAAACGATGCGCTGCCCGCTTTCGGGCCACCCCAATAGTAAGCGGAATCCAATCCCTGTTGCCCGAAGCGGCCCAGCGCTTCGGCAGTCGCGATGCCACCGCTGATGTGTTCGTCGGCACCAAAGCTCCACTCGCCGAGCGAGAGCGAGCGTCCCGGGTAGGAAGCGGCAATCCATTCCTTGAGGCGCGGGATCAAGCGAATGGGCTGATCGATCCACGATTCATCGCGATAGCTCGGATCCCACAGCGCGCGGGTCGCTCGAATTCGAAGCGCGGCGCTCGCAGCGTCGACGTTGGCATGATCGCCGTAGATGCCAGCGGCCACTGGGTAGAAATGGACGTCGAGTACGTCCAGTACGCGCGTGCCCGTCTTCTTCTCGTGCTCGGCGAGCTTCTGCAAGTACCAGGGGATCAGCGGGGTATCTCCGTGCGCACGACGGTCGGGTCGCGCCGCGCCCGAGTCTCGGTCCTTTGCGGAGTCGAAGTACGATGCCCAGCCCCACTCCGCCGGACCCGCAATCACCGCGTCTGGCTTGGCCTTGCGAATCTCGCTGCCGTAACCAATGGTGCGCTCCAAGAGCTCGTCGAATCCTACGGGTTTTGGGTGAACGTCACGGTGGTTCACGTCCCAAAGCATCGGCTCGTTGTCGAGGATGAATTGATTCACCGAACCATCCAGGCCCTGCTCGTGAAGCCGGCGGATCCATTCGCCGATCTTCTCGGGCGGCGCCGGCACCGAAGTTTGCGTAGCGGCGAGCGGCGCGAGCTTCGAGCCATTTCGGGCAAATCCATCGCCAGCCTCGGGGCGACTAGGATCGAACTTTCGCTGGGCGGGAAAGTTCGCTTTCGGAAAGCCGACCGAGGTCGCGTCTTTGGCTACCCAGCCAATCATCGGCACCACCAGGGCGACGGGGCGATTGTGCGCTCGCGCATCCCCGAGCCACTGCTTCAGACCCGCCGCCGCGCCGTTTTCGAAGAACCAATCAGCCCCGGTGTTCCAATTGTCGTTGTCCCAATTGAAACGCGTGAGAGGGTTTCCGCCGATGCGCTGACCTGACTGCTGGGCGTCCCAGACCGCCATGGTTCCGCCGTAAATCATCTCACTGATGCGTTGCGTGGGCGCGCGGCAGGAAATACTCAACGTCGACGAACGCACCAGCCCGCCAGCGCTCGCGGTGGCGCTGGGCTCGGTCAACACGACCTTGTCGATGAACGCCGCGTCCTGAGACACCGATTTCCGCGCAGCTAGCCGGATGCGATCGAAAGCAACGTGGTTCGGGTTCAAGCGCTTGAAGTCGATCAACACCTCACGCCAGCCGTCAGGAAGCTCGAGCGTCAGCTCCGGACCAACGGTGATTGCCGGGAACTCCGAGTCCTTGACGTTGCGGCCGTTGAGCGCAACGGTCAAAAAATCTTGCCATTCCGCCGGCGCTTTGTAGCGAAAGAGCAACGCTCCGTAGGACGTCTCGAGCGTCGTGTGATGCAGCACGATCCCGCCATAGTTGGCGAACTGAATCTTGGCCGGTCCGTTGCCGAGCGCGTGTGGCCCCCAACCCCAGTCCTCCCAACCCGACCCGAGCTTACCGTCGTACACGGTCTCTGCGACGACGGAGGATGTGGCGACGCGGGCGCTGGCAGCCGCGGGCTCCGCTGCGTCAGCGCCCTCCGGCCGAAGAACGCCGCGCTTGAGGATCTGCAGCGCCAACGCGCCGCAACCGAGCAACGAAACGAGCGCGATGGCTACGTAGCGTTTCGTCAATTCGCAGACCGCGTCGGCGACGCGCCACCGAAGCGCGCCGCGTGGCCCTGCTTCACAGCGGCGGAAATGCGAGTGACGAACAAATCGAGCCCGGCCTTCTCCTCGATGAACTTGCGCGCGGCGTTGCCCATTCGGCGTGCCTCGTCTGGATTGGCGAGCAGCCGCTCGATTGCGCGACGCATGGCCTGCGCGTCGCCGGGTGGGACGTATACTCCGGTCTCACCGTCGACGATGGTGTCGGTTTGGCCGTGCGTGCGCGTGGCCACGACGCATTTGCCCATCGCCATCATCTCGAGAATCGTCGCGATGCCCGTTTGATAGTGATTCTGCAAGATAGGCACCACCGCGATCGCAGAGCGAGCGTACAGCTCGCGCAACTCGAAGCGGTTCAACTTGCCCCAGCTGACGTTCGGCGGCAGCGCCGCCCGGGGACGCAAGGTGTGCTCGATCCAGGGGCTACCCGCGGCGATTTGCAGGCGCACGGGCAGCTCGCGAACCGCCTCGACGAGCGTGTCGTAGTCGCGCAGCAGTTGACCGGCAGCGCACAGCAAGTCGGGCTCGAGCGTGCGCTCCTGGGGCCGGAAAAATTGCTGATCGGCGTGGTAGTAGATGCGGTGCACCTTGCTCGAAGGCATGCCGAGCTTGCCGGTGGCGAGCTGCTCCTCGGAGGTCGAATAGACGAGCATTTCGTCGATCCGACTCGCGACGCGGCCCACGCTGAAGAAGACTTGCTTCTTCGCCGGGAACAGCGTGTGCGCGATCATCGTATGTGAGCAGCCGGCCTTGCTCGTCTTCAGTAGCGCACTGAGCGGCAGCCCGATGTCTTCCCCAGTCGTCAGGTAAGCGTCGTACTGAGCGCGCTTTTTGAAACCGATCATCGCGACGGCGGCCGAGTTACCCGCGAAGCGGGCGACGGCCTTCACCATCGGATCGCGCGACCGCTCGACGTCGAGGAAGTCGACCACGTCGGCTGACAAATCTGCGGCCAGCTGAAACACGTCGAGGCGCGGCTCGCGCCCTTCGCGGATCGTCGTCTTCAAGGTTTCATCGAAACGGCCCGCAGCAAGAATCAAGCACCGCATATTCGGCTTTTCTAGGCGCCTCTGCCCCCAGCCGCAATCTGAAGTACAACCTCGCGGCACCCGCAGGTTCAATCTCACTGGAACTAGATAGCGCGAGCCAGCTAGCGACGATCGGAAATGCTCCGCCTTTTGGCGCTCGAGTTAGCCGCCATTGCCCAACCATAGTAATGAGAGGGTTGATGGACGAAAACGACTCGGAGAGCGAAGATCAGGAAGAAGGTGGTGGTGGTGGCTTCCAAATGGACGCCCTCCGCAGCTACAGCGCCTTTGCCTCACGCGCAATCGGAGCGAGGAAAGCTCTGTTCGTCTCGCTGCTGTTGATTGGCAGCGCCATTGCGGTGCTCGTGATGGTTTACTTCCCGAAGACGTATTCGTGCACGACGGTCCTGATGACGGTGGAAAATCGCGTTTTGGATGGACAGACGAGCGCGAACCCACTCGCTGGCGCGGCCGATCTGGTCATGCGCAAGGAAAACCTGGCCAGGATTGTCGAGGAGACCAACCTGGTCGATAAGGCTCCGGGCCGCAGGCCGCCGCTCCTGAAGCTCAAGGATAGGGCGATGCGGCTCGCCTTCGGTGAGCTGGATCGCAAGGCGATGATCGGCGGTTTGGTCGGGGCGCTCGAGAGCAAGCTCACGGTCACGGCAGACCAAGGGGACCTACGCGTCGTCGTCACTTGGGCAGATCCCGCGTCGACCGCCGAGTTGGCCGATGCCGCACGAGACAGCTTTCTCAAGGCGCGACGCACCGCGGAGATCGCGGCGTTCGAAGAGAAAATGTCGATCCTGGATGGGCATGCCACCAAACTTCGCACTGACATCGATGGATTGGCGCAGCAAATGCAACAGGCGCGTGAACTGAAGACTAAACCCAGCGACGCGAGCACCAAACCGGCCTCCCCCTCCGCCGCCCCGGCGCCTGCCCCCCAGCGATTCGCGGTGCGCCGTCCCGCGACTCCCGACGAACAGCTCCCCGTCCTGACGGAACGACTCGAATCCAGCAAGAAGAAGCTCGCCGAACTGGAAGCTGACCGCGACCGACAACTGCACGACGCCCGCGCAAAGTTCGAAGAAATGAAGCTGCGCCTCACGCAGCTTCATCCGGAGGTGATTACCCAAGGCGAGCGCGTCGCGATGCTCTCGCAGGTCCCGTCCGACGTCGCGGTGCTGCGCAGCAGCATTGCCACCCTCGAGAGTGAGATCAAGCAGCGCAGGTTCGCGAGTCAGGGCACGACGACCGGCTTCGCAACGGGCATCGCTGCAGGACGCGCCAACGCCGACCCGCTACCCGCCGAAATCACGTCGCTGCTCGACCGTGACAATCAAGACCCCGCGCTGGTTGCGCAGCTCTCCGGCACGGTCATGAAGTACACCATGTTGCGCGATGAGTTGCTCTCCGCGCGCATCGAACTCGACACCGCGCAGGCAGCATTCAATCACCGCTATCAGCTGATCGTCCCCGCCGAGATTCCAACCAAGCCCATCAAGCCGAAGCCGGGTGTAATCTTGGGCGTGGGCATCGCCCTGTCCTTGTTACTCGCTCTGCTCATCCCGATCGGGCTAGAGCTACGCACCGGCATCATGGTCGAGCGTTGGCAAGTGCAGGCCATCCAGCTGCCAGTCCTCGCCGAACTGCATCTGCCGCCGCACAATTCTTCGGAGTGACGGCAAAGTGCCGCTACCCATTTGGATTCACGAACCGGTTTAGACATGCACATGTTTTCGAAGAGCGAGCTCGAAGTCTTCAGCCGAACCTTCGAGGATCAGGGCTACCTGATCTTCAAAAACGTGGTCCCCAAGGACCAGCTCGCGCAGCTCAAACAGCGCATCTTCGACGAGTTCGAGGAGTCCTCACGCTCGGGCAGCTTGTTCTCGGGCGGCGGGCAGATCAGCGGTCACCTGAACTGCTTTCCAGGCGCGGGTTCGCGCTTCGCTTACGAGGCGCTCGAAGAGCGCGGCGTGCTCGAGGTAATCAAGCAAGTCTATCCGAAGCCAATGGCGCTCCGTGTGAGCTCCAACTTCAACATGCCGAACAGCGTCGCCCAGCACTACCACATGGACGGAGTGTTCGCGGAAGACTTCATGATCGCCAACGTCGCGGTCATCGACACCGATCTGGTGAACGGCGCGATCGACGTCTTGCCTCGTACGCACCAACGCTTCTACGAGTTCTGGCGCTACGCCGCGGAGCGCTTGTACAAGCGCACCACGCGCCTCCCGCTCGACGCTGGCGATGTGCTGGTCCGCACTTCGCGGCTGTGGCACCGCGGGATGCCCAACAAGAGCGCTTCACCGCGGCCCATGCTGGCCTTCACCTTCGGTGAGAAGGTTGCTCCGAAGGGCGATCCGTTCGCCATCAACGGCGGCAAGATCAACTTCGATCCGAACTGGTTCAAGCCGACGGTGCTCGGCCGTCTGCGCGAGAAAACGTTCGTGACGGCGCCGATCACGTACTCGGCGTATCGTTTCGTGCGCTCACTCGCTAGCCCCAAAGGCTACGACAGCTAGCCGCTGCTACAAGTCTCCGCTGCGCAAATCCGCGGCCAGACGATCACTGCCGCGCGCGGCGAGCGCCATCGCTGTCAGCACTGGGTTCTTCTCGGGTCCGGTGGTGAAGGCCGCCGAATCAGCGACCATCACGTTGGGTACGCCGTAGACCCGGCTGAAGGCGTCGAGCATTCCGTACTGGGGCGAAGCGTGCATGCGTACCGTCCCACCGTAGTGGTTCGAATTGCCCACCGGTTCGTGATGCCAGATGCGCGTCCGAGCACCCAAGCCCGCGTCGTTCAGCAGGGTGATGATCTGATCCTTGGTGTCGTCCAAGGTCTTCAAAGCTTCCGGCTCGTGCTGCACGTGCAGGTCGAGGTCGGTGCTGGCGGAGTTTTGCGGGTCCGACAAAGCCACGAAGTTGTCGCGGCTCGGAGCCATCGTTCCGAACACGCTGTAGCCAATCCACGGGAGCCGGCCGGGCTTTCGAGACAGCAAGCTTTTTGCGTAGATCGCCGCGCCGCTCCATTGCATGCCGGCAGCAGCGTACAAAGCTTGCGAGCGCTCCAACGCCAAGCGCGTGATGTAGGTCGCGGGGTGGATCGAGATCGGTGCCGCCATATCGATCACCAGCTTTCCGAGCGGATGGTCGTGGAGGTAGCGACCCAATACGCCGTGGGTGTTGCCGAGGCCCTCGGGAAACTCGGCGCTCGAGGAACGCAACAGCACCTCTGCCGAATTGACGGCGCCCGCGGCGACCACGACCGCGCGACACGGCACGCGACCCTCCGTGCCCGTCAGCGTATCGCGAAAAATCACCGCCTCGACGCGGCGCTTCTCGCGCGACCACTCCAAGCGCACGACGCGCGCGTTGTAGCGAGCGGAGATGCGCCCCGATTTCAGCAGCGGCTTGACCAGCCGAACGAAAGCGTTGAACACCGTGCCGCTGAACGTGACCGTAGATTCTGCGCCGTAGGCATACGGCATCGGCAAGATCGCGCGACCGGCACGCTCTGCAACGCTGACCAAACCGGACCAATCTGCATCCAGGCCGTGCGCCGTGCGCACCCTTCCGGCAGGCAACTGTGGGACGCCGTAGGAAGGACCCGCGACGTGCAGCAGAGGCTCGACGCGATCGTACCAGGGCGCCAGATCAGCGTAACCGAGCGGCCAAGCGTAAGCCTCACCAGCGCGCGCTGCGTCCTCGAAGTCCGCCTCCGAAAAGCGCGGCACGGCGCAGCTCCAATGGTTGGACAACCCGCCCGGCGCGAGCTCCTCGTTGAGCTGCGCGGCGGCGTCGCCGGTGCGGCGGACCTGCGCCCGCTGTCGTAGGGCACGCCGGTGCTTTGCAACCGTCAGCCCGCGCAGCCGAAGCGTCAGTCCGCGCTCTGCATGCTCGGAGCCTGCCTCGAGGAGCAAGACGCGTGCGCCTGCTGCTTCGAGAAACACGGTTGCAGCGGCACCAGCCGGGCCGCTTCCAATCACCACGACCAGGTTGTCGTCTCTCACGACCTCAGCGTATACCATCGTCCGGTCGAGCCTGCGAGACCGGGAAATAGAAGCTTGTGCTTCGATTTCCGCCTGTTGCTTCCCCCTTTCACACGCGTCCTCGCCGAGCGATACTCTGACCCTATGAAGTTGCGCGCGTTCGGAAATACGGATCTCGTCGTGTCGGAGTACGGCTTGGGCTGCGCACGAATCGGGGGCATCTTTCAGGGCGACTCAGCCAGCTTCCTGCGGTTGTTCGCGGCGGCGCACGACCAGGGGATCAACTTCTTCGACACCGCCGATATGTATAGCCAGGGCGAAAGCGAAACACTGCTCGGCCAGGCGTTTCGCAAGCGGCGAGATAGCGTCATCATCGCCAGCAAAGCCGGCTATTGCTTGCCCACGCGCCGCAGATTCGCAGCGCGAATCAAGCCTCTGCTCCGGCCCCTAATCCGAGCGCTCAAAATCCGACGCGCACAGCTGCCGCAAGGCGCGCGCGGCGCGCTCAGCCAAGATTTTTCCCCCACTTATCTGCGCCGGGCCGTCGACGCCAGCTTGCGCCGGCTACGGACGGACTATCTGGATCTTTTTCAGCTGCACAGCGTACCCCTCGACGTCGTCCAGCGTGGGGACTGGCTGCCGGTCCTCCAGGATCTGCAGCGTTCGGGGAAAATCCGATATTATGGCGTGTCGTGCGACGTTCGGGAGGCTGGGCTCGAGAGCCTGAAATACCCGGGCGTCTCGTCGATACAGTGCGTGCTGAGCTTGCTGGAACAAGGCAACGCCAGCGAGCTCATCCCGCGCGCTCAAGAGCAGCAGGTCGCGATCATTGCGCGGGAGTGCTTGGCCAACGGGCTCCTGATCAAGGAAGCAAGTGAGGTCGACCTACGAGGCTATTGCAGCTCGGACGAAGAGGCGCTCACGCGCGGCCAGGTGCTCAAAGAGCTTCGGCAGCAGGCCGCCGATGCCGGCATTTCGCTCGCGACCATGGCGCTTAAATATACGAGCGAGCTGAGCGGGGTGTCGGTGACTCTGCTGGGCGCGAGGAGCGTGGCTCAGCTGCAGAGCCTGTTGCAGCACCAGCCACGCTAGGACACCGCTCTGCGCTGACAGCGGACGAGATCGAGCACCGCCAACCAAAACGGGCGTCCGTTCGAGCTCGAGCCCGAGCCCGAGCCCGAGCCCGAGCCCGAGCCCGAGCCCGAGCCCGAGCACGAGTTCGAGCCCGTCGCGCTGTCGGAAACAGTAGAAACCAAGCCGATCGTCGGGAAGACCCGACGAATGACGCGCGCCAATGACGCGCGCCAATGACGCGAGTGAGGCAGAACTGAAATCCGAGTGATTGGCGGATGGATCTGGGGGTCGAACCCCCTTCCCTTGCGCCCCTGATTCGCGGTATGTAAGGAAGTCAGTGAGTAGAAGGACCCGAGGATGCAAACGGTCGTAATGGTTCAAGTAGCCGGCACCACGTACCGCATCGTCAGCGCTAGGCATTGCCGCCTGAGCCGTGGCCAACACAAGGCGTTCCGAGTAGGGCGCCTCGCACTGGGTTAGTCCCAGTGTAAAGGAATCAAGGGTGAAGCCGGTGCTGGTCGCTGGTCCGCCGGGCGGGTCTGCCAAGCGCGTGCCAGCGTTCTACAAACGTCGGCGCAAGCGAAATAACGAGATCGGCCAGGTGCTGATCCGTAATGGCGTGATCACGCCCGAGCAGTTGCGCCAGGCACTCCGTATCCAATCGGAGAACGGCGGACACATCGGCGCGATCCTGCGCGCGATGGGCGCGTGTGATTCGCGCGCAATCGCGGCTGCCCTGATCGAACAAGTCGCCGCGTCGCGGCACAAGGGCGCGGGCCTCGCGCACCGCGCACGCCAAAATCCGTCGATCGTCGGGCTGAACGTCGTCTGCCGCCCCAACTTGTCGCGCGGGCTTTTGATCCTTTGCGATGTGCTCACGTTGGGCCTCGCGGCAGCCGCGGTGGGCGCGATCGTGGCCAGTGACTCGCTGACTCGCGCGCAGCGCTTCAGCGTCGTGGCGCTGGTTCCCATGTGCATCGCCGCGATGACCGCCGTGCAAATGTATGGGCTAACACCGCCCAGCCCGTCCGAAGAGATCCGCCGCTGCACGCTGACCATTTCATTGGTCTATTTGGGCTCGTGGGTGATCGCCGTGGCTCGCAGCGGCGCGTTCCACAACATGCCGCACGCGGCATGGCTCGTCGGTTGGCTCGCCTCCGTCATGCTCGTGCCGATTGGGCGCGGCATACTGCGCAGTGAGTTCGCCAAGCGCAGCTGGTGGGGTCAACCGGTGGTCGTATTCGGAGCCGGGAAAGTAGGGCGCGCCGTCGTCAGCACGCTGCAACGTCGCCCGCAGCTCGGTCTGAAGCCCGTTGCCATTCTAGACGATGACCCCGCCAAGCACGGCACCGTGCGTGCGACCTGGGGCGAAGAAGACTTGATGGTGCAATCGGTGCGTCAGGGGCCGGAGTCATCGCACGCCCGCTCTGACGACTTCGAGACCCCTTCGCAGCGTTCGGCGCTCGAGCAATTCGCGGAAGTAGAGGGCGTGCCGGTCGTCGGTGGCCTCGAGCTCGCGCCGATTCTGGCGCAGCGCCTCGGTATTCGGTCCGCGGTCATTGCGATGCCAAAGCTCGATTCCGCGACACTGCTCGGCGTCATCGAGCGCTACGCCGAAGGCTACTCGAGCGTGCTCGTAATCCCTGATTTGTTCAACGTCGCGCACTTCGGCACGCCCACGCACAGCCTAGGCGGCGTGCTCGGGATCGAAGTGCGACGGCAGTTGTTGCTCGCTGGCCCGCGCCTGGCGAAGCGGCTGATGGACGTCGTACTGACTTCGATCGGTGGCTTGATGCTCTTGCCGTTCGTGCTGGTGATGTCGATTTTGATCAAACTCGACTCGAGCGGGCCGATCTTCTACCGCCAGAAACGGCTTGGCCAAGACGGCGTGCGCTTCGTCGCCTTCAAGTTCCGCACCATGTACGGGGATGGCGAGCAGCGGCTGCTCGAAGTGCTCGCCAACAATCCAGCGATGCGCGCCGAGTACGAAGAGTTCCACAAACTCACCGTCGATCCGCGAGTGACCCGGATTGGGCGCGTGCTGCGCAAGTACAGCTTGGATGAACTGCCGCAGATCTGGAGCGTGTTCGTGGGCGACATGAGTTTGGTTGGCCCGCGCCCTTACCTAGAGCGCGAGATCCCCGAGATGAACGGCCAGGAAGCGGTCATCCTGCGCGTCAAGCCGGGAATTACCGGCATCTGGCAGGTCACCGAGCGGAACGCTTCGACGTTCGAGCAACGCGTGCTTCTGGATGTCGAATACGTCCGCAGCTGGTCACCCTGGCTCGACCTGTACGTGCTCGCGCGCACGCTGCCCGTGGTGCTCGGGGGTACCGGCTCTTGAGCCTGAGTCCGCTCGCCCTGCCTCGGATCACGGTCGGCAAACTCCCGCTCGACGTCGTCGATTTCGAAGGCGCGCTCGACGCGATCGATCGCCTCATCCGCAGTAAGAGCGGCGGCACCGTGTTCACGCCGAACGTCGATCACGTCGTGATGGCCGAACACGATGAGCGCTTTAGAACTGCGTACGCGGCCGCCGCGCTGTCGCTCGTGGACGGCACGCCGGTATTGTGGGCATCTCGCTTGTTGCGCACGCCGCTGCCGGCAAAGATCTCGGGTTCGGATCTGGTCATGCCGCTGCTGCGCCGCGCGAGCGAGCGCGGCTATCGCGTGTTCTTCTTGGGCGGGGCGCCCGGCGTGGCTGATTTGGCCAAGAGCAAACTCGAAGCTGCGCTGCCCGGGATTCAGATCGTCGGCACCGACGCCTCGCGCATCGACGTGAACCAACCGGCAGACGCCGACGAAGTAACGGAACGCATTCGGCGCACTGAACCCGATATCGTGCTGGTCGCCCTGGGCGCTCCGAAGCAGGAGATCTGGAGCTTCACGCGGACCGAACGGCTCAAGCCAGCGGTCCTGATCGGCGTCGGGGCCAGCCTCGATTTCGTGGCCGGCATCCAAAAGCGAGCGCCGAGCTGGATGTCTACCGCCGGCCTCGAATGGCTGTATCGCCTGGCACAGGAGCCGCGCCGCCTAGCAGCGCGCTACTTGCTGCGCGACCCGGAGTTCTGCTTGATCCTGCTCCGCCAACTGATGCAGGGCTCGAACACGGGCTGAGCCTCGGGCCCCTTCGTTCAAGGGCTCGTGACCACGGTTTGCAGGCGCTTTTCGCGGAATAGCGACTGCAATTGAGCGAGCGCGGTGGTGCCTTCTCTACCGCATACGTACACCACGCCGTTCGCTACCGCGTCGAGCGCTTGCGACTCGACCGGCAGCGAAGCGCTCGGCCCGTCGATCACGATGAAGTCGTAGTAGTGTCGAAGATCCGCCAGGCCTTCGGAAAATTGCTGCGAGAGCAAGAGCCCGGGTGAGCGCATCATGCCTTCGGCCAGCACGTGCAAGGCTTTGCCGCAGCCGACCACGGTCCAACGCCGCTCGGTCTTGCCATTGATGCGGTCGCGCAACTGCAACGAGAAACCGGCGCTCATTGGCATCTCGACGCGCATCAAGCGATGTACGCGCGGCCCCTGCATGTCACCGTCCATCAGCAAGATTCGGGGATGCCCGGACTCGGCCAGGGCCAGCGCGAGCTCAGCCGCCACGCGCGATTTCTGCTCCACGGAGTCCGGTACACCGACCACGAGCACGATGAAGCAACCCTCGACCGCAAGTGGATAGAGCTGCTCGCAAATGGGACGCCGTAGCTCGGGGACGAGCACTGGATCCGGCGCCCAATTGTTCGGGCTTGGACGCACGATGGTGACGGTGTTCTCGGCGGGCGGAACCGAGCTCACGTAGCTGTATCGAGATTGAGACGCGGGCGCGATCGATGACGGTGAGCGCTGGGGCACGGGAGACTGCGGAGCTGCCGGTGGCCGGGAAGGCTCCGAAGCCCGCGAGCTGGTTTCCCGACGCAGGGCCGCGCCCTCCCTGGAGAGCAGCTCGGGGACGAACGAGCCGAGGGGCTGGGTGACCTTCATCTGGCTGCGGGGACGCGAACGCGGCGAGGGGCTCGCAGGGACCTGGGCAGGCGGCGGCACTTCGGACGGAGGCGCGGCTGCCGGCGGCATGCTGGACGAGGCCCGCCCCGGCGGCGGCTCCGAACCCGGGCGGACCACGGCAAAGCCGGGGACCGCGTGCGCGCGGATTTCCTCGTCCCAGGCCCGCGCTGCGGTTGCGAGCACGGGGTCGGCACGCGGATCGGACGCCAGCGGGTTCTCGGCGGGTGGCAGCACCAGCGTGGACGCAAAACGACGCGGAGCCGGGCTAGCAGGCGGAGGATTGCTCGAGGGCTGATTCCGGTGCCCATCGACGGGAGGCGGGGTCACCACCGGCATGACCTGAGTCTGATTGAGCGGCGCGGGCGGTGACGAAGAAATCGGACGCTGGGCGATGGGGATGATCGGCGGCGCTGTGCTCGGGTGCGGCAGGGGGTGATACGACGGGACGTTCGGACCAAGCCCCGAGGGAATTGCGGGCGCAGGCGGCAGCTCGACGTTCAGCGCTTGCTGCGCGAACGGAGCGGGCCGGCTCGACTTCGTGCGACGCTGCTGGGTGGCGCGCGCGACGAGCGTGTAGGCGGTCGCCAGACCGCCGCCGAAGACCACGCCGAAGAACAAGAAGAGCGGCCGATTGGGGTCGATCGGCGAGCTGGGCAGGGGGGCCGCCGTGGTCACCCGAGCAACCAGCGACGGCGATGCGGCCTGCCCCTCCGCGCCGGATTTGGTCACGGCCTCGAGCAGGCGCTTCCACTCGGCGCGCAGCTCCGGCGACAGGACCTTGCCGGGGACCTTGGCGTTGAACGCCTCGCGCCGCGCGGACAGCGCAGAATTGATCTCGACCAAGCGCCGACGCAAAAGCGTCGGGTCGGATTCGCGAGCCTCGAGATACGGGTTGTCCGTACCCTTGCCGTTCCCTAGATCCTGCAAGCGCTTTTCGAGGTTGGCCTTCTCGGCATGGAACGCGGAAAGGGCCGGGTCGTTGTCGGGTGTCTGCCCGCTCGCAGGCGACGCTTCCGTGGCCGCCTCCGGATGCAAAGCCAAGAAGGCGGCCAGCTCTTGCGTCTGCTGCTGGCGCTTCAGATCGCGTTCGCGTTCTGCGCTGCGATCGATGAGCACCAGGGGTGCTAGCTCAACCGCATGGCGAGCCAAGTCGTTGCAGGCTCGCTGGACGCGAGCCTTGTCGGTGTCGCGATAGCTGATGCTGAAGGTGTGCGCGTCACTGGTGTCGATCTCCAGCGACTGACGCACCAGGCTCGCGGCGGCGGCCCGGGCTTCCGGCGCTTCGGACGCGGCGCGCTCCTTGGACAGGCGCTCGAGCATGACCCGATCGAGAATGCCCTCGCCCAGCCGGCGCGCGGCCTCGAGTGGCTCCGGCAGCTTGGCCGGCACCGAAGGCGTCGCCGACTCGACGATCAAGAGCGCGCTAGTTCGATAAGTGGCCGGAGCAAGATAGGCGTACGCCGCGAAAACCGCGAAGATGATGCTCGCGATTAGAATACCAGGGCGTATTTGAGACATCGCTTGGAAACGGGTGGGTCTTCGGTCAACTCCGCTTGCGGGTATAGCATTCCCAGCCCAGCTCTTACCACTTCGCGGCCGCTGCGAAGTGCGCGCCCTGGCCCGCGCGCCGCACTCAATGTCGGCGAGCTCCGCGCGCCGCCAAGAACTCCAAGATCTCGCCGACTGCGGCAGATTCCAGCGCAAACAGAGCAAATACGCTGGCGTCGAGGCGCTCGGCAAGCGCGAGGTCGAAACCGGAGCGCGTCAATGTCGCGCTGATCTCCGCGACTTCAGCGCGCCGAGCAGGATCACTCGGAGGTTCGGGCAGGGCCCGAAGGTGCCCGATTTTGACCTGTGGAAAGGTCGCTTGGCGCGCGTCGCGGCGGAGTGCGAGGTGCAGCGCCCGATACAGTGCGCTGTTCAGTAGTCCGACCACGAGGTCCGCGGGCAACCCGTCGACCGCGAAGCCTGCCAAGAGCGAATTGCGAAACGGCAAACCTCGATGCAGGGCCGCGATCGGATAGCGCGCGGTTTGCCGGATGACGAAACGCACACGTTGGTAGTCATCTCGATTTCGGAGCCGGCAGCGCGCCCTGGACAGCGCTTCGGGGTCGGGGGCCAGAAACAGCCGCGGCTCGCCCTCTGCGAACTCGCGCACGTCTCGTCCCTCGAGCAATGGATAATGATGAATCGCGTCGGGAGCGGGGCTTCTCAGCAGCAACTGTTTGCTGACGATGCTCGTGGTTTGAAAGCCCATCTCTCCAAACAGCTCGCGCGGGAAGGCGGGCGCCTTGGCCAGCTCGAGGAGCACCGCGGGTGCCAAGACCTCGGCGGCGGAGCCACCGGCGCGTTGTCGCTCAGCGAGCCGGAAGGGCTGCTCGTCGCTGTTCTCCGCTTCAGCGTGGGCCGAGACGCTGCCCGTGCTGGCTTCGGCGATCAGCGCGAAGCACGGCTGAGTCACCGACGCGAAGGCGTCTTGCCCGAACTCGAGCATCGGCTCACAGGGTGTGTGCGTGGCGCGCACGGCGCGCCGCACGGCGCGATACCCGTGCAGATCGGCGATCGGACTCGGCACGACCAGCGCGACCGTCCCCTGCGGCGCGAGCCGCAACGCGCGCTCGACGAACAGGCCGTGCAGCGTGGGATAGCCCCTGAGCGTGCTGTAGTGATCGGCGAAATAGGCTTTGTGCTCGACCGAAAGCGGCTGCGCGGCGCGCCCCGCGTACGCCACCCAGGGCGGATTGCCGATCACCAAGTCGAAGCCCCCGCGCTCGAACACCTCGGGAAATTCGGCCACGAAATCCAGCTTCTTGCTCGCCTTCGGCTCGGTCTTACGAGCACCGCGCGGGCCGAGCGAAACGCCATAGGGCGGGCCCAACAAGGAGTCGCCCACGCGCAGATTCGTGCCCGCCTCACCCAGCGTGAACGCGGGATCGGCGACGAATAGGCACAGCGCCGCCTCAGCGACCGCCACTGCGACCGGGTTGACATCGACACCGTGGACGACGCGCAGCGCCAGCATTCGTCGCCGTTCGGCGCTCTCCCGTACACCCGGCTGCAGCGAGAGCGCGCGCATCACCTGCAACAGGAAGGCACCCCCGCCCACCGCAGGATCGCAAACTCGGAAGTCACTCACGAAATCGTGGGCACGATGCGAGGAGCTGGCAATGCGTCGTTTTAGCGGCTCGAGGGCGCGCTCCACGACGACCTCGGTCAGCGCGCGTGGCGTGAAAAACGTACCCGTCTGTTTGCGCCGCTTGCCCCATTCCAGCTCGAACACGCCCTGCTCGTTGCGCCGAACGCCCTCGGCCAGCAGCAGCTCGTACAGATTGCCCACCAACTCGGCCGGGCAGGCCGCGAGGACGACGCCGTCGCTCTTCAGTCCATCTTCGAGCTCGGCGCGAAACGCCGCCTCGGCCCCCGCAAAAGGGCGTCCAAACTCCCAGCACAGCACCCCTTCGCGAATCGAGGCACTGGTCTCGAAGGGCGCAGCGAGCGGCGCAAATAGCCGACCCGTCGCAAAGTCGGCCTGGCGCATGAACAGGCCGCGGGCGCGCCCCAAAGCCAGCACGACGAAGCGCATGACCGCGACGGACAGGGCCTCGTGCACGGTCTCGGCTTCCAAACGCTTGCCCACGAGCTCGGCGGGCGCACGCGACAAAGCCTGCAAACAAGCCAGCATTGCCCTGCGGGCGCGCTGATGAACGCAGTACGAAAGTTCGGGATCCGAGAGGCTCATCAACGACCCGAAACGAGGCGTCGCCCGAGCTCCAAAGCCGAACGCATGCCATCCGCGTCCGCGACCCCCGTCCAAGCGATGTCGTACGCGGTGCCGTGATCGACGCTCGTACGGACGATCGACAGGCCCATCGTCACGTTCACCGCGTCGCCGAAGGCTACCAGCTTCATCGGGATCGTGGCTTGGTCGTGGTACATCGCGACCACACCCTGGTAGACGCCGGCTACGGCCTTTCGAAACGCGGTTTCGGCGCCGATCGGACCTACCAACTCGGCACGCCGCCCGAGGCGCTTGGCAGCCGCGTGGATGCCGGGCACGATCGCGGTGCGCTCCTCTTGACCGAGCAACTCACTCTCGCCGGCATGCGGGTTGAGCGAGCAAATTGCGATTTTCGGGCGCTTTTTGCCCACCGCCAAGAGCAGCTCAGCCAGCTGATACGCGGCATCACTGACGCCGGCGGGCGTGAGCGCCTTGGGCACCTTCGAGATGGGCAAATGAGTGGTCACGAGGCTCGTGACCAGCGGGCCTGCTGCGAAGCACATCACGCTCAGTGTTGCGTGATCCAAATCGCGCAGCCACTCCGTGTGACCGAGGAAGTGCGCAGCGCCCGGCACGCCCGAGTGCGCAATCGCCGCCTTGCTCACGGGGCCCGTCACCAGCGCGCGGCGGGGCGCGGCTTTGGCAAGCCGATAAGCTTCGTCGATGTACGCGAGCTGCGCTGCCCCAGAGGTAGCATTCGGCTTGCCCGGTTTGCGATCGCGAAGCGCGAGCTTGGGACCGACACTATGCACGTAGATGGCTCGGGGATCGGCCCACTCACCGTCGAAGGGCCGCAAACGTTTGGTCGACACTTTGACCAGCTCGGCCGCGTCGCGCAGCATGTCCCAATCACCGACCAGCACCGTGCCCGGGATTTTCGCGGCCGCGCGCAGCGACACCTCGGGACCGATGCCGCACGGGCAGCCCACCGAAACGACGAGCAAATCGGTCTTTGCCGGTGTTGCTGAACGAACCATCGCCGGCTCGACTATCAGAGCCGTTCGGGTCGCGCAAAGAGCGGGCCAAGATCGCGACGAAAGCCGCAAGAAAGCGCGATTGTGTGCGAGCCAGGAGCTCGGTACTCTGAACGGAATGTCGAGCGAGCCTGCCCCGGATCAGTTTGCGTTCGAGCTGCTGAAGCTCTTGTTGCAGGTGGCCTGGGCCGACGATGACGTCGCACACTCGGAGACGGAGGCGCTGCTCGCCTTCGGGCAAAAGAGTCGACTCAGCGCGGAACAGCTGGAATTACTCGCAGCTTGCTTGGCAGGCGAGGCGCCGTTGCCGCCGCCCAATCTCGGCTTCCTGAAAACGCGTCGGCTGGACGTGCTCCGCGCGGTCAAAGAGCTACTCGTCAGCGATCTCCACGTCGCGGGAGAGGAGGACACGATCCTCGAGCAGATTTCGGCGCTGCTGCGCTAGCGGGGCGATCGCGATCCCGCATCGCAACTCGAGCCCTACCGAGTTCCCGCACCAGGACGCCGAAGGCTGTGCCGGCCTCGAGGGGCTCCGTGACCATCAAAAAACTCCCGCTTTTCTGCTGAGAACGACGGAGCGCGAGCACGAGCAGCGCCAAAGCCTGGTTTAGCGAAGCAAGCCGACCAGCCACATCGGCGTGAAGCGCGCGGTGACCACGATCGCGCCGATCAGCGCGACACAGGTTAGGCTCTTGCGATCGCTCAGTGCAAATTTCACCGGATCTTCTTGCATCTGCCCGCGGCCCGCCAACAGCCAAATTCGGCCCAACCAATAGAGCAAGGCGGGCAAGACCAACCACAGCAGGCCCGGCTCACGGTAGGCGGCTCGGACGGTGCTGCTGTCGACGTAGAGCATGAACACCAACGCGGCGACGTAACCGCTGGCCGTACCCATGCTCGTGACCATCGGTAGATCGACCCGCGAATAGCCGCGGTTCTTGACCTGCTCGTCGTTGGCCAACGCGTGCAGCTCCACGAAGCGTTTGGCGAACGCGAGACTGGTGAACAAGAACATGGAAAAGCCGAGCAGCCAGGCGCTGACGCGAACGTTCGCGGCTATGCCGCCCGCCAGGATGCGATGCGTGTACAAGCCAGCGAGCACCAGCACGTCCAGCAAGAGCAAGCGCTTCAGGTACAGCGAATACGAGACGGTGCCGACGAAATACAATGCCAGCATGGTCACGAACGCGTTCGGCAGGAACGTGAATGCGATCGCGAAGCTCACGAGTAAGAGCGTCACGAAGATCGGAAAGCCAAAAATGGTCGGCAGCGCGCCGCTCGCGAAGGGGCGCTTGGCCTTCGACGGGTGAATGCGATCCGCATCGAGGTCGAGCAAATCGTTGAAAACGTAGCCGGCCGACGCGCACAGTGAAAACGTCCCCGCCGCCAAAATTCCGTACACAATGGTCGAAACCGAGTGCGCGTCCGCCAGCAGCGCGGGCACCACGACCAGCGCATTCTTGGCCCATTGGTGCGGGCGCAGTTCCTTGATCAAAGCGCGCAAGATGCTGGGCCGGCGCGAGAGCACCTGTACCTGCTTCAGATCTCCGAGCGCGGATACGGCGCGCGGAGCAGCGCCCACCAAGAAACCGCGCCGCGCGCTGGCTAGCGCGGGTCGATCGCCGATCGAGTGCCCGATATAGTCGAAGCCCTGCGGGAAGGCGGCCGTCAGCGAATCGCTGGTAGCAGAGGCCGAGCCAGCAGCGTCGCTGACGATCACGGCATCGAACACGCCCAGGTGGCTGGACACACGCTGCGCCAGTTCGAGATCGGCGGAACCCGCGAGCACGACCTTGCGCCCGGCGTCACGGCAGGCTTGGAGCGAGGCGATCAACGGCCTACGGTAGGGCAGGAACGCTGCGTCGAGCTTGCTGCTTTGCGCGACCCGACGCCTCAGGCGAGTCGGGCCGCTGAGCATCCAGAACGGCAGCGCCAGGGCGACCCAGGGCCGCTGTCGGAAGAGCAGCGCCACCCGCTCGGAGAACAGCTGCGTAGCGACCAAAGTGCCGTCGAGTGCGACGCACACGGGCCGCTCCGTGGCACTCGGGTCATGCAGGGCGGCGAATGACGGATCCGTTGGCATTCGACGCCTTCATAGCGAGTCGGGGCCCGAAGCGAAACAGCATGTAGCGTAGACGCAGCTTCTGCGGCGGCTAAGGGCGCCCAAACGGGGGACTATTGCCCCCCATGCTGAGACTTCTAGAGAAGTGTCGGCTCAGCCGGCCTCTTCTTCGACGTCCTGCTCCTCGGCTTCCACCCGTTCCGGGCGTTCGCCGCGCTCACCGCCGCGACCCTTGTTGTCTTCGGTGTCGGGGGCGCGCAGCTTGTAGCCTGAACCGCGCAGTGTCTCGAGCGGCAAAGCGTCACCGAGCTTCGCGCGCAGACGACGAACGTGGATGTCGACGGTGCGCGGTCCGCCTTCGTAGCGGTTGCCCCAGACACGCGCCAAGAGGTGCTCACGGGAGAGCACCTTGCCGCGGCGCTCGCACAAGTAGGCGAGCAGCGCGAACTCCTTCGCGGTCAGTGAGATGGGCCGGCCATCGACGTAGACTTCGTGGCCCGCTTTGTCGACCACGATGCCCGCGACCTTGTGCCGCTCTTCCGTCGCGAACTCGCTCCGGCGCCACTCGAGCGCACGGATGCGACCGTACAGCTCTTCAGGCACGTAGGGGTGCAGGCAGAAATCATCGAAGCCACTGGAAGGATCGATACGAGCGATCTGTCCGACGGTCACGGCGATCAAGGCGCCCACGTTGTCGAAGTACGGTTCCTTTCTCACCGCACGAAGCGCCGCGACGGCCAAATCAGGCCTGTCCAACGCTTCGAAAACCAGGGCTCGGGGGCGGATCTCGAGTTCGTCGTCATCGTCTCCGATGAGTTCGACGGGATCGTCCCACAGGTCGAGGGTGCGTACGGTCGCGCCGAGTTGCCTCAGCGTCGACGACGCGCCCTCCTCCCGTTCGAGCATCGGGCCATGCCCGATGACCGCCACGAAGCTTTTCGCTCGACTAGAGGTAAACTCAGGAGATTTCGGTGCCACCAACGGTTATCCGCGCAATCTTGATGGTTGGGCAGCCCACGCCGACGGGAACGCTCTGGCCATCCTTGCCACAGGTCCAAATTCCATCGGAGATGGCCACGTCATTTCCAAGCATTGTTACATCACGCAATGTTTCTGGACCGTTACCAATCAGATTCACGCCTTTCAAGGGCGCAGTTAGTTTTCCGTCCTCGACCAGGTAGCTCTCCGTCAACGAAAAGACGAAGTCGCCGTTCGAAATATCGACCTGACCACCGCCAAACGTTTTTGCATAAATGCCGCGTTTTACGCTGGCAATCATCTCTTCTGGATCGTGTGGCCCGGCCAAGAGCACCGTATTCGTCATGCGCGGCATGGGCGCGCAGGCGAAGTTTTCGCGCCTGCCATTGCCCGTGAAACCTACCCCGAAATGTTTGGCCGAGAGCCGGTCCTGGAGGTACCCGCGCAGGACTCCGTTTTCGATCAGCACACTCTTCTTGGGCTCGATGCCCTCGTCATCCACATTGATGGAACCACGGCTTTGCAAGAAGGTCGGATCATCCACCACCGTGCACAGGTCACTGGCTACCGACTTACCTACCTGCCCGGTGTAGTTGCTGGTGCCCTTGCGGTTGAAGTCCGCCTCGAGCCCGTGACCGACGGCTTCGTGCAGCAAAATCCCGCTGTCGCCCGGAGCCAAAATCACTTCCATCTGGCCCGCGGGGGCGGGGCGCGCGTCGAGCAAGATCAGCGCTTGCTTGGCGGCCTGCTGAGCGTGCCATTCCGGTGAAAGCGCGTCGAAATAGCCCAAAGTCATGCGCCCGCCGCCGCCGCTACGGCCGGACTCTCGGCGCCCGTCTTTCTCGGCGATGGCACGGATCCCGAAGCGCATCATCGGCTGCACGTCGTGCACGAGGCGACCATCACTAGTGGCGATCAGGATCTCGCGCACTTCTTCCACGAACGACGCCTCGGCCTTGATGATGCGCGAGTCGTGCGCCATTGCAGCACGGCTGGCACGCTCCAAAAGCGAGCGCTTATCGATACCTGGCAGATCGATCGACACGCGGTCGAGCTCGTAGCGCGAGGGGATCGACATGCGCTCCACGGCCACGGGCGTGATCGTCTTGCCGCCCTGAGCGATGCGAGCGGCGGTTTCCGCGGCGCGCTTCATCGCCTCCCAGCTCAGGTCTTCGACGTGGGCATAGCCCGTCGCGTCACCTTTTTGCACGCGCACGCCGAGACCCATGCTCACGCCGCGCGACGCGCTGCGCGTGATCCCCTCTTCGAAGCTGATCCCGCCCGCCGCCTGGTACTCGAAGAACAAATCCGCGTATTCACCGCCGTGACTGAGCGCGATGGTGAGCAGCTTGCGCGCAATCTCGGCATCGATTTCGCTCTCACCGCCGGGACGGAACGGAGCTTGGTAGGAAGCACTTTGGGTCATGAATTCCGCTCGGTCAGAGTGCGCATCCTGCCATCATGAGGCGCTCAGCGGAGCCACGCAAGCACCCCCCAAACCCCGACAATATTCCGCTCCGAGGCTCCCTCGGCAGTTGGACCCGAGGGGGCGCTCGCGATCCCGCCACGCACCTCAGAGCGCCCGAGTTCTCGCCCCAGCCCGCTTGCGCTTGCGCTTGCAGAAAACGTGCGGCTCTGAATCGCCCAGCGCACCCTGAGCGCTCCCAGAGACTTCACCGCCAAGCCGCAAAGTCCTTAGCGCGGCCAAGCACACCCGCAATCCACCGCAGAAATACGCGCAGAGCTTTTGGGTTAGCGAGTTGAGGCGCGGCGCGCGTTGTCGACGTCGAACCTGTCACTGTGCCCGATAGAGACACCACCGATCTTCGCGGTCGCACAGAGATGAGCCATTTTCTCGGTCGCGCACTACCCTGTGTCGTTGACAGCTTGAGCAAGTACGACACCTCGCTACCCCTCCAATTTGCTCGTGTCCTGAGGTGGACAGCTCACGCGCTTGGTCGCTGTGAGGACTTTGCGGCTTGGCGGTTAAAAATCTCCTAGTCGTTCAACGCCGAACAGCGACATGACTGAGTGATGCGAGTGCGGGGCGGGCGGCCCCTGTTTCGTTTGGGGCTGGGCGTGGGCGTCGCAGGAGCCGGAATGCGCGTAGGGGCGAGGGCCAGGCGAGGGCGCTGACCAGGACGACTAGCGAGAGTTCGGCCAAAATTTCCAGCGCGCCGTTGCTGAGTAGCGAGTGACTCGTGGCGTACCAGGCGGCGAACACGGAAAGCGCGCAGAGCTTGGCGGAAAGAGCGAGGTAGGCCCAAGACAATGCCGTCGGCGGGCAGGAGCGACGCGCGAGCTCGACCAAGAGCGCGTACGGCCAAACGAACTTGAGCAGCATGCCCAGGGCAATCAGCCACCACAGCTCTTCGTAGCGGGCGATCGGAACCCAAGCGAACATGAACTGAAAATCAATCCCGGAGAAGCGCATGCCTACGGTCGGCCAGAGCAGCAGGTAACCCGCGAACGCGAGTGTCAATCCGCTGGCCACCGAGCGCGCTCGATCGTCGGTAGCGAAGCAGCGACGCCAGTATTCGAGCATGAGCGTCACGCACAGCAGCAGCGCCTGCATCGGCAATACACGCACCGCTTCCTGACCGTACAGTTGACCGAGCGCGAGCAGACCGAGGAACAGACGCGTCGCGACCAAGCGCGTCCTAGGTGCCAGCAGTAGCCAAGAACAGCCGAGCAGCGAGGCAAGCATCACGGCGCGTTGGCCAGGCAGATGCTCGAACGCCGCGGACGCCAGCGCGAGCAGCGCGGCGATGCTCAGATCTCGCCGGGAACGTTGCTTGGCGAAGGCAAACCCAAGCCAAAGTGCCAGCTTCGTGGCGCACGATGTCAGCCCCGCGTAGCGAGCGAAGAGCGGCGAGGAAAAGACGAAGTAGGCCATTTCTCGTGTTCGCCCGCCCACGTCACGTAGGCCGTACAAGCTCCAGAGCAGACCCGCTGCCAATAGCGCGAGGCCAATCAGCGCCAGGCGCGCGCGGGGGCGAACCGAACCGAACCGAGTCCCGAGCACCACGAACAGCGCCACGATCAGCGAAAGCACGGTCGCGCGACTCGCTCCGTAGTAGTACGCGGTCGGGAAGAGTAGCGCGAACGAGAGCAGCACCGTGCCGAGCGCGCCGCGTTCCAAGCGTGCTCGCCAGTCAAAGCCTGAACCTCGACGCAGGAACGAAAGCGCGAGGCCCAGCGCAAGCGGAACGAGCAACCAAAACGAGCGAATGGGCTCCGAACCGTGATCGTGAATGTGCTGCCGAACCGCATCGTAGTGCCGGCCCGCGAACGAAAGCGCAGCTCCGCCCAAGCACGCGAGCGACCAGCTCCAGGGCCCGGAAAGGCCGGCTGATTTCAGGGCACTTTGCGCGACGACCAGCGCACACGCCAATGTCAGCCAAGCCAGTAGCGCCCTCCGCGTGGAACTGCCTTCTCGTGTGGGCGGGGCGCGCAGCGCAGGCAATTGTTGCAGCTGCTCCGTCGTCAGCGCGCCGGGCGCGAAAATCGTGTCGAGCTCCGGACCGACGAAGGATGGCGGCGTGGGCACCCCCAAGAGCACGCCGAGGATGGCGCGATGGTCGGTCAGCGTCGCATTCGAGCGAACCCCGCGACGAAAGCTGGGCCCTGCGTAGACCGCGACCGTGGTCGAGGGCAAACCCGGCAAGTGGCGGCCCATCTCGTCGTGGCCGTGATCGCCAAAGACGAGCACGTCGGAATCGCGCCCAGCACGCGCCACGACTTCGGCGATCAGTTGGTCGATGGTCCGAAATGCTTCGCGATACTTCGGGCTGTGCGTGCCGTAGGCGTGCGCGGTGCGGTCGCCGTTGGAGATGCTGACGACAGTGACGTCGGCGCGGCGCTGACCATCGAGCGCCTCCAAGTCGGCCATCAACCGAGCTTCACTGTGCTCATCGCCCTCCCTGAATTTGGCTCGATAAAGCGCGGCTTGGTAGGGCTCGAAATCGTGCGAGCCAACCGCCACCACTTTGCGCCCGGCTTGGGCCAAGCGATCGAGCAGATTGTCGCTCTCACTGGCTGCGTGATCGAAGTTGCCCCGCAGTGCCAGCAAGGAGGATTCGTCGTAGCCCGTGAGTAGTGCGCGCAAGCACAGGTACGTCAACTGATCGCGACAGGGGCTGACCTCTAGGGCCACGCCGCGGGCCGAAAGCGCATTCAACGCCGGCATCACGCTGGCATCGCGCGCCACGCGCTCACTCAACGAATCGACGAACACAATCGTCAAGGGTCGAGCCGCGCGCGGCGTCGCACAGGGCACGTCATGCGTGCCCGACGGACGCCCGGATTCGGCGCGCGAGAGCAGCACGAAGACCAAAGCTGCCAAAAGCTGTGCACACAGCAGCAGCCCATACTTCGCAAACCGACGAGTCCCCGAATTCGGCACGCGCGGCACATCGCAAGCCGCGTGCCGTACGACATTTGCCGGGAAATCCCGATTCTAGCTGGGCGCGAGCGACCGCAGGCTCGGATCTCGGCGCAAGGCGGGCACAGCGCGTGTGGCAGCCACGATACAGCGACGCAATACTCGCCTGGCTCGGATCTGCGTCAAAACGGGACCGACGCGGAAGCCGAACGAGCCGAGCGAGCCGAGCCACCCGAGCGAGACGAGCCACCCGAGCGAGACAACGAAGCCGGCGAGATTGTTTCGCGCGTCGAAACCCGGCCCGCGGAACTGATGGCGTGTGGTTGGTAAAGGGAGCTAGCGCTCCCGTCGGACGATGATACCTTCGGCCACGTGCACCCACTTCACGACATCTTAGTACCCGAGAGCCTCGAAGACTTCATCCCCGCGGTGATCGAAATCCCGCAGGGGTCGAAGCTCAAGTACGAGCTCGACAAGCGCACCGGTCTGCTGATGCTCGACCGCGTGCTGTACTCCTCGGTCCACTACCCCGCCAACTACGGCTTCGTACCCCAGTCCCACGCTGACGATGGCGACCCGCTGGATATCTTGGTCTTGATGCAAGAACCCGTCGTGCCGCTGACCATCGTCCGTGCCCGTCCCATCGGCGGTTTCTCGATGACCGACGACAAAGGCATCGACGACAAGATCATCGCCGTCGCCGTCGACGACCCGGCCTTCGCCCATTTGCATGACGTGCACGAGATGCCGTCTCACATCACCATGGAGATCCAGCGCTTTTTCGAAGACTACAAAGCCCTGGAGAACAAGATGAGCGTGGTCGAAGGCATGTACGGCCGCGGCCGCGCGCTGGAGGTCGTGCGTGAAGCGTTGGCGGCGTACCGCGCAGCCAGCGCCTGGAGCAAGGGCTGAGCGCAAAGTGCACGAAACGGCCCGCCTGCGCGGGCCCTCGTGCTGGTATTTCTGCTAGGTTCTCGCCCCCATGTCAGGCGACCCAGGCGAAACACGCGACGAAAAGCAGGACGAGAAGACCGAGCTAGGCAAAGGCTACGAGCCAGCCGAGGTCGAGCCCAAGTGGTACGCGTTTTGGCTCGAACACGGGGTCTTCACCGCTAGCGTCGATCCCGCCGACAAACGCAAGCCATACACGATTACCCTGCCGCCCCCGAACGTCACGGGGTCGCTGCACATGGGGCACGCCCTCGGCGATACGATTGAAGACGTGCTCATCCGTCACAAGCGGATGCAGGGCTACAACACGCTCTGGCAACCGGGCATCGACCACGCTGGCATCGCGACGCAGCTCGTCGTCGAACGGCAGCTCGCGCGCGAAGGCAAGACCCGACACGATCTCGGACGCGCCAAATTCGTGGAGCGAGTTTGGGAGTGGAAAGCGCAAAGCGGCGGACGCATCGCCGAGCAAATGAAAGTGCTCGGCTGCTCGGCGGACTGGCCGCGCAGCAAGTTCACGATGGACCCCGAGCTGCAGCGGGCGGTCCGCGAAGCATTCGTGCGTCTGCACGGTGAGGGCCTGATTTACCGCGCTACGCGCTTGATCAACTGGTGCACGAGCTGCCGCACCGCGCTCAGTGACGTGGAAGTCGAGAGCGAAGAAGCCAATGGCGAGCTGTACGAGTTCGCGTATCCCGTGATCGACGCCGATCCGGCCGCAGGCGCCGCAGAGCTCGTGGTCGCCACCACTCGTCCGGAGACCATGCTCGGCGACACGGCGGTGGCCGTCCACCCCGACGACCCGCGCTACAAACACTTGCACGGCAAAAAGCTGAAGCACCCCTTCGTGGATCGCGAAGTGCCGATCATCACCGACGCCATCTTGGTCGACATGGCGTTCGGCACGGGCGCCGTGAAAGTGACGCCGGGGCACGACTTCAACGACTTTGCCACCGGCAAGCGCCACCAGCTGGAAGAGATCAACATCCTGAACTTGGACGGCACGCTCAACGAACGCGGCGCGCAATTTCAGGGTCTGAACGTGAAGCAAGCGCGCACCGCGGTGAAGAAAGCGATCGCCGAAGCGGGCCTGGAACGCGGCACGAAAGCCCACAAATTGCAGCTACCGCGCTGCACCCGCTCGAACACGGTGGTCGAACCGATCATCTCTACGCAGTGGTTCGTGGACATGAAGCCACTGGCCGAGCCGGCGCTCGCCGCCGTCCGCGACAAGCGCACCGAGATCATCCCCGCCGAATGGGAAAAGACCTACGAGCACTTCCTGAACAACATCCAGGATTGGTGCATCTCGCGGCAGCTCTGGTGGGGTCACCAGATCCCCGCCTTCCACTGCAAGGACTGCGGGCACATCACGGTCACGCGTGAAGACCAGCCGAGCGCGTGTGAGAAGTGTCAAAAGTCCAACCTGGTTCAAGATCCGGACGTACTAGACACCTGGTTCTCGAGCGCGCTGTGGCCGTTCTCGACCTTGGGATGGCCGAACCAAACTCCGGACCTCGCCCGCTTCTACCCGAACAGCGACATGGAGACGGGCTACGACATCCTGTTCTTCTGGGTCGCGCGCATGATGATGATGGGCTTGCACTTCATGGGCGAAGTGCCGTTTCGGCGCGTGCTCTTGCACGGCATGGTGGTCGACGAAACCGGCGATAAAATGGGCAAGCTGAAGGGCAATACGCTCGATCCGCTGGACCTGATCTACGGCGCCGAGTTCTCCGCCATCGTTCAAAAGACCATGCCGGACGCGCCCGTCGACGAAGCGCTCGCCAAGTTTCGCAAGGCATATCCGTCGTCGGCGCAGATGGGCAAGGGCTTCTCGGCCAGCGGCGCGGACGCTCTGCGCTTCACCCTGTGCAGTTATTCGCCACAAGCCAAGCGCATCGCGCTCTCGCCCGCGCGCGTCGACGGGTATCGTAAGTTCTGCAACAAGATCTACAACGCGACGCGCTTCTCGCTCACCTACCTCGAGGGCCAAAGCGTTACCGCCGACGGCGCTACCCCCGCTCCCAAGCTATTGGTCAATCGCTGGATCTTGTCGCGCCTCAGCGCCGCGGTAGAGGCCAGCACGGCCGGCATCGAGTCGTACCGGCTGGACGACGGCTCGAGCGCGCTCTACCACTTTTTCTGGGACGAGTTCTGCGCCTGGTTCGTGGAGATGACCAAGCCCGTGTTTTTGCACGGAACCGAGCCAGAAAAGGCAGAGACACGCCAAGTGTTGGCGCACGCTTTGGAAGCTGCGCTGCGCGGCCTGCACCCGTACGCGCCGTTCATCACCGAAGATCTGTGGCAGCGCATCCCGCGGCCCGCCTCGCGACCCGTGTCGATCGCGCTTGCGCCCTACCCGACCGCCGCCGACGGCCGAATCGATGCAGACGCTGAACGCGATATGAACGCCGTGATGGCGGTGATTGGCGCGGCGCGCGCGGTGCGCAGCGAGCACGACATCAAGCCGGGCGATGCGGTCCAGGTGGAGTTCCGCTCGCGTAACGCAGCCCTGCGCGCCTTGCTCGAAGCGCAAAGTCGCTTCATCGCCTTCCTGGTCCGCACGGATGGCGCGCCGGCAGTGGCGGATGCGGGCGGTGAACGCCCGAAGGGCGCCGTGCTCACCGTCGCCGGTGAGGTGGACGTGCTCGTGCACTTGCGCGGTCTGGTCGATCCCGCGCACGAAAAGGAGCGCGTCGAACGCAAGCTGAAGAAGATTCAGAAGGATCTCGAAGTGATGGAAAAGCGCCTAACCAACGCCAATTTCATCAAAAATGCGCCGCCCGAGGTGGTCGTCGAAGCCAATGCGCAAAAGCAGGCGCTCGAACGCGAACAACTGAACCTGACCGACAGCCTGAAGTGGGTCGACGAGCTGAAACTCTGACGCGGGTCAGTCGGCGGAAAATTTCGGGAGACCGATCGGGAGTGCGCCCGGATCGAAGAGGATCAGCGGCTCCAAACCGTTCTCCACGGTGAAGCGGAAACCGGCATCGAAGGAGCCGGTTGGCAGAGCGCCACGCATCAGCACCGTGCTGGCCTGACTCCCGAGGCGCAGATCGAGGCCGCGACGCGCGTTGCGGCGCAGGGCCTGCGCTGCGGGACACGTCTTGAGCTTCTTCTTCGCGCACTCGGACTCGCGCGAGAGCGCGTCGAATTCGTGATTCCAAAGCTCGAACCAAACGGCGGCGGCTTGACCGTGCACGGAACCGGCGAGGGCCGCGAAGCCCGCGCGCAATTGGGGTAGGGTCGAAAGCGGGGCACCGCGTGCATCCAGCACCATCTCGTAGCCGCGGATCAGCGCCAGCAAATCGTGCGCCCGCGCGAATTCTGGCGGCAATTCCGCGGTCGCCGCGCCGGACAGGATCTTCGTGGCCTGTTCGAAGCGCTCCCCATGAGCCAGCGCGCCGGCGGCATCGAGCACGGCACGCAGGGCCAGATCGGGCGGAATGTTGTCGCTCAGGAGTTGTCCGGCCACGCGTGACAGGAGCTGATACGAGCGCTCCGAGGAGTCGATCAGCGCGCCAACCTCACTGACTCCGAGCACTAGCCGCGCGCGCTCCAAAGGGCCACCCAGGCTTTCGGCCATGATCGTCGCAAGGTCACTCCTCGCGGCCTCTAGGTGCGCACGTGAGCCGGTGCTCGCGGTCAGCCAAACTTCGAGCGCGGCGCGAGGCACACGCAGGCCGGGCACTGTGCTCTCGGCGGGCAGTGCTGCGACCAAGGGTGAAACATCGCGTTGGTGCGCGAGCACGGCTGCGACGGCCAGAACTCCGGACTGCGCGAAGCGGCTCTGATCCGTACCGGCCAGGCTGAGCGCGCGCGCCGCGAGCGCTTCGGCTTCCGCGTCGCTACGCAGCCCCGCCCGCGTCGGCGGCCCGGCGTGAACCGTCTCCAAAAACAGCGAAACTCCCGCCATTTTTGGAGCCGCGAGCGCAATTTTCGCGAGCTCTGACTGAAGCGCTGCCACGCGCGCAACGCTCTCTTCGCTGCGCAGCGCACCTTGGCTGAGCTCGGACGCGGCATCGTGCATCCAGGGGATCACATGCGCCAGCGCGGTGTACACCTCCACCGCTTCATCGTCGCGGCCGGCGCCGGTTTGCCACGCAGCCTCGAGCAAGGCGCGAGCGCGCTTGGCGCCCTCGCTCGCGTGGTACGAAAGCGCGCACAGCACTGCACCGCCGACCTCGGGCGGAAGGTCGGGGCACGTCGGATTGTCTATCAATGTCTCGGCCAGCGTGGCGGCGAGATCGAGACGCGCGTGGGCCGGCGCGAGCTCACGCTCGAGCAGAGCACGCGCCTCTTCGATGCGACCCAAGCGCAACCAGGCGCGCGCCCGCAACAACTTGGACGCAACATCTGCAGGCGCGCCCGGCGCGGTCGCAACTCGGGCGGCCAGGATCAGAGCCTGCGTGGCGGCCAAGGTTACGCTGGGGGGCGGGTGACGCGGGTCGGACTGAGCCTCGAGCAGCACCTGGGCGGCCCGATCCGGATCGCCGGAGCGCGCCAATTCGGCCGAGAAATCCAGGCGATTTTCCGGGTTCGGCTCGACGCTGAGCAGGAGCTCGCGCGCGCCCAGCACCAAATCGCGACGAACCACGGTCTGCGCGGCGCGCGCGACCAAGCGGCTCGCCAGGGCCGTACCTTTGCCCGGCAGCGCGACGTCAGCGGCACGATCGCGCAGGAAGTCGCGCGCGGCGCGCGTGGCAAGCTCACGCACGATGACCAAGCGGGCCGCATCCGGCGTGCTCGGTGCACCTTCGTGTTCGACGCCCAAGATCCCGGCGAGCTCTTGGCCACCGGCCGTAGTCGTGGCTAGTGCGTACAGCGCGCGCGGCGATCTCCCGCCTGCAGCCAGGTGCAAGAGCGGCAAGCTCTCGACCAAGGGTCCGTCGTCATTCTGCACCGCGAGCTTGCGTTCGGGATCGAGCGCAGCAAAGCGCGCCTGCAACCGTGTGAGCGCGCTCGGCGGTAATGCGGACAGCACGGGAGCGGGCCGCGGGATCGAGCGCAGCGCTTGCGCCAAGCGCTCGCGCGGACCCGGCGCAGCCGAAAGCGGCGCGGGCGCGGCCTTTTTTACCGGAGTTGCTGGTGCCGGGGCGGGCCCGCAGGAGAGTGCCAGGACCGAAGTCAGCAGCAAGCAGGCGCCGAATGAGCGGTGCATCAGAACCGGAACTGGCCGAGGAAAGTGAGCTCCCGCGAGTCGGCCGTGCCGTGCTTGCCGAGCGCATTCGGGAAACGCAGCATGCCGCCGATGTGAATGCCGTGCGCGACCGTAAACAATACGCCGCCTTCGATCGGGATCTGGAAATTGTCGTCGAAGTTCTTGAACGGGCCATGCAGCCCCGTACCGACGAAGGGTGCGATCACGCGCGTCGGCTGGAAGTAGAACCAGATCGGCACGTGCACTTCGTCGCCATTGCCGATATCGCGGTGGTTGACCGCGAAGTACAGGCTCGGATCGTAAACGAACGCCACTCTTTCCGAGAAGTTGGCGCGCCCCAGGATGCCCGCTTGCACGCCCACGAACAGGTCCGGGCTCAGCCGCCTGAGCGGCACGCCGGCGTGCAAATCGACTTCGAAGTTACGGCCCCCGCCGAGGAAGATCACCGAGCCGAAGCCGACGTCATTGTAAGTGTCTCTGAACTTCGGATCTGGAGCGCCGCTGTTGAGGCGTAGCCCGTGCTCGTGGGTGATGCCGATCATCACGTGGTCGGTCACCCCCCAGAAAAAATTGACCGGGAACTCCACCGGTTTGAAGGCGGAATCCTTCGACATGTTGATGCGCATCAGGTCCGGACGCGCGGGACTGCCCGTCAGCTCGAAGCCGCCCTTGGGCAGCAGGAAGCTTTGGCGCGTCCATTCTTGAGCTTGGGCAGCGCGCGGCGCGATACCGATTGCGAGCAGCAGAGCGAGAGCGGCTATCTTGAATTTGTGCACGGCGCGAAGAGGCTACCACTAGACCCTCCGCGCCTGGCAAGCCTCAACCCGGGCTGAACATGATGGGGTAGGTCACCGTCACGATGCCCGCCTCGGGGGTCGGAAAAGACAAACCGTAGAAGGCCGACACCACGCACGAGACCACGCCGCTGTCCGGCAGATCGCTGCCGCCGTTCTGCACGTTCGTCACACTGCCTTCGCGCCCGATCACGAAGCGCGCGCTGACCCGACCCGTGAGGTTCGGATTGGTGCGCAGTCCGTTCTCGTAGCATTGACGGAATCGGCCATAATTTTGGCGCACGATGCGCTGCACCACCTCGGCCGGCAGATGTCCGTTCACGTTGCCAACTCCCGGGCGAATCTTGGGCGCGGTGGTCACGTGTCCCCCGCTGTTGCGACCTACGCCATGCGCGAAAGCTCCGTCACCGCAGTTGGCGCCCTTGCAATTACCGAGGCCGGTCAGGCCGATGCCCTCGCCAATGCCACCGATGCCCACGCCCACGCCCTTGCCGCCCCCGCCGTTGTCCTGGCCAGTCAAACCTAGACCACCGAAGCCGCCGGATAGGCCGGGGTCGCCGAACAGGCCACCTTCTAGGTCGGAATCGTCGTGACCGAGCTTCGGGTCACGAATGAACGGCGAGCCTCCATCCGCGCTGGTCGACAGTGAACCGAGCAACTCGATCATCCCGAAGCTCTTTGCCGCCTCGACCTGCTGCGAGTGTGAGAGTTGGATCTCGGGGTTGTCGCCGCGCACCGCCGCGCGGTGATTGCTGACGGGCGTGTTCGGCTTGCCCATCGCGCCCTCGCGCCCCGCCGCTCTTTCCGCGGGCTTGCCGGCCGCGCTTTCTTTGCTGCCGGATTCATCGGTGTTCGACTTTTGTTCCTCGAGTTCGCGCAGCGCGTTCGCGCTCAGGTACTGCTTCATCAGAACCAATCGTTCGTTGTCCAGGCCCTCGTCGTCGGTCAGGCCCATGGCCGGCATCCAAAACGCGAAGCTGCCGATCAGCGCGGCAGCAACGGCGAAGCTGATACCGAACGCGGAGAGCACCGAACGCTCGGCGCCGGCCAAGCTCGCGCGCGGCGTGCTCTGGCCAGCCGGCACGTTGGCGATGCGAAATCTCAACTGGCCGAGTTCGAGTTCCACCACCGTTCCAGAGAGCAACGCGACACTCGTCGCCTGACTCGGCATGGCGTACGGTTCGCTCGCGCGTTTGACGCTGACGCGGGCGGCTTGCGGAACGATCACGTGGGCAGTGCCGTTTTGCACCTCGACCAAGCGCGCCTTCTGCATGCCGAGCTCCTGCGCGGCGAGTTCGAAGTCCACGTGCTCAGCGACCGAGCTCTCACCGATCGTGAAGCTCTCACCCGCGCCCAAATGACGAGCGAACAGTACCGTAGAGCCCCAAAGTCCCATCACTTCTACGGCTTCGAGCTCGGCACGCTCGAACTCCCCCGGCTCGAGCGAGCCATGCTTCAGCAATACGTGAGTCGGTGCGTCGAGCTCGCTTTCGTAAGCGGGTTCGGCGCTCACGAACGCAAATGCGGGAGCGGGGCGGGAATCAAATGAACGAAACTCGGGCTGCACGTGTGCCATGAAAGGATCCTCCTGATGGTTCACGCGAACGAAGCGTGCGAGCAAAGTCAGCGGCCCGGCTCACGAGGAGATGGGCCCGCCCACTCGCTCACCGGCGAAACAGTCGCCTTGGCAGCGTGTCGTTCGGTGTCGCCTAAACCGACAACCCTCGGCGCGCGGAAGTTCCCAAAAATCTCACGACTCCGCGGCCGGTTCACTCCAGCGCATTGCCGACGCTGAAAAAGGCGAACGTCTCGCGCTGCAACAATTCGTAGCGGCGCAGCGTGAACCACAGACAGCCCTGCCACACCTACATTGCTTCGCCCGCGTCGCTCGAAAATGCCACGCACGGCGGGAAAAAACGGCCAACGAGAAGCATAGAGGGGGGCTCGAAAGAAGCGCGCGAGAAGCAGCCTTCGAGCGCGTGGATCCGCCCACCGCGCGGCAAACGTGTTACCCTTGAAGCTGAGGATCGAGAGTTTGTCCGAGGAAAAGCCCCCTGAATCAAACCTCCTGGCGGATGACGGGGAGGACGCGGACGAGCGAACGGCAATCGTCAGTTTGTCCGAGCTGCGCAGCGCCCCGCGCAGGCAAACCAAAGATCGGCATCTCTTGGTTCGGGTGCGGGGCGCCGAGCTCGGTCGTGTGTCGCGCTTGCCGCCCGAGCCCTTTCGCATCGGCCGCAGCCAAGACTGCGAGCTCTGGCTGGGTGACGACGGCGTGAGCCGCAAGCACGCGCGCATCGTTCAAGAGCCCGCGGGCTACCTGATCGAAGACACCGAGTCGGCCAATGGCACGTTCGTCCAAGGTCAACGCGTGTCTCGCCAGCTACTGCGTGATGGTGACGTGATTCAGTTCGGTCCCACCGCGGTGTTCCGTTACACGATCACCGACGAGAGTCAGGAGGGGCTCCTCCAACAACTGTACGACGCAAGCGTCACCGACGCGCTGACCAGCGCCCACAACCGTGAACACTTCGACACCCAGTTGCGTTCCGAACTGTCGTACGCGCGGCGCCACAAGGTCGACGTGTCGCTGGCCTTCTTCGACGTCGATCACTTCAAGAAGGTGAACGACACGTACGGGCACCAAGCGGGCGACGCGGTGCTGGTTGGGCTGGCCAACACCATCCGCGGAATGATCCGCAACGAAGACGTGTTCGCCCGCTACGGCGGCGAAGAATTCGCGCTGATCTTGCGCGGCATCGATGGCGCGGCCGCACATACGGTGGGCGAGCGCTTGCGAGAACGGGTGGCGGCCATGCGCGTCGAGCACGAGGGCAAAGTGCTCACCGTCACCGTCAGCGTGGGCTGCTCGTCCTTCGCCGAGCTCGTGGACGAAAAGACGCCCGAAGCGCTGGTGAGCACCGCCGACAAACGGCTCTATGCCGCCAAACACGCGGGGCGAAATCGCGTCGTGTCACGCGGCTAAACGCCCTCCGCGTTTGCTACTTTCTGCTCGAAGCACTACCACTCTGCGCCGCGCATGCGGTCAGACGACGAAACCCCGGCGGCCCCCGCGGAAGCCGAAACCACGCTCGAAGCCGTCCAGCACGCATTGGACAGCATTGACGAGCAGAGCGAGCTCGAACGCCTGATCCCAGACGGCAACCGCGCCCGCCCGAAGCGGCTGTGGTGGGCGCTGGCCGCGCTCGTACCGGTGTTCCTGCTGATGGCAACGGACGGCCACTTCGGCCTCAGCGTGCTGCTCTGTGCCAGCGGGCTGCTGATCGCCGGCTTCGCGATCTTGGATGCGCTGGGCACGTTCGACGACGCAGCCGCCGTCTCGTCCCCCGAGCTCGAAGTGACCGCTCGAAGCGCGCCGAGTCTGCGGGGGCTGGCGCCGCGACTCGGCGAGCTCGCCGGCGCGCTGGTCGCGACGCTCGTCGTGCTCCGGCTAGCCGTAGCCGGCGTGCTTCCGCACCCCGTGCTCAGCGCGGGCGTGCTGGTCACGCTCTGCTTGATCGCCGTCGTTGTGGCGCTGTGTCGGGTGGCGGAGGCGCTGCGCGTGTTCGAGGCAGACGGCGTGCGCTGGTTTGCGCGGCGCGGTTTTTGGCTGGTGCTGCTCAACGTGCTCTTGTACGTGCCGCTTCTCGGCAGCTACTCGCTGAGCGATCCGTGGGAGGTGCACTACGGGGAGGTGGCGCGTGAAATGCTCGCGCGTGACGATTGGCTCTCGCTCTGGTGGGCGCAAGATGGCTGGTTTTGGTCGAAGCCGGTCTTGGATTTCTGGCTACAAGGCGTGAGTTTTTCGCTCACTGGCGTGCGCTTCATGCCCGACCAAATGCTGGCCGCGGCGGGCTCGGGGCTCGCCCCCGCGCCGGAGTGGGCCGCGCGCCTGCCGATCTTCTTGCTCACCGTGGTCGCGACCTACTTGCTGTACAAGGCGGTCGCGAAAGCGTTCGGTGGGCGCGCGGGCTTCCTTGCCGGTTTGGTGCTCACGACCGCGCCGTATTGGTACCTGATCGCGCATCAGAGCATGACGGACATGCCGTACGTCGCGCCGCTCACCGCTGCCCTCGCCTTGGTCGTACTCGGCATGCGCAGCAACGCTGAAGCGCGGGTTCGGAGCTTCGATCTGCG
>Ga0247772_1000074_pt1 | contig 49832 bp, 39 predicted proteins | sample UWRJL151409C6_FD_179945 | JGI IMG/M metagenome (GOLD analysis project Ga0247772, IMG submission 179945) | Plant litter microbial communities from Arlington Agricultural Research Station in Wisconsin, United States - UWRJ-L151-409C-6 | ecosystem: Environmental > Terrestrial > Plant litter >...
CACCGATGGGGCGACTCGACCGGGCCCGCCAAGATCGCCTACTCGACCGAGGCCAAGTGGGTCCTCGACGTGGTGCGGACCAAGTACTTCAACGCGCAATACCACCTGGTCAAGTTCGTCTCGAACTCGAACAACGTTGACCCTTCGTACGTCCTGCCGGCCTTCTACGAGGTGTGGGCCTGCTTCGACACCGCGAACGCCGCGTTCTGGACGGAAGCGGTGACCGCGGGGCGCGCATACATGCAGAAGGTGGTGGACAGCAATGGCGTGTGTCCTTACCAAGCGAGCTTCACGGCCACAAACCCGCAGGCAGCCAACTCCGACTCGCTCCGATGCGTCATGAATCTCATGATGGACTGGTACCTGTTCGGCGAAGATCCCTGGCAGAAAGACACGTATGCGCCAAAGTTCGGCGCCTACTCGAGCTCTCGTAACAACGGCGGCGCAGCGGTGGGGTGCAACGCGACCCTGGGCTTTGCCTTGCCGGCATCCTCGGGCAAGCCCTTCGTGGACAAGCTCTGGTCGACCGGCGTCCCCTCCGGAAACTACTGGGACGGGGTGCTCTACATGCTCGGCATGCTCCACGTCAGCGGCAACTTCCGCATCTGGTAGCCAACGCGAGCGACCTCGTGTTGCCGCATTGTCCAGCGTGCGTATCGCTCCCGCGCAGCCAATGCGCGCGGAATCGAGAAGACTCGATTCCGCGGTATCGACACGGCTTTGCGTGTCCTCCCCCATGAGCGCTGGCGAATTTGCAACCATACTACCTTGGTAGTATGGTTTGGTTATGCCGAGAGGGAATCCAGCCGTGAAGCTGGCCGTGACCGTGGATGCCGATGTCCACTCCAGGGTGCTCGAAGCAGCCGAAGCCGAGGGGAAGAGCGTTTCGGCGTGGATTACGGAGGCCGCTAAACGTGCTCTCCTGATTCGGGGCGGGCTGGCTGCCGTAGCGGAATGGGAGGCCGAGCACGGAGCGTTAACCCCAGCCGAACTCCGAGCGGCTCGCGCCCGCATCGAGCCAAAGGCAATTCGGCGGAAGCGCTCCCGGCGATGAAGGCCGTTGTCTATGACGCGGGCGTCTTGATCGCTGCCGATCGTTCGAAGCGCCGCGTTTGGGCCGAACACCGGGTTCGGCTCGAAGCGGGCCTGATTCCGATGGTACCAGCCTCCGTGGTCGCTCAGGTCAGTCGCTCCCCCAAGCAGGCGCAGATGAGGCGCCTGCTTCGCGGCTGCGAAGTCGTCGTGTTCGACGAGACAGCAGCCCATGCTGCAGGTTCACTGCTCGGCAAGACACGCACTCGGGACGTCGTCGACGCATCGGTCGTCGAGCTGTCGATCCGGAAGGTCGCCGACATTGTCAGCGACGACGCCGACGACATTCGAAGACTCCTAGCAGCGGCAAACGCGAAGACCTCGATCTTGGACCTCTGAAGATCCAGCCAATCGATGCGTTGGCGAAACGAGAACGCCGGGACTTCAGGCTACGAGCCTTCTCTCAAACGAGGTTTTCGGGGGGGGCGGAAAGTGCGGTTGCGCCCCCGCGCCACGACTGAACCGCGGAATCGAGAACGCCTCGATTCCGCGGTTCTCTTTTGTGCTCCAGTACCGCGGTATACAGCGCGGCGAGCCTCTTATGCGGACCACGAATGGCAAGCCGAATCGGCAGCGCTTCGAAGGGTTCGCCCTGCACCCTGGCCCTGCCGCGTTGGGTTCTGAGGGCGCGTATCAAACCAACGGTTTGCCGCCGTCGACGCGAAGCACCTCGCCGGTCGCGTATGTTTGGCGCATCGCATACAGGTACGCCTGCGCGATTTCCTCCGGCTCTGCAACGTGACCAACGGGCAGGTGCGCGGCGCTTTCGCGGTACAGTGCGTCGCGCTCTGCCTCCGGCATCGCGCCCCAGAGCGGCGTTTTCACGATCCCGGGCGCGACCACGTTGACGCGAATCGGTGCTAGCTCGACCGCCAGCGCGCGGGTTAGACCTTCCATCGCAGCACAGATGCTGGCACCGAGGGCCCAACCCGCCTGTGGACGAATACTGGCGCTGCCCGAGGTGAACACCAGCGAGCCACCTGCTCGAACGTGCCGAGCGCCGTGCTTTGCCGTCAAGAAGGCCCCCCAGTAGCGCAAGTTGAAGAATCGTTGCGCGACCGTGAGCTCCGTGTCCCGGACCTTGCTGAGCTGCAATTGCTCGCCGGCGGTAAAGGCGAGGTGATCGAATGCCCCGAGCTGCTCGAAGAAGTCGCTGATGGACGACTCGCGGCTCAAGTCCACCGCGTGCCCTTCGTTGCCTTTGGGCAAGCGTGCGACCGCTGCTTCGACGCGTTTGGCGTTGCTCGAGGCGATGACTACGCATGCGCCTTCGCGCGCGGCGAGCTGCGCTGTCGCGAAGCCGATGCCGGATGTTCCGCCGAGAATCACGATCCGTTTACCTACGAGGGACATGTTGCGCTCCTTTTTTTGGTCAGTCGCGTGCGCCGCGGTGACTCGTATGATTTGCGCCCAGCGCAACGGCAAAACCAACGCCAAGGGTGAATGCCACCTATGCCTAAAATTCATACCTGAGTGGCTTGGCTTGATGGAACGGACTGGGCGTGGTTTTCTGGGGAGATGAGCTTCGATGCGCGAATCTTGAGCGGAATGGGCGTGCTGGTGGCAGCGGTCGAAGCGGGATCGTTCGTGCGCGCTGGAATCGCGCTGGGGCTCACCCAGTCGGGGGTCAGCCGTGCAATCGCGCGCCTGGAGGAGCGGGTGGGAGCGCGTTTGTTCCAGCGAGGTCCACGCGCGCTTTCGCTGACGGAAGAGGGCAAGCGTTTCTACGACCGAGCCTTACCGCTAATCTTAGCCCTGGAAGACGCCGCGAACGAGGCAGGCTCCGGCACGACTGCGCCGCGCGGTAAGTTACGCGTGGTGATCGACGCGCTATCCGCGCGCATGCTCGTCGCTCCGGGTTTGGCTCAGTTTCTCGCCAAATATCGTGAGCTGCAGCTCGAGCTCGTGATTCAAGACAGCGTCAGTGATCTTGCAGACGGCTTCGAGGTGGGGGTGCGCTTCGGGCCGCCCGAGCCGTCTTCACTCATCACACGCAAGCTGCTGGAGACTCGCGTCGTCACGTGTGCCTCGCGCGCGTACCTCGAACGGCATGGGCACCCCCAAACCCCAAAGGACCTGACGAAGCACGAATGCATCTTATTCCGCGATCCGCGCACCGGGCGCCCCTTCGAATGGATGTTCCAACGCCGCGAAGAAACGATCACCGTGCCCGTTTCTGGGCGCTTGTGCGTCAACGACAGCGCTACACAACTCGCGGCCTGCGCTGCTGGCCACGGCATCGCGCAACCACTCGAGCTCGTGCTGCAGGGGCGGAAGCACCCCCACTTGGTGCGTTTGTTTCCCAAATGGTCGGACGAGCGCTACCCGCTGTATGTTTATTACCCGTCACGCAATCTACCTTCAGCCCGGGTTCGCGCCTTCATCGATTTCATCGTCGCTGCGGGTAGCGCCGCCGTCTTGCGTGCGCCAAGTGGCGGTTGATCCGCCAGAATCAAACCTGGCAGTGGACGAGCTCGTGAACCCAAGCCGGTCGATCAAGGCTCCCGAACGGTGCCTGAAGTCTAGCCGGTCAGCCGCTTCTCGAACTGCAATGATATCGAGGTATACAGCCCGCGTTGCGCCCCCGCGCAACGACTGAACCGCGGAATCGAGATCGCCTCGATTCCGCGGTTCTCTCTTGTGCAGTGATTCCGCGGTATACGGCGCGAGTTGCGCTTGGCGATACTCGCGTCGCGTCGCATCTGAGCTCACCTCACCCCTTGATGCTCCGTAACGAGTATCAGGTAGTTCGGGTGGCTTCGTTGAAGCTCCTTGACGAGGCCAAAGCGCTTGCAGAGCGCGAGACTCTTCGTGTTGTGCTCAGCGCTGAGGGGGGCCCCTGCCACTTTCCTTGCCGGCAAGGAGATCCGAAGACCGACCCCTTCTACCTTCCTTGCCGGCAAGCAGCTTTAGACGCCGGCCCCTTCAGGTTTCCTTGCCAGCAAGCGCCGAGCGACGGTGCGTGCTTCGAGATTGCTTGCCGGGAAGGAATCTCGAGCCTCGGTGGTTCTGTAGCTGCTTGCCGGCAAGCAGTTGTGAACCTCACCCCCTTCGAATTGCTTGCCGGCAAGCAATTCGAAGGGCAACGGCGTGGATTCGACTCTCCGGGGCTTCGCAACCCCGGTCAGCTCAGCTCGACGTGCTCGGCGAAGACCAAGCGCCGGCCGGTCCTGGTACGAACTGGGCTGTTCGGGTCGATGCCGTCGGCCGGATCCGATTCGCGGTCTATCGGATACTCTTCGTATTCTTCGACTCCAATGCGCAAGCGCACACCATCCGATGGCGCGGGCAGCGTGACTTTGCCATCCCAGAGTTGTGGGGTGACGAACAGTTCTTCCACCACGCCGCGGCTGAGTGCGGAAGCGTAGTTGCGAGCCTTCAACAGGCGAGCCGCCTCTATCCGCTGCTCCGGCGAAAATTTCAGCGCTTCGCCCGCCTTGCTGCCAGCGGCTGCTACTATCGGTCGGCCGCGCGTGCCCGTAGCGATGCGATGCCAGCCAAAATCCTCGCCCAGCGTGGGGTCGAGCTGTTCCAGAAACACGTCCACCACGCTGGTGCTCGCAACCGGCGTGCCTTGGGCCTTGGGGCCCGCTTCGCGCAGCTCCTGCGCGCCAGCGGAATCTTCGTAGCCGAAGCCGTAGACCGTCACGTTCCGGACGCGACCGGCCTTTTCCGGGCGCACCGTGAGCCAACGGTGCGCCGTGAGCTGCATCACGTCTGCCAGTACGACGTCTGACAGGTGTGCTCCCTCTACTGAACTTGGCTGGTAGCGGGCCAACGCGAGGCGCACGAACGGCCAATAGGAGCGCCCCATGTCGATCTCGATGTCGGAGTACCAGAGCTGCCGCTCGTCATCGAAGAATACGTCGTGGGGCGCCACGTCGACGCGAACCGAGTCCGCGCGACCAGGGAGCGTGCGCGCCTTGACTGTGAACGGTACCGGAGCTTGATCCGCCTCGGTCGTCGGCGCATCGGGCGGCAGCCAGCTGCCGGACGGATCGGGGGCAAAGCGCGCGAGTGGGAAGTTGCTCAGCTGCGGGGCGAGGCCAATCACGGGCTGAGACTCCCAGATCGGATCGCTGCCCCAGTGCGTGATGCAGTTCTTGTACGGAGCGAGCGCAGCTTCGTTGTCCGGATCGTCCTTGAAACCACCTGAGGGCAACAAAACTGCGAGCATTTCGCCGTAGCCGCTCACGTTCCAGGGGCGACCCAGGTAGACGCGCAGACCGCCGCCACGTCGCCAGCTGCGCAGCGTGCCATCATCGGCGCGCGTTCGCGTCCAGCCAAACGTCGGCACCACGTACAGCACCTGAGGCGCGACGGGATTCGCCGAGTTCGGGACCCAAGTCACGGCCGGCCCTCCCTCGAGCGTCAGATGCCGCTCATCGACGGGGAGCGTCTCGACTTTGCCATCGATCTCGAGCGGCAGTTTGCCGGGCAAGTACTCGCGATAGCGGGTGGTCGCGCGCAGCTGATACTCGATCCGTCGATAGCGGGTGTCGTTGAACTCGTGGTTCTTTTGGTGCATCTGGTCGGCTTCCGCGTTCACCTCGATGCGATTGGGTCGCCCGAGTTGGGGCGGGCCGTGATCGTGAAGCGCGTCTGCCGAGGCCGTATGATCGCGTGCCTCGGTGATCTTCACGTGAAAGGGCAAGGCCCGCTGCGGGCGGTCGGAGGGCGCGGTGCTACTCGGGTCGTCCACCGGCTCGTGCCAAGCCCCGTGCACGTCGAGTCGATCGCTGCTTTTGAGGCTGCACAGGGCGTGAAAATGGGGCCGCGCGAAGGTGTCACCGAAGGCACGATCCACTCTCAAGTCTTCGATTTCGGGCCGCAGCAGCGGCCGCTGCACGGCGTGCACCAGCTCGATGTCTTGAAACGGCGTGAACATCCAGTGCCGACCATCCACCACTTGACCCTCGAGGCGTTTGCGGGTGGCAGCGTCGAGCCATCCCCAAAGTCCCATCTTCTCCTTCAAGTGAGTCTTCTCGATGCGCATCGACAGCCGCAACGTCGCCCGCTCTCCCTTTGCGAGCGGCACCCGCAGAACCCGACCAGCGATATCGAACGCTGGCTTCGCCTTCGCGTCTTCGAACAACTCGATCCGAAACGGCTGCGCATCGGGCCAGCGGCCGCCCGGTGTGTACAAGGGGATGAATAGACTCTCCTCGAACGCAAGTGTCGGGTGATTGATGAAACAAGCCGTAGCGTTTTCCGCGAGCGGGTCGGGCAGATGGCCGAGCTCGCCCCCCTCCTTCCAGACCGCGAAAGTGGTGTCGACGGGCACGACGTCGAGCGGTCCATGCAGCGGGATCCGTTCTTCCACCAGCGCAGCCGCGGGATCGTGCGCGTCGAGATCCTTGTCGTGCGCGAGCATGGCGAAGATCTTGGCGTTGAGCACGCCGCCTGCATCCAACATGCCGTGCAGTTCGGCTTCGCGTGCCGAAGATTGCGGCGGCACTGCGTAGCGGCGCGCCACTTCGTCGCTCGGCGTCGCATCGTCGAAATCGTCGTTGAGGCTGCGAATCGCCAGGCGAGCCATCGATTCTCCCTCGGCGGGCTTCTGCGTCACGCCGCCGAGCGGTCGTGCCAGCGCGAGAATAGGCGCCAGCAGCGGTTCGAAACGCGAGAATGGCCGCGCCGAAAAGTCTGGGCGCTCTGGACCAAAGTTCGCATCCTGCGGCGGCAATGAGTTGCCGGCGAGGTCCACCGCGCGCGCCCGCAAATCGTAACGACGGCCGTAACGTAGCCGCGGCAACGAGCCGGGCACCGGCTTGAAGCGCGATCGGAAGTCCAGCCCCGGGGGCAGCTCCGCTTCGGACGACAGTTCTGGCTTTCCGCCGCGTGCCACGTCACGGTCCTTGCCAATTCCAAGGCCAGGCGGTGGCGCGGCGAGGCTCCAACCCGTCCACGACAGTACGGCCTCATGCAAGTTGAGTAGGTTCGGATTGTACAGCGGATCCGGTGCGCGCGTGGCTGCGAGCTCTACCGTTCCCTCTTCTTCTCCGCTAGCCGGCGAGACCAACAGCTTCTGTTTTCGAAGCAGGTATTGCGCAGTGCGCCGACAGAGCGAACGCCACACGCGCACACTGCTATCCCACACATCTACCCGATAACCGCGAGTCAGATCCTCGGCATAGAGTTCGACGCTATTGGTGGCGGCCGCATCCATTTGATCTTCGTTGGCCTGCAAGCGATCCTTGAGCGCGAGGGCACGCTCGTTTTGTACCAGCATCAGCCCTGCGGTGCGCAAGGCCGGCGCGCCCGCTTGCTTCTCGTGCCGTGACACCTCGTCGGTCAGCGCCGCTGGCTCTTTTTGTCGGGTCCGCTCGTAGCCAGCGAGCGTGCGCGCAAAGTTCATCAGCTTCAGCCCCGCACCGTCCACGTCCGCCTGCAGCACTTCGTACTGGCCGGGCCTGCTGTACAGATCGAGCAGGCCGCGTTCGACTCGAGTCGACCCAGGCGCTTTCTTGGATGCCGCGAAGAAGCCGTCGTCGCTGTGAACCGCGTGGGTGATGGCTTGGGTGGTGGCGCCGAGTGGCGTCGTGAGCGCGCCCGCGCGAAACGTTGCTTTCACGCGCAGGGAAAAATCGGAGATCGGGGGCAACGCTTTCCTCTCGATCGCAAAGTCGAATACCAGCCCGAGCCGGCGCTGAAGTGTGGGATAGCCATTCATCGCGGCCACCAGGCGTTCGAAATCCAGTTGTCGTGCGAGCTCCTCCGACTTCGGTAAATCCGGACGTTCGAATTGGATGGTCTCGGCGGAGGGAGGCGCACCGTTCGGGGGTGTCACCGGAATCGGTTTCAATGGGGGCGTGTGGAACAGCTCGAAGCGCGCCAGGTGGGCAGCCTTTGCTTTCAGCCCGGTCCCGATCGAGCCAGCGGGCGTCGGAACGAGTAGAGGCAGCCCTGCGAAGCGGCGTTGAATGGCAGTCGCGCCCGGGCCTGCTTTGAGACTGAAGAACCTTTGTGCCCCCGGAACGTCCTCGACGCTGCCCCAGCGGTCGACGTGCGCGACCGCCTGCACGAGCTCACTCCAACTCGCGTTGCTAAGCAGATCGCTGCCGATCCGCGGCAAGGCTTCGCCGCTTCGGGTGGCCAAATCCTGATACAGCTCACGCACCAGCCCATGAATGTCGCTGGCGCTGTACGAAAGCACCTCGCTCTCGAGCAGGGTCTTGTCCGGCTGGTACGGATTCACTGGCAGTTTACGGTGGAATAGTGCCTTCCACACTTCGGAATCAGGCTTCGAGCCGTGGTCAGCGGAGCCCGGGCGGTGGCTCGATACCGAACGTGTTGCCACGGACACGCCAGCGGCGAAAAATTCGAAGCTCGCTGAGTCCAGCGCTGCCGGCCAATCCAACCACTCTTTGAAGCTGCCGAGTGCAGGCTCCTCGGCGCCTGGATCGAGGCGTGGCGTCAGCAGTACCGAGACGAGAACGTCATTGCCGTCCGCACTCAGCCCATTGGGCAAACAGGTCCAAACGAAGCTCTGCTGCATCACGCCGCCTCCTCAGCAAACGCCGCGCAATATTCGTCCCAGATTGCTTGGTTCGGGATCAAATCGATGAACTTGGGATCGGCCGGACCACCCGAGAATTCACGCCGGCAGTGCACACTCACCGAGGAGCTCAGGAATAGCACCTCAATCGAGACCACCAGTGTCGCCTCGCCGAAGACCAACTTTACACCGTTGGCCTTCTCGAAGCCGAGTTGCAAATTGAACGTCAACGACGCCGACGCGATGGCCAGTACCGTCAGTTCGCCGTGAAGACGCACGTAGCCCGCGAGCACGACCGATTGCGACTTGCCGTCATCCTGGCAATGAAAATAGATGCCGGCCTTGATCTCGACCAGCCCGGAAGCAACGCCCAGATTGATCGCGACCGCCGCGCCGAACTCGAGCGCGGCTTCGATTTCTTGCACCCCTTGGGTACCGATCGCGAGCGCGAAGAAGCCCCCTCCGCCGAGACCCGACACCGTTAGGCTGAACGGGCGCTCCCGCTCGGAGAAATTGAAACGCACCGAAATCGGACGAGTATCGAACGGCAAGCTGAAAGAGCAGCCGAGTGAAACGTTGCTCAACGTGAAGATGCCCACGCCGATGATCGGCAACCCGAGCGAGAAGCCAGCCGAGATGCCATTGGGCGTGATGCTGAGCGACGGCGGGTCGGAGAACCCGTTGCTCGGAATGTGTTCGCGAAGCGCGTTCACGAACTCGAGTGGCCCGCCAAAGAGCACTGGCTCCTTGGCGGCGAGCCGCACCGTGATGTCCGGTTTTTGTCCAGGTTTCGCTTGAAATTTCAGGTGCTCGAAGGAAAGAATGAGGATCTCGAACAGCTCGAGTTTGAACTCGCCAAGCTCCGCCGTTGCTTCACGCCGGGGCGCGGACTTGCCGTCGAGTGGTGTCGTGACCTTGCCGTGCATCTCGAGCTTACTGTTCGGCCCCGGTTTGAACATCGGCGCATCGTCGAGCTCGGTCACGAAGTCGAAACTAGTGACCTGATCGCGACCCACTTCCGCCGCACTGAATCGAGGCGCAGATCCCAGGCCGGCCGTAACCGTTCTCACGATGCTGCCGAGGTCGATCCCACCGAGCAGCTTCGCACCCTGGAAGAAGGCCCCTGGATCGAAGGTATTTTCCTTGGCCGCCTTGACGGCGTTTTCGACCTGCTGCTTCGGGTCACCGGACACGGGCCCCGTCACGCTCGATAGCGCGACGATCGACATCTCCGGCGAAGCGAGGCCGCCTAGAGCATCCGTCGGGGTGCCGCCGCTCTTGGCGCCAAAGCCCAGGGACATTCGGCGGGCTCCCTGGTCCGCCCACAAGAAAACCCCACCCGGATTGTCGAAGTCGCTCGCGTTCTTGACGACCGGGTACGTCATCGCAAGCGGTTCGTTTCGCCCTAGGATTTTCTGCAGAGACGGCACGTTCACGTACGTCCTCTCCAGCTCTGGGAAGAAGTTCGGTGCCTGTGGAAATGCCGGCACACTGACGGGATACGTTCCTTCCGTCTTGAACGAGGCGCTCACCGTCGAAAGCCGCGAGTCCGCTGGCTTCGCGCTTGGGCCCTGATCGTACACGATGCTGGCACCGCCGAGCTCCGCACTTCGTCGGTTAGCCTTGCTGCCGGTGTACGCTTTTCGCACGTTGTCTGCGTTTTCTGCGTTCACCGTCTCACCCACGAACAGCATCGGCAACGAGAACCGAATGCGTTCGCCCGAAAGGTCCGTCGCGGCGACGTCGAACTGAAAGTCGATTTTTCCGTCCGCGCCCGGTATCTGCGGCCAGAACGCGAGGCCTACACCGTTGTCTGAGTCCGAAGGTTTCGGTGGACCCATTTTTTCTTTCACGGGCGAAGCACCGAGTGTCGCCGCGTCTTGCGTGACGTCAGGCGTGACATGCGTCAACACTTCAACCTCAGTGAACGGAAAGTTGCGTCCGTCCCACTGATGCTCGGCCTTGAGCCCCGCGTAGCGCCGCACCCGTTCCTTCACCAAAATGAAGCCTCGCTTGCGGAGTATCGCCATGCGGCGCTCTGGATGCTCCTTCGTGGCAACGAACTTCCGTTCCGTCACTTCCACATACGAAGCCGCGTGACCGAAAGGCACGAGGTAGCCCGCTCGCACGATGCGCACGTATTGGTCGCGGCCGAGCGTGGCCGCGTGACGCCACTGTTCGACATCCACTCCTTTTGGGCGCAGTGGCCAATCACCGCCCGCATCGAGAAGCGCCCCGAGTGACGAGAGATGCAGCCGCCGCGCGCTACCCGGCTCCGGATGATAAGCGCGCCCGTCGAGTCGTTTCTGGTTCCAGTCCGCCATCAAGCGCACCAGATCGCCACGGTCCTGCGCAGTGAGACTCATCAGGAATGGCGTATCTTGTGGACGATCGACATCCGGCGACCACAGCGCCCGCACACGCAGCGAGTCTGTGCTCGCACTCGCGCTCTCGAGCCGCGTATGCCAGAGCTCGGTCCGCCCGTGTTGGGCACGAGGAAGCAAACGGTGCTCCCAGCGCACTTCCCCGATCGGCGAGAGAAAGAGCCGATACGGCAGTTCGAGCGCCGTAGCGTTCCGAGCCGGCTCGCGCGGCGTCGCCAGCAACAGCGACAAGTAAGGCAGATGCTGCGCCACTTCCGTGTCATCGCGACCGATGCGCGCCGACTCCGCGAGCTCCTTCAAGTTCGCCGCCGAGCCGAGCGCCAACGCCGCAAGCGTTCCCGTATGCAGATCACCCTCTGCCAACTGCGGATGTCGCTTCACGAGCGTCGCCGCTTCCTGCCGAATCGCTCCCCAAACCACGTCCGCAACCTCGCCACTGGGCAGCCCACCAGCCGCCAACTCTGCGATCCGCCGCGCCCCACTCACTAGAGCGTTTGCCACCTCCGCCCTCTCTGCAGGCTCCACCTGTGCAACCAGCAAGCCGCTCACGGTGGCATGCGCGGAGTCCGGCAAACCGAGCAGGCTCGATTCACTCGGCAACGCATGAGCATCCAACCGCAGCGGCCAGTCCTGCATCGCCTGCAGCACCGCCGCGAGCGTGAAGGGCAGCGCTTCCACCCCGGCCGGCATGCTGAATGCCAATCGACTCCCACCGCTCATGCGCACCCAGGCCCTCGACGGCGGCTCCTTGCGCTCGACTGGGAACGCTTCTTCCGCAAAACTCTGAGCCGGAAATTCCACGATCAGAAGCGGCGCACGCGCGCCCTCCACGCGAATCAGCCGCGCCCCATCTCGCTCGTCGATCTCCACGCGCAAGTTCTCGAAAAACAGCTCGAGCACCAAATGATCGTCTGGGCGGCGCACGCTCACGCGCTTTCCAACCAGACGCGGCCCGCTCAGGCGCTCGATCAATCCGCCGAGTTCAAACTGAGTGCTCGAAGCTGTTCGAGAGATCATCTGTCGCTCCTCCTCCGCCCCAGCCCAAGTGCCTCAGTCTTCAATATGGCCCTGCGAGCGCGATCGGGAATAGGTGATTTTCTCGCTCGCCCCGAAGACGTTGACCCGAGCGCGCGACGCGCCGCAGCCACCACGATTTCCGTAGCGCGCCCGGCCTCAGAAAGGAAGAAAACTGGAGTTTACATCCCACGCTGTAAACGCACGCAGTCCAAGGATATTCGGCGCATCATTGATCGAGTGAGTTGCGCTCCAGTGAAGATCGCTGTGCACGCAGCTGGAGAACGAGTTCCGCGCGCGTATGCGCGCCCATCTTGACGGCGGCTCGCGCCAACAAGACTCGAACCGTGGAATGAGCGAGCCCGAGCTCGTAAGCGATCAACTTGTTGGAATGCCCGTCCTCGGCAAGCGATCCGACCTGACGCTCGCGCGGGGAAAGCGCGGCAAAGCCAGCGGGCACGGGCGTGTTTTCTCGGGCGGTGATGTATCGGCGCCCGCTCCGTTCGTAGCTATCGACTAACGACCAACGCGCGGACACTAGAGGTTTCCAAAGCGCGGTCGCGCGTTGAGGATTGCGCCGTCCACGCGGAGTTTTGGCCCATTCTCGCGCCTTCACGGCGTTGCTCAAGTCGCGAAGAATCAGGTCCGAATTCGCGACAAGCTCAGCGTGTTCTACGTGGCCATCGACTGCCACCACGGCATCCACCGGGCTTACATGGTCGCCGATTGGATACTCCAATCGGCGCTGTAAACGATACGCGGCTGCGAGGTGAGCGGCGACTCGACACAGCAGCGTGCGCTCGTGTTCTGGAAGATGGATCGGCGAAGGAGAAAAAATATAGACGACGCAGCCGAGGCCGGTGTGGTTGTTTGCGCCATTGATCACGAGCTGATCCTTGAGCCCAACTTCGGCGTACCGTTCTCGCATGAATTCGAGCATCTGCGGATCTGGCACGTGCTCGGCCATGGTTGCGCAGACCATGGTGCGATACGACGCGACAATGGCCTTGGAAAACGATGGTTCTTGGTGAAGCGCCGCGCCCATCTCGAAATTTCGGGCCTCCACGTTCACGCCGTCCATGGCATCGACACGAGGCGAATCGCCGGAAATGTCGTAGAGCATCATTCCAACCCCAGCTCCGCGGTCAAAGGCAGCGCCAGCCGCTTTCAGCACGCCACGAAACCAGCTCGTTCGCGGCTGTTCCAGGTCGTACAGTGCCTCGAGCAGCTCGACCAGACTCGCCGGGTTGTGCCTTGTGAACATTGTCCTCCGCAAGCTTCGCGCCCGCCTCTGTTTGTGACTGACACGAGCGACGTTTGCGTCACTCGCGAACCAGCGAGTCGGTGTGCGCGCGACGTATTATGCGCTCGGAAGCCGAAGGCAGCGACGTCGACTCGAAGTAATGACTACCGCGAGGAGCGCTGCGATAAATGCCTGTTCGCGCTTGGGCTCGCACTCGCTGGATTCAGCCCAAGACAGAAGAAATTCGGACCTAGCACAGCCGATGGTGGGCCTTGCTCGCTCGAACAACCGGCCGAGTGCGCGGCCAGTCACGCTTTGGGGTGGCTTTCCCGCCGGGGAAAATGACTATTTGAACAACGGTTGACGTGTCGGAAGCACGCGCATACGGCAGAGCCAGCCTGGTATTCGGCTTACTTTGAATAGGGAGATTGGCTCATGGGTCCTTCGAAGCATTTTGTTTCCGCGCTGGCCGTCGTGGCTGCGCTGCTGTCATGCGGTTGTAGCTCGGACGAAGACACCTCTACCGGGAAGCTGACGCTCACCAGCCCGACGGTGCAAGCCGGCAAACCGATCCCGGATGCGTTCACCTGCAACGACAAGGCCTTCGGCGAAGGCAGCTCTCCCGAACTCAACTGGAGCAACGCACCCAAAGGCACGAAAAGCTACGCCATCCTCTTGAAGGATTTGACCATCGAAGCGGGCGAGAGCGCTGGCGACACGAATCCAGAGCACCCCTTCCACTGGACAATCTGGAACATCCCGAGCTCGAAGCAGACCCTGCCGGCTTCGCTGCCCAAGGACCAATCACCGTTCACCGGCGCGCAGCAGCAAAACGGCGGCCCGCCCTTCATCAGCCCGGGCGCTTACGGCTACTTCGGCCCCTGCCCCAACTTGGGCGCTGCGGGCATGGGAGCCCCCGTCGAGACGCACAACGACGCATTCGTTCTGTACGCGTTCTCCGACGCGGAGCTCACTCCGCCGGAGTACGACGCGGGCTCGGACGCCATGAACCCGCTGAATCCCGTGCGCCAGCTTGCGGACTTCTTCGAAACACACCCGAGCCTACTCGGCACGGCAGAGTTGACGTTCACCTCGGACGCAACGCCCGCCACTTGCCCGGGGTTCCCGAATCCGCCGTTCAGCTGCGGCGACGCACCGTAACGCGCTGAGCGTTGAGCACCGACTGCGCGCGCCAGCTCGAGCGTGGCGCGCGTTGTCGCACGCAATCAGCTCAATCCCAGCCGGATTGGCCGTTCGTGTTGCGCAGCATCGCGTGTACGGCGTGCACCTGACCGCCGGACATCTTGATCATGTGCATGTCCAGGTGCCCTGTCGTTTGGTAGTCGAAAATGGTGAAGCCGGCGGCGATGCCACGCAGCTCATCCACGATCGTGACCCGCGGCACGAATTCACCGCCGGTGGTCGGCGTGTTGGCAGAACACGAAGCCCCCGTGCCGCACGAGAAATTGCCGCCACCGTTTTCCAAGCGTCGGCAAGCCGATGTCACGTTGCACACGCCCGAGGGGAACGCGCGGAAGTACTTGTCGATCCAGCTCGTCAACTGCTGCCGAGTAGCGCGCTGAGCCTGTGGCACTTCATCGTGCCAGCCGATATCGTCGGCAATGTTGATGATCGCGGCCGGGTTCGAAGCGACGGCGAAAGAGGCGGTGTAGTCCCCCTGCCGCACCACGATGGTCTCGATCTCGGTCATCTTCCCGCCCACCACTTTGATGCGCAGGCCAACGGGAAGATCCGTCGTGCCTTCCGGAATCACCGCCTGAGCGGCGACGCTGCACGCGGTGGTATCCAAAGCGCGCTGCGAATGCTTGACCGCCCCCGCATTCTTCCAAAACGGCGTCGACCCAAGCTGGCTCGCTTGCGCATTCTCGGTGAACTTCACAGTGGCCGCGAGCGGCAAGCTCGACGGATCGTGCGCACTGAGCGCTTCGAAGTAATCATCCAAAAGCCCATCGAGCAGCGCTCGTGTGCACTCAGTGCTCGGTGCGCCGCCTGAACCGGACGCGCCGCCCGTAGACGCGCCGGAGCCACCTCCAACGCCTGCTCCAGCGCTGCCACCGCCGCCGACCTGCGCGCCCCCGCCCGCTGGCCCCCCCGCGCTCGCACCGCCGGCCGAGGTTCCGCCCGTTTGCCCGAGCGCGCCGCCAGTTCCGCCGCGACCCGCGCTGCTTTGGCCGCCCGAAGCAGACTGACCGCCCGCGGAGTTCGGCCCCCCTGCACCCAACTGACCGCCGGAGGCCGTGCTGCCCGCGGAGTTGCCGGGTTGCTCAGCGTCACTTCCGCCGCAACCCACGAGGGTGAATACCGAGCCCAAGAACAAACCCGAAAAGCCCAACGAGCTGCCGATCAAAGAGCGTCCAGTCACCATCGTAAAAGCGTATCAGAAATTGCTCTTTCCACCTGTCTCCACTCTCCGCGAGTCCGCAGCGTGGATGACAATCGAGTCATGATCCTCGTTCGCGTCGCACGCTCACTGCATGATTGAAGAATGGGCGCCCGAAGGTCGAGCCACGCACCTCACTCGCCATCCACTGCACCTCTCGGCGCGCCTCCGAGACGGATCACCTCGCCACGGGCACAGCCCACGGTACTCCTCGGCGACGAGACGTCGCTCAGCACCAGAGAGCAGCGCCATTTCGCCTCATTTCTCGCGGCCGCCGCAAGTCAGGAATTGGCGCGCACAGGCGAAGACAGCTAAGACCGCGATGAATGCGCCTCGCTTCTATTTCTCTGGTGCTCCTGGCCGTGAGCATGCGCCCCGCCACTTCCGCTGGTGCAGCCGATTCGTCGCCCGAACCCACCAGCCCGATCCCCAAGAACTGCCAGCAGCTGCTGCTCGTCACGAGCGCAAATTGGTCAGCCACCGCCGGGTTCGCGCAGCGATTCGAGCGAAGCCCGCAGTCGCCGCGCTGGCGCGGCGTCGGAGAACCGGTCCAGGTAAATCTGGGACGACACGGGATGGCTTGGGGCCGTGGCCTACACCAGCCTGAGCGCGGGCCAATCAAACGCGAGGGTGACGGCCGCACCCCTGCCGGCGTCTTCCCGTTGGGCTCACTCTTTGGTTACGCGGATAAACCGCCTGAAACGGCGGCGGGAAGTTTCCCGTACATTCACATTCAGGCGGGAACCGAGTGCGTCGAGGATCCGCGCTCACCGCTCTACAACCGCATCGTAGCTTCGAGGCCCAAGGGCGCCATGCTCCGCGCGGACGGCGTTTTCCGGCTTGGATTCGTGATCGAACAGAATGCACCCGAGGCCATTCCCGGCGCTGGCTCGTGCGTCTTCTTTCACGTTCAACGCGGGCCAGCGCAAGCCACCTCGGGCTGCACCTCCACTTCGCTGGCTGATTTGGAGGGCTTGGTGAGTTGGCTCGAGCCAAAATCCAAACCATTGCTCGTACAGCTACCGAATGAGGAATACAGGCGGCTGCGCAAAGATTGGGCACTGCCTCGGCGACCGCCCGAAGGTCACCCGGACGATTGACACTTCGCCGTGCGCTACCTCATTCAGCGAACGATGCCCAAAGCATCGATACAGAAGTCGAACGCGACCGATCCCACCTTGACCGCGGCGATTTTGAATTGAAGCGCGTGCACGGCGGACGGATCGAACGTGTATTCGATGCCAGAGCCCCACGTATCCTTGATCATGTTGTCGAAGCGGAGCTCACCGTTGAGCGCCGCGGGGGCCACACCATCGGGAGGTCCGGAGATTTCGCACGCCATGGCGTTACACTGGCCTTGCCAGCTGGATGCCATGTTCAACACCCAAACTTGTAGCTTGGGAGCCGTACCTCGAACCTGCCACGCCACGCCCCGCGCTGCGAAGTCATTCGGATCCCAGGTCCGCTTCGTGTTGGGCGGCGTGCCCTCGGGGCCGGTGTTGCGGAAGTCGAAGCCGATGGCGATCCCCCAATTGTCGGGACTCAGCTCCGGCGCACAGAGCCTGCCGGAGGCGCAGCGGTTCGCGTCGTCCCAATTCAATTCCGAGCAGCCGTCACCATATGCGTAAAACGAGCCCTCGATGCCCAGGGCTGCGTTGCTCGCGACGCTCGACGGCGCGGTGCTTCCGTTGAGCTCGAGCCAGGTGACGTGTTGTGCCCCGCTGCTGCCAGCCTGTCCGGTGGTGCCGGCCATTCCTGCGCTCTTTCCCCCTCCACCCGCGCTGGCTCCGCCACCCCCATTCGGCTTCGAGCCACCGTCCGTGGGGGACGCACCGGAGCTCGCGGACGCGCCACCCGCAGCTGTCGCGCCTGCACCTGCGCTGGCCCCGGCACCTGCGTGGCCGTGGCCTGCCGCACCAGCTGCGAGTGAGTCGTCTGGGATCAGCGGCATGTCGTAACAAGCGGCGAGCAGCACCGCCGCCAGTGTCGAGAACACGAACGAGCCCGATATCTTGGCTGGCATTGGCCTCAAAACTCACCCCGCAAAGTCATGAACGGACCGCCCGCTCCGCTACTGCCGGCTGCCGTCACGCTTCCGCTGCTGGTGAAGAGCAGCACCGCGCTCGTTCCCAGCGCAACACCCGCGCCGATCGCAAGCCCGACCGTGACCGCGCTGGCGCTCGACACCGACTGAGCCAAAGCATTGGCGGACTCTCGATTTTGAGCCGTCGGATCGTCGTAGTAGGTGTTGTAGCGCGATTGCCAATCTTGATATCGCGCGCGATTCCACAAGAAGTGCGCGGCGGCCGCGCCCGTGAGCGCGATGCCCGTTGCGCCGACGATGTAGGCGAGCGTTTTCTGCGTGGAATGTTGAGTGGTGGGCGCGGGCGCGGGCACAGGCGGCTCGCGCTGCGGCGGTGGCGCGCTGAGGGGAAATGGCACGGCAAGCTGATCGCGCACTGGAACGGCAGGCGCGGGTAGACCTCGTGCGCCAAATACAAGCTGCGCGCGTGCTATCTGCGCGGCTTTGGCATCGACCACGATCTCGCTGCGCTCGCCCGAGTCGAGGATAGCGAGCACGCGGTGAGCACCGCTGTCCACGCGAACCGGCGCTGCGAGCGGCGAGCGACCGTTCGGCTTATCGTCGATAGTGATCAGCGCGCCGCCAACGTCGACCGTGACTTCGATGCTGCTCGTTTTCGCGAGCTCGCTGGCGATGGCCGCGTCTACCTCCTGCCGCCGGCTGGTTTCGATGTTTGCGCCCCCTTCCTCCAGATAGAGCGTCAGCGCCGCAATGGCTTCCGTCGAGCGACCGAGCGCGATCAACGCCTGACCGATGTTGTAGCGCACGCTGAAGTGCGGAGATATCTGGTAGGCGCGCTCGAACTCGGCCAATGCCTCGGCGTAGGCATGGCGTCGCGCCAAGGCGATGCCTTGATCGAAATGACTTCGAGCCTCGGCGCGCGCTTCGGCTGGCTCCGCGGATGCGTGCGCGGAACTCGAGACCGCCACGCCTGCTAGGCTCAGGCACAGCCAGGCGACCGCGCGCTCAATACGGGTTCTTCTCATCGAACCGGACCTCGTCCTTTTGCTCTCTCGGCGCGACCGCAGAAGGAGCCGGCGCGTTTCGCTTCGGTCGTGGAGCGACTTTCACAGCTCGTTCCGTCGGCGGCGCGGCTACCGAACTCGACGGCGCGCTGGTCGCAGCATTGCTCGCCGCGCTGGACGCGGGCGTGGGGACAATAGTCGCTGGATGCAGCAAATTTGAGTCGTGCTCGAGCGCGTGGTCCACCGGGGCACTCGCGGCCCCAGTCAGGTCTGGCGTGGCCGGTGAGCGGTTCAGCGCCCTCATCATCAGCAACCCCGTCGCCAGCGCGACCACCGCGATCAGCGCCCAACGAGCTCGCTGCGGTCGTTCGCGACTCGAGGATGCGAGTTCTACGTCTCCGATCGCGGACTGGAAGGTGCCATCGTGCACCGAGACGGGCGCCGCAAGCGTCGCTTGGGTCGAAGCGTCGGCAACGCGGGGGTTGTCCGGGCGAAGATCGAAGTGAGTACCGCTGGTCGCCAGTGCGCGCCCGGCAAACGGCGAAAGCTCGCTGCGCAGTTCGGCAATCGAACCTTGGCGGCGCGTGGGCTCATTCGCCAGGGCGCGCTCGATGACGGCCACCAGACCTGGCTCCAGACCGGGGCGAAGTGCGGTCAGGGGCGCTACCGGTTGCGTCAGAATGTGCGCCAGAATCGCATTGTAGCCGTCACCCGGGTGCGGTTTGTTGCCCGACAGCAGCTCGTAGGCAATCACCCCGAGCGCGTAAATATCGACCCGAAAATCGACGGTTTTTTCGCCCCGAGCCTGCTCGGGGGCCATGTAAAACGGCGTACCGAGGATCGCCCCGCTGTTCGTAATCGCACCGTCAGCACCGGGCTCGGTCAGCTTGGCAATTCCGAAATCCAATATCTTGATCAGCTCTGCGCCGCTCGGTTGCTGCGTGACGAACAAGTTATCGGGCTTGAGGTCCCGATGCACGATGCCGGCGCGATGCGCGACGTCCAAGCCTGTGCAGACCTGAATCAGAATAGCGATCGCACGCGGCACTGGCAGCGGTCCCTCGCGCGTTAGCAGGGCAGCGAGGCTCTCACCTGCCAGATATTCCATGAGCAGGAATGGTGAGCCGTCCGCCGCCGTATCGAAATCGAGCGCGGCTGCGATGTGCTCGCTGTCGAGCGCACCGGCCGCCTGCGCTTCACGCAAGAAGCGCGAGAGCGCGTCACCACCTCGAGCGTGGTGATCGTGCAAGAATTTCAGCGCAAAGCGCCGCCCCACCACGACGTGACGTGCTTCGTAAACCTCGCCCATACCGCCGCGGCCGAGCAACCGCACAATGCGGTATTTTTCGGCGATCACTTGGCCGATGCGCGATTGAGCAGGGAGCGTCTCCGCCACGGAGGGCTCGGGACTTTCGCTCATGACTCGCCGCCTGGCGCTCGCATCGCGTCGAGATCCAGATCCGCACGGCCTTGCATCATGCGGTAGGCGCGCTGCCTCGAGATCCCGAGTGACTGCGCCGCTCGCGCGACATTCCCGGCACACGCGCGGAGTGCCTCGAGCAATTCCGCGAATTCGGGCGCTTCCGCGTCGGCTCGCTCGGCTCGCTCGGCTCGTTCAGGGCTGGCTTTGGGCGGCGAGACTTCGAGGCGCGGCTCGGGCTCACTCTGAAAGCGCTCGGGCAAGTGCTGCAACCTCAACATCGGCTCGGCGCCGTGCAGCACCAGCAGCCGTTTGACCAAGAGCCCGAGCTCGCGCACGTTGAACGGCCAATCATACAAGCACAACCGCTCCACCACGCGGACGTCCACGATTGGCGGGCGCGCGCCCGAACCTTCGACGAGCAGGCGCGTGAACAGATACGGGATCTCGGCGCGGCGCTCGCGCAACGGTGGCAAACGCACGGTGAGCCCGTCGAGCCTGGCGAATAGATCCGCTCGGAAGCGCCCTTGCGCGACTGCCGCCGCCAATGGCTCCTGCGCTGCGGCCAGCACACGCACGTTGAGCTTGATCGGCTTGGCCTCACCGAGTGGCTGCACTTCTTGCTGCTCGATCACGCGCAGCAGCTTGGCTTGCAGCGACAGCGGCAGCTCACACACCTCATCGAGCAGCAGCGTGCCGCCCTGCGCAGCTCGAAAGTAGCCCGTGCTCGCAAGCTCCGCGCCCGTGAACGCCCCGCGCCGATAGCCGAATAGCTCACCCTCGGCCAAGGCCTGCGGCAGCGCCGCGCAGTTGACCGCGACGAAGGGCCCCGCGCGCCCGCTCCACAGATGGATCGCGCGCGACGCGGCTTCTTTGCCCGTGCCGGTTTCGCCCTCTAAAACGATCGGAAGATCGCTGGTCGCGGCTCGTTCGACCGCGGCCAGAGCGCTGCGGAGCGCGTGTCCGCCGTATAGGCCGGGCGCCAGCGCACCCAGCTCCCCGAGCTCTGCGCTGACGACGCCGACCCAGCCGCCGACTCGCACCACGTCATTGACGCTCAGCAGCGTCGCCTGAATCGAGCGACCGTTGACCCAGGTGCCGTTCCGACTGGTCAGGTCCAACAGCACGCAATGTGGTCCTTGGGCTCGCAGCACCGCGTGCCGACGCGATACGTCCTGCCCCGAGAGCACCGCCGCGCAATCCTCGTCCCGACCGATGAACGCTTCCGGACTGCCCGCCGAGGGCAGCCGCGTGGTGGGTCCGTTGGTTTGCGGAAACAACCACGCGAGACTCAGCGACGAAGGCCCCGAAGCGCCGACGCTCGCGCTCAACGAGGGCGCGGTGGTCTGACCTGAGCTTCGGAGCGGCATGCGGCGGCCAATGGCAAGCGGGCGAAGCCCTGACCGCTCGCCCGCCGTCCAGTATAGCCCCGAACCTCAGGACGAGTCACTGGAGAGGGCCAACACCCATATCCCACCCGCGGCCGAAGCGGGTTCCGCAGCCACGCTGAACGAGGCTACGGGGAGTATTGCACCGAGCTCACGTTGAGTGCCGCCCGGCCAGAGCTCAGGGAGCGGACGCGAACTTCGATTTGATCCGCTGGCAGCGCCGCATAAGGGCCTGCGCCGAGTCCCCAGCACGAGGAGGGTACGCTGGAGAGCGAGCCGCCAACCACGGGATAGATGCAGCCATCCTTGCCCGTCGCGCGAACGAGAGCGATCTCGAACGCCCCACCAGTAGCGAGCCCGGCAATGCTCAACGCGCCAATCTCCTGCGGCGTCGAGAAATGGAAAAAGATCGCGCCCACTTCATCGCTGGTCGCAAAGTTGAATTCGGCGGTCACTGCGCTGGCGGTCACGTCGAACGCGGTCACGTACTTGCTGGTCGCGTCGGCGGCGAGTGAGTTGAGCGCGAACACTCCGCTGGTTTCACAGCAGGTCGGGCAACTCGTGACTCGCGCGCATCCGGCAGGGTTCGGCGGGAACACCTGACCGGCACCGCCAGCACCCGCAGTACCGATCGAACCAGCACTGCTGATCGAACCAGCACTGCTGATCGAACCAGCACTGCTATTCGCACCTGCACTGCTGTTCGAACCTCCGCTATTGTTCGAACCTCCGCTGTTATTCGAACCTCCGCTGCTGGCACCGCCATTGGATTCGCCCGCGTCGCCTACGTCGCCAGCGCCGCTCGTCGCGGCTTCGCCCCCACCACCGAGTACCGGCCCCGAGCCAGCGATCCCCGACAAATCAAGGCACAGCGCGCCGCCGATGCAGCTCAGACCAGCATCGCACGTCTTATTCGCATAACACTGACAAGCCGCCGCGCCTGTCTTGCACGGGCTGTCCTTGCTCGCGTCACTGCTGCACGCGCCAGCCAAGATCCCGAGCGCCGCGAACATCAAATAGCCAAATGCCGACTTCACCATGAACGTAGATCCTCCTGGCGTACGGCGGGAAACAGCTTCCACGCGCGGCGCCAACTCACGCCACCGGTGCACGCCGCGTGCCCACACGGCTGATCGCGAATCCGCGCTGAATATCGAGTGTTGCCCGCGGTGTTCGGGCCCGCGGACATGTTCGGCCAGGCGCCTGGACACTCGCGCGGACGTCCGCGCCCCCCGACCCGAGACGTCGGGTTTGCTCTTCAAACCTCAGACTGAGCTAGGGATCCTTGCAGCAGCGAAAGCCAGTCGAGTAATCGTGGTAGCGAGGCTCGTGCGCCATGGTCACGAAGTCACAGCCATCGCCGTGCTCGTTCGTGGTGCTGAAGAAGCCGCCCATGAAGATGCCCTTGCCGCGATTTCGGCCCAGGCGCGCGCGAATGCCGGCCTTGATCTGCAGCTTCTGCGCGATCGAGTTGTCCACGCGATCGGCGACCCACTCGTGCAGGTTGCCGACGAGATCGAACACACCGGCGCTCGTCACGCATCCCGAGTACTCCCCGGTTTCGGCGAGGAAGCCCGGCCGCCGGTCGAGCTCCGGATCGTTGAACGCCTTGTCATAACTCCAAGCGTTCGGGTCAGTGCCGTGCAAGATCGACAAGAGGTGCGGTTTACCGACATTGCAGCGCCCCCGCACGTACTTGGCACCATAGGGATAGACGGTGTCGTGCTCACCGCGGCAGGCCCGATACCACTCGCTCGCGCCGCACAAACGCTTGCCCGCGTTCTGGCACGCGCTCGCCGCTTCGACCTGACTGATGTACGCCTGCGGCCGCACTCCCGCCCGCGACTCGGCAACGAACACCCCTTGCTTCGGCCGCGCGAACGCTGGAAACGGCGCAAGCGACCCATCCTCGCCCCGCTCGAGCAGACGCGCCTCGTAACGGTCCATACAAATTCCCGCCGTGAACGCCATCTCCGGCGGACATTTCCTCGGCGCGCCATCACTGGCGTGCACCGAGCGCGCGACGGGCGCAAACATCAGCACGAGCACCGCCCCGATCACGAGCGCAACACTCAGCCGCTTCCAATTCGAGCGCAGCATCGCCTCTAACCTACGGGGAATGCGCGCTCTGCGCCCGCCAGACGTCGAAATCGCCAATGGAAGGGCTCAGACCAGGATTTATTGATGGTCACAATCGTCCCCGCGCCCGTCTCAGCCTTCGGCGTCCAATTCCGGCTACCTTGCTAAAACCACGAGGTGCGCTGCTGGATCGCGATCGCCCCTAGAAGTTGCGACCTCCCCACAAAGCTCCGCCCTTCGCCGCGGGGTGCGAGCGAAGGGCGGTGTCGTCAGACTCAGACGGTTGGGGTCAGGGCGTCGGGAAGTTGCCGCTCATGGCGAGCAGCGAGAGCAGGCCGACGGTAGACGGGAAGTACGTGTGGTTGTAGTCGCCGTTCTCCAACATATCGAGCATGGCTCGGAACGCGCGGTCGCGCATCGCGGCGTTGCCCGCGGCCATGGCACCGACACCGATCGGGCCGATGTAAGAGCCCTGCATATCAATCGCCTTGGGGTGCACAGCACCGGAGCTCTTGATCCAGCCTGCCTTCATCAGGTCGATGGTCGCACCAGCGTCATACTTGCCGGCGAAGAAGGAGACGATGGCTTTGACCGCAGCAGTGTCGGTACCGCCGAGGCAAGCATCCATGCCGAGGCGCCACGGCACGCGCGCTGCGTCGTAACCCATTGCTCCGCCACCATCTTGGATTTCGCTAGTCACCTGTGCACTGCCCGGGCCGGAGGGCTTACCATCTGACATGTTGGCCCAATCGGTCGGAAGGCCAGCCGTGCCCGAATTCACGTTGGCGTTGACTAGCGTGTAGTTGGCGCCGACGGCACCTGACAGGCCAGTCAACTTTTTCATCCACGCGGGCGCGAAGTACGAGGGATTGAACGGTGCGCTGTGGAACTGGCTGCCGCCACTGACAACGTTGCTCACGAGGTCACTGCTAGCGATGGCTGACGCCATGCTGTCGGACTTCGCCTTGTAGCCGCCGCTCGGCCATTGCACGTTCGCCATGAGGTACGCGTAGGCGATGTCCAAGTCGGCATCGCTGGCGGAACCGCTTTGGCCATCCTTCCAAGTCATCAGGCCGCCGGCGAGTTTGCCGGACACGTAGCCCGCAAACTTGTCGAACGCCGTTTTGTCACCCATGGCGGCGGCGATCATCATGCCGTAGCCCATCGCTTCTGACGTCACGACATTGCTCTGCTCGGGCGCGACGATGTGATCGCTCTGAACGAAGTTCTTCGTCCAGGTCGAGTAAATCTGCGCGATGGCTGAGCTGAAATTCGCCGCGCCTGTCGCCGGCGTGCAGCTGCCGACGGCGGCGTTTTGCGGGAAGGGCTTGGCCGGTGATCCGTTCGAGGGCGACGGCGCCACGGGGCTCGAGCACGCGCCCGTGATGAACTCTACGTCGTCGACCCAGAGGTCGAAGGGCAGGCCGACCTGGAACGGCGGGTAGCCGGCTTTCTGATACGCGCCGCTGTAGTCTTTGCCTTGGTTGAACTGGAACTGCAGCTTGAGCATGTTCGCAGGCACCGCGTCGCGCTGGGCGTTGCTCAGATTGCTGGGCAGCGAGAGCGGGTACAGGTCGCGATCGAAGCAGTAAGTGAACGTCTTGTACGCGGTGCCGATCTGGCCTTCCGCCGTGCCGGGCGAGATGAACTTGCCGATGTGCTGATAGCAGCCGAGCGCGGCCTTGTTGGTGCTCGCGGCGACGGCGGTGCAGGCGCCACCGGGGTTCGCTTTGTCTTCCGTGAACGGCGTGGAGATGTTGAAGCGCACGGGCGATTTCATGTCCGCGCCGGTGCCCAACTTGGCCTTGAAGCGAACGCCAGTGAAGTTCTTGGCTTTGGCGTCGTAAACGACGGGCGCCTCGTCGGTCCCAGCGAAGTTCATGCCGAAACCAACGTATTCGTTGTAGCCGGTGCCGGTGACGTGCAAGGCGAATTTGTCGCAATCGGCGGTGCCACCGGAGGCTTCGACTTTGATCGTCTCGGTCGTCTTGGACATGTCGTTGAAGATTGCCCAGGTGCCGGTGCGGCCCTCGCTGGCGATCACGACCGGGGCCATGGCTGCGGCGCCTTCTTCGAAGTCCGAGATCATACCGGGCTTGACGGCGCAGCCGTTGCGGCCCGCGGGGATCACGACCGAGCCGCCACCGCCGCTGCCAGGAGTGCCTCCGGTGCCCACGGTCGATCCACCACCGGCACCGGCAGTGCCGGTTGCCACTGCTACGCACATGCTGTTCGTACAGGCTTGGCCGGTTGCGCAGGGCATGTTGCAGCCACCGCAGTTGGCCACGTCGGACTTGGTGTCCACACAGGCGGCACCGCAGGTCGTGTTCGGGCAAGTCGACGAACAGACCGAGTTTGCACAGAAGGGTGCCGTCGTGGGGCAAATGTTGCCGCACGTATTGCAGTTCGATGCGTTCGATTTGGTGTCGACGCAGACCCCGTTGCAGACCGTGCCGGCGCACGTTGCGGCTGCGCCCCCAGAGCTATTCGCGCCGCCCGCACCCGGCGCGTTGCCGCCACCGCCTACGCCAGGGCTGCCCGTAGGCGTGCCCGCCGAGCAACTCATCGCAAGTAAGGCCGGAAATGCGAGCGTCAGCGAAGCGCCAACCAATTGCGCGCGAAAAGAGCTAGGATTTAGCAGGAACCGGTTCCACATCGGGGCACCCAATCTCAAAGTTCGAAAAGGTCGTGGAGCAACGCTCACCAACGGCGCCACTCGACTTGCTTACTCTGCTGCCACTGTAGCGCGTGAACGGCGTAGGGAAAGCGCGCAGAAATCAACGCTCTCGCTGAAACTGCGAATTACTGCCGCATTTTTACGCCTGTCTGAGGCAAGGTCTCTTCCTAACCGCTATTTATTTGCGTGCGGGCCGGTGTTGGGTTGCGTGCTGAGCAAAGCTGTGATCGCAGAGAAGCGCAGCGCGAGTGTCCGGCGGCGGGCTGGCATGTGACTTGCTCAGACGAGGCTGCTGAGGTTGTGGCAATCTCTGCGCCCGTCTGGTGGGAAATTCATGAGTGCTCTCAAAGTCCTAGTGGTCGACGATCAACCCGCGGTGTGCGCGGCTCTCGAGCTGCTGTTCGATGTGCATGGGCTGGAGACACTGACGGCCCGGACGCCTGAACGCGCGCTCGAGCTCGTGCGTTCAGAGGATTTGGGGGTCGTGCTGCAGGACATGAACTTTCACCGCGACGCCACGAGTGGCGAAGAGGGGGAGGCCTTGCTCCGGCAAATCAAGCAGCTCGATCCGGATTTGCCGGTGCTCTTGATGACCGCTTTCCAGTCTTTGGAGACTGCGGTGCGCCTGGTGCGGGAGGGCGCGAGCGACTACATCGCGAAGCCCTGGAACGACGACAAGCTGGTCGCCACCGTCAAAAATCTCGTGCGTTTGCGCGAACTTTCGCGGGAAAACTTGCGACTGCGCACGCAAACCAACCGCGCGCGAGCCGATCTGGCGCACGGTCACGACCTGTGCGGCTTGGTCTACGCCAGCGCCGCCATGCACGAGGTCGTCACCCTCGCCGCCAAGGTCGCGCCCTCGGAGGCTGCGGTGCTGATCACCGGCCCCAACGGCTCGGGCAAAGAGCGGCTCGCGCAGATCGTGCAGGCCAACTCGAGGCGCAAAGATCGCCCCTTCGTGCAGGTGAACGCGGGCGGGCTGCCCGATGACCTGTTGGAGGCCGAGCTATTCGGCGCCGAAGCGGGCGCGTTCACGGGTGCCAAGAAGCTGCGCATCGGTCGCTTCGAAGAAGCCGACGGCGGCACTTTATTTTTGGACGAGATCGCCAATCTGTCACTGATGGGTCAAATGAAGCTGTTGCGCGTGCTGCAGACCGGCGAATTCCAGCGCTTGGGCAGCAACACGACCCGCAAGAGCGACGTGCGCCTGATCAGCGCCACCAACGCGGATTTGCCGCGCGCGATCGCGCAGGGCGCGTTCCGCGAAGACCTATTTTTCCGGCTGAACGTGATCGAGCTGAAGATTGTCGCGCTGCGCGATCGACCGGACGACATCTTGCCGATCGCTGAATTTTTGCTGAAGCGACACGCCGAGCGCAACGGCGGCTATTACGAGCTCGACAGCGAAGCGCGCCGTGCGCTCGTCGATCACGATTGGTCGGGCAACGTGCGGGAGCTCGAAAATCGCATCCAACGCGCGACGCTGGTTTGTCAGGGGGCTCGGGTGACCGCGGCCGATCTCGGGCTCGGCGTGGCAGCGAACGGCTCGCGACGCTCTCAGCCGTCGCTCGAACCATCATTCACGCAGCCTGCCGCCGTTGCGGTCGTGCCCGCGTCCGCGCAGGATCCCGAGCGCATGGAGATCGAGCGCGTATTGGTGGAGAGCGGCGGGGTGATCGCCACCGCCGCTGCGCTGCTCGGGATCAGTCGCCAGGCCTTGTACCGGCGCATGGATCGCTTGGGCATCGAGCTCGAGCGCAGGCCAAAAGCTTGATGGCTCTGGCGATGGTCGGGCTCGTCCTGACTAGCGTGGGGCTGTTGGTTGCGCTGTCGCAAGCCCGCAAATACGCGCTCAAAGTGAGCGCGCTGCAGCAAGCGCTTTCGGACGTGCGCGCCGAGCACGAGCAGAAAGAGCGGCTCCTGCAAACGGTGGTCGAGAACGCGCCAATGGCGATCGTGCTCTACGGGCAAACCGGCAAATTGCTCTTTTCCAACGCTGAAGCGCGGGAACTATTCTTCGAGGGACGCGAGCTCACCGGCGAGAACTTTTTGCGCCTGCTCGATCGCGCCCCCGAGGCCTTGCGCCAGGGCCTGCTGACCGAGACCGACGCCCTCTTCACCGTCGAGCAAGACGGCGAATCAGGCACTTATCACCTGGCCAAACGCTACTTCGATCTCGAACACGAACCCTACACGCTGCTGATGGTGAAGCACCTCACGCCCGAGCTCGGTCGCCAAGAAATCGAGGTTTGGAAGAAGGTGATCCGGATCATCAATCACGAGCTGAACAACTCGCTCGCGCCCATCTCCTCGATGGTGCACTCCGCGCGTTTGATCGCCAAAAACCCCGCGCAAATCGCCAAGCTCGACCGTGTGTTCGATACGATCGAGGAGCGTTCGTCGCACTTGGCGGCGTTCCTCGAAGGCTACGCGCGTTTTGCGCGCTTGCCCAAGCCGCGCTCCGAGCGCGTTGCTTGGGCGCCTTTTCTGGAGGGGATCCGCATGCTCTACCCGGATTTGCACGTGGCTGAAGCGCCGGAACAGGACGGCTACTTCGACGCCGGTCAGCTCCAACAAGCGTTGATCAACCTGTTGAAGAACGCGTTCGAAGCCAGCCCCGAGCCCTCCGGCGTCGCGCTGACCGTGACCCCGGGGGAAGGCGGCGCGGCCACGCTCACCGTCGCCGATCGGGGCACGGGCATGACCGACGAAGTCCTGAAGAACGCGCTCTTGCCCTTCTTTTCCACGAAGGAAAAGGGCACCGGCTTGGGGCTGGCGCTTTGCCGGGAAATCGTCGAAGCGCACCGGGGGAAGCTGCGCGTGGCGCGCCGCGAAGGCGGCGGCATCATCGTATCGATCTGGTTACCGAGCCGCACCATCACGCTACCCAGCCGCACCGGGCGGCTCACGTTGACGCGCGGTTGAGCGGACAGTTTCGGACAGTTGTCCGGACAACTGTCCGCGTAGGACTCAGCGAAATGAATAGCCGAGCGCAATCGTGAACACGACGCTGCTTCGGAAAGCGATATCGAGCGCCTTCTCTTCGTCGGGAGTGGGCGTGCCGGTAACGATCTCGACGGGATCACTGCTCAAGACGGAGGCCCAGCCGCCGGTACCGATCAACGTAAAGCCGTTGCCCGCCACCCAATCGACCCCCGCGACGCTCTGTAGCCAGATCGAGGGCTTGATTCTGACATTCAAGGGCACGCGATTGGGATCGTCTTCTTTGTTGCTGATCTCGATTTGCTCGGAGCCGAAGCCGCCTGCGCTCATGACACCGACGCCGATGAACGGCGTAACCGGGCCCTTGAGTAGCAGGTAGCGACCACGCAGACCGACCTTCCAACCCAAGAGCGAGAGGCCCGCGCCCAAATCGACCGATACGTTTGGGTGCAGACGGTACGTCAGATTTGGCCCAAAACCCGCGATTCCGTTCCAACCAACCTCACCCAGCAAGGCCAGCCGACGTTGCGCGCGGACGGGCCCTGTCGGCAGGCGCACACGCTTTTGTGAAGGGTCGAGGACCACCACCGCTGGTACCGGCGCAGCGGGCTCGGGCGGCACAGGCGGAGGCGTGGTGTCGTCCAACGTGGGCAAGGTATCGTTGCCCTGGGCGAGCGCGAGGCGCGGGGCGAACAGACAAGCCGCGGCCGCACAAACGGCAAGGCAGCGGACACCAAAGGACATGCCCAGTGCATAAGCACGACTCGGGCCAAGTCTATGCGAGCTCAAAACGAACCTCCGAGCATGGCCCCGAGGCCATTGGCGTAAAAAACGGGAGCCACCTGTAAGCGCGAGCGGGAAGCCGCAGCGGGTGGCGATGACGGCTCGGCGCCGGGTCGGGGCGCCGTGCGGTACAACAACTGGGGATCGGGCTGGTCGAGCTCGTGCAAGAACAAGCCCGTGATGAAAAAACCGGCGGAGGCGGCCAGCGATACACCCGTCACGAGCCGAAAGCGATCGCGTTCGTCGATCGACGTATTGTAGCTGGTCAAATCCGCTGCGGTGACGTTCTTGGCTTGGACATCACCCAGAAAATCTTCCGCGCGGCCCTCGGCACGGATCGCAAATGCGCTGAGCACGAAGCTCGCACCGAGCGACAAACCACCCGCGACGAACAACACCTGTGAAGTGATGCGCTGCGAAGTCTGCTCCAGCGTCACCCGGATATTCTGCTGCTTTCCACGCAGCAGCGTGACCTCCCGTAGAGCCACCACATGGCCTTTTTGACCAACCGCAACGCGATGCTTGCCGCTTTGCAGCTGCACCATCACCGCGTCACCACCGGGGCTCAGGTAAGCACCGTCGATGTAGATGTCCGCGTCGGGGGATGTCCAGATGCCGAGCGTGCTCGGCCGCTCGCGCAGCGGGACAGGGGTCAGCGTGAGCTCACCCGGGATCGCGTTGAGCTCGCGCACGCTGGGGAAAAAACCTGGCGCAGTCACGCGCACGTGATGCTTTCCGGGTTCGACCTCGCGAATCAACGGGGAAGACGTAGCAGGTGCGCCGTCCAGCACGAGCTCGGCGCTCGGCGCGTCCGTCGTGATCAATACGCGGGTGCGACGAGCGACGTCCGCACGAGTGGCATCCGGATTGCTCGCAAGGGGCGACGAGGCCGGGGGTTGGGCGGCCGCGAGGGGCTCGAGTTGTGACAGCGCGTCCAGCGCGTCCGCGCGCCGCGAGCCGGTCGGCGCGAGCTCGATGTACTGGCGAAATAGCCTGATTGCGCGATCCAGGTGCTCACGCTCGTGATCGACGAAGTATTGCCGGCGATGAGCTTGTGCGAGCGAAAACGCAATCGCCGGCAGAGGGGTCAGCTGATAGGCCGCGTCGAGCGCTTGAATGGCGGCGAGATAATCGCCTGCCGCGTAAGCCGTAGCGCCTGCTTTGAACGACTCTTTGGCGCGCTCCAAATCCGAGCTGGAGTCGGCGGCGAGCGCTGACGATGGCCAGCACGCAAGGCCGAGTAGGAACGCACCGAGGACGCGCCTCATGGCACGATCAACCCCGCTTTGAGCACCCGCAACTTGCCCGACTCGGAAAAAACCAAGTCACTCAAGTGATCACCATTCACGTCTGCCGCCACGATGCCGGTGCCGTTGCTGACGCTCACATCGCTGGGCACGACTTCCGGCCCCGCGAAAGTTCGCCCGAGCGGCGCGCGCACGACGCGCAAGGCATCCTTCGTGAGGTAAACGAAGCCGCCAAATTCTTGATCCAAGGGCCGCACCGTAAACTGCTGCGGCGAGTCGTCGTCCGCGGAGACTCGTATGATGTTTTGACCCGAAAATTGCCCGTTGCCGTCATTCCACAGCACGTACAGATGTCGGTCGTTCGCACCGGTCGTGCCGGTCAGGAGCGCCAGATTGGGCAAGCCTCTCGGGTCGAATTTGACGGCCATGACTTGAGGATCCGTGCACGGCTCGTCGACGATCACTGGTTTGCGCGCCGCACTTCCGAACGAACCTCGATCATCTGCGCCGATCAAGAGCAAGCCGCAATGGCTGCCTCCATCGGCAGGCATGGCGAACACGGCTTCGTCTCGCCCATTGCCGTCGAGATCGGCAGACGTGCTGGCAATGTCTGCTGAGTAGCTGCTCTGATCGAGAATGAACTCCACCGGGTTCAAACGCGGGTCGAGGGCACCCGGCAAGCGCACGGGCGAGGCGCCAGGCTCGGTGATCGCGGGCACCGACCAAACATTGATTGGCCGCGGCGTGCCATTGGGACGAAAGAAAGCGAGCGCCAACAAATCCGTCTGGTCTGCGCTCACGAAATGGCCGGAAACCACCGCAAATGCGCCGGCATCCTCCACCGACCCCGTAGAAGAAAACTCGGTCAACGTCAACGGCGCGAACGGAACGCGATCGGGTCCACCTGCCAAGAGCGTCAGCGCACCGGTTCGCGTGCCAGCGATGGTCTCACTCGAGCACAAGGTCAAGTTGTCTCGGCTTGATTCCCGATAGCTGCCCAAGGCTTCGACGTGATCGATTTGCCCGACCGCGATCGGTGTGCCGAGGGGCGCGAACGCGCTGCCAAAGGCCACCTTCAGCGTGCTCACGGTTAGCCCCGGCAGGGGCAGCTCGAAGAGCGCCAAGTCCGTGATCAGGTCACCGTCGAAGTCACCCGCGGTGAGGAACTGCACGGGCGCCGAGGTCGAGACGATGCTCGCGGCGGGGTTCTCGGTGTCGGTTCCATTGAAAAAATCGAGGTTCAAGCTTCCGCTCGATGCGGTCACTACGTCCAGTTTGCCGTTGCCATTGAAGTCGGCAATTTTTGCGAGCGTCCACGGGGCGGTGTGTCGATTGCCGAGGTCGTAATAGGTCGGAGTGGCACCGGAATAAGCAGTCGAAGACACTACGAGCCGGTCCGGAAATACGAAATCCAGTACGCCGTCGCCGCTAAAGTCACCCACGGCCAACGGCATACCGCTCGGAAAAACGTGGTTGTCTACGGGGTACGAGTACGGAGTCGCGACACCCAGTGCCTGCCCGTCGCTGTATGCGACATAGGGCCGACCGCCAGCGCCGAGGAGTACGTCCAGATGGCCATCTCCGTCCATATCGAGCAGTTGCGGAGCTGCGTCGATACGAGCGGCAGGGACGAGTGCGATCTCCGTCAGCTGAAAATGCTCACGCCACAAGACCGTGCCCTGCGGGTCCGACTCACAGACATCGACCACGCTGAAATGACTCTCGCCGCGCATGGCGAAGACCGGTTCGAGGCAGGGCGAGAGCTTGGTGTCTTCGAACACGTTCCCGCTCACCAGATCACCCACCAGCTCCGCAACGCTGCCGGACACGGAGAGCCGGTTCACGAGCGCTCCCGTCTCGGGATCACCGAGGTAAAAGCCGCTGCCGTTCGCGAATGAAATCAACGTCGTGAAAGAAGCGGACCATTGGATCGGCCGGTCGTACACGCCAACGATTCGCACGCTGGCGTTCGGTTGCCGATAAGAGCTGAAGACCTCTGGCAACCAGCCGCGATCGGCGCGTCCCGCCATTACGCCGAGAGAGCCGACCGTGAACGCGACATCACTGATTTTGTCGCTTTGCGCGATGAAGTTGAATGTCGGTGAAAGCAGGGTTTTGGGGAACAAGCGCGTTTCGGCGAGGGCGCCTTGGGTGTCGAAGTAGTTGAACCTCAGTCGGGTAGCGCCAGTGGCATCGAGCGGTTCACTGCTCACGACGTCCTCGCGACCGTCACCGTCGAAGTCACCCGCGCTCAGTGACCACGCGCCGACGTCGGTGGGCAACGAGGACTCGGTAAATAGGCCGCTCGGGGCGCGGCACACGAAATCCGAATCGCAGCCCCAGCCTTTGGGACACGCGGCCTGTTTGCCGTCGGCGTTGAAGGAGCAGTCGAGGTGACACTCGAACGTCGTGCCGGGATCGAGGCACACCGTGTTTGGCTCGCCCGGTCGCGCGAAGCCATCGCAATCTTCGCTGCCTTCGATCACGTGGTTGCCGCACCCGGACGCGGGGATCACGGGAAATTGGGTGCAAGCGCTGCCGAGTAGCGAGAGCAAACCGAGGCTGAACCGCAGACTCCGCTTCAAAATGGACTCTCGAGATCGCTCGGTATGCGGGCGCGAGCGGCGGGCGGGACCGGTGCGCGCTTGGTCGGCTTGGCCGGCGCAGCCTCGCGTACGCTCGGTTCCGGCGCGACGACCGCGCTCGGCGCCGCGATCTCGCTCGGGGGCGCCGAGGGCGCGGCAGCGGCGGGCACCGGCACGGCAATTGGCGAGCGCGCGGACGCCGAGGGCGCCGTTGCGATCGGCGAATCATGCCAGCCGCGACTCAGCCAAAAAGTAGCGCCCGCGGCGACAGCCACCAGCAGCAACCACAGCGGCCAACGTGAACGCTCTTTCTGCGCAAGGCTTGCGCTTCGCACCATTGCGTCCCGCCCCTGGTCGGCATCGGTGATGCCGCCCGCACCTGAGGAAAACGGCTGCAGTGTGGTGTCGGCGGTATCTGCGGAACGTGCACGATTCCACTCCGAGTCGGGCGGTGGGCGCGACAAGCGCGGCGGGCCGGAAGGCACGAGCAAACCCGCGCGCTCGGCCGCGCTCGTCAATTCGTTCAGCGCCTCGGTGGCCGTTGCAGGGCGCTGCTCCGCCTTCTTCTCCAACATGCGAAGAATCGGCGCATCCAATTCGGGCGAAAGATCTGGGCATACCTCCGAGACCTTCGGTGGGGCTTGAATGATGTGCGCCATCAACACGGCGATGGTATTTTCACCGGTGATCGGCAGGCGACCTGTGAGCAGCTCGTGGCACAGCACGCCCAGCGCGTACACGTCTGAACGACCATCGACGACATCGCCGCGAGCTTGCTCGGGTGACATGTACAGCGGGGTGCCCAGCGGCGTACCACTGACGGTGTGCACTCGTGAATCACCGAGCAGCTTGGCCATGCCGAAATCGAGCAACTTTGGCACCGTCTCGCCGTCCGCATCCCAAATCAGGTAAATGTTCTGCGGCTTGAGATCTCGATGCACGACGCCGGCGGCGTGCGCGGCGTCGAGCGCTTCTGCGATGGGCCGCAGCAGCTGCACGGTGTTCTCGACACTGCAGCGCCCCTCGCGCGCGATGAAGCGGTCGAGCGGCTCGCCTTCGAGCAAATCCATGACGTAAAAGTGGCGCCCATCGGTCAGCTTCCCGAACGAGAAGATATCGATGATGTGGCGGTTCTTGATCTGATTCACCGCGCGCGCCTCAGCCACGAAGCGCAGCACGGCATCAGAATCCGAACCAGCGATGCGATGCAGCACCTTCACTGCTGCACGCCGCTTGAGCAACGGGTGCACGGCCTCGTACACGGTTCCAAACCCCCCCTCGCCCAGCTTCCGGCCCAGGCGATACTCGCCTGCCATCCAGCCGCTGATGTCGGGAGGAACGCTGTTGGCTTTGGGTGACGGAGAATCGGCCATGAGCGCCCGCGGGGCCGGACGATAGCATTTGCCGTTCCAAGCTGGACCCCCGAACTCAGCGGCTAAAGCGCAGATTCACGCGAATCGCCGTGGCAGCGGCGTTTCCGGCGCGGTCGAGCGCCGGGACGAAAGCCTGGCTGGCCAGGCAGGTTCGGGCCGCGGTCCCAAACCCCTGCCCGCGTGGCGATTCGGAGACGAGCTGAGTCTGCGAAACGCGCCCCGATTTGCCGATCGTGACCATGACTGCGACGTCGCCAACGTCATCCTGCGCGCCAACCGGAAAAAAGCCGTGGCAAGGGTCACCGCCGGGAAGCCGCGGCTTCCGGCTCAAGTCCGAGACCGGGGTGAGTCCGTCACCAATGGGGCGAGCGCTCGCCGGGGCGGCCGGTGCATTGCCGCTGGCAGGGGTGACGCGGGCTCCGACCGCACCCAGGTCGGCCGTGCCGCCTACGGCGACGACGCCCCCACCGTAGCTAGCGCCGTGCGGATCGGTCGTGAAATCGACGGCTTCCTCCTGTTGCTGCGCGGGCGCGGCATCTGCCTTGGCTAGGTGCAAGTTTCCAGCGCGTGCCGCGGCGGGGGGCGCCGCTGCGGCAACATGCGTGGGCGCGGCCTTCGGTTCTTCCGGCTTGGCTTCCTCCGGCGGAGGCGGCGGAGGTGGCTCGGGTGGAGTCAGGAACTCCATCTCCACCGGCGGGGGCGTGCGTTCGATAGCGACCACTTCGTGCCGGTTGGCGAAGAGCAGCGCGGCAGCGGCGTGGCTACCGAGCGCCAACACCCAACCGACCGTCACTAAGGTGCTCTTCTTGGATGCGCGTCCGAACAGCTCCCCGACCAGCGAGTCGAGCGGCATTTCGGTCTGATTGGTGATCATGGTCGTCTCCTATTGCGCGCGATTATTTGGTCGGGTTCGAGGCTACTTTGTCGGCTGCGAACGCGATCTTGACGGCGCCTGCGTCGCGTACGGTGTCAACCACGTGCATCACGCTGCCGTGACTGGCCGCCGCCGAAGCAGCAATCACCGTGCGTAGCTCCGGGTTCTTGCGAAGTTCGTCGCGGGTTTGAGCGCGCAGCGCGGCGTCGTCCGCGAGCGGTTGACCGTTCGCGAGTACTTTGCCTTGTGCATCGATGCTCAGGGTCAACATCGTTTGCGTGATGCCCGCGGTTGCCGCCTTCGGCAGGTCCAACGGGATGGCGCGACCCGCGATCAGTTTGGCGGTCACCATGAAGATGATGAGTAGAACCAAGGTCACGTCCACGAGCGGCGTGACGTTGATGCCGTTGATGCCGTCGTCGTCGTTGCTGCTGACATTTGCCATGGGATGCTTCCTTTCGGTAAGTCAGCTCAACCGGGCAACGTGCTGATGCGTTGCATGCTGAAGGCTTCGGGTTCTTTGCGCGAGGACACCGCGACGCGCGGACCGGTCTGCGAGGGCTGGCTGCCGAGCTGAGCGGCTTCGCCCTTGGCGTAGGCCAAGATGATGTGGGTCAAAGCATCCGAATTGGCGACCGTCGCGCGGATGCGGCGTTGGAAGTAGTTGAACGCAGCCACGGCGGGAATTGCCACCACCAAACCAATCGCAGTTGCCACGAGTGACTCCGAGATGGCGCCCATTACGTCGGTCGCGGGGCCCGCCGTGCCGCCGCCCAGGCCAGCACTCTGCAGCTTGTCGAAAGCTTGCACGATACCGATCACGGTGCCCAAGAGTCCGATGAAGGGCGCGTTGTTACCGAGGGTGCCGAGGAATGCCAAGCGCCGCTCGAGTCGCATGCGCTGCAGCGCAGTGGCACTGGCCATGGCCTCTTCGGCCGCTTCCGCGCCGCGGCCCAATTGTTTGAGCCCCGCCGCGACGATCGCAGCCTCCGCCGACTTCGAAGCGGACACCAGATCCCGCGCGCCGTTCAAGTCGTGTTCGTTCAAGCGTTCCCCGAGTGCCTCGGCGAGCTTGGCGATGTTCTCGCTGACCATGGCGAAGAACCAACCGCGTTCGATCATGATCGCGACGCTCACGACACTGAGCGCAATCATCAAGTACATGATCGGCGTGGCACCGAGTTCCAGCAAAATATGTTTGGACCGTTCGACGATGTTCGAGTTCATGTCGGCCCACTAAGCACGCTGCGTGCCACCGCGACCGAACCGCATATTTGCCAATATTTCGGCTATTTCGGAGGCAGACGGACAGCCGAGAGCGCTCGCGAGCGGACAGCTGTCCGCGTGACGCGGACAGCGAAAAGCGGACTCGGACAGCTGTCCCGAACCCTCACGACCGATGATCGAGTTCGCCTTAGAGGAGAACCTAGTGACTCACGCTTGCTCGAAGCACTTGGCCCGAAGGTTGCTCTAGGCCGGCGCAGAGAGGCAAACCATGAAACTCAGTTGGATCGCTGTTGCTTGTGCGCTCGCATATCCGAGCATCGCAGTTGGACAACCCAATGCTTCGGAATCGGCGGCGCTCGTGCCTCCGAAGTTGGTCGAACCCATCGAACCCACTTACCCAGAGTCCAAACGCGCAAGCGGCGAAGCCGCGAGTGTCGCGCTCACGCTGACCATCGATCGCACGGGGCAAGTTACGGACGTCGTGGTCGCAGAATCCGCGGGTCCGGAGTTCGACGAGGCAGCCGTCAATGCGGCACGCAACCTGCGCTTCGAGCCGGCCCAGAAGAACGGCAGCGCGGTGCCCGCCAAGATCCGCTACGTGGTCGACTTCAAGCTCGCACCGCCAAGCGAGCCAGTTCCGGCTCCAGTAGCTGCGCCGGCAGTGGCGGCAGCTCCAGCGCCGGCGCCCGAGAAGACGCCAGCAACGGCCACCGAAGACGAAGCCTTGGATCTGGAAGTGCAGGGCGAAAAACCGCCGCGCGAGCCGACCAAACACGTGATTGCCGCCGAAGAAATCAGCCGCATTCCCGGTACGAACGGCGATGCGATTCGCGCCATCGGCAACATGCCGGGTGTTGCCCGACCGCCAGGCGGGGACGGCATGCTGATCGTGCGCGGCTCGTCGCCGAACGACACTCAGGTGTTCGTCGATGGCACGAACATTCCGATGGTCTACCACTTTGGCGGGCTGTCCTCGGTCATCCCCACCGAAATGTTGGAGAAGCTCGACTTCTATCCGGGCAACTTCGGACCTCAGTATGGCCGAGCCATGGGCGGCATCGTCGATGTCGGCGTGCGTTCGCCGCGCAAAGATCGCTTGGGTGGTCTCTTGCAGTTCGATCTGGTCGACGGCCGAATGTTGGTCGAAGGTCCAGTCAGCAAGAGCACCCGCTTCATGCTCGCGGGCAGGCGCTCGTGGCTCGATGCCTGGCTCGGATCGGCACTGAAGGAGACCGGTGTCGGGGTGACCAAAGCCCCCGTCTACTACGACTACCAAGCGATGGTGGAGCACGATTTCTCGCGCGAAACCACGCTCCGGCTGTTCGCCTTCGGCGCCGATGATCGCTTCAAACTCACCTTGAATAGCCCGGATTCCAAAGATCCCGCGCTGGGCGGCGATGCTTCTCAAGCGACCAGCTTTGGACGCTTGCAAGCACGAGTCGAAACACGGCCATCGACCACTACTCGCATCAGCTCGCAGGTCTCGGTGGGTCGTGAAAGTCAGCATTTCTCCATCGGAGACATCGGGTTCGACTTGACGTCCAACTCAATCGACGCCCGCTCGGACTTCCGCGCGCAGCTCTCGCCCGCGGTGACCGCCATCGCCGGCATCGATCTGCAATACGCAAACTACGACGTGACCTGGAAAGCGCCGCCCAACGACTTCGACTCCACGCAAAACTCGGGGCCACTGTTCGGGCGTCAGAGCGTAGAATTGAAGGGCAAAGCCGACGTGTTCCGCCCCGCCGCGTACGCCATGCTCGAGCTCACACCGGTAGCCGGGCTCAAGCTCTTTCCCGGTGTCCGCGCCGACTACAACAACGACACCAAAGGGTGGACCGTGGATCCGCGGCTCGGCGCCCGCTACGATGTACACGCCGGTTATCCGCGCACCACACTCAAGGGCGGAGTCGGCCTGTATCATCAACCACCGCAGCCCTACCAAAGCATCGAACCCTTCGGGAACAAGGGCGTTGGCAGCCCCGAAGCGGTTCACTACAGCGCTGGCATCGAGCAAGAGCTCAGTCACCCGCTCGAGCTCTCGGTGGAAGGGTTCTACAAGGATCTGAACAACCTGGTCGTCCCGGTCGCGGCCGCGAACAGCAGCCAGAACGGGCAATCCTACGAGAACATCGGTACTGGCCGGGTCTTCGGTTCGGAGTTCTTGCTTCGCTACAAGCCTGAAGGGCGCTTCTTCGGTTGGGTAGCGTACACGCTGTCGCGCAGCGAGCGGCGCGACGGCCCAGGAGAGGCGATGTATCGCTACGACTACGATCAGACGCACATCATGACCGCGCTCGCGAGCTACAAGCTCGGCCGCGGTTGGCAAGCCGGCGCGCGCTTTCGATACATCTCCGGCACGCCATACACCCCCGAACTGGGTGGCGTCATGGACTACGACGCGGGCGCCTACGCGCCCATCGGCTCGAGCGATCGCAACTCCGCGCGCACGGGCGCCTTTCACCAACTCGATGTGCGCATCGATAAAACCTGGACGTTCAGCGCGTGGAAGCTCAGCGCGTACCTCGACATCCAGAACGCCTACGTGCATCAAAACCCCGAGGGCGTTTCTTACAACTACAACTACTCGAAGAGCTCGAACCTGACTGGGATCCCGTTCTTGCCGATCATCGGCCTGCGAGGCGAACTATGAAAAAGCTATTGTCTGTCGGATTCTTCTTGGGCTTGTCGAGCATGTTGGGCTGCGCTGCAGACTTCGACCCCGGCTCGCGCGTCAACTCGTTCCGCGTCCTCGGCCAGCAAACGGACGTGCCATTTGCCAAGCCGGGCGAAACGGTGAAGATCACCTCGCTCAGCTACGACCCGCAGGGTCGCAGCGTGACCTGGGCCTGGGGCGCGTGCGTCAACCCTGACTCTTCCACCGTCGAGGGTTGCTTGAACGAGATCGCAGAAGATGCGCAAACCTCGGGCGGCTCGGGGATCTTGGCGCAAGGCCCCGCGCTCAGCAGCTTCAGCTACACCGTCCCCGCCGACGCGCTGGATTCGTTGCCCCAAGCTGCCCGGGCCTCGGCCATGGTCGGCGTGGTCAGCATCGCCTGCCCGGGTGACTTGAGCTTCGGGCAAGCGTCGAACACCCTGCCCTTTTCCTGCAAGGAAGCCGGCACTGGCCGCCTCATGGCCCTGGAAGAATACGTCGTGGGTTTGAAGCGCATCCAGGTTCGCGGCGCGGATCGCAACCAAAATCCTCGCATCGAGCAAGTACTGTTCGACGGCGCGGATTGGCCCGAGGCAGAGGTCAAGCAAGTGATTGCCTGCGACACCGACAACAACGAGTACAAGCCGTGCGCCGAGAACACCAAGCACGCAATCACGGCCCGCCCCACGGCAGACAGCGTCGAGTCCGGGCGCAGCGAGTTCGGCGTCGACTTCAGCGAGCAAGTGATCATCCAATACTACTCCACCGAAGGCACCTTCGAGTACGAGGTCAAGATCGCGGAAGACCCCGAGACCCACTGGGTGGCGCGCAAGGCCGACTCCGGAAAGGATCTCACGCTGTGGATGGTCGTGCACGACGACCGCGGTGGAGCAACTTGGACCGAACGGCACGTGCACGTGCAGTGAGCCCTCCCTGAGCGCTCGAATCGCGTCGTGTCGGCTGGGCACGGCGCGATTCGGCCATTTCGGTGGGCGCCAAAGTACGACATGCTCAGCGCTGGGAGACATGCACCAAATCGAGCTGACGATCGACGGCGATCTCTGCGGGCCGATGAGTATCGGAACGGTCGCCGTCATCCGCGCCATCCAAAAGCACTTGGGGCTGCCCTTGGCGGAGGCGAACGAGTACGTGGATCGCTGCGTATTCGAGGGCGAAAAGGTCACGCTGCCGGCCGCCACGCGCGCAGCCGCAGAGGCACTGCTCGCCGAGTTCGAACAGCTGCCCGCGGCCCCGCGCATTCACGCATCGATCGCCGATTGAACTCGCGCTATGAGGGGCGAACAATGGGCATGTCCTCGTACATGAAGAACTTGCGTGCGCATCTCGGAGCTGAGCTCGTCATGATGCCCAGCGTCGCCGCGATCGTTCGCAATCAGGCCGGGCAGATCTTGTTCCTGGTGCGCGCCGACAACGGGCTTTGGGATCTGCCGGCCGGAGCAATCGACCCCGGCGAGACGCCCGCCCAAGCCGTCGTGCGCGAGGTGCATGAAGAAACGGGGCTGATCGTCGAACCAACCGCAATTCTAGGTGTGTTCGGCGGTCCGAGCTTCCGCCTCGTTTACGGCGGTGGGGATGTCGTGGAATACACCGTGATCGTCTTCGAGTGCCGCGTGACCGGCGGCGAGCTCGGCGGGTTGGATGGCGAAGCCACCGAGCTGCACTTCATCGACGCGGGCAAACGGCCTCCGCTCACCGCTGAGTTCCCCGATGCTTTGTTCGCGCCACCCGGCAACCAACCGGTGCTGTTCTGCTAAGAGCGAGAGGCTAGGGCGGCGCCAAGCGCGCCACCTCGCTGCCGCCGAGCAGGAAGCAGCCGAGGCCAAAATCTTCGTAGTTCGGCTGCTTGTCGAACGTCACGGGCTGACCATCCGCGGGCTCTTTGCCGGTCCCTTGGACGTAGCCGAGAAAACCATTGTCGTGCACGGTGGAAGCCATTGCGCTCCACGAGCGCTCGATCACGGGTCGATAGTCTGCCGCGGACAATAGCCCCTTGCGCACGCCCCAAGCCATGCCGTACGTGAACAGCGAGGTTCCCGTGAGTTCGGGTCCGCCGAAATGCGTCGGGTCGTGCAAGCTCACGTTCCAAAAGCCGTCCGTTCGTTGAACGGCGCGCAGCGCCTCGGCCATAGCCTTGAAGTCGGCCAAGTACTCGGCCCGATGCGGCTCGCTCTCGGGGATCGTGTCGAGCACGCGGGTGAGCGCAGCAAACACCCAGCCGTTGCCACGCGACCAATAGCAGCTCTTGCCATTGGGCTCGGCATACGGCGGATCGAAATCCGCGTCGCGCCACCACAGATGGTCGGTCTTGCTGTACAGGCCAGCCGCCCCCTGTACCTTCTTCGTGTTCGAGTACATCGCGTACATCTTGTCGTAGTACGCGGCATCGCCGCTGATCACGCCGAGCTTGGCGAACACGGGCATCGCCATCTGAATCGCGTCGACCCAGGTCCAATCGTTGACCGCCGCGCCAGCGACGACCATATCGATGTTGGTCTCGATGTCCTCGAGGCGCACGGGCTGCGCTTCGATAGCGTACAGATCGAGGTAGGTTTGCCCCGCGCACTGGTTGTCGGCACTGCGCGTGGTGGTGCCGGAATTCAGGCCCCAGCTGTGGCTCGTGCTCCAAGCCACCGCGTAGCTCAGGTCGCTCGGCTTGGGATCGACACCGTACAACCCCAGCAAGCCCTCGTAGTAGACCGCGCGCGTCCAGATGTGGCTCGGGTGGGAGCTATCGATCGCTTTCGCAGGGTCCGGCCACTTAGCGACGAAATAGGCGTTAGCCCGGCGCAACGCTTCGATCACGCTCGCGCGTGGAGGCAGACGGTTCTCGCCGGTGGTCCCCGCGGTTCCGCCCCCGAATCCGGCGCTACTCGAAGTACCGCCGTTGCTCGACGTGCCGCCGTTGCCAGGTGCGCCGCCGTTGCCCAGCGTGCCGCCGTCACTCAGCGCACCCGCTTGCGCAACCGAACCCGAGCCACCCCCGGCAAGCCCGCCCGCGCTGTTCACCGTTCCCCCGGCCGAGACACCGGCCGCACCCGAACCAACTGTCCCGCTCATGCCGGCGGGTGTGCCGTTGGCGCCCGATAGGCCACCTGCGCCGCTCACCGAGGGCTCAGGCGCCCCCGCGCAGCTGCAGAGCAAAACCAACACCGGGATCGCAACGCGAGAAGTCATCTCAGCCGATCAAGGGGTCGCCGGAAAGAAACCTTTCCTCGCCCGCTTCAATCGCGAAATGTGCCTAAGTTTTCAGGCGATAGCCGGTTTGGAGCAACCAGCGCGTGATGCCCAAACAGACGACCAAGAACAGCAGAGTTACGCCGAAACTGACGCCCACGCTGACGTCCGAGGCATCATAAAAGCTCCAGCGAAAGCCATTGACCAAGTAGACCACCGGATTGAACAAGGTCAGCTTCTGCCAAAACGGCGGCAGCATCTTGATCGAGTAAAAGCTTCCGCCCAGAAAAGTGAGCGGCGTCACGATCAACATCGGCACCAACTGCAGCTTCTGAAAGCCATCTGCCCACAGGCCGATGATGAAGCCGAACAAGCTGAAGGTGACCGAGGTCAAGACCAGGAACGCGACCATCCAGAGCGGGTGCGCGATATGGTAAGTGACGAACGCGCGCGCGGTGATCAAGATGATCGTACCGATGATCACCGATTTGGTCGCCGCGGCACCCACGTAGCCGAGAACGATCTCGAGGTACGAGATGGGCGCAGACAGCACCTCGTAAATGGTGCCTGAAAATTTGGGCATGTAGATGCCGAACGAGGCGTTGGAGATGCTCTCGTTCAGCAGCGACAGCATGGTTAGGCCTGGCACGATGAACGCGGCGTAGCCCACACCCTCGATCTCGGTCATGCGCGAGCCGATCGCCGAACCAAAAACGATGAAGTACAGCGAGGTCGAGATCACCGGGCCGACGATGCTTTGCGAGAGCGTGCGGTAGAAGCGCGCCATCTCGAACATGAAGATCGCTCGGATCGCGTGACGGTTCATGACTTTGACCTGACCAGGTTGACGAAGATGTCTTCCAGCGAGCTCTCGCGAGTTTGCAAATCTTTGAACTCGATGCCGAGCTCCGAGAGCCGGCGCAACAGGGCCGCCATTTTCGAGCGATCTCGCTCCGCGTGAAAGGTATAGGTCAGTTGCTTTCCTTCCTGCGTGAGCGAGAGCCCAAACTCGGACAGCTCCGGGGGCAGCGCGGGAAGCGCTTCTTGAAGCTGCAAGATGAGCTCCTTCTTGCCGAGCTTCTCCATCAGCGCAGCCTTCTCTTCGACCAGGATGATTTCACCCTTGTTGATCACGCCGATGCGGTCGGCCATCTGCTCCGCCTCTTCGATATAGTGCGTGGTCAAGATGATGGTGACGCCCGTCTCGCGCAGAGAGCGAACCATCTGCCACATGTCGCGGCGCAGATCGACGTCCACGCCCGCGGTGGGTTCGTCCAAAAACAGGATCTGAGGCTCGTGCGAGAGCGCCTTGGCGATCAACACGCGCCGCTTCATGCCGCCCGACAGCGCCATGATCTTGCTTTCACGCTTGTCCCAGAGCGAGAGGTCGCGCAGCACCTTCTCGATGTGCTGCGAATTCTTGGCTTTCCCGAACAGGCCGCGGCTGAAGCACACCGTGTCCCAAACCGTCTCGAACATGTCGGTCGACAGCTCTTGCGGCACGAGGCCAATTTTTTCGCGCGCGGCGCGATAGTCACGAACGATATCGTGACCATCCGCGACGACCGTGCCCGAGCTTGGGTTCACGGTACCGCACACGACGCCGATCAGCGTGGTCTTGCCGGCGCCGTTCGGCCCCAGCAGCGCAAAGATCTCACCACGCCGGATCTCCAGATTGATGTTCTTGAGCGCCTGAAATCCGGAGGCATACGTCTTGGTCAGATTCGTAACGGAAATGATCGACTGCACGCGCGCTCCTAGCCGAGCCCCAGATCCCACACTCTCGCAGAACGGGCAACTCACTACCGGGCAAGCCGCTTCGGGGCAACCGTCCGTGACGCCCCTGCGCGTCTTTTTTTGGGATGGTTTTTGGGAATGGTCACGGTTCCTGCCGCATTCCGTCTCAGCCTTCGGCGTCGAGTTCCGCTTGCCCTGACCGATCGGGCAGAGTGTCGGCTCGCCGCTTCGGGTGTTAAGTTCACGGCTTGCAGGCCTCTCCTTCTCTATCGCCCACGAAGCCAGGCTTACTCGCGACCAAAGAGCTCTTCGGCCACACCCGGCGCACGCTGCGGCTGGTTTGGGCTTCATCGCCGTCACTCTTGGTGTATTTGTCGGGGCTCGCCGTGGCGGGCGCGGTGCTACCGCTTTCCGTCGCCTACGCGGGCAAACGCATCATCGATGCAGTTGTGCAACGCAGCCGGCCGCTCACCTTGCACTGGGTGGCGCTGGAGCTGCTGTTCGTGGCGCTCTCGGCAGCAACGCAGCGTGGACAAGGCCTCGTCCGCTCGCTCCTGGGCGCCCGGCTGGGCACCGATGTGAACGTGCAAATCTTAGACAAGGCGCTGCGCCTGGATCTCTCGTTCTTCGAGGATGCCGAGTTCTACGACAAGTTGACGCGCGCGCGCCGCGAAGCCTCCTCCCGCCCCGTGGCCCTGCTCAGTGAGAGCTTTGCGCTGGTTCAGAACGTGGTGACGCTGCTCGGCTACGCCGTCATGTTGGCGCATTTCAGCGCCTGGATCGTACTCGCCCTCTTGCTCGCGACGCTGCCCGCCACCCTCTCGGAAATGCGCTACTCCAAGATCGCATTTCGGATCAGGAATTGGCGCTCGCCGGAGTCACGCAAGCTGCTGTACCTGGAGTACGTGCTGGCCAACGACGAGCATGTGAAAGAGGTCAAGCTCTTCGGCATCGGCCCACACCTGCTCGACCGCTACCGCACGCTCGCCGAATCGTTCTTCGAGGAAGACAAGAAGCTCGCGATCCGGCGCGCGCTGCTCACTCACGCATTCAGCCTGATCGGCACCTTTGCCTTTTACGGCACGTACGCGGTGATGGCCGTGGCAGCCGCGCTGGCACGCATCACACTCGGCAATCTCACGTTGTACGTGGTCTCCCTGCGCCAAGGGCAGCAAGCCTTTCAATCGGTTCTGAGCGGCATCGGCAATTTGTACGAGCACAACTTGTACATGTCGAATTTGTTCAGCTACATCGAGCTCGCAGAGGCAAACGAACGCGCTCAGAACGAGCGCGCAGAGCGCGCGCAGAACGCCGAGCATCGGCTCGCGGTGGCCGCGAGCCGCGAGCGCGGGATCCGCTTCGAGAACGTGGGCTTTCACTATCCGGGCAAGGACAACTGGGCATTGCGCCACGTGGATCTCGCGATCGCGCCCGGTGATAGCATCGCTCTAGTCGGCGAAAACGGCGCGGGAAAGACCACGTTCGTCAAGCTCCTCTCCGGTCTATATCAACCGACCGAAGGTCACATCGTGCTCGACGGCCGCGATCTGTCGACTTGGGATCCGGAACAGCTGCGCCGCCGCTTCGGCGTGTTGTTCCAAGATTTCAACAAGTACCAACTCAAGCTGCGCGAGAACATCGGCCTCGGCAGCGTCGCTCACCTGACGGACGAACCGCGCATCGAACGCGCCGCAGAGCGCGGGGGCGCGAGCGAGCTATTGCAAACGTTGCCCGGTGGCCTGGATGCGGCGCTCGGACATTGGTTCGAGAAGGGCAGCGAGCTATCCGGCGGTCAATGGCAGAAAGTCGCCCTGGCCCGCGCCTTCATGCGCGAAGAGGCCGACATATTGGTGCTGGACGAGCCAACGGCTGCACTCGACGCAGAGTCCGAACACGCGGTGTTCGAGCGCTTTCGCGAACTCGCCAAGGGCCGCACCACAATCGTGATCTCGCACCGCTTCCCTACGGTGCGCATGGCCAAGAGCATCATCGTGCTCGAGCGCGGGCAGATCGTCGAGCACGGGTCGCACGAATCTTTGCTGGAGAAAGACGGCAAGTATGCGCGCATGTTCAAACTCCAAGCGCAAGGCTACCAGTGAGAGCGGGCGACCTCCCTTTCGGTCCAGAGCACGGGGTCCGCGGTGGGGTGATGGCTCACTCAGTTTCCGGAATGTGACGCCGAAGGCTCTGCCGCCCCGCGACGCGATTCGTGACCATCAAAACCCCCAGCTCTCTTCGCGCGCTCGAATCGACGCCGGCGGCGCTTCGCTGATTGTGGCCGCAGCTTTTGCTCGCTAACGTGCGGAGCGATGTTCTGGCGTGGATTCTTGGGCTTTCTGGTGGCGGCAGTGGCGGTATTCATGGCGGGGTGTGCGCCTCCGCAGGTCGCGAGCTTTCCGCAAGAGTCGATCTCGGTTCCGGACGATTTGGATCACTATGCGACGGAGGCGCGGCCCGATGGGGCGGTCGGTGGACCAGGCGTCGAGCGCGTTCAGGCGGAGATCGCGGCCGCCCTCGCGAAGCGCGGCGAGCGCTCCGAAGCAGATGGCGCTCTCAGTGCGACGGCGAGCTGGGCGCTACGCGAGGCACACCGCTCTCGGCCGCTCAACTTGATCGCGGCTGACGCGGCTTCCCGTCATTTTGGCTTCGGCGGAGTGGTCATCGGTTACATGGTGTTCGATACCCACGCCGATCCGGATTGGGACGGGAAGCTCGAGATCTTCCCACGCAACATGCCGATTACGCGTTACGGCATTCGGCTCTCACCGAGCGGGCGCTCGGGCGCGGTCGTCTTCGGAAACATGGAGGCCAGCTACGCACCCATTCCGCGCGCGTTCGACCCAGGTCAAAGTTTGGTCTTCAAGGGCGAGGTCGCGCAACGCTTCAAGTCTTGCGAAGTGTTCATGACCAGGCCAGACGGAACCGTGGACAAGAAGCCTTGTCGAGGCCGGGCATTCGACGCCACGTTCGAGCTGGCTGCGCCAGGGCCGTATCGGCTGGAAGTGATGGGCGATGGTGCGAGCGGCCCGGTGATCGCCGCCGTTGTTCCGCTGTACGTCGGTGTGCCGGAGCCGTCGGCGAGCGGCGTAGTCGGCACCGTCGTCGATCCGGAGCAGGCCGAGGCGCGCATGTTCGCGCTGCTCAACGAAGCGCGCCGTGCCGCGGGTCTCAACCCGCTGCTGGCAGATGCCGAGCTACGAGAGATCGCGCTCGGACACTCGACGGACATGGCTGATCACCATTTCGTCGGACACGTCTCGCCCTCCACCGGATCACCGGAAGATCGCCTGCGCCGATCCGGACTCGTAGTGGCGATCTTCGGCGAGAACATCGCAGCCGCGGCCACGCCGGAGGTTGCTCACGAAGGCCTGATGAATAGCCCCGGGCACCGCGCCAACATGCTGCGGCCAGAGTTCACGCACGTCGGTATCGCGGTGCGCAAGGGCGACGCCGGGATCGTCGCAACCCTGAACTTCGCTCGACGCCCCGCACCGAACTTGGTGCCGACCAGCGCGGCCCAAGTCGAAGCGGCAATCAGCGCAATGCGCGCGAAAAAAGGCCTATCCGCAGCCAACATCGACTCCGTTTACCGCGTGGCAGCCCAGGCCGGAGCCAATGCATACGCCGAGGGCGGGGCCGAAAGCGAGATAGAAAAGGCAGTCGGTCGTGCGCTTCAGAAGGAAGTCGATCGCCTGCATGTCGCGCGCGCGGGTGCCTGTATCAAGTCCATCGAGCTGCTCGAGCTCGCACAACTGAATGACATCACCGCTCTGACTCAACCCAGCTTGCGAACTTTTGCGGTCGGCGCGCGCATCCACAAGGACTCCAAAGGGACGCGTCTCTCGACCACGATCATCTTGCAAGGCGTCCCCTGCAACTGAGGGCTCGTTCGGTCGACTAGCGTTAGCTTGCCCCGAATCGGCGACCCGCCAGCCCCGAATCGGCGACCCGCCAGCCCCGAATCGGCGAACGCCATCTTACGGACGCGAAGACGCAAGTAATCCGACATTCTCAGCGCTGGCACAAGCCATGCAATGCGCTTGTCCGGAGTCGCCGGGCTATCGCTTGTGCGGCTCGAGCCGAGTGAGAGCGAGAATGTCGCAACGTCGGGAAGAGGAAGCCTTCAGTCAGCTAGGAGCGCCCAGATACGAGGAAACTGCGGCGGAGATGAGCGCGCGCGCCGGGGCACGAGTCCTGATCGACCTGTGGATGCGAGCGAATCGCGCCCGGCGCCAAGCAGAAGTAGCGCTGCGAGCGCATAAACTGTCGTTTCCGTTGTGGTGGGTGCTGTACGTGACCGGTGAACTCATTCGCGAGACATCAGACGCGGTCAGCCAACGCGCCGTGTCCCGCCGCACCCAGCTCGACAAGTCCACTGTATCGTATTTGATGGGCGTCCTGGCCGAACGACATTTGGTTGATCGTGGCCCGGAATTTGGGGGCAGCTCTTACCGCATCTGGCTTTCAAAAAAAGGCGAGATCCTGCTCGAGGAATCATTTCGAGCCCTCGAAGACAGAGACAGTCACAAATGACTCCGAAACGGCCCCCCGCGCCCACAAAATCGAGTTCGAATACAAACCGTAGTTTCCATTGAAGGGACCGCCGACCTCCGCGGTGGCGCTGATGCGTGGGCAACGCATTCAGACCGAGGGCACAACATTCGCGGTGCGCTCAGCCCTGAACTACCGCACTATTTTTTCGTCGAGGGCGGCGCTCGAGCTCGTCGCCAAGTCGGTGCAAGCACCTTCCGAGTAGGTGCACCTACCTCTCAAGGGTCCGCGAGCACCTTCCGAATATGCGCGAAGCAATCACGCAACCGCCGCCAATGGGCACAAACGCGCAAACGCGCAAACGCGCAAACGCGCAAACGCGCAAACGCGCAAACGCGCAAACGCGCAAACGCGCAAACGCGCAAACGCGCAAACGCGCAAACGCGCAAACGCGCAAACGCGCAAACGCGCAAACGC
>Ga0247772_1000075_pt1 | contig 49764 bp, 53 predicted proteins | sample UWRJL151409C6_FD_179945 | JGI IMG/M metagenome (GOLD analysis project Ga0247772, IMG submission 179945) | Plant litter microbial communities from Arlington Agricultural Research Station in Wisconsin, United States - UWRJ-L151-409C-6 | ecosystem: Environmental > Terrestrial > Plant litter >...
AACCGCCTCAGCCTTGAACTCCGGCGTGAACGCTCGCCGCTTACGTCGTTTCTTCTTCTTGTCCATGGTCCACTCCAGGCGCATTCTCGCGCCAATTGGGGTGTCCACGAAAGCGGGGGATTTTCAAGCGCGCCGAGTTCGAGCACCGCGCGCAGGCAATTCTTCTGAGTCAGTGTCGTGTGCTCGAAAGTCTCTGCGACAGAGTCCGAAGACTGGGCTCGAGTGCTTGCACACCATGTGAACGCCGTCAGCAGCGTGACGAAGGAACGAGTTACGAGATTCGCGGAGCACTGAGGCGCCCAGTGCAAGACGTGCGCCGCGCAATTCGGCCCAGCCTTTGCGATGGACTACGACATGCGGCCCCCTTCGTATTCGAACATCGAGGGGGAGTTCGTCCGCTCGTCCCCGCTGGAACTACGAAATCGCAGTCATAGCGATCACCCGCTCTCGCGCAGATTCTGCGTCCTCGGGCGCAAGAGACGCGCATACCCGAACGTTGGATCATTGCGATCCGATCGATTGCCGGGCTGCGCTAGATGGAGTGTCGTTTCTTCGAAAGTCTGCGCACGTCTGGTCGAGCTCTGCCTGGACTTTCAATTGCGCTGCCCGCCAGGGCGGAAAGACCTTTCTTGCGGAAGCAATCTGCTCAAGGGCCCCTTCGGCGCTCATGAACTCAGCCCCTTCCCTGGGCTTGAATCCGCGACGCCCTTTCGTCGCTCACGCGGCCTGCCGCGCCCGATGCGCATTCGACGCTGCGCGGAAACCTCCCACAGCCAGCGCACCGCGACGGACACCCCAACCACGAAAATCAGCCAACTGAGAATGTCCATTCGACGGCCCTTTGAGCGCGAACCCTTCGCGCAACAACCGCCAGTCGAAATGCAAAGCGCAGGCCATCTACCAACACTGGGGCTCAGAGCCCAACTCACGTGCGCTGCGCAGGCAGTCTCCGTGGCTTGGTCTTTGCTTCGTCTCGCGTGAGGACGAACACATGACCAAAGTCGAGCAGACTCAGGTGCTGATCGCAGGCGGCGGCCCCGTTGGGCTCGTTGCCGCTCTCTGCGCCGCGAAACGCGGGCTAGACGTGATTGTGCTCGAGCGCAGCTTCCGCGGCACACCCCGCGGACACACCACGCTACTCCACCCGAGTTCCATGCGTCTGTTGGCCGAGCTCGGACTCGCGCCGCTGCTGCTTCGTGTTGGCCGTTTGATCGATGAGTTGGAGCTACGTGTAGACTCCAACATACGACGCCTGAAGCTGCCATTCCCCGCCCTGTCGATCACGCAGGCGTTGTTCGAGGAGACTCTGCTGCAAGTACTTCGCAAGGAAGAAGTCGACCTGCGCGCAACCTGCGAAGTAACCGCGGTTCTCCAAACCGAACAGTACGTCGACCTCGAAGCGGTCCGTCGCGAGCAGCTCAAAGCCGCTTCTTCTCCTCAAGAAGAATGCTGGGAGTTGACGGACTCGAGTCGGTTTCGAGCAAATTTCGTGATCGGCGCGGACGGTCGGACTTCGCATGTCAGGCAATCACTCGGGCTCCGCAGCTCCGCCAACGCGAGGGAACGTTACGCGATGTTCGAATTCCCAACCGACCACCCGCCACAGACGACGCTAGTGATCGAGGGGGAGCTGAGTCACCTCATGACTACGTTGGTGGATCGGCGAGCTCGCTGCAGTTTTCAGCTCGCTCGCGAGGCGCAACCCACTGCGGATCTGGCCTTTCTGGCCAGCCTCTTGCGAGAGCGTGCCCCGCAGCAGGAACCGCCGGCCGAGCTTCATTGGAGTGGCATCGTCGACTTCGAGCCTACGATTGCCGAGGCCTTTGGTCGGGGCCGCGTGTGGCTTGCCGGAGATGCGGCCCATACGGCGAGCCCTCTGGGCGTGCAAAGCATGAACCGCGGACTCTCCGAGGCCCACCAATTGGTCGAAGCAATGGCGGCAGTGGAAACAGGCACGAATCCTTTGGCGACGCTCGAGCTGATTGGCAGCGCGCAGCGCCAGAACTGGCTAGAAACGTTTGGTAGTGGCCCGCACTTCGACTTGCTGCCTCATGCTCCGGATTGGCTTTCCGGCCACCTGGGGCAGCTCGTATCGGCGCTTCCCGCCTCGGGGGCCGATCTCGCTCACCTGCTCGGACAGCTCGGCGTCGCGCGTCGCTCCCTCATCTAGTCGTCGGAGCAACGCGCTGATTTCGAAGCGTTCAAGCAATCGCTGACTCGTCGAGGTCGTCGTGGCTTGGCACGATGACGGAACTTACCGTGACTTCCGGGGGCGACCCCAAGGTCTTTCGCACCTTGCAGCCCTCGGCGGCGCGCACGACCGCAGCGCGATACTTGTCGGGAAACGCTCGCGGCAATCGCAACTTCAGCTCAACGCGACTCAGGTGCCCGCTCGCGTCCAACTCATGGTGTTGAACCAGCTCGACTAAGTCCGTTGGGATGCCGCGCGTTTGACAGAAGCTCACCACATAGAGGCCCGCGCACGTCGCCAGCGACGCAAGGAACAGTTCGAACGGCTCCGGCGCGCTGTCGTCGCCACCGTGCGCCAGCGTCTGGTCTGTCACGATGTGATGCCTTCCCACGGTTGCCTCGACGCGTTTGCCGCCCGGGAATGTCAGATAGATATCATTCATGATCGTCTCCTGCCCCCATTTCTGCATCGTACATGCCAGTAAGCTCGCGAATGCGCCGGAAACTCGAACGCAAATTCTTCGTGGATCGCGACTTCCCGCACGCAACGGTTGCGCCGGACTGGTAGCTCAGAGGCACGCCCACCATCGACTGCAGGGAATCGGAGAAAAAAAGGCTCTGGTCGTGTTGGAACGAAGCTTGCTGAGAGACGGGCACTAATGTCTGCGGCCGCGGAGCGCAATGCAGGCGCCACCGCCGCCCGGGTTCGTCCAATCCATCCCAGACTCCACCAATGAGCAACGTCATGCACAATCACCGCTATGTCATCGTCGTGGGTATCGACTACACGGCGGCCTCGGAACGCGCCCTCGACGAAGCATTCGCCTTGGCCCGAACCAAGCACGGCGTGCAGTTGCACGTGGTCAACGTTCGCTCGGCGTTCGGCGAGCAACTGACCTCGAATGAGTCGCCCGCTATGCTGCCTCCCTGGCGACTTTGGGCAACCGAGCTGCGAGAGTACGTCGCGCGCAAGGTCGCCGCTTCGCAAGCGACCGCTGGTGTGACGCCCTTCCAGCACGTCTACACCCATCAACGAATGAACGACGCTGCTCATGAAATCGCTCAGCTCGCCGCGGATGTCGAAGCCGACTTGGTGGTTATCGGGACCCACGACTGGCATGGTTCATCGCGTCTGACGCTCGGTTCGGTAGCCGACGCAGTCACCCGGCTTGCGCCCTGTCCCGTGCTCGTGGTGCGCCGCAAATCGGTCCCCCTCCCGATGCGGGCCATACAGCCTGCCTGCGCGGCCTGCCTCGCGTCGCGAGCCGCCTCGAACGGGTCGGAGCTCTGGTGCGAACAGCATCGCGAACAGCACGGCTCCGACGACGTCATTCACAGCAACGATCGAACTGCGCGATAGGCCATCCCAAGTGCTGGAAGCGCGACGAAAGCGCGCTCACGAATCCGGCTCTTCAAGTCCGTGCTGTAGCGGTTAGGCAAGAAGGTGATCCGCCCGTCGTGAAGTTGGTACGGGTCTTCGCGCGAGCTCCCACCGTCCTCCCAAGTGAATGCGAGCATCGGCCGCGGCTTGTCGGTTCGGTTGGGCATCCCTCGATGCCAAAGCGTGGATGTGCGGATGACGACGTCCCCCGGACGCATGCAAAGGCGCAGGCGCTCTGGCCGAGCCAGCAAGATCTGCCAATACTTGATCTCGTCTCGGTGCGTGCCGCGCAGGATCTCCATGGCTCCGTTGTCGAGGTTCGTGTCGACGGCGGCGACATTCACGACCAAAAACGCTGAGCTCGCGTAACCATCGACATGCTCGTTCTGCGGCGCGCTGCCAGGCAAATTGAGATTGCAGCCGACATTCGGCGCGCCCAGCTCCGTCATCGACAAGCCACGCACCATCTCGGTAATCCCCGACTGCTGTAGCAAGTCGTAAACGAAACGCGATTCGGCTCCCGGAAAGCAGTTCAGGTGGCCGCTCACGGTCCCGCCGCCCGAAAATAGCCGTCCCTCGCGTCGCTGCCGCTCGAACTCGTCGGCGATTCGTTGACTGAGCCGGCCCAGCAAGGCTTTTGGAATGACCCCTTCGAACTTCAGATAGCCCTCGTCGGCGAATGCCTTACGCAAGACATCGTTCAGTACGTATCGTGTACCAGATTGGTATGGCTCGGAACTTTCTTGCATGCGCTCGGGCAAGCAAAGCAAGCCGAATGCCAGCTTGTTTGCAGGCCCAACACGCAACCGCAGCGCGTGATTTGCGCTCGTCCGCGCACATTCTGCGTAACGGCTTCGAGCTCGATGCCCGCAATATGCTTAGAGTGTTGGCACGATAATCGCTGAGCCTGCGACCATGAATGATCCGGAACGGGTGCTGGTGGTCGGCACCGGGCCAGCCGCCGCCGCGGCCGCGGTCGTGCTGAGCGAAGCTGGCCAAGAGCCGCTCCTGCTCGAAGCTGGCTCGGCCAGCGCAGGCTTGGGCCTCACGGCTAGAGTTCGCGGTCTGACTCTCGCCAAGTTCCGCCCGTCACTTGCTCGTCGTTCGGATCTGACCATGACCGGAGATCTCAACGCCGAGCTGTTCGAGGAACTCGCACCCGGGGGGCTCTCCAATCATTGGGCATGCGCGGTGCCGCGCTTCTCCAAGGATGACTTCGCAGACGCCAAGCGCGCCGGCGTGGAGTACGATTGGCCGGTCGGCTACGCCGAACTGGCACCTTGGTACGATCGAGTCGAGCCGCTTCTGCACATCGCGGGCGCGGTGAGTGCCGTCCCCAGCCTGCCAGTTGGTAGGTTCCAAGATCGTTGGTCATTGGCTCCCGAGTGGGAAGCCGTGGAGCGTGAGGTGTCGGCCACTGGTCGGGACTTGGTTGCGATGCCCTATGCTTATGGCTCGGAAACGATCCTGACTCGCTCGGCGACGGCGTTCAACGCGTACACGCGACTGATCAAGCCGATGTTGCAACGTGGTTCGCTGTCCGTGCGTTTCGACACTCGCGTCGAGAACCTAGAGTGGTCGAGCAGCGAACGACGGGTGATAGCCGTGGTGGGTCGGTGTACTCGGACCGGCGCGCGGCTACGCATTCCTTGTCGGGCGGTCGTCCTCGCTGCGGGCGCGGTGAACAGCGCCCAAATCCTACTCGAGTCGACGAGCGTCGACTTTCCGGAGGGCTTGGGCAATCGGCATGGCGTACTGGGACGATACCTGCACGACCATCCTTTGGCCAAGATCGTCGTCGACTTGGGGAGACGCGTTTCGCTGGCTCCCGCCAGCTACGTCACGCGGAGTTCGCTCGATCGCTCCGAGCCGCTGTACGCGGCCGCGTGCATGCAATGGAACAGCGCCTCTCACATGGCTCGCACACTGCTTTCAGGTCACCCCGGGCAAACCAGTCGGCTTGGGTTCAGCCTGTTCGGTACGATGATCCCGACCCGGGAAGACCGCATCGCCATCGATCGGCGGCGCGCACGATCCAATGCTCGTTCGCCGCTGTTGTTCGCGCTACATTATCCACGACGAGCCGTGCGCGAACTCGAGCGCGCGAGGGACGAGCTGCTGACCGTGCTCGAACGCGCGAGATGGGCCCCGAGATTGAAGGTATTTCACGTCGAAGTTCCGGGCAATTCAGTGCACTACGGAGGGACGTGTCGGATGCATGAATCGCCGCAATTCGGCGTGGTGGATGCATTTTCCCGCGTGCATGGCGCCACCAACGTCGTCGTCGCCGATTCAGCGGTTTTCACGACGGGTCCTGAAAAGAATCCAGTGCTCACAGCCATGGCGCTGGCGGCACGCGCCAGCGATCGCCTCGACCACGACTTGCGCTCGTTCGCGATTTGATGACCAGAGGCCGCTAGGTCGCCTCGACGCGATGCTCGATGCCGCGGAGCAGTGCTCGATCGAGCGCTGCGCCGTGTCCCATACCGATTGCGAAATCGGCGTGCAAATGGCGTGGCAACACAGATGAAAATCAGGACGGTGCCCGCCAAACCGAGCACGAGAGCGACGACGCGATCCGTCGCCGCCCGCTATTCGACATCGTCCTTGACGAGCAGCACGGGCTGCCGCGCGCGGCGCACGACCTCCTCGGCTTGAGACCCGATCAGGAGCCGAGATGCTCCCGCGCGCCCATGTGTGGACATGCAAATGGCGTCGACGCCGAGACGCGAAGCAGCATGCCAGATTCCGGACCACGCTTCGGCTTCCTCGACGACGTGCGTTCGTGTCGTGATGCCACGGGCCTCGGCCCCGGTCGGCACTAGTGCGCGCAAGCGGGCGTCCAAATCGGGTGGCGCCTCACTTCGTTCGCAGGTCAGAACATGAATTAGGTGGACCACGCCGCCGTCAGGCACGAGGCCGTAGCCGGGACCCAGCGCGCGGTTGGCCAGAGCCGAAAAGTCAGTCGGAATCAGCACGCTGCGGAAGCGCGTAATTTCCGCCTTGTCGGTCACCGCCGAGGCAGGGCGCGGTACGCAGGCCACGTTGCACGACGAGCGATGCACGACGCCACGCGAGATTGAACCCTGCCAGACCCGTGCCGTCCAGGCCCGTTGATGCGTTCCGACGACGAGCAGGTCGGCCTTGTTTTCCTGAGCGAGCTGCGCAAGTTGCTCGTCGAAGCGCCCCCAGCAAGCGCTGATCGAAAACGATACCTCGCCGTCGCCGGACAGTGCCCCAGTCCAAGCGCGCAAGTCGCGCTCGAGCAGAGCATGCAGCTCTGGGCGCAATCCCTCCAGCTCGACTGGCCCCCTCAAACCGAAGCGAGAGTGCTCGCCGATCGGCCACGCCACTTGAACGATGTGCACGTCGCAAGGACGAATCTGACGGAGCGCCTCGACCCAACGCAGTGCGGCCCGAGCGCTTTGGCCCAGATCGACGCCCAGTAGAATTCGCAGCGGTCGTTTGCTTTCCATCCACTGCTCGATACCCGCCGCATCGCGCACTACCAGCACGGGAATATCGGAGCGTTGCAGCACGCGTTCAGCGATGCTTCCGACGCGAAAGTGATCTTGCTTGCGGGCCCCGAGCGAGGAAACCACGACCAAGCGCGAGTTTGCGCCACGTGCGAACTCTACCAGACGCTCGTCCGCTGGTCCCTCGAGTACGATCGGGTTGACGGTGATCGAAAACTCACGCGCCAGCTTCCCGGCCTGCTCAGCCAACAAATCCTGGAGCGGAGCCAAGAAAACCCCCAGTGCCGGGATGCCCGCTGCTGCAGGATCATCGATCACGTGCACCAGCTCGAGCCGCTCGTTCAAGGATCGAGCAATGCTGGCCGCCGCGCGTGCAGCCTGCCCAGCATTCTCCGAGAAATCGGTACCACAAACAATGGTCATCGCGTTTGCTCCTCGAGGGCGCGGCTGCACGAAACAGGCCAGACCCGAATCGCTCTCTCGACGAGCAAAGGTCGGTGACACGCGCACTTTTTGCGCGCGAACACCGTTCTAACCGCAGAGACTGCGTCTAGCTCCGTAACTCCGGGACTTCGTGCTCTGGCCCGCGTCTTGCGTCTACCAGCGGTACGTCCAATGAATTCGACCATTGATCAACTCGCGACGGTTGAACACACACAAATCCTCGTTGTTGGCGGGGGCCCCGTCGGTTTATTTGCGGCGCTGAGCGCAGCGCGTCGCGGTCTCCAAGTCACCGTACTGGAGCAAAACTTCCGCAGTACCGCGCCGGGTCACGCTACGCTCTTGCACGCTTCCTCCTTGTGGTTGGCCGCTGAACTCGGCTTATCCGAGAAGCTGCTCGCAGAAGGGAAGGTGATCGACGGTATTGATGTCTATGTCGACGGAACACGCGTCAAGAGGTTGGACCTAACGCGACCCGTACTGACTATCGCGCAGAATGTCTTCGAGGAGGTCTTGTTGAAGGCCCTTCGGACCGAAGACGTGGACATTCGTTCGCCGTGCGAGGCGACCACGCTCGCTCGAAGCGCCAATTCCGTCCAAGCGCGTGTGGTAAGGCGGGAGTTCCAAACGCTCGGCGCGCCAGCGCACGACGGCGAATGGGCGCCTGTGGAATCGTCGCTGATCGATGCTGACTTCGTGATCGGCGCCGATGGCTATCAGTCGCGTGTGCGAGCGTGCCTGGGCTTCGATACTCTGGACTTGGGCGCGACGGAAACCTTCGCGATGTTCGAAGGCCCGCGACCGGTCGTTGAATCGACTATAAATCTGGGTTTTTCTGACGGGCTGAGCAGCTCTGCGTTCCCCCTGCCCGGCCACCGGGGGCGCTGGGGCTTCCAGCTCGCCTCGGCCTTCAGCGCGCAACCAGACCTCGAACAATTGCGCACTCTGATCACTGAACGCGCTCCGTGGCACGAGCAAGAGCCGCGTGAGGTCGAGTGGAGCACGGTCACGCACTTCGAACGCCGCCTGGCACGCCGCTTCGGCAGCGGGCGCGTTTGGTTAGCTGGGGACGCCGCCCACATCACCAACCCTTTTGGCGGGCAGAGCATGAACAGCGGTCTCAGCGAAGCGAGCGACTTGGTCGAACACATGGCCGCCTGCATTCTGAATGGCAAGTCGCTGGCGACTCTCGAACACCTGGCCGCGGTCCGCGAGCGCGAGTGGCATAAGCTACTCGGATTCAATGTACAGTTCGACGCCGCAGCCTCGGCTCCCGCGTGGCTGCGCGAGAGCGCTCGCCGCATCCTGCCCACACTGCCAGCCTCGGGTCCGGACCTCCAACAACTGTTGTTGCAGCTTGGGCTAACGGTCCATTGACCTCGACCCTCGCGATAACGCCTCGTGGCAGCAGTGGAATTCGCGATTGCGTCATCGCCCCCCTCGCGCTGCTGGGGTATGAGCGCGATGTACTCTCTCGATTCGACAGCTACACGCGCGCAATTCCGAACTCCAATCTGCCTTCCTAGCGAGTCTAAGGGCTGGCCGAGTTGACGGGCTTAGGAGCCGCAGGAGCCCCGCGGGCCATCATCGGGCAATCCTGGCCGGAGTGGGTCCCATTGACCGCATCATGTCCCTTGGCTTTACCGTCCGTCATTCCACTGCCCATCATTCCACTGCCCATCATTCCACTGCCCATCATTCCGCAGCCCATCATTCCGCCACTGCCCATCATTCCACTGCCCATCATTCCACTGCCCATCATTCCGCCACTGCCCATCATTCCACTGCCCATCATTCCGCCGTGAACGGGCCCGCCTTGCATCAAGCAATCAGCATGTTGTGGAGAGGCGCAGGACGAACCGGCGGGTGCTGCTGCTCCGTCTCGGGCGTGGGACGACGTGCAACCAACCACCAGTGATACGACCACGCTACAAACCCAAATTCGCTTCAACATGATTCTCTCCTTGCTAGTGCCATGACGAAGCAAGAGTCGCGCCCACCGTGACACCGAGAAGCGTGTGCCAGCAGTCAATGTGTGAAGCTCAGGATTCTGGGCGCAGCGCGCGGAGTTGGCAGGGAGGGCGGCCCGTCAGGGTAGCCGACGACGATTGGAGCAATTGCGTCGACGTTCGATGGAATGCTGAGCTCACTCTTTACCGTTTCAGAATTCAGGCACGAAATCGCGCTACCCACCGGACAGGTTCCGAAACCAAGGTCGCATGCCGTGAGCATGAGATTTTCGGCGGCCAACCAGCAGTCCGCCTCAGCGTACTCGTTGTCGGCATTGCCGCAGATGACGATCAAGGTGCCCGCACCGTAGAAGACGTCGAAACTCGGACTGTTCAACAACGCGCGAACGGCCGGAAACGCAGCGTTGCGGGGCGAAGCACTCAACTGCGCCTTCGTCAGGTCCGAATAGCGTTGAAGCAGATCGCGATTTTGTACGATCACGAACGACCACGGCTGCTCATTCCTGGCGTTTGGTGCGCGCACGGCCGCTTCGAGCAAGCGGCGGACGTCTTGCTCCCGCACGCTTTCCCGAGTGTACGAGCGCACCGCGTGTCTCGAGCTAATGGCCTGCCTGAGATCCATGCCCGACAGCGAGCAAGGGACGTGCCGTGGCCTGGCGCCCCGCCCTGGCACAAGGCGTGCACCAATTGCCGTTCATGAACGCGAAAAATCTGCTGGTAAGGGATGTGATGACGAAAGACGTTGCGACGCTCGGGCGCAACGAAAAGCTCGCCGTAGCCGACGATGTGATGCGACTTGGACGAATTCGACATCTGCCGATCGTCGATGACGACGGATCCCTAGCGGGAATCGTCAGCCAGCGGGACCTATTCCATAGTGGATTGCTCCGCGCATTGGGGTTTGGCTCACACGCCAAGGATCGAGCCATGGACCTCTTGGTGCTGAAAGAAGCCATGAAAACCGAGGTTGCGACCGTGACGCCTTCCGCCCCGCTCACGGAGGCCGCGAAGACCATGCTGGAAAAGAAGATTGGCTGCTTGGTCGTCGTCGAGGGCAAGAAGATCGTCGGTATCCTCACCGAGAGCGACTTCGTGAAGCTAGCGCTGCGGGACTGAGCCAGGCGCACCGATTGCGCCGACACGCAAAAGCTGCGCGTCGGCCGTCCGTATGCCCCCTGAAGCAGGGCAGAAGACAATAGGTGATAGCAGCGCAAGGGAGCAACGATGACAGGCGTGATTGTGTGGTTCACGGGTTTGCCTTCTTCTGGAAAGTCTCGATTGGCCCGCCGAGTCCGAGCCCGCCTGGCCGGAGAATGTAAGCCCTGCTGCTTGCTCGATGGCGACCGGGTACGCGACTTATTGCATCCACAACCGGGCTACTCGAGTGCGGACCGTGACGACTTCTATCTCACGCTGGGCGGCCTAGCGCTCGAGCTTGCGCAGCAGGAGCTGATCGTTCTCGTATCAGCAACCGCAAACCGAAAGCAGTATCGCGACCGGATTCGCGCACAGGCCCCCCGCTTCATCGAGGTTTGGATGACAGCGTCGCTCGACGAATGCCGGCTTCGGGATGCCAAGCGGCTCTACGCGCAATTTGCGAACGGGCAGGTGCATGGGGTACCCGGAGAAGACGCTGTCTACGAAGCACCCGAGTTTGCGGAATTCACTGCAAACGGCGGGGACGACGATGATGCTCTGACTCGAATCGTGCAGGTATTGGTCGCGCCGAATCACGCATCGCGAGCTTGAGCGATGAGCTTCATCGAGCGAGCACGCTGTCGGATCGCGATGACCGGCGGCCCTGGCGGTGGAAAGACCACCGCGGCAGATCTGTTCCGGCGTGAGCTCGGGGAGGAGGTGGTCATCGTGCCCGAATCGGCGACCATCCTTTTCGGCGGTGGGTTTCCGCGCGCCACCCAGATCGATGCCCGACGCTCCGCGCAAACCGCGATCTTTCACGTGCAGCGAAGCCTCGAGGACGTGCAGGCTGCGCGGTATCCGGGGCGAATCTTGTTGTGTGACCGCGGTACGATCGATGGCGCCGCCTATTGGCCGGATGGCAGCGGCGAGTACTTTCGAGCCATGAACACCTCGCTCGAAGCGGAGCTCGAGCGATATGACGCAGTCGTATTCTTCGAAACCGCGGCCGTCGCCGGCTTGTCCATCGAGGGCGGGAACCCAGTCAGGCAAGAGTCATTGGAGGAAGCTCGGCACTTGGATGCCCAACTGAGAAAGCTGTGGTCTCGGCACCGCCGATTTCTGTTGGTGCCCCACGACCAGTCGTTCTTCCGCAAACTAAGCGTTGCGCTCACGCTCCTGCAAGCGGTCACTGAGGATCTGCGAGAGTGAACGGCGCGCATCTTGCTAAGCCCAGGGCAAGATGTCATTCGAACGAATCCTAGTTGCTACCGATTTCAGCAATAGCTCGCAACGAGCTTTGGAGCTCGCTGTCAGCATTGCGGACCAGTTCGGCTCCGAGTTGACTCTCGTACACAGCTGGGAGGCCCCGGACTATTCCTACGCCGCCGGTCTTTACGTGCCAGTTGACGTGGTAGCGCCGATCGAGCGAGCCGCCGTCGCGCGTCTGGAAGATGCCACCACCAAGCTCAAGCAGCGCTTTCCCAAGGCGAAGTCTCTGCTCCGGGCCGGAGTTCCATGGGAGCAGGTGCTGGCTTCAGCAACTCAAACGAAGGCCGATTTGATCGTGATGGGGACTCACGGCCGTCGTGGGCTCGAGCGCGCGCTCCTCGGCAGCGTGGCTGAAAAGGTCGTACGAATGTCCCCGGTACCGGTGTTGACGGTTCACGGAGCCGCCGAGTGAGCGCATCACGAAGCACGGGGCTCATCCCGCCCACTCTTGGCTTCTTCGGAGCCGCCGAAACCGTCACGGGCTCACGCTATTTGTTGGAGCATAGAGCTGAACGAATGCTCGTCGATTGCGGCCTCTTCCAAGGCTACAAGAAGCTACGCGAGCGCAACTGGAACCCGCCGGGGTTCGAGCCTGCCGGCCTGAGCGCCGTCGTCCTCACGCACGCGCACTTGGATCACAGCGGCTATCTACCGCGGCTATGCGATGGCGGGTTTCGCGGTCCGGTATTCTGCACACCCGGCACGCGGGATCTGCTCGGGATTCTGCTCCCGGATTCAGGTTTCCTTCAGGAGGAAGAAGCGCGAAACGCCGTTCGATTCGGCTACTCGCGTCATGCGATTCCCGAACCACTTTACACCCGTCAACAGGCGGAGCGCTGCCTCGCGCAAGTCCGCACGGTGCCCTTCGATCAGACGTTCGCGGTTGCCAACGGGGTGCGAGCGAAGTTCACGCGAGCCGGCCATATCGTTGGCTCCGCTTGCGTAGCCTTGGAGATCGACGGAACTCGTCTAACCTTCTCCGGCGATGTGGGGCGCCCGGTAGATCCGATCATGAAGCCGCCGGAGTCTCTCTCGGACACCGACTATTTGGTGATCGAATCGACCTACGGTGACCGACGCCACCCTCAGGGGAACCCAGGCGAGCTCATCGCCAGTATCGTGAATCGGACGGCAGAACTGGGTGGAGTCATGGTGATCCCTGCGTTTGCCGTGGGCCGCGCCCAACATCTCCTGCACATCCTGGACACGTTCAAGAAGACCCACAAGATCCCCGATTTACCCGTATTTCTGGACAGCCCGATGGGCATCGACGCAACGGAAATATATCGCGCGCACGAGGAAGAGCATCGCCTGACACGCGAAGAGTGCCGGTCGATGTTCGAGCTGGCGACTTTCTCCAAAACTTCGGATGACTCGAAAGCGATCGACGCCTCGAGCGGTCCGATGATCGTCATCTCCGCAAGCGGGATGGCCACTGGGGGAAGGGTCTTACATCACCTTGCTCGCTTCCTGCCTGACGCGCGGAACACGGTGCTCCTAGTTGGCTATCAGAGCCCGGGCACCCGGGGACGGCTACTCACTGACGGTTGCGACGAGCTCAAGATCCACGGGCGGTACGTGCCCGTTCGTGCGCGAATCGCGCAGGCTCAGGGCCTCTCCGCGCATGCCGACTATGCCGAGCTGTGTGCTTGGCTGCAGAACAGCAAACTCTCGCCCAGGCGAGTGTTCGTCACCCACGGCGAGCCCGCCGCTTCCGATGCGCTCCGCCGTCGCTTGCGCGATAGCTTCGGCTGGGACTGCGTCGTGCCGGAAGATCGTGAGAGCTACGCCCTGGGCTGAACCGTGCAGAGATCAGTGCTGCCTGGTTCAGAGATCGACGGATTCACGGTCGGTGACCGTGTCCACGCGGGGGGAATGGCCGAGATATTTCGAGTCAGCAAGCCCGGTTTCCAGCGGCCGCTGATCATGAAGGTTCCACGCCTCGGCCCCGTGGCGAGCGAGAGCTTGCTCGGCTTCGAGACGGAGTCGATGATCGCGCCGGCGCTGACCGGAAGGCACGTCGCGCCGTTCGTGGCCGGCGGAGAGCTGACGCGCACGCCGTACCTCGTTTTCGAATGGATCGAAGGCCCAACTCTCGAGGAGAAGCTTACGGCTGGACCGCTCCCGTCGGTCGAGGTCGCCAAAGTCGGTGTCGCCCTCGCCGACGCCCTGCATAGCTTGCACGAGCAGCGGGTCATCCACCTCGACGTGAAACCGTCGAACGCGATCTTGCGGGACGACGGGAGTGTCGTAGTGATCGACTTCGGCTACGCTCACCATGAGCAATTCCCGGACTTACTCGCGGAAGAGACGCGCTTCAGGGCAGGTTCGGCACCGTATGTTTCGCCAGAACAGTTGCTTGGCATACGCAGTGACCATCGCAGCGACCTGTTCGCACTCGGCGTGGTGCTCTACGAGCTGGCTTCGGGCAGATTGCCTTTCGGGGAGCCAGACTCGGACGTGCGCAACCGGTTCTGGTTGGATCCGATGCCTCCCGCCGCACTCGTCCCCGACTTCCCGCCATGGCTGCAAGAGATTATTTTACGCTGTCTAGAGCCACGGGCCGAGCTCCGCTATCAGTCGAGCGCTCACGTCGCTTTCGACCTGCGCCACCCCGCTCAGGTCGCGCTCACGGCGCGCTCGAAGAAATCGACGCGGGCTGGCCTGGGCGGCCACGCGCGGCGCTTTCTGCGCGCGCACTCAGAACATACTGACCGGCTACGCTCTCCGCCGCCGCTGCTCAACCGGACACCGATCCTATTGGTAGCAGTCGATACCGCGCAGATGGAAGACGAACGGCACACTGCCATTTACGCCGCGATCTCGCAGATCCTGACGTTCAACGCGGATTTTCGACTGCTCTGCCTCACGGTGATTCCGCCCTCGGCCCCGTCGCTCGAGCACCTGGTGAAATTGCGAGATTGGGTCGAGCCCCTCGGTTTGAACGCTTCGCGCATATCGGTGCACGCGATCGAGTCGGAACGGCCCGCGGACGTGATCGTAGAAATCGCCCGCCACAACAACGTGGACCTGCTCGTGATCGGTGCCCCCTCCGAAGGCGGACGCGCCTGGGTGCACTCGACCGCCTCGGCGGTCACCGCGAAAGTCAACTGCAGCATCTACGTAGTGCGGGCGCCGCGACCGACGCTTGCGGCAGCGGAGAGCTGAGCGCAGTTATTGCGCGGCGAGCGCAGGCCGTGCGTAAAGCCAACGATTCATCGCACAAACGCGCGAACAACTCACCTTGGCACGAGCAATGCACCTACGGCTTCCGGAGGACGAAATGAAGAGCAAGCCTTACATCCTGCTGGTCGGCGTGGACTTCTCGGAGCTAGCCGACCGCGCCCTGCACGAAGCCTTCGCGCAGGCGTCACAGCGTCCGGATTCGGAAGTCCACGTGCTGTCCGTGCTGCCGGTCGGCGGTGAGGACCCTGGGTACGCGATCTCGGTCTACGCGACCTTGGATGAGAAGCCGATTATGGAGAAGGCGATCCAACGGTTGCGTGTGCGCGTCGAGGAGCAGCTCGAGGTATTCAAGCTCGCGCACCCAGACGCTCGCGTAGCCTTTCGCGTGGTCTCGCACGTGCTCATCGATACCGCCGCCCATGGCATCGTGGAGTTAGGCTCCGTGCTCGCCGCAGATCTAATCGTGATCGGCACTCACAATCGCAGTGGAATCGAGCGTTTTCTGCTGGGTTCGGTCGCGGAAGGAACGGTACGCAAGGCACGTTGCCCGGTGCTCGTTATCCCAGCGCCCGCAGAGCCCGGGGCAGAAGTGACGATCGCACCGCCGTGTGAGGAGTGCGTCCGAACGCGGGTCACGAGCGCCGGCAAGGAGTTTTGGTGCCCGCAGCATAGCGAACGACACGGACGTCGGCACACGTACCATCAATCTGATCGCAGCAGCAGAGACTCCAATTTTCCCCTCGTTTTCAGGTGACCCATGAGCAAACCCATCCCCTCCATCCAAAAATACATGACCACCAGTCCCCACACGATTGGTGAGGATCAGCCCATGTCGATCGCCCACCGGATGATGCGTCAGCACAAGATCCGCCATCTACCGGTGCTACGCGGTGCCAAGATCGTTGGGCTAGTCTCGGATCGCGATCTGAACATGGTAGAAACGCTGAAAGACGTCGACCCACGCAAAGTTTTGGTGAGCGAGGCCATGTCGCAGGACCCGTACTTGGTATCGCCCGACGCCGCGCTGGACGAAGTCGTTGCGACGATGGCGCAAGGAAAGCTTGGTTCCGCGGTGGTCACTCAGCACGACAAGGTTGTGGGAATTTTCACGACTGTCGACGCTTGCCGTGCCTTCTCTGACCTCTTGCACACCCGCCTGGCCCACTAGTCAGCGTTCGAGTAGCCAGCATGAACGTTCGTCGTATTTTGGTGGGCCTCGATGGCTCACCGCGCGAGGCGCTCGTGCTGGCTGCAGCACAGGAGTTGGCGCTGAGGTTCGATTCCACGCTGCTGCTGGTGCGCGCCGTGGGCCTTCCTGCCGAGATCCCATTCGAAGCCTGGCAAAGTCCGACGTGCGCGGTAAAGGAGTATCTCGAGAAGGTCGCCCGCGACGGACTGGAGCGCTGCGCGCAACAGCTTTGCGAAGCGCTGCGTTCGCGACACGCGCTCGAGGTCGTCGTGGCGCCGCCCTGGCAGGCAATCTGCTTGTGCGCACAAGCTCACGAAGTATCCATGATCGTGATCGGTTCGCATGGCTACGGTGGCATCGATCGAATCTTGGGCACTACTGCATCGAGAGTAGTCAATCACGCCTTGTGCTCGGTTTTCGTCGTGCGTCCATGAGAAGGAGCGAGCCACTCACGCACCTGATAGCGCTGATTGTGCGGGCACATGCACTTGTTCGCCGATACGGGAATGTCATCTCCGGTTCCCGACCAACACGGTGCCGCGACCGGAAGCGCCAGGGAGTTCCGGCGCTTTCGATTCCTTGGAGTTCCAGTAGGCGATCGTCACCTTTCAAAAGGTCACGCGAGCTTCCAGCCCGGCGCTCACCTCGTGCGCTGAAGCGCGTGCCACGCCGAGTCGCCCCGTACGTCTGAGGTCGTCCGAGTAGACTCGCAGCGACCAGTTGGGGCGGATGCCATAACCGACCGTCCAGCGCAGTCGGCGCCAAGCGTCGCTCATCGGCAGCTGTGCGTGCTCGTCAACGCACACGAAGCTTCGTCCCAAAAGACTCAACTCCGAGTCGAGCCGAAAGACGCGTAGACCGAGCGAGCTCTCGAGCTCGGCGCCAGCACCGAAATAGTAGTCGAAATGGCGAAGGACCGACTGCCACGCTCCGCGATCGAGCCCGAACGCAGCACTCGCGAGCGGGTGAACGCCGCCGTAGATCCCGGCGACTGCGACGCGCGACTTGAGCGACACATCGCCGAGTTCGATCGTGGCTTCGAACAACGCTCCGGCAGGCTCGACGAAGGCGGTACGGTCGAGGCCCGTCTCGGAGACCGCAGCAAAGTCGTGAACCAGATAGCGATAACCCATCTGGAAACCGAAGACCCAACCGCTGCCACGGAGATCGCCTGCCACCCCGCGTACGTCCCGCTGGTAGTAGCCAAATGGCACGAAGTCGGCCCCAAAGGCAAAGTCTCGCAAGCCCTGCGCGCCAAACGCGACGCCCAGGGACATACCCGAAAGATTGGCGTCACTGAACCATTGAGAGTGCCGGCCAGCAGCGTCGTAGTCCGGCAAACGGGCCAAGCGCTCAAAAATTTCGAGCCGAACGTCAGTATGCTCGCTCCCCGACAGCGTAGGCCGTCGGAATTCAGTACGCGTCAGGGTCAGGGATGCGGCCGCCGAAAAGAGGTGCCAGTCGGTGCGTCGGGTCGAGGTTCGGCTCAACTTCGCGCCGTCCAGCGCATCGTTCACTGACTTCAGAGGCCCGAATAACGCTCCGAGCGTGCGATTGGCGAGCGTTGGACTTTGCCGATCGAAGAAGGCCGAAAACTGAGTGAGCGGCTCACCGAGCCCAATCCCAGTAAATGGCGTCACGATCAGATCGTTGACGCTCACGACCTCGCTGATCTCCCCGAAATACTCCCACAGAACTGCGCCGGCGACGGCAAAGCCGAATGATTCGCCGATGCCCAAGTGGTTGCTCCGTGCAGACGCGTAGTAGATGTTGCCGCCGAGTCCGTGGCCGCGAAAGTTCGTTCCGAACGCATTGTCATCGTGCGCAATTGCTGAACCAGACAGCTTTTTCTGGAATATCTGCCAGCGATAGCCAACGTCCTGGCCATGACGAACATCGACCGCGTACCAGGCGACGCCTACGGTCGTGAGCGCTCCGAGTTCGAGCACCGCACGCAGGTAGTTCTTTTGCGTGGGTGCCGTGTACTCGAAAGTGTCCGGAACAGAGTCGAGGGACTGGGCACGAGCGCCCGCGCTCCAACAATGCGTGCAGAGCGAGACGACGACGAGTAGCAGCGAGTGGCGTGGCACTGCGAACACTTGAGTCGCGCCTTTGCAAGACACACGCCGTGCACCGCGCGGCCCTTTGCGAGGACCCGACCGGTACAGCCGCCCTCTTACTCGCGACCAGCGTGAAGGCGGCAGCGATTCTGGTCCCGCGTGGTCAGCACCCGCGCCGCGCAAGACTTGCGCAGCGCGCAGGGTTTGCGGCAAGCGACCGAGATTCGTTCCCGTGAATGCGGGGTTGTCGCCGGCACGCTGCTTGCTCAGAAGCCGGTCATGGTCATGGCCACGAATGCGACGCCGCCGCTCTCGCCTGCGCCGTCGAACCTACAGCCACTCGCCCAAATCATCGACCGGGTGGGCCGCAGCAAGCGACGACGACGGCTGCTCAGAGCGCTGCTTGGGGTATTGGTTTGTGCGGCTGGAGCGATGATCTGGCTGACTACGCGGCCCAAGCCAGTGCCAATCGCCGCGCGATTTCGTAGCGCGCCGGTCTCGCAAGGCGACGTCGTCCGGGAAGTGAACGCCACCGGGCACATCGAGGCCATCACGACCGTGCAAGTCGGCTCCGAAGTCTCGGGCAGAATTGCCAGCGTCGAAGTCGATTACAACGACCAGGTGAAGGCTGGACAGGTTCTGGCCCGCTTCGATCGGGCAGCGCTCGAGGCCACGCGCGCGCAAATAGTCGCGACTCTAGCTGGCGCTCGCGCAGCGGTCGAGCAAGCCAAGACCGATCGAGATCGCTCCATGCGCGATGGCGAGCGCGCCGAAAAGCTGTTCGCGGCAACCGTGATGAACCAGGCGGACCGCGACACTGCCATCGCTACCGCTCGTCTCATGCGGCAACGGGTGGTGGCGGCCGAGGCTCAAGTGGCGGCGCAAGAAGCCGCCTATTCGCTGGCAAAAACCAATCTCAGCCGCACGCTGATTCTGGCGCCCATCGACGGCGTGATCATCACGCGCAACGTCGACCCAGGGCAGACGGTTGCATCGATGCTGCAGACCCCGATTCTGTTTACCGTGGCGGCCGACCTGCGCAAGATGCGGGTGATCGCTGCCGTGGACGAGGCCGACACCGGCGAAGTGGCCGTCGGCCAGCGAGCAACGTTTACGGTCAATGCCTATCCGAATCGCGCATTCGAGGGCGTGGTCACCGAAGTGCGCAACTCTCCACTCATCGTGCAAGAGGTCGTCACCTACGGCGCAGTGGTCGAAGTCGACAACGACGACCTCGCGCTCAAACCGGGCATGACGGCTTCGGTTCACATCGTCACGGCGCAGGCAAAGGGGGTGCTGCGACTGCCGGCTGCGGCGTTCCAATTCACACCACCCGGAGAAAGCCCCGGGGGCGTCGCTGCGGTTTGGACGTTGACGGGCGGGGCGTTGCTGCGCGTGCCAGTAACTGCAGGGGTCTCCGATGGCGAGCAGACTAGCGTCACCTTGGGCAGTGTTCCCGAAGGCGCGCAAGTGGTTTACGAGCTCACTGCGGAGGGCCGAAAAGCCTATGGAATCGCACGCTGACGCGCCGCCAATGCTGGCGCTCCGCTCCGTGGTGAAGGTCTACGGGGAGGGCGAGGCCACGGTGCGTGCGCTCGCCGGTGTCGACCTCGAGATCAACGCGGGCGAATTCGTCGCCATCACCGGGCCTTCCGGCTCGGGCAAGTCGACCGCGATGAGCATTCTCGGTTGCTTGGACCTGCCCACTGAAGGCGCGTATGAAATCGAAGGCATCCCGTTGCAGGGCCTCGAACCGGACGTGCTGGCGGCCTTGCGCAACGCGCGCTTCGGCTTCGTATTTCAGCAGTTCAACCTGCTCTCGCGCACCTCGGCTTTGGAGAATGTGGCCATGCCACTCGTCTACGCGGGAATTCCGCTGCGCGAGCGACAGCGGCGCGCTCGCGAAGCGCTCGCTGCGGTCGGCCTCGCGGGCCGTGAAAACTCGCGTTCCAACCAGCTCTCGGGCGGCCAGCAGCAGCGCGTAGCAATCGCGCGCGCGATCGTGAACGACCCGGGCATCATCCTCGCGGACGAGCCGACCGGAAACCTCGACTCCAAGATGGGCGGAGAGGTCATGCAGCTGATCGCCAATTTGAATCAAGAGCGGGGGATCACGGTTCTCATGGTTACCCACGACGCAACCAGCGCGGCCTACGCTCCGCGACAGGTCCGCTTCCGCGATGGGCGCATCGTCGCCGACGAACGAAAGGCGGTCTGAGATGCTCCCCGCCACGCTGTCGCTCGCCATGTCGGCGCTGCTTCGCAACAAGATGCGGTCCATGTTGACCATGCTGGGCATCGTGATCGGGGTGGCCGCGGTGGTCATGATGCAATCGATGGGGCGAGGAGCGACGGCATACGTGGGTGACGCCATCAGTGGGCTCGGAAGCAACATGCTGATCGTGATTCCGGGCACGGTGAAGGGAATGCAGCAATCTTCGCTGGGGGTGCCGCTATTCACGGCCGCCGACCTCGACGCGATTCGACGCCAGGCTCACGACATCGCCCTCGTGTCTGCGGCGGGCTCGCGCGTGGCGCGCGCCGTCGTCGGACCATACAACCGCTCCGTGACTACCTCCGGAGTGACTCCTGAATACTTCGAAATTCGTGCTTGGGGGGTAGCTACGGGGAGACTGCTGAATCAAGCGGACGAACGCCGAGCGTCGACAGTGTGCCTGATCGGGCAAACCGTTGCTGACGCTCTCTACCCGGGCCAGAACCCATTGGGCCGCGAGATGCGGGTGCACCAGATCGCCTGCCGCGTGGTGGGCGTGATGGAGCCCAAAGGCGCGTCGGCATTCGGCATGGACCAGGACGACGTCATCTTCATGCCCTATTCGACCTTCTCGCGTCGAATCATGGGCAGCGATCGGGTGCAGGTATTCATGGCATCGGCGAAGGGGCCCGATCTGATCGAAGACGCCAAGACACAAGTCATTCGAATCTTGCACCACCGACGGCACATTGCTCAGGGAGAAGACGACAACTTCGCAGTGCGTGATCCGCGCGAACTGCAGTCGTTACTGCAGTCAGTCACCGGTATGCTCACGACGCTACTGGCAGGAGTTGCAGCTGTTTCGTTGGTCGTTGGCGGAATCGGCATCATGAACATCATGCTCGTCTCCGTCACCGAGCGAACGCGCGAAATAGGAGTGCGCTTGGCGATTGGGGCTCGGGGGAGCGACGTGTTGATGCAGTTCTTGGTGGAAGCGATAGCGCTTTCTGCGCTCGGCGGCATGGTCGGTATCGTTCTCGGTTTGCTCGGCGCCATGGGGGCGGCACGCGCGATCCACGTGCCGTTCGTCGTGCCCGGAATCGCAATGCCGATCGCGTTCGGGGTTTCGGTATTGGTCGGCGTCACGTTTGGCGTGTTCCCTGCACGAAAGGCGGCCAAGATGAACCCGCTAGCCGCTCTGCGCTACGAGTGACCAGCTCGCACGCTCCAGGTCTTGCTCCCACTGGACGGCGACGCCGACACCCGATCCTTCGACGCTCGCTATCGACGAGACGCGGAGACACTGCGCGAATACGGTCTCGGTTGGCTCTGCTCGAGGAGGGCGCCCCCCCACGGGTTGCCCCGCCGGACCTAAATCCGGTTGATTTCGACGGCTTTTGGACGATTCGGAGACGAATCCGGACACCGCTCGCGACGGCCGCGGGTAGAGTGCTCGGTGAGCTCGCGACCTTCTTCGGGTGCCAAGTCTGGTAGAAGACTCGCGACCAAAGGCGCGCGCCGAGCAGCGGTCGCGGCGACAGCCCAAATGATCGCGTTCGATCCCCGAATCGCAACCGGGCCAATAAGCCGGAGTATTACTCCAAGGGCCAGCATGCAGGCACCAGATATTCCATTGAGCGAGACTGAACGCATCGCAGAGCTGCGCTCGTACGAGGTACTCGACACCGAGACGGACGCGGCCCTCGACGTGATCACCAGGCTTGCCGCACAGATATTGGACGTACCCATCGCGCTCATCTCGCTGGTGGATAGTCATCGGCAGTGGTTCAAGTCGAGTTACGGCCTGAGCGTGAAGGAAACGTCGCGGGAAGTCTCGTTCTGCGGGCACGTCGTGGCGGAGGGTGAGCCGCTGATCGTTAGAGACGCGCTCGAGGATCCTCGATTTGCAGATAATCCGCTGGTCACCGCCGCACCTTACATCCGCTTCTACGTGGGTGTGCCGCTACGCACAGCCTCTGGCAACAACCTCGGCACTCTCTGCGCCATCGATCACGTCGCTAGAGATTTGGCGCCAGGGCCACTCGAGCAGCTCTCATTGCTCGCGAAACTCGCGATGTCACAGTTCGAAGCAGCTCGAAATCGCGCAATTGTTCGGCAAGTTGTCGACGGTGTGCCGGGCATGTTGGCATACTGGGACAAGCAGCAGCGCTGTCGCTTCGCCAACGCGGCATATGAAACATGGTTCGGCGTCAAAGCAGAGGAACTGATCGGTCGCACCATGCGCGAATTGCTGGGACCGATTTACCCGCGCAATCTGCCTTATATCGAGGGCGCACTGCGCGGCGAAACACAGGCTTTCGAGCGCGAAATCCCGGACCCGCGAAGCGGCGTCCCCCGCCATAGTCAGGCTCACTACCTCCCTCACCTGGTAGCTGGCGAAGTGCAAGGTTTCGCGGTCATGGTAACGGATATCAGCGCTCAAAAGAAGACCGAAGCGGAGCTACGGGAGGCCCAGGCGCAAAGTTTGGCGCTTGCCACTCATGATTCACTCACGGGTCTTCCCAACCGATTGCTTGCTTACGAGCGGATCGATCGCGCCATACAACATGCCAGGAGATTTCGGCGTCGGGCTGCCATACTTTTTTTAGACCTCGATGGGTTCAAGGGCATCAACGACTCTCTCGGCCACGCCGCCGGGGACGCTGTGCTGAAAGAGGTGGCTTGTCGGATGCTGGCGTGTACGCGCAGCTCGGACACGGTTGCTCGGCTCGGTGGTGACGAATTCCTGGTGTTGCTACCCGAGGTAGAAGGCTCGCAAAGCGCCGCGACCGTCGCTCAAAAGTTACTCGACACGATGAAGGCGACGAAGTTCGCCGTCGCCGGTCAGGAATTGAACGTCAGGTTGAGCGTCGGATGCGCCGTTTTTCCGGAGCACGCGGGAAGCGTAGACGAGCTCCTAGCCCACGCCGACGCAGCGCTCTACCACGCGAAACGTGCCGGCAAAGATCGGTTCGAGATCTTCACGTCGGAGTAGGAAGCCTCTCTGACGGTAAGTCCCTCCCGACGCGTGGTCACTATTTGCCGGCTTCTCGACTTGCTTCGCCGTTGTGCTCGACGAGGGCCCTGAACGCCCACGGGTTGCCCCGCCGGAGCCCAATCCGGCTGGCGCGTAGCGAGACGTACCGAACGGGCGCGAAGAGCAGGTTTGGCCTCGCAGCTCGCTACGGTTCGCGACGTTTCAGAGGGCGCAGGGACGATTCGCAGACATTCGCAGCCCGGTGGTTATCCTCACCCCGTCATGCTCGACACATCTGAGCGAGCCATGGCTCGGTACTACGAGCTGCTTCGCGCGCAGACTCCTCTCGCTCGAATCACGAACCACGTGGGACTGAGCTCCGCGGTTCGAGCGCTGGCAGAGACCGCCATTCGGACCGACGCTCCCGAGGGCCCCGGCAAACGTCGTCCGCGCCCGACTTGCTCGCCGCCTGTACGGGCGGGAAGTCGCCGCCCGTCTGTTCCCGAGCATCAACCTCGATGGCGGCTGAAGTCGGCGCGAACGCGATCGATATGGCGCTCACGGTGGCGCGGGCTCTGACCTCAATCGGCGCAAACTATTTCCTCGGCGGCAGTTTGGCGAGCTCGCTTCGAGGCGAGCCGCGAGCCACCAATGACATCGACTTCGTGATCACCCCTTGCCTCTCGCAAAAGTCGACGCGCTCGCGGCGGCATTGGGTGCGGACTTCCAAGTCGATACGGATACGTTGCGCGACGCGATCCGACGCGCCAGTTGCGCGAACGCGTTCTATCTACCTGTCGTGACCAAGATCGATTTCTTCGGCCGCGGCTACGAGCCATTCGACGAGAGCGAATTTTCCCGACGTCGAATGGAGATCGTCACGGCGGGCGGCGAATCGCTCGTCCCCGGATTCGATACAGCCTCGAGGTATCCATGGCCTCTGCCGAAGACACGATCACGGCGAAGCTCGAGTGGTCGAAGGCGAGCGGTGGCTCCGAACGTCAACGGCGTGACGTCGCGGGCATGTTGGCGACGGTCGGCGCCGACCTCGACTACCCTTACATCGAACAATGGCTCAACGAGCTCGATCTTTCGGACGAGTGGGAACTCGCCAAGCGAACGCAGGGCGCCTAACGCTCACGGCGCTGAATTTGTATTGGCGCGGTCAGTCATGTCAGTGCTCGAGGAGGGACTTGAACCCCCACGGGTTGCCCCGCCGGAACCTAAATCCGGCGGACGTAGCGAGGGGTAGCGAACGCACGTCGAACCCGCAGGTTGGAGCCGGGTTCGGTACCGTTCGCGTCATTTCGCGGGGTCGGTGGACAGTTCAGGGACTATACTACGGCCATGCGCGACACGTCCGAGCCAGCCCAAGCTCGCTATTATCAGCTGCTGCGCGCGCAGACCCCGCTTGCTCGAATCACTGCGGCCGCTGGGTTGAGCTCGGCGGTGCGACAGCTCGCAGATGCCGCCATTCGGAGCGAAGCCCCGGATGCTCCAGCACACGTCGTTCGCGCACGACTCGCTCGTCGACTCTACGGACGCGACGTCGCTGCTCGCCTCTTCCCAAACGTCGAGCTCGATGGCGGCTGAGGTCGGTGAAAACGCGATCGACATCGCGCTCAAAGTCGCGCGTGCACTGACGACCGTGGGCGCCGAGTATTTTCTCGGTGGCAGCTTGGCAAGCTCGCTCCAAGGAGAGCCACGAGCCACCAACGACATCGACTTCGTGATTTCACTGCCTCTCGGCAAGCTCGGCGAGCTCACCGCGGCGTTGGGCAGTGACTTCGAAGTCGACGTCGACACGTTGCGTGACGCACTGTTACGCGCGAGTTGCGCGAATGCCTTCTACCTGCCGGTCGTAACCAAGATCGATTTTTTTGGTCGCGGCCACGAGCCATTCGACGAAAGCGAATTTTCGAGGCGTCGCGACGCCGCGGATAGGAGAGGCGTGTTCCGGAACCATGGGGGCGGCTGGAGGTGATGCGGGGACGGATCGCCATGGGCGCCCATCCATGGGGCATGGCTCGCTACGTTGGCGTCGTTTCCGCCCGGTCGGAGACGATTCAAGGACGTTCTGGGTTGTCGCGGCCCAACGCGGATCGAGCTCTGCTATAGTCGCTGCAATGGACTCTGAGGCAATGGAGCGCGCCGAGCGCCGCAAATTGCATGCGTCTCAATGGCCGGTGCGTCGCTACGACTTGGGACGCGAGCCCCTTCGCGATCCCTTGGACCGCTCGACCATTGATGAGCGAATCGCCATGATGTGGCCCCTGGCGAAGGAAGCGTGGTCAGTGGCGGGTAAGCCGATCGCGGACTACGAACGCAAAGACATGCCCGGAGCGCTGGTTCGCCGCCAGCGCTGACCCCGATGGACGTCAACGAAGACTTCGTCGACATCGCCAAGGGCTTCATCGACAACGGCGTCGAGTTCTTAATCGTCGGAGCCTACGCGCTCGCTGCACACGGGTTCCCGCGGACGACGGGCGACATCGATCTATTCGTGCGGCCCACGCCTGAAAATGCAGCCCGCGTATTTCGTGCGCTTGCAGACTTCGGTGCTCCGGTGGCTGCCCACGGCGTGAACCAGAAAGACTTCGAAGTCGAAGACAAAGTGTACCAACTCGGGCTCCCCCCGAGACGCATCGACATCCTCACTTCTATTTCCGGAGTGTCGTTCGACGAAGCGGCCGCGCATGCCATCGAAGGCAACCTTGGACCGGTGAGAGTCCGTTTCATTGGCAGGGCCGCAATGGCACGCAACAAGCTCGCTTCGGGTCGGCCGAAAGATCTCGTCGATGCAGAGCTTCTACAAAGCGACGACTGATCCGACTTCACTTCAGTGCTCGAGGAGGGACTTGAACCCCCACGGGTTGCCCCGCCGGAACCTAAATCCGGTGGGCGTGTATCGAGATGCCGCGAGATGTAGACAAACGCGGATTTCGCCACGGTGCTCGCTACATCTGGCGGCGTTTCGATACAGCCCGTGGACGATTCAAAGACGATTCCCGAGCCCGCTCGCGACGGCCGCGGGTAGACGCGCGTGTTCCCGAACCAGGGGCGGCTGTCGACCTGTTGAGCGGTCGGCTCGATCAACAGACTTGCCATGGCCCCCCCGGACGCCACACGGTCAAACGCTGATGGAGCTCCCGCCGCATCCACCACGGGCATGAGGAACGATCGGAGGAAGACCACGAGCAGGTCAAGCGGCGGAGCTTCCTTCCTGAGCCTCGCTCGGCGAAGGAACGCCGCCCACTGGGCGACCGTCACGGCATCGGTCGCGAAGTGGTCAGAAAGCCCGACCGGTTCTTCATGCGGAAGTGCGGTCTCGCGTCGGTCGAAGGTCGCTCGCACCGCGCTGGCGAGAACGTTGCCGACGAACGCGTACTCAGTCGAGAGGAACCAGAGGTCGTAGTAGTCCTTCATGCGGCTGTTCCCGAGCCCCAGCTCCACCATCGCGTGAAGCTTCTCGGCGATCGTCGATTCCGCGCGTATGCTCTAAGCCTCGGTGGCGGGAAGTCGAGGAGCACGGGAAGCACGGTCGATGGAGGCTCCGGGGTCGTGGCGTCGCCGAACCCGACATCGACTTGCACGGGGATTTTCGCGGTTCCGAGCTGAGCCGAGAATCGGAGCCGAATGCCATCCTACCCAGCCTCCTCCCTGATTGGGTCCGCGATGACCGTCTCCGCGAGAAAGGTGACACCATCGTCGACTGCGGCAACTTGGCAAACCTCGCGGAAGATGCCGACGAGCCTCGCAGGGTCTGGCGTTCCGCGCCCAAGCAGATCGAGATCCTTGGTGGCTCGATGTGGGCGCGCCGACCATGCGACGAACAGAGAGTACCCTTCAACACGAAATCGTCCGCGTGCTTGGAGGCGCCGAGCCTGTAGCGGAGCCGCTCAAGAACGTAGCGGACAGAAGTGAGTTGAAGTCTTCACCGTCTTCGTGAGCGCGTTGGAGCAGCCGAGCCCTTCACGGAAGCGGCGAGGTTCGCCAGTGGAACTCCCTTCTTGCGTGTCACGTCATCGCCTCCAGGTAGCCTCGAAGTGTACGCTCCACCCGGCAAAATCGAGCTGCTGCGAAAAGCTCGTCGATCGACCTCCGGCCGCGGCGGTAGTCGCGGAGAGCCTGGACCGCAACGTCCGTTCCGAGCTTATGCCGGTACTTCAGGCAGTCAGCGACCGTCTTGGCGGGTGACGTTACGCGGAGCACGACCCCGCCGACCGTCTTCGTCATGACCCCGAACGACAGGACCTCGTGAGACCACCAGACGACTTCGAGCGGCGGCCAGTCGAGCCTCGGGCGACGTGCTTTGCGGTCGATCGCCAGCCAGACCTGCGACGGATTCTGATCGGTTAGGTTGTGGAAACTGAGAGCCGTCAGGAGACACACGACGCCTTCCGGCACACGCTTGGCGACCTGAACGAGGGCTTCCGATTCGCCAACCTCACGCCCTGGCAGCGCGTACAGTCCACGGCCGATGCGCTCGAGCTTGCCCGCATCAGCGAGCCGCAGCACCGCGGCCTTGGCCACGCCGGCCTCCGCGAATTCTCGCAGCCGCAGGACGCCTGCCGCTCGAAGAAGTTTGATCGGGTCGGTTCCCGTGAAGCGTTTAGTCGGCATCACCTACAATCAGCCGACATAATGGATCAGCCGCCAGCCCCGCAACTTCGCGTACTCCGTGGCATCCCACGGGAAGACCGCCAAGTCCTGAGGAAGAAGCGGTCCAGCCACTCAACCAGGGGGTCGGTCCAATAGGAACGCCGTAGCTCGCACCTCTGCCTTGCCACTCGGCTCAGCCACGACCTCGGCAAAAGCGAGTCGCGGGTCGTTTGCGTGCTTCGCCTTCTCATAGAGCGGGAGGTTCCAAACGACCACGGCATGTTCAGGACGTCCTGTAAGCTCTTCGCTGTCGGCGGGTGCTCCACCTGATCCAGGAGCGGTTTGGCGAACGCCAATAGCGTTGCCGACATCGACGGGAGCGTCGAGGGGTCTACCGGTTTGCCCTTCTTCTTCATGGTTACCAGCGCTTCCCACACGGCTGCGGTCGGGGCCAAGGATCGGATCTAGCGAAGTTGCGCGGCGGCGTCGACCATTCCCGACCGCCAACCAAACGGCTATCTTCGTGCGGCATGATCCTCTACCGCCCCGTTGGCCTGGAAGAGCTTCGGCTAATCTACGAAGCGGACCTGAGGGCTTTTCCGCCGCGCCTCCCGGATCAGCCGATTTTCTATCCCGTACTGAATCAGCCATATGCGGGCAAGATCGCCAAGGACTGGAATACGAAATCGGGATCAAAGGCCGGCTTCGTGACGGACTTCGAGGTAGATGACGCCTACGCAACCCGCTTCGAGCGCCGCATCGTTGGCAGCCAAGCGCACGAGGAACTTTGGGTTCCTGCCGAGGAGCTTGCAGAGTTCAACGAACACATAGTCGGGGCCATTCGGATCGTCGAAGCCCACTTCGGCGAGGGCTACATCGGACTGGTGCCAGACTCGTTCGGGCTCAAGGGCAAGACCGCACACGATCAGTTCGTCGCGCTCACTCGAACGCTTCTCGAGAGCGGCTTCGATGCGGTGTGCGAGATAGCGGCCAATCACATCGCCGTGTTTCTGAACTTCTGCTTCTGGGAACTCGAAGACTTTGGCTCGGATGGCATCGACGATTCTGAACGTGCCAGGGTCCTCGGTGTGCTGAAAGGGCTGTGGTCGCAAGGGCAGCGGGCGGCGCTTCCTCTTGGGCTCGTCGGGTGCGCGTGACTGGCGGCGAGTACCGGTGCCGCGTCTGCGGCCTGCTGCAAATCGAAGCCATCTGGGGGGCCGATGGCCAGTGCCCGACCTATTGTATTTGCGAGTGTTGTGGCTGCGAATTCGGCTACGAGGACTGCTCGGTCGAGGGCATCCGTCGCCATCGTGAGCGCTGGCTCGCAGGGGACGGAGCTTGGTTCGAGGCCGCCAAGAGGCCCACTAACTGGAGCCGGGACGCACAACTCACTCTACTCCCCGAGTTCTACCTGCGTGTACTACCTGGTTTGCGGGGAACGGGTCCAAACCCCGTGCCCTTCAGTGCAGCTGGCCTCGGTACCCCTGCCGAGGGGTTCGTGGTCGAGTTCACGCTACCGACCGCGGAGAAGTGGGTCGGCAACTTCCAGCCCGGAGCTGGGGGAGCGAGCGTGGTCCTCGCCGCTCCCGACGCCGCGCAGGTGATCGTCGTGAGCGGCGGCCAAGGGTACGTGGTCGCGCCGAAAACTCGAAGCCTTGTGCGGTGCTTCGGCGGCACGATCAGCGAGGTCCTGTACCTCCCCAAGCAACCTGCGCTGCTCGTTGGCAATGGGCTTTGGTTTGAGCGCGTCGAAAAGGGCGAGAGCGTCTGGACGTCACGGCGTGTCTCGTGGGACGGAATGCTGAACGTCACCGTGACTGACTCGACCCTCGTCGGGGAAGCATACGATCCGATGACGAACGATTGGATACCGTTCGAAGTCGACCTCGAAACCGGTGACGTCCGAGGCGGCTCGTACCCGCAGTAACTTCCCTAGCTCGGAGGCGGCCAGCAACGACTTCAACTCAGTGCTCGAGGAGGGACTTGAACCCCCACGGGTTGCCCCGCCGGAACCTAAATCCGGTGGGCAGGTATCGAGATGCCGCGAGAGGTAGCGAAGCGCGATTTTCGCCAGGGTGTTGGCTACACCTGGCGTCGTTTCGATACAGCCCGTGGACGATTCAAAGACGATTCCCGAGACCCGTCGCGACGGCCGCGGGGAGGGACGGGTGTTCCGGAACCACGGGACGGCTGGAGACGATTCGGGGACGCTCCCCATCGGATTCCCAGACCAAAGAGCCTCTCAGCTGTGCTCGAAGAAATTTGGCCACATGGGCGGGCTGGCTGCCCCTGCACTCGCTGAGCTATCCTAACGGCCATGGCGCACGTGACCTCCCGGACCAAGCTGAGCGAGCTGAAGGCCAGGCTTCGCTCCGCCGGCAAGAGCGATCAAAGCGGCGCGGCGCGCGTGGTGCGAAGTGATCAGCAATCGCTGCGCGTCGAGGGCTACGAAGTCCGCGAGGAAGTGCTCTACTCCGCGCTTCGACGGGCCGCTGTTGGACGTCCACGGTAAGCGTGGCTCGTCATGGACTACGCACAGAACCGCTCGAGACGCTCCACGGCGTGGTGGAGAATTGCTCCGAGATCGAGGAGCTACTCTCGAGCGGGAAATGAAAGGCCGTCGCTGGGTATTGAATCGAGCGCAGAGCGTCGATCGCGCCGGCACCAAGCCCACTGACCACGACATCCCGGACCTCCACGCCGCAATGTTCGGAGACTTTTTGGATTGGGCTGGCACTACGAGACGCGACGATCGCGGCCCCGGCGGCAGAAAAAACGCCGCCGATTTCGGCGCTGCCTCCATTTCTCGACCCGGTTTGGCTGCGCTGCTAGCATCCGATGATGCAAGGTTTGAAGGCGCCCCCGATTTCAACCATTGAGCTCGCGGAACACGCCGCGGAAATCGTTTTGCGGGTGCAGCAAACGGGCGAGGCCGTCGTCGTGCTTCAGGACGGCGAACCCGCCGCTGTGTTGGTGGGGCCGGAAGAATTCGCTTCGCTTCGAGAGCATCGCCGTTTTCTGGCGGCCGTCGAAGAAGGACTCGCGGATGCCGACGCTGGGCGCGTACTCACCACTCAAGACCTCAGGAAGTCGCTGGAAGCAGAGTTCGGTCCGATCGCGTGGCAGTAAGCTGGTCCAGACGCGCCGAGTCTGACTTGCTCGCCATCTTCGCGCGCATCGCGCGTGACAACCGGCCAGCTGCGGATCGCTGGATAGCTCGGATAATCGAGCGCGCCGAAGTTTCAAGTCAAGCTCCACTTCTGGGTAGGGTAGTGCCCGAGATCGGGCGCGAAGAAATCCGGGAGACATATCTGCGAAGCTACCGAATCGTCTACCGAGTCGATGGATCCAATGCGTGCGTTCTCACGGTGTTCGAGGGAAGTCGCTTGCTCAAGCCGTCTGACGTAGATGAAAACGATTGAGCAACTCGCCGCGCTGCGGCCACTTCTTGACCGTCCCCGCGGGCTAGCAGTCCTTCAACAAGCTCAATCTGGCTCCCACCCGGGCGGCCGTCGCAACCCCACCCCGGCGACCGTGGAATGTCCTGGGTCGTCCCCGCCGCAATCCCCTTCTCGACATAGTGGTGCCCGCGATGGTTGACGCCAACGAAGCTCAAGAGGTGCACTTGACGGTCGAGCTCGAGGGTAAGGATCCTGACGTGCTGGCTGCCTTGGCACGCTTCCACGGCTGTCGCTTTCTACACGTGCTTCTCGATACCGGCATGCACCCGAGCCAGCCCATGTTGTCGTGGCGGCAGGCGGCGGGCGTCGACACCGCGTTGAAACGCGCCGCAGAGCTCGCGCAGGCTCTCGAGCTTCAAGGCATGAAGGTCTTGCGCGTCAAGATTGAGGTCAAACCCGACGTGGCGGTCGAGGCCCGCTATTTCGAGGCTCATTTCAAGGTTGAGTTCGACGACGGCAAGGTGTCGGAGCTCCAGCCCCTTGCCCGGGAACTCGGTGTCCACATTTCGCGAAGCGCCTTCGCTCGCAGCGCAGGCAAGGAGCAGCGCTTCCTCACCGCACGTCAACGCACGCTCACGAGCGCGCTCGAGTCGTTCGAAAGAGTCGAGACGACGCTCACTTCCCGCGGCTGGCGTGTCCTGAGTGTCGATCGCGAGGCCGTGGTCTACGACAGCAATCTCGCTCTCGACGAAGGGTGGGCGACATGAGCTGGTGGAAAATTTGGCAACGCGGTGCTGAGCGACGCGAAGTGCCCGTGCCAGAAGTATTGCAGTCACACCAACCCGCTCCGCCGCGTCGCCCGGTTGCCGAGCCCGAACCGGCTACCTCTCAGGGCCTAGGCGGCGCGCCCGTCACGGGCCGTTCCAAAGTTTTCGATCCCGCGCTCAAGCACTTTCGGGTGGGACTGTTGCCGGACGAGCCGCCGTTCGACACGGCTGACGAGATCGCATCCTGGCGAGCGCTGCAACGCCACGTCATGAGCCACGTGCTCAGCTCTATCGCGGATTCTCCAGTTGCGTCACAGTTGGTGCTCCGCGGCAGCGCGCTCTTGTGCGCGTGGTTTCCCGAGACGGCGCGGCCGCCCAAAGATCTGGACTTCGTCGTCGTACCCGAAACCCTGAGCATGACTGATCGGCGGGCCGTCGAGCTCTTGGAAACCGTAGTGACGGCGGTAACCTCGCGCGAGTGTGAGGGTGTCGCGCTGCGGCGCGACGAGGTCGCGCGGGATCAGATTTGGACGTACGACCGCGTTCCGGGAACGCGACTGGTGTTCCGTTGGACGGCACCGGGCTTCCCCTGGGGAGCAACCCAGCTCGACTTCGTCTTTGGCGAGCGCCTGCCGGTCGCTCATCAACTGCTCGACGTGGCCCTCACCCCGGAGCGGCATGCCGAGCTGCAGGTAGCCCCGAAAGACCTCTCACTGGCGTGGAAGCTACTGTGGTTGCATTCTGACATTCATCCGCGCGGCAAGGACCTGTACGATGCCATGCTGCTGGCCGAAGCCACGACTTTGCCGTTGCCACTCCTCCAAGCCGTCTTCAAGATCGCCGGTACCAAGCTGCCGCCGCCAGAGGCGCTGATCAGAGTTGGGGACGACCTCGAATGGGTCGGGTTCGAAGAGCAAAGTGACGCCACCGTCGAAGCGTGGAAGCAGCGACTTGCTCGAGCGCTGCTTCGTCGCCAAGAGAACGATGGCGACGAGGACCGAAGACCCGAGTCGTAGCCCAAGGCCCTCCTCGGGCGCGACCGAAGGCTTCGTTACCTCTCGCCCACGCAACACCCGCCGATCACATCACGAGGGGACTTATGCGCCAGACGCCCCTCGCCGCAAGCCGCACCGCGAGAAAGATCGTGGCGACACATCTCGTCAACGCAACGCCGCGTCGCCCACATCACGAGGGGACTTGTGCCAGAGAACGAAGCTCCCGAAGGGAGCTGAGTCGAAGCCCAAGGACCTCCTCGGGGGCGAACGAAGTGAGTGCTCGAGGAGGGACTTGAACCCCCACGGGTTGCCCCGCCGGAACCTAAATCCGGTGCGTCTGCCAATTCCGCCACTCGAGCTGCTTCATTTCTGAGGCTTAGGTGAGCGGAGGGATAGCGCGAGCGGGACGTTTCGTCTACCGAAAGGGCGCTCGGAGCGAGCGCTCAGGGGTGACAGGCTTTGGCCTCGGTTTCGCAGCCGTTTTCGGGGTCATTGTCGGAATCGCAGTGGCCGGGGCGGCACGAGATGATGCGGCAGGTGCCGCCCAGGCAGGCAGAGTCGGCGTTGGGGGCGTCACATTGGACGCCGCACACGCCGCAATTTTTCGCGTCGTCCGCGAGCACAGCTTCGCAGTCGTTGGCGGGGTTGCGGTCGCAGTCGGCGGTGCCCGGAGCGCAATTTTGGAGGCGCCCAACGGCAGCGGGATCGGCAGGGTCGACGACGACGTGTTCGAGGTCGGAGGGTTCGCTCGGGCTGTCTGCCGAAATGGTCATCGGGACGCGCGCGGCGCAACTTCCCAATCCCAAAAGAAGACAGACCGCGGGCAGCGCGGACAGCAAAGCGACACTGTTCTTCACCCCCCCGTTGACCCGCGAAGCGCGCGGCGGCTTGGGTGGTCTGCGCAAAATTAGCGGGCGAAAAATTGCGCGGGCGTTCGCGGCGGGAGCGGGTGTAGGCTGAGGGGCGTGAGCGAGCCTGAGTTTTTCCGTCAGTGCACCACGTGTAAGAAGCCGATCGCGTTTGGCGCGAACTACATGCAATGCAGTGTGTCGACCTGCAATCGGAACAAGCTGGCGCAATTTTTCTGCACCTTGGCTTGTTGGGACGCGCACTTGCCGGAGGCGCGGCATCGCGATGCTTGGGCAGAACCGATGAAGGCTCCCACGCTCGAGGCGTTCCGGCGCGAACAACAAGAGGATCAGGATCGTGAAGCGAGAAACACCGCCCGGGAGCGCACGATGAGTGACGAAGCAGACAAACGCCGCCGCATCATCGGAGCCACGGCCTCTGCCGAGGATTTGCCGCAGGACGTGTTGGTCGTGGTCTCGAAGCTGAAGGCGTACGTGAAGGCGCGCTCGGGCATGAACACCTCAGACAGCGTGACGGATGTACTGTCGGCCAAGATACGCAAGTTGTGTGACGCGGCGATCGAGGTGGCACTGGCGGACGGTCGTAAGACCGTGCTCGATCGCGACTTCAAGTAGCGAGGCGCGAAGACGACGAGCCTAGTGCTTGTGAACGTGCTCGTGCTTGTGAACGTGCTCGTGAACTTGCCCGAGCTCGGCGTCGTGTTCGTGTTGATGGTGCAAATCCGGGGCGTGGTCGTGGCTGTGTGCCATCGCTTCGTGGCGATGAGCATGCGTGTGCTCGCCGACAACGGGTGGGACGTGCGTGTGTAGGTGATGGCCATCGTCGTGGCGATGGGCGTGTTCGTGTTCCAGCTCTTCGTGGCGATGCGGATGTTGGTGCTGCTCGGTGAGATGCAGATAGGCGCCTAGGGCGAAGAACGGCACCGAAAGTGCGCCGCCCCAGCCGAGCGCGCGATCGCCGAACAGCCAGGCCACCGATGCCCCCACGAAAGGCGCCAAGGCAAAGACGGACGCAGTGCGGGCGGCGCCGATGCGCGCTTGGGCCTCGAGGTACAAGCGCAGGCTGAGTCCATAACCGATTGCGCCGACTAGCAGCAGCAGCGCGCAGCTGAGCGCGGTGCGTGGCGGCGTCTCACCCAGACCGCGCGCGAGCGCGAACGCGAGACCTGCGCCGAGTGCGCTCTTGACCGCAACCACGGCGAACGGGGGCTCCTCGGACAGGCTGCGGGTGAGCGTGTTGTCGAGGGCCCAGCACAGCGTCGCGAAGACGATCGCGAGTAGCCCGAGGGGGTGTAGTTCGGCTTGGCGTGCGCCATGGATGGCGAGCACCACGCCGCCCGTCGCCATCAACGCGAGCGCCGCGACGAAGCGCGCCCCGAACGGCTCTTTGAACAAGCGCCAGGCCAAGACGGCGGTGAATACGGCTTCGAAGTTGAGCAGAAGCGAGCCGCTGGTGGCGCCCGACCTCTGTAGGCCCCAGGCGAACGCCGCGGGGCCGAGAGCGGCGCCCAAGCCGGCGATCAGCAGCACACGCGCGCCATATCGGCGAACTAGCGCAATTGGGGCGTGTGTATCGAAGCCACTCAGGGTCCACGAACAGCACAGAGCGCCTGCGTAGAGCAGCGCGGCCGTCGTGAACGCGCCCACGCCGACGCCCAGGCGCGCCACCGCGGGCGCCGAGACGCCGAACGCAAGCGCAGACAGCGCTGCGACGAGAATTCCGCTTCTAAGCGAGCTACGCGCCTGCACGGGGCGCAGTATAGCCCACCATCGATCGCTCAGGATTCGGCGTTGGTACGCGGCAAGCCCGGCAAAGACGACAGCTCTACCTGAACCTCGTTTCGACGAAGCAAGGGCAGAGTCCAGGGCGCGTCGTAGCCGGCGAAGGTCACTTCACCGATTGGCAACAGCCCTGCGGCTCGCACATGGGTCAACAGTTCTTGGCGCTTCTGCGCCGGGATCTCTTCGCCGTAGCGACCGTTGTAGCGGAGCGCCGCGACGCGGCGGGCGGGGATGCGGCGCAACGTGATTTGCCGATCGTTGGGGGCGGGTAGCGTCTCGAACGGCTCGCAGTCGGGCATCTTGAACGCGACGGTACGCGTGGCGCGGTCCATTGCGCCCACGGTGACCAGCACGGGGGCGGTCATCGCGATCTTCTTGTGCCGCGAGTTTTCGCCAAAAATATACTTGGCGAGGCGATCGAAGCCTTCATTCAGCGACTGCTTCCAGGGCGCTGCGTTGAGTACGGTCTCGGCTTGTACGCGTGGGGCGTACTGCCGCACCTCGAAGTCACCATCGAGTGTCTCGATCCTGTACTGAGCCTTCTCGCTGAACAAGCGCGCCAGCTGCCAGCGCGTGAGCATCATTGCCAGCGATCCGCCGAGCGTCGCCAAGCCGAACTGACGAGTGCTGCCCTCGCCGCGGAGCGCGCACCAGGTGCCGATACCCACGCCCGCAAAGGGCAGAATCAGACTGGTCTGCTCGAAAAACCGAGTCCGACGAGAACGGCGCATCGCAGGAGTGGCGGGTAAGGCCTCGATCGACGCGAGCATCAGCGGGGCTAGACTTTCCATCCTCCGCCTGACTGCAGCTTCGATGCCAGCTGCACTCAGCGCAGCGTAGGCGCGCGGATATGCCCACGATTTGCTGCGCTTGGTGCCGTTCGGGGCGATACGAATCGCCCCAACTTGGCAGAGTGCCTCGCCGCGCATGGAGCGCAAGCTGCGAGTGGCGCGCGCTAGGTCACTGAACGCCCAGCAATTCGACTTCGAACAGCAGCGTGGCGTTGGGCGGGATCACACCGCCAGCGCCGCTCGCGCCGTAGCCGAGCGCGGCGGGGATGAGCAGGCTGCGGGTGCCGCCTATTTTCATGCTGGCCACCCCTTCATCCCAACCCTTGATCACGCGACCCGCGCCGATCGGGAACGTGAACGGGCGGCCGCGATCGACCGAACTGTCGAACTTCTCGCCTTTTTTACCGTCTACCCACAGCCAGCCCGTGTAGTGCATCACGCAGGTTTGGCCTTTCGTGGGCGAGGCGCCTTGGCCTTCGCGGGTGTCTTCGTACTGGAGTCCGCTGGGTGTGGTGGTCATTGCCATGCGGCGAGTAAAGCCCATTTTGATACGAGTCGGAAGCAGCTCGGAGAGCCCGGGCCGCGGACGAGGGCTTGCGGCCGGTGCTGCAAAATGCTCCTGTTTGACGGCTTATGAGCTCTCTTCCTACGCCCCCCTCCCCCAATGCGTCGAGCCTGTCCGCGCTCGTCCGGCGGCTGGCGGATGTGTCCGTCGTGCGCTTCGGTGTCGTGGGCGTGAGCAACTTGATCATCAGCTCTGGGGCGTTTTGGGCAGCTCATCGCGTGCTCCGCGCGTCCGTGGCGCAAGGCATCGCCTACACGCTCGGCACACTCTGGAGCTATTACTGGAATCGGCGTTGGACCTTCCAAAGCCAGGGCAAGGTCGCGAGTGAGGCCGGCCGCTTTTTCAGTTTGCAGATCGGCTTCATGCTGCTGAGCTCCGCGCTCCTCGGTCTGCTCGTCGACCACGCACAATTGCCCTCGGCGCCCTGCTGGCTCGCCGTTTCGGCCCTGGTCACCGTGCTGAATTTCGTGGCCTCGCGCTATTGGGCATTCAAGCCGCGCGTTGACGCCGCCTAGTGCCAGGCTACGCTCACGGAGTGGGCCCAAGCGTACTCTATTGCTCCGCGCTGCTCTTCGCGTGCGGCCTCTCGAGCGCCTGCGGTGGCGAGACGAAAGGGTCCGATGCCAGCAACGGGAGCGCAGGCTCGGGCGCGAGCAGCGGCGGCAACGGAGAGATTGCAGGTACTGCCGGAATTGCGGGCAGTGCAGGCAGTGGCCCCGTGCCAACGTCGGATTCTGCGCAGTGGCCCATGCCGAACAGCCCCGGGCTGGGCATGCCGAATCCCGAGAGCTACGACGCCACTTCGATTCCCGGCGTCGTGCACGATCGAGTGACCGGTTTGGATTGGCTGCAGGATCCAGGTACCGAGCTCTATCCGCGCGCGGACGCGCTCATGCGCTGCAGCGCGCTGTCCTTCGCGGGCTTCGATGATTGGCGCGTGCCCGAGTTCATCGAGCTGGTTTCGCTGTTCGACGTCGTGCCCAATGACGCAGATCCGCTGTCTCCGATCTACATCGCGCCCACGTTCAAGGCCGAAGGCCGCTATTGGTCGACCAGCGCCGTGACCAGCGATGGCCTGGGGCGCTTACTCGATTTCACGGCCGATGGTTGCCTCACGGTGACGTCTTGCAGTGTCGGCGTGGCGGGCAAGGCGAGCGAAGCGCTCGGCGGCGCGTTTTGCGTGCGAAGCATCCAGCCGCCCGCAACCGCGGCGCGCTACCAAAGCACGGGCGGCGAAGTCAGCGATCTGCGCACCGGGCTGATCTGGCTCACTGTTCCCTCGACCGCGCAAACCGGCGGCTACGATGACGCAGTGAGCACGTGCGCTAGCTTGGGCAACGGAGCGCGCTTACCGAGCATCACCGAGTTGCTGTCGCTTGTCGTGCCGATCCTGGACAAGAAAGCTTTCCCGGGTTGGCCCGCCGACGCATTCGCTTGGAGCAGCTCGGGCATCTTCGCAAATCCCGGCACATTTTGGGTGGGAGCGATCGGCGGCGCGACGCGCGCAGATCTTTCGACGGCCCACAATCGCGTCCAATGCGTTCGCTAGAGTCAGCTGCGTAAGCGCGCGAGCACCGTCTGGATATCCTCCGGCAGCGGCTGCTCGAAATCCAACTCGGCGTTCGTGACCGGGTGACGAAAGCCGAGTTGCAATGCGTGCAGCATCAAGCGCGGCGCGGCGATTGTTTCGTGTGGGTTGTTCTTGGCGTACACACGTTCGCCCACCAGCGGATGCCCAGCTTCCGACAAGTGAATGCGGATCTGATGGGTGCGCCCAGTCTCCAAGCGGCACTCGATGAAGGTCGCGCCCTTCAGGGCCTCGCGAAAGAAGACATGCGTGATCGACTCGCGGCCGAGCGTCGGGTTATTGGTCGAGCCGCGCCGACCGTCACCGCGATCTTGCACCAAGCGCGAGAAGATCGTGCGATCCTTGACGCTGCCGTGCACGATCGCGCGATAGCGGCGGCGCACCGAGTGCGCTCGGAATTGATTCTTCAGGTCGAGCTTGGCCGCCAGATTTCGCGCAAAAAGCACGAGCCCGGAGGTCTCTTTGTCGATCCGATGCACGATCCCGAGCGGCGCTTCTTTGCGCCCGAGCTCGGCGCGCACCAGCTCATCGAGCGTGCCCGTCTCGTTTTCGTCGTAGGGCACGGTGCTGATGCCCGCGGGCTTTTGCACCACGACCACGTGCGCGTCGACATGCACGATCGCGCCGGCCGGCAAGCGCGGCCCTTCGCGATGGCGAGCGGCGGCCATACGCAAATCGATCTGCGCGCCCGCGGCGACGCGCAGCGCCGTCTCGCGCTGGACGTTGCCATTGACCGACACCTTGCCGGTCTCGATCAGCCGCCGGACTTCCGCCCAGCTAGCGCCGTCGTGCTTTTCGCGCAGCAAGCGATCGAGCGGCTGCGCGCCGCGCCCCTCGGGGGCGGCAAACGACAGATCCTTGAAGATGAAGCGTTGCTCCGCGCCGCTCACTCTGCGCGCCCACGAGGTGAGTTCCAACGCGGCTTCACGTGCACCTTGAGTACGTCCCGGTACTCACCGATTTGCGCGCAGTGATCCATCTTGTCGTTCCCGGAAAAGCCGCGCACGTGGAAATTACCCTTGGAATAACGGGTAATCATCGTCATGCCCATGGGACCTGCGCCGCGCACGTCCCGCAATTTTCCGCCCACTTCATGGACCAAATAGTCCGCGGTCTCGGTCGTAGAGGCATAGCCGGGCGGGATGATCGACGAATGGCTGACGAACATCAAGGTCTCGCCCGCCGCAGCGCGCTTGGCGTAGTCGGTGAACATGAAGATCGGCTGGCCGTTGATCGCGGCGCCGTTGTAGCCGCAGTGCAGACCATCCAGCAGCACCACGGTGTCCACGCGCTCTTTGGCGTAGCTCTGCATCAAGATATGCTGCACCGCCCCGTAGCCCGCGCTCCACGAGCTGAGCCCGAGGTGCCGCACGCGCGCGCTCTTGCGACCGGACTTCTTGGCCACCGCGCGCTCCACGGCTTCGACCAAGCGCGGAAACGCGTCCGGCGCTTGAAACGCCTCTTCGTAGGCGCCCGAACCGATGCCCAGATCGATGCCCACGAGCACCGCGCCATCCATGACCTGCACCCACTCTTTGCGGATCGGCTCGTGGCCGTGGAAGTGGACCATCAGGTCGAAGTCACCCCGTGGGGTTAGACCACCCTTCACCGGCATGATGAACTGCCCCATGCCGATGCCACCCTCCCATTTGCCGTACACGCCGAAGCCCGGATCCGGCGTCATGCAGGGGTTGATGCCGCGATCGGCCGAGCTGGTTTGCACCTGAGTTTCGGGCGCAGGTTTGCGCGCGACGTAGCTCGCGACTCGGATTCGAGGGGCTGGTAGCGGAGCAGAGGGAGAGGGTTGGGGCGCTCGCGAGGCGGACTCTGCGACAGCTCGCGGCGCCACCGCGAGTCCCGCGAGGAGACCGCCGAGCGCTCGCGTCAGCGTGCGCCGGTCGAGCAGTGGACGAGTCGATGAGCGCACGGGCCCCAAAGGTGCGCCAAGCGCGAACAATTTTCAACTTTGCTTCGATTTTCGCTGAGACTGTTCTCGAGCTTCTCGCGAGCTCGGCAGCAACCAGGGTGCGTCAGTGCTGATCTGACCCTAGCACGCGCCGACTTTTCAGCGCACTTCTTGCTGGGTGCTGCAGTGGATGGTACCGAGCCCGAGCACGAAGTCCGTCGAGTGGATGCCGACCACGCGACGGCCCGGGAAGAGCTCGGCGAGGATGCCGAGCGCTTCGCGGTCGTTCGGGTCGTTGAAGGTCGGGACGAGCACGGCCGCGTTGCCGACGTAGAAGTTGGCGTAGCTCGCGGGCAAGCGTTGGCCGTCGAACACGATCGGCGTGGGCATGGGCAAGCGAATCACCTCGAGCTTGCGGCCCTTGGCGTCGCGGGCGCGGCTGAGGCGCTGCGCGGCGTCGCGCAGCACGGCGTAGTTCGGGTCTTGCTTGTTCTTTTCGTCCGCGAGGACGATTTTTCCCGGTGCCACGAAGCGCGCGAAGTCGTCGATGTGGCCGGCGGTATCGTCACCCGCGATGCCGCTGCCGAGCCAGAGCACTCGCTCGGCGCCCAAGTGATCGCGGAGCACGCCTTCCATCCCGGCTTTGCCGAGCGGCGCGTTGCGTGCTTGGCGGCCATTCAGCAAGCATTCTTCGGTGCACAAGAGCGAGCCTTCGCCATCGACATCGATGGCGCCGCCCTCCAGCACCACGCGTGCGCGTTTGCGGCCGAATTGGGCTTCGGGCAGCGCCAAGGGAGCACCGAGTTGGAGCGCGACCGCGTACCCGGCGTGCTCGTCGAGCGCGTGATTTTTGTAGCGCGCCCAGCCGTTGAATTTCCACTTCACGAGCGCCGTCTCGCGCTTTTTTCCAGAGCCCTTGACCACGCCCAGCGGTAAGAAATCGCGCGTCCACGAGCGATCAGTCGGCAGGTGGACGAAGTCCACCTGCTTCAGGTTCACGCCTGAACGACTGAACACGCTCTTCGCCCCGTTCTCTTCCTTCTTGCCCGCGACGATCATGCGGATGCGCTCACCCTCTTGCAAGTGACGCGCGACCTCCGCGAACACCCAGGGGATGGCGTCGAACTTTCCGGGCCAGTCCGTGGGCTCGTGCGGCCAGGCTAGCCAGGTGGCCGCATGCGGCTCCCACTCCGCCGGCATGCGGTAGCCGAGCGAATGAGGCGTAGCAAGTGGGTCGAGCGTCGAAACGGGTGTGAACGGCGGCGTCCTGACGCGGACGACGGAGGGACTTTTCTTCATCGCTTGTTCGTATCCAGGAAGCGTTGCGTGAGATCGCCATAAGCATCGATCCGGCGATCGCGGAAGAACGGCCAATTGCGGCGCACCCACTCTTGGCGCGTGAGGTCGCATTCCACGACCAGGGTTTCTTCCCCTTGTCCGGCTTCTGCCAGCACCACGCCGAAGGGATCTGCCACGAAGGAATGCCCCCAAAATTCAATGCCCCCGTCCGCCGGGCCTTCGTGGCCGACACGGTTGACCGCGATCACGAACACGCCGTTGGCGATGGCGTGGCTGCGCTGCATGGTTTGCCAGGCCGAAACTTGAGCTGCGCCGTACTGCTCTTTCTCGGAGGGGTGCCAGCCGATCGCGGTTGGATAGGTGAGCACCTCTGCACCGCGCATCGCGGTCAGGCGCGCGGCTTCCGGGTACCACTGATCCCAACAGATCAGCGTGCCGACTTTCGCGGTCGGGGTATCGAACGTCAGAAAGCCGAGATCGCCGGGAGTGAAGTAGTACTTCTCCATGAACAGCGGGTCATCCGGGATGTGCATCTTGCGATACAGCCCGATTGTGTTGCCCTCGGGGCCGAGCACGACCACGCTGTTGTGATACACGCCCGGCGCGCGCTTCTCGAAGATGGGCGTGACTACGCTGACCTTGCACTCTTTGGCGACTTTGGCGATGGCCTGGACCGTCGGGCCGTCGATGGGCTCGGCCAGGTCGAAGAACGCAGCGTCCTCGGTTTGGCAGAAGTACTGCGAGGCAAATAGCTCCTGCAGGCAAATCAGCGTTGCGCCGCGAGCGGCCGCGTCACGAATCGCCAAGGAGGTTTTTTCGACGTTGGCGGGCTTATCCAGACCGACACTGGTTTGGATCATGCCAATTTTCAGGCTGTGCTTGGTCATGCTGTCCTCAGGGCGTGCTTTAGCATGGTAAACGCCTCGGGTGGCGAGTGACCCGAAGACGCTGGAGCCTCCAGAGATCCCCGAAGCCGTACTCGGACAGGGGGCGCTGATCGTCACGCCCACCTACAACGAACGCGCAAATCTCGAGGCATTCGTGGAAGCGACGCTCGGCGTTGCACCCGGCGCGCACGTCCTGATCGTGGACGATAACTCCCCGGACGGCACGGGCGTCTTGGCCGACGAGCTGGCGGCACGTGACAAGCGCGTGCGCGTCTTGCATCGTCCGAGCAAACTGGGGCTGGGCACCGCCTACACCGCCGCGTTTCAACTCGGGCTGCACGAGAACTACCGCTACTTCTTCGAGATGGACGCGGATTTGTCCCACGACCCGCGCCACCTGCCGGAGTTCTTTCGTGAGCTGGAAGCGGGCGCGGACTTGGTGGTCGGCTCGCGCAATGTCCCGGGTGGGAACGTGCTGGGCTGGGGAGCCGGCAGGCACGCACTTTCCAAGGGCGGCTCACTTTATTCGCGGCTGATCCTGGGCGTCGGTGTGCGCGACCTGACCAGCGGCTACAAGGCATTTCAGCGCGCGGCGCTCGAAGCGGTCGTCGCCGGCAACGTCGTGTCCAACGGCTATTCGTTCCAAATCGAGATGACGTATCGCGCGCTACTCTTGGGCTTGAAGGTGAAAGAAGTGCCGATCGTATTCGTCGATCGGCAAGTGGGCGCCTCCAAGATGGATCGCACGATCGTGCTCGAAGCGGTGACCACCGTTTGGAAACTGCGGCTCCGAACTCTGCTGCGCCATGGTTAGCCCCGCTCTGCGCAGAACGGCCACGCTCTTCGGGCGTCACTGGGCGAGCGCGTTGTTCGTGCTCCTCGCGCTCGGGATTTGGGCCTGGGTCAGCTGGGAAGCTGGGTATGTGCGCATGATCACCTGGGAGGGCGGCGCGGACTACTGGGAGCACTCGGCGACGCTGCATGCGTTGATCGAGAGCCCCTTTCATCCCCACCACCCGCACTTGGCGGTCGACTCGGGTTCGCCGCGTTTCGGTCCGCAATTCCTGCTCGTCGCGCTGATTGCCCGCGCCGCGCACTGGGACGCGGTACAAGCCATGACGCTGGCCGCGGTGCTGAACACGCTGCTCTTCTTGTGCGCGATCCGCGTCTTCTTCCTGAGTTACTTCCGGCACCCGCTGGCTCCGCTGTACGGCCTCCTGGTGATGTTCGGGGGTTGGTGGCTGGGGTTCCACTATTCGAACGTGTACTCCTTGCCGCTTCTGTTCAGCGTCGCCTCGTTCCCTTCGACGACCGCCCTCGGTCTGACGCTGCTCGGCTTTGCGCTCACGGTGCGCCTGCTGCGCGGCGAAGTTCAGAGGCCGCGGCTGGCCCTACTCGTGCTCGGCGTTTGGGCGGCCGCGGTGTTCATCATTCATCCGCTGACCGCGATGATGTCGATCTCGGGGGCGCTGCTGCTGGCGTTGGCGGAGCCGATTGCAACTTGGCGGCTGCGCTTCGAGATCGCGGGAGCGGTGCTCGTAGGCTGCGCTTTGTCGCATTTTTGGCCCTATTTTTCGCCCTGGATCGTGCTACGCGGCGGGCACGGTGGCTCTGCGGATTGGGCCGAGCAGAGCCTGCAGCAAGCAGCCGACCTGCACGTCAAACGAAAGCTGCACCAGTTCTACGAGCCACTCGGTTTACTGATGACCTTGGGCCTGGGCGCGCTCAGCTTGCTCATGCTCCCGTACTTCTTCCTGCGCCGTGAGCGCTGGTTCGTGGCCCTGGGCGCGCTGAGCATGCTCGTGCCATTCGCGGCCAACGCCTTCGTCGAGATCCCGCTCGGGCACCGCTTCGTTCTGCTCGCGATCGTATACCTGCACATCGGCTTGGTGGGGCTACTGCTACGGCTGACGCCCGGGCACGCGCAGACCTTTCGGCTCTTGCAACGCCGCGCGCTGGGTATCGCAAGTGCGCTACTAGTGGCGGTGACGCTGCTCGTGTTCGCGACGCACAGCGTGCTCGTAGCCCAAGCCCTGTTCCAAGATCCGCGCTTCCGGGAGCGCCGCGAAAGCCCCGTGATTCGGAACATGCGCGCGTTCGCAGCTGCGGCCGGGCCGGGCGCAGTGGTGCTCGCGAACCCGGTGCTCTCCTGGCCGCTGCCTACCTTCGGCCCCAAGGTTCTGGTCCTGTTCCACGACGATCCGTTGGTTCCAGACGCTGTTCAGCGTGAATATTGGGTCAAACGCTTCATGGGGCCGGGCGGTTCGGAAGAAGAACGCCGCACGATTTTGGCGCGCTACGGCGTAAGCCACGTTTTATTGCAGCGCGACACTGGCCCGGCGGTCAGGTTTCTGGCTAAAACCTCGACCGTTCGCATGGTCGGCACCGGTTACCGCTTGTACACACTCTCCCCCCGCGCCCCGGGCGACAAGCCGTAGTCCGCCGATGACTCAGTCTGCCACCCCCGGTGCGGCCTTCGGCCGCTATGAATGGATCTTCATTGCGCTCGGCGCGCTCGCCGCCTTTTGGCTGCATTGGCATTTCAAAATGTCGGGCTTCGGCGAGCAAGACGCGGGGCGCCTGGCGAGCGACGCGATCAACTGGCACTTCGAAGGCTCGATCGATATGACGAAGGTGGATTACCGCCTGCATACGAGCCCGCTCTACATCCACAGCATGAAGCTCGCGCTGGACCACGGGCTCCGCGTGCGCTCGCTGCCGCTATTGATGAACGGCCTGAGCGTGCTCGCCAGCAGCGGGTGCATGGTCGGCTTGTACCTGCTCTTTCGTCAGCTCTCGACGCCCGCGATCGCGGCTGCCGCGACCATCGTCTACTCGCTGACGCCTTGCTTCTGGTTGGGCAGCGTGTACGGCATGCCCACGCTGCCCTCGCTCACGCTGTTGGTTTTCTCTGCGCTGGCTTTCGGCAAAGCGGCCGATCAAGAGCGGCTGCGCTCGCGGCGTTTCGTCGGCTTCCTGGCGCTATCCACGCTGCTCGCCGCGCTCGCTTTTTCAATCAAAGCGGACATGGCGTTATCGAGCGGTGCGCTGCTGTTGGCGCTGGTTGCGCGCGGTCGGCTGCGGCCCGTGATGCTCGCGTGCATCGTCCTGATCGTCGGGTTTGGCACGCTGTTCACCGTGACCTACGCGCGCCACGTAGCGTTGCCGGTGGTCGAGGCCGCGCCCAAGAACACGCACGCGGTGGGCAGCTTTTTGGAGAACTGGAACGGGCGCTTTCCGTTCAAGTGGTCACTCTTGATCGACCCCAAAAACAATTCGCCGATCACCCACGCCGCGGGCACGTTGTTGTTCGCGGTGTGTGTCTTGGCGCTGTTCCAAGGCGTGCTCGGCCACAAGCGTCGCCGCTGGATCACTTTCGGCGCGGCGGCTTGGGGCTTGGCGCCGATGCTGTTCTGGGGCCTGAAGCCCGGCAACTCCGCGCGCCACAACCTGCCCGCCTTTCCGCCGCTAGTCTTCTTGGCGGTGTTGATGTTGTTCCAACTGGTAGATAACCGGGCTCGGCGCGCATGGCTTCTGATCGTGATGCTGCTCGCGCTGGGACAGATGGACTTGACCGGCAACAACAGCGTCAACCCCCGAGTCGACGTGCTTCTGGCCACTGAACAAGTCGAACACTCGACGGGCTCCTTGCACGCCAGAGCGCGCGAATTCATGAACTCGCCGAACCCCAAAAAAGCGATCCTCGAGACCGAATACCTGCTCTCCTATTCGGAATTCGAGGCTTGGGCGGCGGCCAAGGCGCCCACCCTGAACGAAAAGCGCAGCGCGCAAAAGACCATCGGCGACGGCCCCGAGCGAGAAACGCGGGTGTTTCAGACGAGCAGTGCCCGCGTGGCCAAGACCTTGGCGCAAAGTCTGCGAAGCCAGGGCTTCGACGTGTTCTCCCTGCAGTTTTCGCTTTAAAGGTGCTACACCCGGCCGGGCGGGCGGAGAGCTCGGCCACTCCCGAACATGAAGCTCATCATCCAAATCCCATGTCTCAACGAGGCGCAGACCCTGCACATCGCGCTCGCCGATCTGCCCAAGCAAATTCCGGGCATCGATACGATCGAAGTGCTGGTGATCGACGACGGTAGCCGAGACGACACGGTCGCCGTCGCGCGCAAGCACGGCGTGCACCACGTGGTCGGCTTCCGACAGAACCAAGGTTTGGCGCGGGCCTTCATGCTCGGTCTCGAGTCGTGTCTCGAGCGCGGCGCGGACATCATCGTCAACACCGACGCCGACAACCAGTACAATGGCGCTGACATCGAGAAGCTGGTGCGCCCCATCCTCGAGGGCCAAGCCGACTTCGTGATCGGCGCTCGACCGATCGATACCATCGAGCATTTTTCGCCCGTCAAGAAGCTGCTGCAGCACTTGGGCAGCTCGATCGTGCGCGGTGTGAGCGGCACGGACGTGGCGGACGCACCGAGCGGCTTCCGCGCCATCTCCCGTGACGTCGCGTTGATGCTGAACGTGTTCAACAGCTACACGTACACCCTCGAGACCATCATCCAGGCCGGTCAGCGCAACATGACCGTCGTCTCCGTGCCCATTCGCGTGAACGGGGATTTGCGCCCTTCGCGCCTGGTGCGCAGCATCCCGAACTACATCAAGCGCTCGATGGTGACGATGTTCCGCATCTTCATCGTCTACCAGCCGCTGAAGTTCTTCCTGACCGTCAGCTTGTTTCCGCTCGCCCTGGGTCTGATCATCGGCGCGCGCTTCCTTTGGTATTTCCTGGAAGGCAACGGCAACGGGCACGTCCAATCGCTGATTTTCGCCGCCGTGCTGCTGATCGTCGGCTTTCTGACCTCGCTGCTGGCGATTTTGGGCGATTTGCTGAGCGTCAATCGGCGCTTGTTGGAAGAATTGCAACAACGCGAACGCCGTCGCCGTATCGACGCCTCTTTCGGCGCGGCCCACGCCATCACCGGCACTGGCCCGCGAACGAGCAGCTTGTATCCAGAAACGACCAGTCACCGCGCTGAGCCTTCTCGCACTTAGACCCACCCGCGGCTCGATTCACGATATCAATCGATTCACGATATCAATCGACCCTGAGCGGGGTTCGCGTATAGCCTTGGCCCATGGGTTTTCATGAACCTCCCAGGGGTGGGCGCGGGGCCACTGCGGGTGCGATCCATCGCGGCATCGCCGCTGCTTTGCTGTTGATGGCAGCCGTCGCGTGCGGGCGGAGCGAGCTCGACGGCAGCGAGACGTTCGACGATGGCGGAGCCGGGGGCAAAGCCGGCGGCTCGAGCACGAGCGGGCGCGGAGGCAACGGAGTCGCGGGCAACGGAGTCGCGGGTTTCGGGGTCGGCGGCAACGGAGTCGCGGGCTTCGGGGTCGGCGGCAACGGCGTCGCGGGCTTCGGGGTCGGTGGCAACGGCGTCGCGGGCTTCGGGGTCGGTGGCAACGGCGTCGCGGGCTTCGGGGTCGGCGGCAACGGCGTCGGAGGCGGTGGCTCTGCCGAGAACTGCAACAACGGCATCGACGACGATCATGATGGCAATATCGATTGCGCCGATCCCGACTGCGGCGACTTCACCTGCGCACCGAGCGCGCCGAACGGCGGATGGGTCGGGCCGCTGGCGATCTGGCAAGGTTCCGGCTCGCCGCCATCCTGCGCGAATGCCAGTGGCTTTCCGCTCGAGGTGGCCAACGCCAACGCCGGCATCAAGGGCTCCGCAAGCTGCCCCTCCTGCTCGTGCGACGCTCCGCAAGGCGTAGCTTGTCAGGTCGGCGCGGCGCAGTTGTACAGAGACAGCACCTGTGCGGGAGCGTCCGGAACGTTGACCATCGCTCAGGGGAACTGCACGGCGTTCGTCTCGTTGTCGTACGACCCAGCCAGCGTGCGTTGGGGCTCTGCGCCTCCAGGCGGCGGCGCGTGCGTGCCGAAGACGACCGGCAGCGCAAGCTTTCCGCCCGTGGCATGGGACACGCAAATGCGCGCCTGTGGCGACCCCACGCCGAACAAAGGGGGCTGCGCAGCCGGCACCTGCGTACCGCGGCAGCAGGCACCCTTCGGACAAGCGATGTGCGTCTACCAGCGCGGCGATCTGCCGTGCCCAGTGGGCGCGTACAGCGTCAAGAGCGTCTATTACACTGGGGCCGACGACGCCCGCGGCTGCTCCGCGTGCGGTTGCTCCTCACCGACCGGGACCACGTGCACCGGTACGATGAAGCTCTACACCGATCAGAACTGCAGTGTCGACGAGACCACGCTCAGTAACGTCCTCGAGTGCTCGCCGCTAGCGCCCGATCCAACGCCCCCATCGCCCCCGTACATGAGCCTGCGCAGCGTAGTCTACACTGGCACCGCGAGCAGCACGGGGTCCTGCCCGGTCCAACCGAGTGTCCAAACGGGGGCCGCGATCCCGACCGATCCCGTCACCCTGTGCTGCACGCCTTGATACACGACTCGTCGAGGTAGCCTCATTGGATGCCGGCGCCGCCCCGCTCCTCACGCTTTCCCAACTCGCGAGCGGCGGCGTGCCTCGCGATTTGGAAAATCGAGTTTGAATTCGAACTCCATTCTTGGAGCCTCAGCCCGTGCCGGCTGAGGTGCAATCGCATCCGACTTCGTGATTCTGCTGGTCTCGATGTACGTCAGTGAGGCGCTCGAGATCGCCTCTTAGGGCGCTGAGGGGCGCTGAGGCGCTGAGCGGCGCTGAGCGGCGCTGAGGCGCTGAGCGGCGCTGAGCGGCGCTGAGGCGCTGAGCGGCGCTGAGCGGCGCTGAGCGGCGCTGAGGGGGCGCTGAGGGGGCGCTGAGGGGGCGCTGAGGGGGCGCTGAGGGGGCGCTGAGGGGCGA
>Ga0247772_1000076_pt1 | contig 48789 bp, 40 predicted proteins | sample UWRJL151409C6_FD_179945 | JGI IMG/M metagenome (GOLD analysis project Ga0247772, IMG submission 179945) | Plant litter microbial communities from Arlington Agricultural Research Station in Wisconsin, United States - UWRJ-L151-409C-6 | ecosystem: Environmental > Terrestrial > Plant litter >...
GCCCAAGTCATCGACATCGCGGCGATGCAAACGGCGACGGGCAGGATACGATCGGGCGGTGCAACATCGAGTAGACCCGCGGGAATGGCCACCGAGAAAGTGGTGATGGCGAGTGACAGCGCGCCGGATGCCCGATCGCCGACGCCGAGCTCCAGGCGACGAAGCGCGTGCAAGCGAAAGCTCGCCGCGACGAAGACCAAGAGCGAAGCGATGGCCGCGCTGGTCGTCGCGTAGTCGATCATCAACGGATCGAGCCGGACGCGCTCCGCAGGCAACAGCGCGAAGCCGAGCGGTAGCGCAGTAGCGATCGCCCAGAGCAAGCCGGCAAACGTGGCCGCGTCCAGGGAAAGTGCTTGCTTTGGGGGCTTGAGCAGGCCGGCTCGCGGGGGAATGCGCGCGATGGCGACCAAGGCCGCGACGGCCGCGCTCCCCGCGCCGAGGTTCGCAGCCGCATCCAGCGCGGGCCGACCGGCGGGACCGGTACGAGCTGCGACCCACATCAGGCTACCCCAGACTACGGCTCGCAGTGCGCTGCGCGAAGTGAGCGAAACGTCGTCTTTGCCCGCAGGTACAGCGGTGCGTCGCCAAGCCTCGGCCAACAGCGCAGGCAGCGAAATCAGCGCGAACCAGGGCAGGGGGCTGCCCGCCAAATGCGCAGCGCCCACGCATACATAAGCAAGCGCAGCCGCGGATAGCCAAAACGAGCGAGAGCGGCCGGTGACCGACACGGCGCGAGCCTAGCGCGTGCGGCGCCAATCGGCCTAGTGCAGGGGGTACGCGGGGGGGCTTGATCGGGTCTTTTTCGCGCCGCCGCACGCCCCAGCATAACGTGTGGATGTAAAAGGGCATTTGTGCGACGCTGAGGCCGCAGGTGAGCGATACGGGTTTCCTCGTTGCGCGGAACGTGGGGCAAGGTTATCCGCCCTGCGGCGCCGCGAGCGGGCGCCAAGGTGACGATGAAAAAGAATTACGTCCTCGATACGAATGTCCTGATCCACGACCCGCACGCATTCCTTAAATTCGAGGACAACGATGTCATCCTCCCGATCTACGTGATCGAGGAGATCGATCAGTTCAAACGCGACGCGAACGAGCGCGGTCGCAACGCGCGCACCGTTTCGCGCCTGCTCGACGCGCAACGCGCCAAGGGCCCGCTCTCGAAGGGCGTCGATCTGCCCGACGGCGGATCGCTCCGTGTGCACGTCCCGCAGCGGCGCCTCGAGCTCAAAATTGCGCTCAACCCCAACACGGGTGATCACGCCATTTTGCAGACCGCGCTGGAGTTCCGCGACGAATCGCCGGACAAGCCGACGATCTTCGTCACGATGGACGTGAACTTGCGCATCCGCGCCGACGCGCTCGGGCTCACGACCCAGACTTACGAAAACTCCGCCGTCGATTTGGATCGAGTCGAGACTGGGATCATCGAACTTGCGGTGACTGCGGCCGAACTCGACAAGTTCTTCGAGACGAGCTCGCTCAAGCCAGCGGACGCCGACAAGATCAACCCGAACGCGTGCGTCGTGCTGCGGGACGACAGCGCTCGGCCGCGTACGGCGCTCGGCCGCTTCCACAACGAGCCACGCGAGATCCGCGCGTTGAAGACGCCGCGCGAGGGCTTGCTCGGCATTCGGCCGCGCAACAAAGAGCAGGCATTCGCGCTCGATCTACTGCTCGACGACAACGTGAAGCTGATCACGTTGGTCGGCAAAGCCGGCACCGGTAAAACGTTGCTGGCGCTCGCCGCGGGCCTGCGCCGCGTGGTCGATGACGGCGCCTACGCCCGGCTTTTGGTCAGTCGTCCGGTGATGCCGCTCGGTCGCGATATCGGCTTTTTGCCGGGGGACGTGGATCAGAAGTTGAACCCGTGGATGCAGCCCATCTACGACAACTTGGAGTTCTTGCTGGTCGCGGGCGGCAGCAAGCGACGCGGCGTGCGCGGCTTCGAGGAGCTGTTCGACGCGGGGCAACTGCAGGTCGAGCCGCTCACCTACATTCGCGGCCGCAGCCTGCCGCACCAGTACGTGATCGTGGACGAAGCGCAGAACCTGACTCCGCACGAAGTGAAGACGGTCATCACCCGTTGTGGTGAGGGCACCAAGATCATCCTCACCGGTGACCCGTTTCAGATCGACAACCCCTACGTCGACAACGCGACGAACGGGCTCTCCGTCACGGCCGACCGCCTGCGCGGCGAACCGATCGTGGGTCACATCTTGCTCTCTAAGGGCGAACGCAGCGAACTCGCCAACATCGCTGCCAACAAACTTTAAACGATGGCGATCGCCCCGCAACCGCGCGGCGTGATCGAGCTGGATCGAACGCCGCTCTTCCAGAACACACAGCAGCTACTGCGCCGAGCCGAAGCCGAAATTCGGTTGCTCGATCGCGCGCAGCCGACCAACGCCGTATCCGAACGCGAAGCCCTGATCGTCGACTTTGGCTCCGGCCGGCAGCGTGCGCCGAACTTCGAGTACGCGAGCGTGCCCGCGCTCGGCCAGCTGCGCGCGGCGCTTTCGGCGGCGGCCGCCGCGATTGGCGGCTTGGGCGCGCTGGGCGCTGCGTACGCGGGTCGCGCGCTCGAGCTCGAATGCGAAGCAGAGGCGGCAGAGCGAATCGGGACGGCGGAGTTTGCCGCCTGCTGCGCGCGTCGCTACCCGCTCGAGGCGTCGCCGGATGCGGACGCCGCGGACGCCTGGGCCGCGCGTTGGATCCAAGCCGCGGACGAAGCAAGGGCCGTGCTCCACCGCAGCGACGACCGCAGCGATCCCGAGAGCTTGATCTGCGCGCTCGAGCGGGCAACCGAGGGCCTGCCCGTGCGCGTGCAGATCCGAAACCAGGCGGCCGCCGCCGCGGTAGGAGATGGCTTCGTCGGTGTGCGCGCGGGACTTTGGCACAGCCAAGAAACGGTGACGCGCATCGTGCTCCACGAGATCGAGGGTCACGTTCGGCCGCGTGTGTTGGCGCAGCGTGAGGCGCTCGGCCTATTCCGCGTTGGGTCGGCCAAGAGCAACGACGACGAAGAGGGGCGCGCATTGCTCTTGGAGCGCGGCGCAGGCGTGCTCGAGGGAGCGCGGCGCCGTGAATTGGCGAGCAGGCATCTAGCGGCGCGTGCGGTGCGTTTGGGCGCGTCTTTTCAAGAGATCGTGAAGGAACTGTTGGGGCTCGGCCAAGACATCGCGAGCGCGGTCGAAGCTGCCTGCCGAGCGTGTCGCGGTGGCGGGCTGGCGCGCGAGTACGTGTACTTGGTCTCACTTGCACGCGTGACGCGAGCCTTCGAGGCCGAGCCCGAACTCGAAGGCTACTTCGAACACGGCCGCGTCAGCGTAGAAGCCGCCCGCGCCTGCCGCGCCGGCTTCGGCTTCCGCAGCTCCTGACGCCACACTCCGACGCTTACGCCCATCCGAACGTCGATGCCAGGCATTGGACGGGGCGGAGAATTAACCGCCAAAACGCCAAAACGCCAGAAGAGTAAGAGAAGGATTGGGGTTAACGATGCGCGCACGGCGCGCGCTGTTAACGAGGTACACCGTCACGGAGTGTCGCGTCGCGTCGTTCACGACGCTGCGAACAGCGCGCCGCCGCCCGCATTTTCAATGATGGAGCACGCCGAAGAGGGCGACCCCCCCAATCTCCTCTTCTGGCGTTTTGGCGTTTTGGCGGTTAACTCTGGGAGCGCTCTGAGCCGAATTTGAGTTTGATGGGGGCGATCGCGATCCCGCAGCGCACCTCTCAGGATTCAGGGTTCCGCACTCTGACGCCGAAGGCTGGGCCGAGGTGCGGCGTGATGGGTGACCATCAATAAATAATTGGCGGCTTTAGCTGAGCTCGACCATCACTGGGATGTGATCGGAGGGTTTATCCAGGCGCCGTGGGTCGGTATCCATGATCACGCTGGTACAGCGTTTGGCTAGCGACTCGGACAGGAAAACGTAGTCGATGCGCAGGCCTTCGTTTTTACGGAAGCCGCCGCCGCGGTAGTCCCACCAGCTGTACAGGCCGCCTTCCGAGTGGTGTTCGCGAAAGGCGTCCTTCAAGCCGAAATCGCGGACCCTGGCCAGTGCGCGGTGCTCATCGGGGTGGAAGTGAACTTTGCCGCGAAACAGCTCGGGTGCGTACACGTCTCGATCGTCCGTGGCGATGTTGAAGTCGCCGCATACGAGCACGTCGCTGTTTGGGTTCGCGGCTTCGTCGAGCGTGACGCGAAGCCGCTCGAGCCAGGCGAGCTTCTCGACGAACGAGGGAGAACTCGTGGTCTTGCCGTTCGGCACGTACACCGAAAAGATGCGCACGCCCGCGACCGTCGCGGCGATGGCTCGCCGATCCGCATCCGCCGCCTGACCGGAGAGCCCGATCGTGATCTCCTTCATCGGTAACCGAGACAGGATCGCGACGCCGTTGTACGAGAGCTGTCCGGCCATGGCGATGCCGTAACCGAGGCGCATGAACTCATCGGTCGGAAAATCGTCGTCGGTGACTTTGGTTTCCTGCATGCACAGGACGTCCGGCTGCACACGTTCCAGCCAATCACAAGCGTGGTCCAGGCGAGCGCGGATCGAATTGACGTTCCAGGTGGCGACTTTCACTTCGGCCCGCCGTAATACTGCGAGCGCCCGCTCGCAACCGGGTTCTTCGCCCGCCTCTCGCTCCCAAACGCGCCTAAACGCTTGTCAGGGGCCTCCGTGTGCACTAGCGAAGTAGCGGGTTGTCCATGGTATTTGCGCAGGCCCGAGTCTCTTTGTTGGTGCTGGCCGCGTTGCTCACGCACAGCGGGCTTTCGAGCGCGCAGTCGGACGACGCTCCGTCGGATTCAGGCTCGGTGCCGAGCGGCGCTTCCGGCGCCATCCGGAAACCCGCAGAGCCGCCGAAAGAGGCCCCCAAGCAGCCGGTCATCGTGCTGCCCGAACTGACGCATTTCGAGCACGCGGAGTATCCGGCCGAAGCCGAGAAGGCCGGGCTGCAGGCCGACGTGGTGCTCAAGCTCACCGTCGATCGCGAAGGCAACGTGACCAAGGCGGACGTGCCGACGCCGGCCGGTAACGGCTTCGATGAAGCCGCCAAGGTCGCCGCGCTCAAGTTCAAGTTCACGCCTGCCACGCGCGACGGCGTGCCGATCCCGGTGGTCATCCCCTACCGCTACTCTTTCACGCTGACCGTGAAGCCGGGGGCCGAAGCGCCGCCGCCCGCACCCACCACGGGCAACCTGCTCGGTGCCGTGCGCTTGGCGGAGAGCAACTCGCCGCTCGCCGGTGCGACCGTCACCATCACCCTGGCGGATGGTTCGCAGCGCCAAGTCGTCACGGACGAAACCGGTAAGTGGCGCTTCGATGGGCTGCCTCCCGGCAAATACAAGGTGCGCCTCGAATCTCCCGGCTTTCAGCCGGTCGAGAATCAGGAAGAAGTCGGGCTGGGGGAAGAGACCGAAGCCACCTACCGCTTGGCGCCCGTGTCCGAGGGCATCGAGATCACCGTTCAAGGCGAGCGCCCGCCCCGTGAAGTGACGCGCCGAACCATCGAGCGCCGCGAAATCGACCGCATTCCGGGTACCAGCGGTGACGCACTCCGTTCCATCCAGAGCTTGCCGGGCGTGGCGCGGCCGCCCGGGCTTGCGGGGTTCTTGATCGTGCGCGGTTCGTCACCCCAAGACACGCAGGTCTACATTGATGGCGCGCTCGTACCGATGGTCTATCACTTCGGTGGCCTGTCGAGCGTCGTACCCACCGAGCTGCTGGATAAGATCGACTTCTACCCCGGTAACTTCAGCGCGCGCTTCGGGCGCGTGAGCGGCGGCATCGTCGATGTTGGCCTGCGCAGCCCGGACACGCAATGCACCGGCCCCTACGGCACGCCCAGCGATCGCAAAGGCTGCTTTCACGGCATGGCGCAGGTCGACATGATCGACGGCCGCCTGATGCTACAGGGCCCGCTGCCGATGAAGGATTGGACGTTCGCCGTGGCCGGTCGGCGCAGCTGGATCGACGCTTGGCTCAAGCCAGTGTTGGAGAGCGCTGGCTCCACCGTCTCGTCTGCGCCCGTTTATTACGATTATCAGGCGCTGATCGACCACAAAACCAGCACCTCTCGCTTCAGTTTGCGGGCCTATGGCTCGGATGACAAATTCCGGATCATCATCACCGATCCCGCCGCGCAAGATCCGGCGCTCGGCGGCGCGCTCAAGTTCGGTACCTCGTTTTGGCGCGCTCAAGCGCTGTACGAGGCAGATCTGTCGCGCGGCGTGACGAGCAACACCAGCTTCTCGGTCGGCCAAGACAACGCGGGCTTCTCCGTCGGCACCTACTTGTTCAACTTGGACAATTGGGCGATATACGCGCGGCACGAGTTCGGCTTCAAGGTCGCGTCCGGCGTCAAGATCAACACCGGCTTGGACTTCGCGATCGCTCCGTACGAGGTCACGGTGCGCTTTCCCCCGCCACCGCGGCCGGGAGAGCCCGATCCTGGCCCCTTCGCGTCCCGCCCGCCCAAAGAATCGCACGAGAAGGGCACGGTTTTTCGGCCCGCCTGGTACGCCGAGGCTGAGCTCCAGCCAACCAGCCGCCTGCGCGTCATCCCCGGCGTGCGTGTGGACTACGCACGCGATACGGGCCACGCGGATTTTGCGCCGCGCGTCGTGGCTCGCTATGACGTGATCAAGGGCAACGATCCGGATCACCCCGAGACCCTGGCCCGACGCACTACCCTCAAGGGTGGTGTGGGCGTGTTCTATCAGCCGCCCCAGTTCCAAGAGACGAACCCCGTGTTCGGCACGCCGGGCCTCAGCTCGAACCGTGCAATTCACTACTCGCTGGGCGTCGAGCAAGAGATCACGCGTCAGGTAGACCTCAGCCTCGAGGGCTTCTACAAAGACCTGACCAATCAGGTCTCGCGCACGCCCAGCTCGACTGGCACTTACATCTACGGCAACCAGGGCTTGGGCTCGGTGGTCGGCATGGAGATGCTGCTCAAGTACAAGCCGAGCAAGCGTTTCTTCGGTTGGGTCGCGTACACGCTCTCACGCAGCGTGCGTCGAGACAGCCCGTCGAGCCAGGAGTACTTGTTCCAGTACGATCAGACCCACAACCTGATCATCCTCGGTAGCTATCGCCTCGGTCGCGGCTGGGAATTCGGCGGCCGTTTCCGCGTCGTCTCGGGAAGTCTCGATACGCCCGTGTTGTCTCCGCCCGCGCTGGCCGCGATGTATGCATCGGATGCCGGTGCTTACAGTCCGCTGCAAGGCAAGCCGTACAGCACGCGCTTGCCGGTCTTTCACCAGTTGGATCTGCGTATCGACAAACGTTGGCAGTTCCGTACTTGGCGTTTCTCGGCCTATCTCGACATTCAAAACGTGTACAACAACGCCGCCGTCGAGGGGCTTGCCTACAACTACAATTACAGTCGGCAGTCCTATCAAACAGGCATTCCGATCATTCCCAGCCTGGGCATGAGAGGTGAGTTCTGATGCGCATCGTGATACCGGGTGGCTTGCTCCGCTGGGTCGGCATTTTCTCGCTCTTCTTGCTCGGCTGCGGGCCGGACTTCGATCCACCGAGCGAGCTACATTCTCTGCGCATATTGGCCGTGGAGAAGGACGTGCCCTACGCCCAGCCGGGCGAAACGGTGAACCTGCAGATGCTTTGGCAGGATGCGTCGCCGCTCGCGGGGCCGGATCGCCCGATCTCGATCACTTGGTCGCCGCCCTGCTTCGATCCGCCGGGTGATCTGTACTACGCGTGTTTCAGCGATCCGGGCGCGTTCGGGGGCATGATCAACTCGGACCCCAACAATCCCGAGCACAACTCGTTTCAGGTTCCAACCGACATCATCAGCAGGCGGCCTCCGCCTACGGATGGTTCGAACAATCCCGCGTACGGTCTCACTTACGTGTTTTTCGCAGCTTGCGCAGGTCAGCTCACGTTGCTGCCGTCTTCGGGGGATAGCGCTGCCTTCCCGATCGGTTGCAAGGATGCCGACGGCAAGCTGCTGGGCGCGGACGACTTCGTGGCGGGCTACACCTCGATCTACTCGTTCGAGGGTTTCTCCAACCATAACCCGGTCATCAAAGGCTTCGAATTCCGCGGCCAGCTCTTGGCCGATGGCGGCTTCTGTCTGGGCGATGACTGCCTACCGCTCGACGGCTCAGCGCCCGCCGTCGACATCGACTGCGATGATCCGGAGCAGAGCGCGCGCTGCGTACCGTCTTGTTCGGACGACGGTGACAGCAGCTGCACCGGCTACGGCTTCCGTCCCACGATCGACAAGAACGATCCGGCGAACCAAGACCAAGACGACGTCTCGGCGCAACTACTCGGTCGTGAAGTCGGCGAGCAGATGTGGATCAACTACTACACGGACGCGGGCGGCTTCAAATCTCCCGTGCGCTTGTTGAACGACGCGACCAGCGGCTGGAACGACGACTACGGTACCGAGTTTTACGCGCCGAAGAAGACGGGCTTGCTCCGCATTTGGGCCGTCGCGCACGACAACCGTGGCGGCTCGGCTTGGTCGGGTATCACCCTCAAAGTACAGTAGCCGCGAGCTGCTAGTTGCGGCGGTCGGTCGGGCTCGCCTGCGCCATCACGATCTTGTTGCCGTACTTGGGGGGCGGCGCGATCAGGCGCGGCAACTCGCGCGGTTGCTTTTGAGGCGTTGCGCGCGTCTCGACGTCGGCTTGCGGCGCGGGCTTCGAAGTACTCAGCGCACTCTGGCCGCAGCCCAGCAGCAGCGCCGCTGCGGTGAGGCAAAAACCAAAGGCTGAAGCAACTTGCGTCACCCTTTTCAAGGTAGCAGCGCGCCGATCGGCAGCAACGCACTGCTCGCGCGCGCCTCGGCGCGCTTTTCGAGCGCATGCGCGAATTTGCCACGCATGCGCCCGAGGCGCGGAACTGTTACGGATTCAGCGCGAGCGAGAGCTGCGCTGACTCGTTACAGTGCTCACTGTACGAGCGCGGTACCGATACCGAAGCTATAATCTCCAGCCCAAGAAGTTGCGCTGATGACCGTCGAGGTTTCTGTCGCGAGCTTGTAGCGGACGACGGCGCCCACCGTGCCGGTCACTTTCACGCCCACCAAATCAGTGCCGTCGAAGGACACGCCTTCGGGGACGTTCGCGATTTCGGCACCGAGGGTGGCTCCGATTTCGAACTTGTTCCAATGGGTGACGTAGTTTGCGTCCTGCGATTCGATCAGCGCCTGCGCGCCGGTGGTTCGAATCATGCTCGCCAAGTAGTCGGTTCCAGGGGCTTGATACACCACGGTTGTCTCGCCATCTTCGGTCAAGTCCACGACTTCGACACCGCGGTGTGTCTTTTGGCTCCCCTCGTAGCAGCCCTCCGCGAGCATGTAGAGCGCCGTTCCGTCGGCATTGACCGAGAGCGAGCGCGGATTGACGAGTTTGAGTTCGATCGCGTTGCCTTCGGCACTGCCGTTCAAATCGACCACTGCGTCGGTCATGGTGTCGATGCCGACGATCAGTCCGGGATTCTTGGAGCAGGGCAGATTGAAGTTCGCATCGTATGAGTTGAGATCGATGCGTTGTAGCAAGAAGTAGACGATGTTGTTGGTCGCATCGTAGACCCCCTCCGCGATATCAGCGCTGTGGTCGCTGTCCCCTGGGGCATTGAATTCGTTCAGGTCGATGCGGTGGCTGATCGTGCCCGCGGTGACGTCCAGAACCACGATCAGACTCTGGTTGTAGAGCGGAACGTAGGCCTTCGTGCCCACGACCGCGGTGTTGGTGCCGAGGTCCTTCAGATCGAAGGTCTTGCTGATCTTGCCACCATTGAGCAGATGTACCTTGTCGCTCTTGCGCCCAACTGCGAAGCCGAGGCCAGCACTGCTGACTGGCACGATATCGCCGTCGTCGTAGGTCGTGGTATCGCCGATTGCGCCCGAGGCGAGCGTGATACTGACGATCTCGCCCTTGGTCTTGTAGTCTTTGGCGCCCACCAGCAGATGTGTGGACGTCGCTGGCGCTGCACCAACCACGATCACGCCTTGCGGGTTGAGCGCGTCCGGGAACACGAAGGGAGCTTCTCCACCCTCTCCACCCTCACCGCCAACGCCAGCCACGCCGCCGTCGCTGTTTGCACCCGCGTCACCCGTTGCGTTGCCGGTGCCCGCGTTGCTGGAGCCAGCGTTTCCAGAACCGGCATGGCCGGAACCTGCGTTGCCCGATCCGGCATGGCTGCCGGTGTCGCCAGCTTCGCCCGCATCGCCATCCCCGATGGTCACGATTTTCGTGTCGCTGCAGGCCGCGGACGACAGCGCGCCGCCGCCCAATAGAAGTCCCAACATCAATAAGTGCCGCTTTGCCATGTATGCCTCCGGATAAGCGTTGCCGGGGGGCAGGCAAATGAAACGGCACGGGGTGCGGATCGCGGCCCAGCATCGTCTCGCTTCCGCGCCCCGCGGAATCGCAAGTCGAACCGAACCTCCAAAATTGGGGGCCCGGGCATGAGCACGGCAGGTCTCCTGGCTTCCGGATCGTCCTTGGTCCGACCCTTCCCAGGCTCTCCGCCCAGTGGATTTGTCGGACTTTGTCCCCGGTTACAGTGGCGGGGGCCGCGCCGGTGCTGCACCGGCTTCCCTATGGGGCCTTTTTTACCGATTTCGGTAGAAAGGCCGGTTAGACCGCGTTCACGGGCCCGGTCGTGTGACCGAGCCAAGCCGGCGTGTACCATGGCCCGTGAGCCTGGGTCCAGCGCCGCCTCGAGCACACTTAGGAACATAGCCGATTGCAGTGTACTGCTAAATCGAGGACGCTACCTGCTCGCCGAAGCGCCGCTCTGAATGGCTCAATCCCCCAAAAATGTCCCTCCGTTAGGGCACGGAACCGTCGTCAACGATCGTTACGAGATCCGGCAAAGCCTGGGTAAGGGCGGCATGGGCGAGGTGTTCCTCGCGTACGACCGCAGCACTCAGCAGCCCGGTGCGTTGAAGGTCGTGCGCGAAGAGTCGCGCATGCCGGGTGACGACGAAGCGCTGCGCCAAGAGCTGCTGCTCGCGCGTTCGGTGAGTCACCCCAACGTCTGTCGCGTGCACGATCTCGCGCCCAGCCTTTGGGGGCCTATCCTGGTGATGGAGCACATCGCCGGGCAAACCTTGCACACGCACATTCGGCGTCGCAAAGCTCAGGGCGGCTACACCGCGGATGAGTTTCGAAAAATCGCCAGTGAGGTCGCCGCGGGCTTGGCGGCAATCCACGCGCAGGGCTTGGTGCACGGCGATCTCAAGCCGGGCAACGTGATGGTCACCGGTGACCGCGCGATCATTCTCGACTTTGGCTTTGCGCAAGAGCGCGCTCGCCTCAGCGCGCGCCGTCCCGGTGCCCCGCCCGACGGCGGTACGCCGAACTACATGGCGCCCGAGCGCCTGCGCTCCGGCGGTGCGAGCCCCGAGGACGACATGTACGCGCTCGGGCTCACGCTCTGGGAGATGTGGACCTGTCGCGTGCCGGAGCCCGGCTATCGTCCGCGCGCCAAGCCGATGCGCTCGCAGATCATGTTCGACGTGCCCTCGGGGCTCTCGGTGGACGAGATCAAGCAGATCTTTCGCTGCTTGGCGGAGGATTCGGCGCTGCGTCCGACCGCGCGCCACCTGCGCTTTTTCAATCCGAGCTCGCTCACCACGAGCCAAGTGCAGATCCCGCGTGAGCGTATTGCACCTGGGGCGCCCCCCGGCCGTGCGGCGAGCGAGGCATTTGCGCCTTCTTCGCAGGCCTTACTGGTGACCTACTGCACCAACGCCCCCGAGGCCGCGGGCACTTTGTTCGTGCTCGACAAGCCGATCATCACCATTGGTCGCCGCAGCGGGCAGGACATCGTGATGCCCGAAGCCACGGTCTCCGGTTCGCACGCGGTCGTGCGCTGGAACGCCGGCTCTTGGACGATCGAAGATACCGGCAGCACCAACGGTACGTACGCGGATCACAGCTACGAGCGCAAAAAGACGATCGCGCTCTTGCACGGCGCGGAAGTTCAGCTCGGTGAATCGCGGGTCAAACTAGTCAGCTTTCAAGAGCACTCGCCACCGCACGAGCGCGCGCGCGCGTACCTTGCGCGTCGCGATGGCCTGACCGGCTTGTTGCAGCGCGATCACCTGATCAAAGCGCTCGATGAAGAGCGCTCGTTCGCGGAGTGGGCGGCGGTGCCTTTGTCAGTCGCGCGCTATCACATTCGCGGACCCAATCGACACGTCAGCGAGCGCCCCACGATCGGCGAGATGCTGGCCTTGCGGCGCGCCGCGCAGCGCGTGGTCGAGCTGACGGAAATGTTGCTGCTCAGCATCGTGCCGATTACCGGCGGTCGCATCGGCCCGCTCAAGTTTGCGCTGATCATGGCTGGTCCGAACCCGGATGAAGCCCGCAACGTCGTCGAACAGGTCGTCTCACAAGTGCAAGGGTTGATGCCCGAAGCGCTCGATCTCGCCGCAACTTTGGTCAAGGTCGAGCCAGGGCACCAAGTGCAGGCGCTGCTCGATGATTGAGCGAGCCATCTAGCGAAAATAGGCGGAGCTCGGCTCGGCATGGCAGGACCCCCCTCACGCTCGACGTTTCCATCCGGCTCCGGCGACCCTTCGTCGCGTCGCTTGGGTGTTGGCTCCAGTGGCCGCGATCGCCCGCTGCGCGCACAAATCGTGGTCGCGTTAGTGGCCGTCTGCATTCTGATTGCGGTGCCGCTCTACTTGCTGCGCCGTCCGGGCGGAAAGTCCGGAACGGTAGCCAGCGCGAGTGCCAGTGTTGCACTCGATGGCGGCAAAGCTCCCGCCGCGCCCGGTTCGGCAGGCGCTCAAGTCACTCCGCTGGACAACGGCAAGCCGCCCGAACGCTTACGTGTCGCTCCGGTGCAGCACGTCCGTTGCGGCGCGAGCGCCAATGGGGGTCACGAAGGCAACGTGTGCGATAGCGTGCCGTTCTTCGAGGAGGCCTTGAGCAAGGCGGTGCGTGAAAACCCCGACTGTGCTCCGAAGGCGAACGAGCAGGGCACCGTCAACTACGTGCTCACCGTCGACTTCAAACGCAAGTCGATGCACCTGTTCCCCGGAGCGAGCGGGCAATGGCGTGGCAAGCAAGCTCGTCGCTCGGTCAATTGCGTCAAACGCGCGTTCGTGTCGCCCGATTGGAGCAACACGCAGCATCAATATCGATTTTATACGATTGCCGTGCTCGCCACGTACCTGCCGGCAAACACCCCCGCGCCCGGAGCGCTCGGTAGCCCCGGTGTGCCCGGCGCAACCGCGACTCCGCCCCGGAACCCGCTCGCCACGCCCAATTTCGAGTAGAAATCTGGCACTTTGCCCGGCAAAAGGCCGGTCCCGGCGGCGTCGCGAGTTCGCCTCATGCTACACTGCACGTCGATGAGCGCGATCCGCTTACCCCTGCTCTGTGCGTTCGCGGGCGGCTGCCTGAGCAGTGCCGTTCTGTTCGGCATCTGGCACGCCGGTGGTGGTGAAGCGGCGCCCACACCGCAGCCGCGTGACCGCCACGCCGAGCTCGTGGTCGCGCCCAAGGTGCAGGAAGTCGACGTCGACACCGCATCGTCCCCTGCGCCTGCCGAACCTGCCCGGGTCGAGGCCGTGAATCGCGGTAGCGACACCAAGAGCGACGAACCGGCCCCTAGCGTTGCTCAGGACGTTGCCAACGCAGCTCCCACACCGGGGAGCAGCGCGGTTTCCGATATCTTGACGGACCTGGAAGCCGCCTACCGTCAGCGCTTGATCGCCGCAGCGCGCGCCGAGGCGGAAGCCGCGCCGGCGCCCGCGCCCGTCGCAGCGAACGTTGCGAGCGCGCTGGCGGAGCCCCCGCGTGAGGTCGCGCCTCGAACGCTCGCGCCGGTCGTCCCCGCCGTTGCACCGGTCAGCGTACCGGTTGCGCCTGCCGCACCTCCGCCGAGCGCGCCGCCGCCTGTCGAACCGCCGGCAATCGTGGCTCAAAACGACCGTCCGCGAGACGTTCACTTCGGTGACGTCAATCAGAACACGTACAACATCACCAACGTCCGTCAGGGGGATGTGTACGTGACGCAGCAGCTCGCGATGCTGCAGTACCTGCAGTTGCTGGGCACGACCCCCAATGCTGGCCTCGCGCAGCCCACGCATCTGCCTCGCGGAATCGTGCAACGGCCGACGCAGCAATTTCGACAGTTTCCGAGCACGTTGACCAATCCGGACAATCCCTGGGGCTTCAACTTTGCCCCACCCAACTTGGTGCACTGAGCCGAACGGCGTCTTCAGAGCTCGAGCTTGCCGCTGAAGTGCACGCCCGAGACAGCATCGCCGAGCACTTTTCTGCGTTCACTCGAGGGCGTGAGTTGGCGCAGGGCCGCCAGCTTCTCGACGAACTCCGACATCCTTGCCGCGACCAGTAAGCGCTCGAGTTCTTCGCGCAGGCGACGGCCCAGGGCGGGGGCTTGGCCCGCGGTGCTGATGGCGATCGTGAGTAGGCCTGCTCGTGCCTGGGCCATGTGCGCGTAGCTGTTGTGCTCGGGTTGATCGATCGCGCAGAAGAAGACGCGCTCGATTTCGGCGAGGCTTGCCATGCGCGCGGCGAGCGCCGCGTTTTCGTCGACCAACACCGCCAGCCACTTGCCCTTCAAGTCACTGTCGACGAAGTCGCGCTCGTACAGAACGATGCTTCCCGCGGTAGCGAGCGCGCGGATGGCTTCGTTGGGGGCGATGCTGACGACCACTGGGCGCGCGCCTACATGGAGCAGGGCTTGGGTACGGCTGGTGACCTCCGCGCTCGAGCCAACGACCAAGCAAGCGCGATCTTTCAGCAAGAGCGCGATCGGAAAAACGGGATCTGTCATTGGGTACTCTTGGAGTGAATGATTGCCGGAAGCTGGGCTTGTGTCGTGAACTTTTGCTGGCGTTCAGCGTCGCCGATGCGTTGCAGGAACAGACCGGTGAAGGTACTGAACAATGCATCACCGGGGGCCGCGGTGCCGGTCGCGCTGGGCCGCATCACCCAGCGCTTGATCTTCAATAGTACTTCGGGGCTCACCGGATTGACCTGAATTCTGCCGGCGGCGAGCAAGGGTGTCCCGAGGGGGATTTGCGTCGCGTCGCCCGCAAGCAAATGGCGCACCTCCGTGCAGCGGCGGATCACACCTTCGGTGGTCGTGGTCCAGCTCTGTCGCGTCGACCCGGGACGCATGACCTCGACCAGATACGCTTCCTCCCACACGTGCCAGGTCACTTTGCACGTTTGCGCGGTAGTCGACAGCGGCTTGGGTGCGCCTGCCCGGTACACGGCAGCGGTCAGCACGATGGTCGTGGGCAGGCCTCGGCTCAGTTTGCTCTGCAGGTCCGCGTCTACGATGTCGCGAAACAGCAAATCCAAATACAGAAGCCCGGTATCGGCGTCCCAGTCGAAGTGCGCCTCACGCGTGACGGCGGCTTCACTCGCTTCTTGCGCGCGCGCGGAACGGCTGGAAAACGTGCAAAACAACGCGATGGCCAGGCCAAGCAGCGCTGCCAGCCCCCAGTGTGCGCCCGAGCCCTGCTCGACCCCCTTATTGACCACCAGCGGGCCCCTTGCCGCGAACTGGTATGAAACCCAGCACGTTGGAGAAGGCGAACACGAAGCCGCCCGCGCTGGTATCCATCCGGAAGCCGAAATTCCCCGTCAGATCGACGGGAACTTGGGCAAGCCCCGAATAGCCGACGGGCGGGCTGGTGATATCCCGGGTACCCGCGACGCCGTAGATGCCCATACTGGCGAAGAAATCGATGCCGTAGATCGAACGGTGTCCGCGAAACAGCGGCACGCGATACTCGCCGGCGACCTTGAACGCGTACTTCCCGTAGCGAACCTCGACGATGTCCGTACCCAGGAAATTGGGCGCTGGTCTGCGATCGAAGTTAACGCCCAGGATGCGTGAGGGCAGAAAATCGCTGAAGTCCCCCACGTAGTATTGCTCGAAGAACGGCGCGTTGCCGGCGATCGCACCCGCGAACAGTTCCAGCCGCAGCACGTGTTCGTTCCACGGCAGGCGCCACCAATGGGACGCGGCAAACTCGGCGCGCTGGTAGTCGTAGTCCGAGCCCAGGGGCAAGAGCCCCACTTCAGCGGTCACTGAAGCGTGCCAGCCGCGCGTCGGAAGGAAGGGATGATCGCGCGTGTCGTGTTCGAGCGTGGCGCGCACCGTGGAGAGCAGGCTACGACCGCGAATGATGTCGAAATCGATCGGCTCGGTGCGATAGCCCCGCAGGTGGGAAGCCTCGAGCGGATAGCTCGCTTCTAGCGTTTCTAGCCGATAATTGAGCCAAACTTGCGTGGAGATCGACAAGTCTCGGCCAACGCCGAGGGCGCCGCCGAAGCGCTTGTAGTTGACCACCGCCGACTGCGAGCTGCTGGTTCCCATCGGGTCGTCCTTCAGCACGTGCGCATTGCCGAAGAAGTCGCGCGCGTCGTTGTACAGCAGCGAGCCGCTGGTCATCCACGAGCTGCCGAGGAAAGCCGGGTCCAAGAAGCGAACGCGCAGCGCGAGTTGCTCTTCCGCCACCGCCATGGCCGAACCCAAGGTGATCCCCGTGCCGAGCAAGTTGGTCTCGGCCACGTCAATCGCGCCGTACGCCGTCAGTGGCCGCCGATTGCCGAGCTTGTCCGCGTCCGCGGAAATGCCCATGCGCACGTCGTTGATCACGATCGTGTTTCGTTCGACCACGTCGATCACGAGCACGACTAGACCGCGCGACGAGCCTTTGCGCAGCGAAAACTGTACCTCGCGAAAGAAGCCCGTGCCGAGCAGGCGATAGCGTGACAGCTCGACTTCGTGATCGTCGACATCGAACACGTCACCGCGCTTGAAGGGCACGTAGCGAAGCACCACTTGGGAGCGGGTGCGCGCGTTTCCGCGCACCTCTACGCCCTCGAGCGTGTAGCGCACCGCTTGGCTGACCAGGCCCGCGCGCGGTCCGGGCTCTGCTCCTGGGCAAGGACAGGTTTTCTCCGATCCGAGCTCGGTCGCGCCGGGTTCGCGGGTGCCCACGACTGCGCTCGCGGGCGACGCGCTGTCTGCCGCGCCCCCGTCGCCCCAGGTGTCCGTCACGGGTGCGCTCTTGGTGTCGATTGGCGCTTGCGCTTCGACGACCGGCGCAGGCGCCGCGGCGCTCTGGGCGGACGCGGGCTGAGCCCCCGAGAGCGCGCAAATTCCCGCTAGGGCGGTGAATGCGACACGAGCGAGCGCACGCCTCACGGTGCGTGAGACGCGACGAGGCGCATTTCGATTCAAAGGAGAACGCCGCCCGCGCTGCATTCCCGAAGCACCCTCAGCCCGTCCGCCGGATATCCGATGGAATTCGCTCGTAAGTTTCGCACAGACTTGCCATGCGGTCGGCCGCGGCCAGGTCGATTTCGTTCGGTAGCGCGCGGTATTGCCAGTTGCCGGTCGCGGTGCCCGGGATGTTCATGCGCGCTTCTGTGCCCTGGCCGAGCAAATCTTGCAGCGGGAAAATGGCGGTGTCGGCGGTGGACATCAAGGCTACGCGGATCAAATCCCAGTGCGCTTCGCGTCCGTCGCTACCGGCGTAGGCCAGCGCGCGTTGTCGCTCCATGCGCAGCGCGCGCCCTTCGTTTTCGTCCCGGGCGCGTTCGTAAGCGCTCAGCCAGCCCACGACGGTGTCGTTGTCGTGCGTACCGGTGTACACCACTGTTCGCTTGGGGAAGCGGTGCGGCTGATAGTCCCGCGAGTTCGGATCGGCGAACGCGAACTCGAGCACGCGCATGCCTGGCATCTCGAATCGATCGCGAAGCGCACCCACTTCCGGGGTGATCAGACCGAGATCTTCGGCGATGAAGGGCAGCTGGCCGAGAGTGCTCCGTACCTTCTCGAAAAAATCCTCACCCGGAACGCCGACGAAGCGGCCTTCACGCGCGCTCGGTGAGTGCGCGGGGATTTCCCAGTAACGATGAAAAGCGATGAAGTGATCCAAACGCAGCGCATCGAAGCGCTCCAGTGTGGACTTGAAGCGAGCCAGCCACCACGCATAGCCGGTTTCGCGCAGCACGTTCCAGTCATAGAGCGGATTGCCCCAGCGCTGCCCGTCCGCACTGAAATAGTCGGGAGGTACCCCGGCAACGACGCGCTGCTGTCCGTGCTCGTCCAGTTGGAAGATGGCTTGATGAGCCCAGACGTCCGAGCCGTCGTGAGCGACGAACATGGGCACGTCACCCAAAAGCTTCACCCCGCGCGAGTTCGCGTATTCGCGAAGCTTCGACCACTGGCGGGTGAACTCGAACTGCAAAAACTCGTGATATTGAACTTCACTCGAAAGCTCACGCCGAGCGTGCTCGATGGCGCTTGGTTCTCGGCGCTTCAGTTCGGTCGGCCACGTCGTCCACGACTCTCCACCGCGCGTGGATTTGAGCGCGCGAAACAAGGTGTAGTCCGGCAGCCAATGGCGCTGTTCCTCCGCGAAGCGCCCGAGCTCCGCGCGTTCAGCGTCGCCCAGGCGCGCTTGAAAGCGAGCAAAGGCGCGACGCAGGCGGCGTTCGCGATAACGCACCGCCGCGGGGTAACGTGCGTGGCGGGCGCTGGCGAAGGCGCGCGGATCGACGACCTCGTTTGGTTCGAGTAGCCCGCGCTCGACCAAGGCTTCGAGGCTGATCAGCAGCGGACTGCCAGCGAATGCAGACGGGCTGTCGTACGGCGAGCCCCCGCCGCCGAGCGGACCGACCGGCAACATCTGCCAGTAGCGTTGGCCAGCGCGGGCCAGAAAATTCACGAAGCGATAGGCCTCGGCACCCAGATCGCCGACGCCATGCGGACCAGGCAAGGAAGTGGGATGAAGCAAGATCCCACTACAACGTTCCGAAAAAGCGTTCATGAAGATGACTTTCGTGGGCTAGGCAGTTCCGGCGTCGCCATCGGGCGGGCGGAGCAAGGACAGCACTATCGAGCCGGCGAGTACGGCCACGATCACCCCCAGCGAGACCAAACTGGGGATCGGCAGGTAATGGACGATCGCCATTTTCACGCCGATGAAGATCAAGATCAGGGCCAGCCCGGTGCCGAGGTAGTGGAAGCGATTCATCATGCCGGCGAGTACGAAATACAACGCCCGCAGCCCCAGAATAGCCATGATGTTCGAAGTGTATACGACGAACACGTCGCGCGAGACGGCCAGCACCGCCGGCACCGAATCGACCGCGAACAAAAGGTCCGTGACCTCGATTACGACCAACACCAGAAACAGTGGCGTAGCGTAGCGCACCCCGTCTTTGACGACCGTGAAGTGATCGCCGTTGTATTCCTCCGTGGTGCGCAGGAAGCGCCGGGCCAGCTTGAGGGCGACGTTGTCTTCCGGATCGACCGCAGCTTCTTCCTTGCGAATGGCGAGCTTCACGCCGGTGTAGATCAGGAAGGCACCGAAGCCGTACGTCAGCCAATGGAAGCGATGGAGCAACGCCGAGCCGGCGAAGATGAAAATGGCGCGCATGCCCATCGCGCCCGCAACACCCCAGGCCAACACCCGATGCTGCCGTGATTCGGACAGCTTGAAATAGCTGAAGATGATCAGGAACACGAACAGGTTGTCGACCGACAACGACTCTTCGACCAGGTAAGCGACCAAGTAGCTCGCGGCCAGATCACGGCCGAGGCGCCACCAGACGAAGCCGCCAAACAGCAGACCTGCGGCGATGTTGAATAGGCTACGGACGACCGCCTCGCGAAACGACATGTGTCGCCCGCGCTTGCCGAGGAGCACGATATCGATCGTCATCACGCCGATTACGACGGCGGCAAACACGGCCCATTCGAACGGGCGTGCGCTCGTGTGCATCTTCGCTTTGCTATCATGATGGGCGCGCACATGCTAGAAGCAGGAGCGCGCATGGCAGGCCGTTTTAGTCGAGAAATTCGTGCTGTTTGTCTATTCTCGGGCATGGCCCTTGGCCTCGCTTGTCGGAAGACGCCCGAACCGACCGGTGCGGGCTCGAGTGAGAGCGCGCAGGTAGCCAAGGGCCCGGGGCCGGCTGCGCAGCAACCGCCCGCTGATTTGGCCTCGCCGCCGGTCGAAGTCACCTGGGTCGATCCTCCGGGCCTGCGCCGCGTGCCGCCGAAGAACGCCATGCGCAAGGCCAGCTATGAAGTTCCGCGCGCCAGCGGCGACAGCGAAGATGGCGAGCTGGCAGTGTTTTATTTCGGTCCCGGCCAAGGTGGGTCGATCGACGCCAACGTCGATCGCTGGGTCAAACAGTTCTCAGGCGTCTCTCCAAACGATGTGAAGCGTGCCGATCGCGAAGCCAATGGGCTCCGCCAGCACACCGTCGAAATCCAACACGGCAGCTTCGACGCCGGGCAAATGGCCATGGGCGGCAGCAAAGGCCCGAAGGCTGACTACGCGTTGCAAGGGGCAATCGTGGAAGCACCGAGCGGCGCGTATTTCTTCAAGATGACCGGGCCTGCTCGCACCGTCGCGGCGGCGCGCGCTCCGTTTCTTCAGTTGCTCGATAGCGTTCGCGCCGGCAAGTAAGGCTGACTGCGCCGGCTCCGTAGCGCTCCGCCTGAGCGAGAAAATATCCTCGCGGGTGTTCCAAAGAGCGCGTTTTGGCAGCACCGGCCGCCCCACCGGCTTGACCGGAGCCGGCGGCTCGGACAACTGTCCCGGCCCATGCGTACTTTTGAGCTGACTTCGATTGCCTTGCTGGTTGCCGCTTTCTCGAGTGCTTGTACGACCCAGCCCGCGCCCACGTTTGCCTCCGCTGCCAACGAGTCTGGCTATGCAGAGCGCTACCCGGCCGCGCTGCTGGGCGCCCGCACTGAATTTGCTGCAGACGAGACGCGCGCGCGCGAGATCTTCGCCGACTTTCCGAAATACCCCGGCGCGCTGACCAATCCGGACGGCGAGCAGGTGTCCGAGGTCGTTAGCCGTGCTGACTCCGCCGGCAAGAGCGGCGCCTACGCTAGGCAGATGGAGGAGCAGGCCCACGTGTCCCGCTTCTTCAGCGAGGAAAAGGATGGCCTGAATCAGAAGGTCGGCGGGGCAGCGCAATACGCCGCCAAGCAAAAGGAGTGCACGGTCGACGTCTCCAGCCCGGCGATCGGCGCGCTCGACCGCGGCGTAGACAAGGCGATGGAGGATCGCCTGCGCGATCACGACGAAGCTCAGCGCTACATCGAAGATCATCAAGACGCGCTCGGTAAAGCGAACTTGGAAAAGCTGCAGAAGCAAGCGGATGACATCACGCTCGCCAGCTACCTCGTGCACGTGCGGGTGAAGCAGCTGAAGCTCGAGCTGTCTCAGCTGATCGCCGAATCGTCCGACGTGAAAAAGACGCTCGAGCGGAGCGACAAGGAAGCCCAAGCCGTGCTCGCAGATTCGGGCGCATCCAAGCAGGCGAAGACCACCGCACAGAAGCGTGCCGATGCCGCCAAGAAGGCCAGCACCGGGCTCGACATCGAGGTCGAGCAAGCCAACCGTGCGGCGAAAGAGATGGACGCTCGCAGCGAGAAACTCGACAAAGACTACAGCGCCGCACTCGATGCGCTGCAAAAAGCGCTCAAAGATCTGCCGAAGAAATCACAATGAGTGACTTCTTGCCACGCTGACCGAGCGCGGTTCCCGTGCTGTTCCTTTGCCAGAGTCGGCCTGAGTAGTGCTAAGCAAGCACTACTCAGATGGCTCAAGCATTCGCTCTGATTTTGGCAGGTGGTAGCGGAACACGATTCTGGCCGGCGTCACGCACGAGTCGGCCCAAGCAAGTGTTGGCGATCGGTCCGGGCGTGAAAGACCCGCTGATCGCCCGCACCGCGCGTCGCATCGAGGCATTGATTCCAGCGGAGCGCGCGATCATCGCCACCGGTAGCTCGCTGGTCGGTGTCACACGCGAGGCGTTGCCCTGGTTCCCGGAGAGCTCGTTCTTGGCCGAGCCCGTCGCGCGCAACACGGCGGCGTGCATCGGCTGGGCGAGCGCGATCATTGCGCGCCGCGATCCGGAAGCGCTGATCGCGGCCCTGCCCAGCGATCAACTGATGGACGACGAAGCGGGTTTTCGCGCGGCCGTCGTCCAAGCCTTCGAAATCGCCAAGGGCGGCACGATCGTCACCATGGGTATCAAGCCGAACCGCCCCGAGACGGGTTACGGCTACATCGAGGTCGGTAGCGAGCTGAGCCCCGGCGTGCGCCGCGTGCAGCGGTTCGTCGAGAAGCCGACGCGTGAGGTTGCCGAGGGTTACGTGTCCAGCGGTAACTATTTGTGGAACGCGGGCATGTTCTTCTTCCGCGCGCAAACCATGCTGGATGCGATCAAGGAGCATATGCCGAAGCTGCACGAGGGCATCCAGCGCATCGAGCAGGCGGCCAAGCGCGGCGCGGAAGCCGAGCGCGCGGAGACCGCCCTGGTGTTCGAGGCCTTGGAGTCGATCAGCATCGACTACGGCATCATGGAGAAAGTTCGACAATTGGCGGTGATACCCGCCGACGTCGGCTGGAGTGATTTGGGCAGCTGGCACACGGTTTGGGAGCTCGGCAACAAGGACGCGGCGGGCAACGTGGCGCATGATGCCGCCGTGCTAGTCGACGCGCAAAACAACCTGATCGAGAACTTGCGCACCGTGCCCGGTGGCAAGCGCGTGATCGCCCTGGTCGGCGTGCACGATCTGTGCGTCGTGGATACGGACGACGCGCTCTTGATCATTCCCCGTGAGCGCTGCCAAGACGTGCGCGAAATCGTGGCCGCTCTCAAGGGCCGGGGCGATCCGGTTTGATCCGCTTCGTCGATGATGGTCGCGCTCTGTGTTGTGCGCTTGCTCTCGTCGTCGGCGGCTGCGGCAAGTTCCAACAAGCGCGCGAGTGCGGCACCTTCGTCAAAACCGTGAACGCTTGGCTCGGCAGCCAAACGGCGCAGAACGCGGCGGACGCCGGCTCGTCCAGTGACCCCAAGCAAATCGCGGCGCAGGCTCGGCAGACCGCGCAGCACTATGCGGAGTTGTCACAGCGCCTAGCCGCCTTGCACGTGGAGGGTGAAGACCTAGCGCCGCGGGTCAAACGCTACGAGCAAATCGCCGACAGCGCCGCGCAGGCGTTGCGCGAGGTCGCGGAAGCACTCGAGCACGGGGATTTCGAAAAAGCCCGCCAAAAACGCGTCGATTTCGATACCGTCGCCCAGCGCGAGGCGCCTTTGGTCAAAGAGATCAACGGCGTCTGCCGCTGAGCGGCGCGCGAAGAAGCGGCTACTTGCGTTTGCGCGGCGAGGCGCCGCCGCGCGCCTTCGGGCGCGCCGACGGGCGCTCGGAACGCGGCGCGTTGCGCGCCGAGGAAGGCCCACGCGTGGACGCGGGGATGGCGTCACCTGCGAGGCCCTGCAAGCGCTTCAATTCGTCGCGCAGCCGCGCTGCGGTCTCGAACTGCAGGTTCTCGGCAGCGGCGAACATCTCCTGGCGTACGGCCTCGATCTTTTCGAGCACTTCGAACTCGCTCGGCTCTTTGGTCGTACCGTCCGGTCGCTCGCGCGCGCCGCTCTTGGGAACCGCATAATAATCGGTCTGGCCGCTCGCGGGATTCATGTCGAAGATCGCGCGCTTGATCGTGGCAGGAGTGATGCCGTGCTCGGTGTTGTATGCGATTTGAATCGCGCGCCGACGATAGGTCTCGCTGATCGCGAACTTCATCGCGTCGGTTTCGCGATCTGCGTACATCATGACTTGGCCGCGAGCATTGCGTGCGGCGCGGCCAATGGTCTGAATCAACGAACGTGTGCTGCGTAGGAAGCCCTCTTTGTCGGCGTCCAGGATGGCGACCAGGCTCACTTCCGGCAGATCCAAACCTTCGCGCAGCAGGTTGATGCCGACCAGCACGTCGAACTCGCCGGCCCGCAAATCTCGGAGGATTTCGATGCGTTCCATCGTATCCACGTCCGAGTGAAGGTAGCGCACGCGGACCCCGAGCTCTGCGTAGTACTCGGTGAGATCCTCGGCCATGCGCTTGGTTAGGGTCGTCACCAGCACGCGCTCGCCGAGCCCGACGCGGATGCGGATCTCGCCCAGTAGATCGTCGACCTGGCCGGTCACGGGGCGCACGATGATCTCCGGGTCGATCAGCCCCGTGGGACGGATCACCTGCTGTACGATCACGCCTTCCGAGCGTTCGAGCTCGAAGTCTCCCGGGGTAGCCGAGACGAAGATCGTCTGGCGCATGTGCTTCTCGAACTCTTCGAACTTGAGCGGGCGATTGTCCAGCGCGCTCGGCAAGCGAAAGCCGTACTCGACGAGGGTCTCTTTGCGCGAGCGATCGCCGCGGTACATCGCGCCGATCTGCGGCACCGTCTGGTGCGACTCGTCGATCACGAGCAGAAAGTCTTCCGGGAAGTAGTCGATCAAGGTCGGGGCAGGGTCGCCGGCTTTTCGCTGCGACAGGTGGCGAGAATAATTCTCGATGCCCTGCACGAAGCCCATCTGCTCCATCATCTCCAGATCGTAGGAGGTGCGCTGGCCAACACGCTGCTTCTCCAAGAATCGGCCGGCTTTGTCGAAGTAGTCCAGCCGCTCCCGCAATTCCTCTCGGATCCCCTCGATCGCGCGATTGAGCTGCTGGCGCGGAGTGACGTAGTGCGAGCTCGGAAAGAGCGAGTAGCGGTCGAGCGAATTGAGCACCTTGCCGCGTAGCGGATCGACTTCACTGATGCCGTCGACTTCGTCGCCGAAGAACTCGACGCGGATCGCGGTGGCTTCTTCGTAGGCCGGGAAAATCTCGACGACGTCACCGCGCACGCGGAAGGTGCCACGGTGGAAGTCCACGTCGTTGCGCTCGTATTGAATGTCAACCAGGCGACGCAGCAGCTCATCCCGGCGCATCTCCTCGCCCTTGACGATCTCGATCAACAGACCGGAGTACGTCTCCGCGGAGCCGATACCGTAGATGCAGCTGACGCTGGCGACGATGATCACGTCCGAACGCGAGAGCAGCGCATGCGTCGCCGAGTGGCGCATGCGATCGATCGTGTCGTTGATGATCGCGTCCTTCTCGATGAAGGTATCCGTGGTCGGGATGTACGCTTCGGGCTGGTAGTAGTCGTAGTAACTGACGAAGAAGGCGACCGCGTTCTCCGGGAACAGGTCGCGCATTTCAGCGTACAGCTGCGCCGCCAGCGTCTTGTTCGGCGCGATGATCAGCGTCGGCTTCTGCAGCTTCTGGATGACGTTCGCGATCGTGAACGTCTTGCCGCTACCGGTGATGCCGAGCAGCGTTTGCTGCTTGATGCCCGCCGCAAAGGACCCGAGCAATGATTCGATCGCCGCCGGCTGATCGCCCTTGGGCTCGAACTCACTGCGCAGCTTGAAATCGGGCATATCGGAGGAAACTCTCAGCGTGTCACGACGGCTTCGCCAATCAAGGTAAAGTCACCGCGGGCTCCCGAGTTAACGCTCTCCAAATTTCGCCGAAAGTGCTAGGCGCCGCTACAGAGAAACAGTTTGGGGCCGGGGCCCCAAACTTGGGGGTGGGGCCCCGCTGCAAGGTGGGGCGGGGGCAAAGCCCCCGACGATTAACGCTTGCTGTACTGGAAGCGCTTGCGGGCGCCAGCCTGACCGTACTTCTTACGCTCGACCTTGCGGTCGTCGCGGGTTAGGAAGCCGGCCTTCTTGAGCGGGCGGCGGCGTTCCGGATCTTCCGTGGTCAAGGCGCGGGCGATGCCGTGACGCATGGCATCGGCTTGTGCGCTGTGTCCGCCGCCAGCGACGGTCGCCCGGACGTCGTACTTGTCGACGATTTCGAGCAGCTCGAGCGCCTGGCGGGCGATCATGCGGCCGGTCTCGCGCTCGAAGTAGTCGTCGATGGTCTTACCGTTGACCGTGATGAGACCTGAACCGGCGCTGATCCAAACACGAGCGACCGCGGTCTTGCGCTTACCAGTGGCGTACGTCTGAGCTTCGGACATTATCTAAGTGTTCCTCGAAAAACTGCAAATCAGAGCGGCAAAACGGCGGGCTGTTGCGCCTTGTGGGGGTGATCGGCAGTGCCGTACACCTTCAGCTTGCCGAGCATTTCGCGCCCGAGCACGTTCTTCGGCAGCATGCCTTTGACAGCCTCGGTCACCGGCAGATCCGGGTGACGAACGATGGCTTTCTCGAAGCTCTCCGAGCGGATGGCGCCCGGGTAGCCGCTGTGCGTGTGGTAAAACTTGTTCTTCGCCTTGGTGCCGGTGACCTTCACCTTGTCGGCGTTGATCACGACTACGAAGTCGCCCGTGTCGACATGCGGCGTGAACGTCGGCTTGTGCTTACCGCGGAGAACGGAAGCCACCTTGGACGCCAAGCGTCCGAGCGGTTGATTGGTCGCATCGACCACCCACCACTTGCGGGTAGCGATCGATTCAGCGGGTTTTGCCACGTAACTGCGCATCTTGACGGACCTCTAAAGCGGCACTGCCGCGGGGAAAGGGGTCGGTCTACTAGCGTTCGCCGGGCCTTGCGTCAAGCACCGCAGAAATGCCCGCTGAAGATTCGTTCCGTCTGCGGTCGCCCAGCGTGGGGTTCGACTTGTCGGTCCGAAGGCCGCCCTAGCGGGTTGCCGCACCAGATTTCAATAAGTCTCGGTTTTCACGAGGTTTTTGGCTGAATCCAAGCCGCTCCTGAAACCCGCCGGAAAGGTGTGCGAACCGGTATACTCCTGGGCTTCACGATGTCCAACGTTGGCAGTCCGCGGCTTCTCGAGCGCCTGGTGGCGGATGGGCTGCTCGGCCCTGAACAGCAGGAGGCCGCCCTCAACTACATGCAGCGCAGCGGCGAGCGGGTCGAAGAGGCGCTGCTCGACTTGAAATTCTTGGAGGAGGTTGCGCTCCTCAAGTACCTGGCCGCGCTGCACAAGACCCGCTTCGTATCCACGGAGAAGCTGGCCAAGGCGGATATCGATCGGCTCACTTTGGACAAGGTGCCGAAGAAGCTCGCAGAGCGCGAGCTGATCTTCCCGGTGCTGTACGACACTGCGAGCAACGTACTCAGCGTCGTCACGCCGAACCCAGACAACGCGCCCGCGTTGCACGACGTGCAGCTCGCTTCGAATCTGAAGGAAGTGCGCGCCTTCGTGGGCCGCCCGCGTTCGGTGCGGGCCGCGATCAACAAGGCATTCAACGGCGATATTCACGCCTTCGCCACGCTCGACCGCAGCGCGCACGAACAATTCACGACCATGCTCAACGTGTATGAGCGCAACTTGGTCAGTGAAGAGAGCCTGACTCTATCTGTCGCGCGCGAGGCCAGCACGGGCGAGCGCATGCTGGGCAGCGCCGACTTCGCCAAGCCGCGCAACGCGACCTCCGGCAAGGGCATCAACGACGATTCGTATCTCGAGACGCTGAACGTACTGGTCTCGCTGATCGAGAACACGCGCCCGGATTTGCGCGGCCATTCCGCGCAGGTGGCGCGCCTGATCAAGAAGATCTGCGAGCGCATCGGGCTACCAGAGGTCACGCGCAACTCTTTGGTCGTCGCCGGCCACATCCACGACCTCGGCAAAATGGGCGCGTACCACCTGACCACGCTCAACGTCGCCGAATACGAGGGCCACCGCACTCAGGCTCAAAAGCAGTACAAAGCCCCGCTGCGCTTGCTCGAGGCCGTGCAGCTCCCGCGCGAGGTGGAGCAAGCCGTCGAGCAGATGTACGAGCGCTTCGACGGCAAGGGCTTACCCGAGGGCGCCTCGGGCAAAGAGATCGCGCTCGGCGCGCGCTTGTTGGCCATCGCCGACACGTACGCGGATCTGACGCAGAACCCACGCAACCCGTTTCGGAAGACGCTCCGCCCCGTGCAAGCGTGCGAAGTGCTCGATCGCTACAAAGGCACGATCTTCGATCCGAACATGGTCGATCTGTTCAAGCACACCGTGACCGGCGAAGACTTGAAAGCGCGCCTCTTGGCCAATCGCTACCGGGCGTTGATCGTCGATCCCGATCCGGAAGAAACGACAGTGCTCGAGCTACGCATGGTCGAGCAGGGGTTCGAAGTTTCACAGGCACGTCAGTCCGATCAAGCCTTCAAGCTGCTCGAGAAGGGCGACATCGAGATCGTCGTCAGTGAGCTCGACTTGCAACCGAACGATGGCTTCGCGCTCTTGAGCGAAGCGCGTAAGCAGTCCTGGGGTAAGAAGGTCCCCTGGGTGATCGTCACGGGGCGTAGCGGGGGAGGGCGCACCGACGCGCAACGTGCGTTCGAGCTCGGCGCGACGGACTACATGACCAAACCGGTCTCATCCGATTTGCTGGTCGCGAAGCTGAAGCAGATCATCGAACGCGAAGCGACGCGCGGCGGCCCGGCGCGCGGCGTCGCGGGCTCCCTGCAGGAGATGGGCTTGCCGGAGATGGTGCAGGTGCTCTGGTACGGTCGAAAGACCGGCTCCCTCAAAATCCGCTCCGGCGCGAATTCCGGGGAGATCCATTTCGTGGGCGGCCTGATCTTCAACGCGCTGTGGGCAAACCTGCGCGGGGAGGAGGCGTTTTTCGCCATGCTCGGCCTCGTCGAAGGCGAATTCTCGCTGGATCCCAACTTCACCGCTCCCCAGCAGGTGATTCAGGATAGCCCCGAGGCCTTACTTTTGGAGGGCATGCGCCGTCTGGATGAAGCGGCACCTCGTCGTTAGGCAAGAAAAGCGCGAATAGCGCCGGGCCGGCCCAATCACGGTGTCAGCCGAAGCATGAGCTCCTTTTCGGTAACTCCCAGCAAATTCCACGCCGCCGCCTGGGCGTGGTATCCTGAGTAATTGCCGTGAAGGGTTTGGTTGTGTCCAACGTGCCCCCCCCATTACTCGGGTTCAATAACAACGTCCGACATCGGGGGCGCATCTTCCACATCCAAACGGAAGACTCCGGCATTCGCAATCCGCGCATCGTCACGCATTTGTTCGCCGATGGCGGTCGGATCATCAAGACGACGCGCACGGAGTACACGGAGCACGTCGCTCGCCCCGACATGCAGACCTTCGTGCGCGGTCTGATGAAAGAGCAGCACAAGGGCATGTTCACTGCCTTGCGCTTGGGCGATCTCGACAAGCTGCTGGAGGACGTGTGTGGCCCGTTCGAGCAAGCCGCGCAAGCGAGCAAAGCTCCGCCCGCAGCGCCAAGCGCGAGCGCGCCGTCGGCTACGGTGCTCGTCGCGGAGCGCGCGCCCAGCACGCCGGACTTCGAAACTCCGCCGATCTCATCGGCCTTTGGTGATGACGAGCGAATTGCGGATCGTTCCGATCGGCCCAACGCGCTGTCCAATCCCAACCTACGAAAAGTCGTGCCCTCGGCGCCGCCGCAAACCGCGCCCCCGTTGGATGTCGACGTCGCGTCGCTCGAGCGGCTCTCGGCCAAGCCGCTGTCGGTCGACCTCAATTCCGAACCGAGCGGGTTGCTCGCGCAGGGCACGCCAGCGCTGCGCAAACGCCCCAACCCGGTAGCTGCTGCCGCTGCCACTGGCGCGGCGCCCAACGCTTCGCGCCCCGCTTCGCGCTTCGCGGCCGTTCCGCCCAAGAGTGCCTCGTCTATCTTTGGCGACGGCGTGATCAGCGAACAATCGCTGGACGAAGTAATTTTGAGCTACCTGGCCGAAGATCTCGACGGCTCATCCGAATAAGCGCGAGTCGGCTTCGGGCATGCCACCGCGTGCCGCACGGAGACGGAAATCAAGGCACGAGCTCGAGCTTGTGTACGCCGATCCCGAAGAGGCCGCTGTGCGCGATCAGGATCTGAATCGCGTCCGCTTTGTCGATGCCTTCGAAGTTTGGTGCGGGCGAGAACTTATCGAATAGCACGGTCGCTACGGACTGGGGGCCGCCCGGCGGAATCGCGGCGGTGGTCGCAAAGCTGTGGCTGCCGTTGTTCTTGGCCTGGATGCGCAGCATGATCGTCGATTCACTCTCGTAGCTGACACGCAGGCCCGAAAATCTGGACAGGTCGTACGTCTGTGGCGACAGGCTCACGCTGAGTCCCATTTCACCGCAGTCCGCACACGGGCCCGTCACCCATACGCCGCAGGTCTGGTTCAGCCATGAAGGCTTGGGTGCGGTCCCCACTTTGAACTCCTTCGTTGCGGGGAGGGGAGTCCAAGAACCCACTCTGCCGTCGACCGGATCGATATCCGCGTTGCAATCAGTGAAGGCATCGATGACCAGCACTTGAGGATCGATGCCGGGCTTGCCGCTGGAGCCCGCTGCGCCTGCGCCCGCGCTCGACTCCCCGCCGGCCGATGTACCGCCGACCGCCGATGCACCGCCGGCCGACATGCCGCCCGCCGACGTGCCGCCCGCCGACATGCCGCCCGCCGACGTGCCGCCGCTGGGGAGGTCGGTGGGAGCGCCCGCATCGGTCGCTGTTTCTTGCCCCGCCGCCCCTGCTTCACCCCGCGTGTCCGTCGCCGCCACGCAGATCGAAGATGTGCAACGGAGAGAGCCGTTGCAAGTCGAGTTCGGGTAGCAAGCGCAGCTTTCGTCACCGACGATGCAAGCACCGGCATCCGCACCTGCGTCGTCCGCGGGCGATGACTTGGGGCCTGTTGAGTCTTGGCATGCGATGACAAGCAGCAAACCCAAGCCGGACACACCGAAGAAACAAGACGAGCGACGCATATTCTCGGCAATTTACTACGGTCTATAGTTTCGTTCTAGCCCCGTGAAGCGTTCGCCCGAGAAGCCAAGGCGGCAAGGGCGCTCCTTGGTCAGGAAGACAGCAAGCGGAGGACACTCGCTTGGGCGCCGGCTTCGGAGCGGCTGCGGGCACGCGCCTTTTTTTCTTCGTACATCTTGGCGTCAGCTTGCATCATCAGCGTTTCCAGAGTTGCGGCATCCCGCGGATCGTACAGCGCGCCACCGATGCTGATCGAAAGCAAGAAGGGTTCACGCCCTTCGGCATTGAACGCCTCGACGGCGGCCTGTAGCCGGTGCTTCACCCTGGCCTGTCCCTCGTGGTCACACTCGGCGGCGAGCGCGGCGAATTCGTCGCCACCGAGTCGCGCGATAACGTCCGAATCGCGAAATACGGAGCTCAAAATGCTCGCCGTCGCGGCGATCGCGCGGTCGCCCAGCTCGTGCCCGAACTCGTCGTTGATCGCCTTCATGCCATTCAGATCGGCGTAAAACAGGCAGCCTCCGCGCTGGCTGCGGACGATGTTGCGCAGCTGTTGCCGTCCCAGCTCCAAGAAGCCTCGGCGGTTGTACAGCCCGGAGAGCTCGTCGCGCAGTGACAGAGATCTCAAACGCTCGGCTTGCTCTTTCAGCTCGGCCTCGCGCTGCTTCTTCTCGGTCACGTCGCGCACTACCGCGATGCGCACCGCTTCGCCGTTGAACGTGGCGGCTCGACCGCGGATCTCGACCGGGAACAGCGTACCATCGGCGCGCACCATCCGCGTTTCGTACATGGTTCCCGACTGTTGACTCGACTTTGCGACGTGTTCACGCTCTTCGGGGGCGAACGCGGCCATGCCGTCGGCCCCGACCAACTCCTCGGGCGTACGCCCGAGCCAGCTCGCGAACGTGTGATTGCAATCGACGATTCGCCCCTGCTTGGAGATGGCCACGCCTTCGAAGCTCGCCTCGGACAGCGCGCGCCAGCGGCGCTCGCTCTCTGCCAGGTCACGCTCGGCGCGGCGCTGCTCGGTGATGTCGTGATACACGCCGACGCAGCCCACGAGCGTGTTCTGGTCATACAAGGGCCGCGCAGTGATGCTGTGTACGCGAGTGTGGCCAGCGCGGTCCAAGACCACCATCTCGACGTGATCGCAGGCTTCCCCGCGCAGGGCGCGCGTCAAGGGCCCATTGGCCATCGGGAATGGGGTCACGCCGTCGGGCAGGAAAGCACTGTATTCTTCGGCCCACTTGGCTGCGGAGATGATCTCTCCTTCGGCTTGGCGCACGTGCTCTTGTGCCGCCGGGTTTACGACCAAGACTCGCCGCTCCCGATCCAGCACCAATACGCCGTCGCCCATGCTGGTCAAAATCGACTCCAGCCGCTCGCTTTGCTCGCGCAGCGCCTCTTCGGCGACCTTGCGCTCGGTGACATCGCGCGACGACAGGTGCACGGCTCCGCTCTCACTCGCCGAACCCAGTGCGGGCGAGACGCGCGTCTCGAACCAACGATACTCGCCGCTCTTGCACTTGATGCGATGAACCCAGGGTTCTGATTGTTCGCCGGTCTCACGGACGCGCTTCGAGATCTCAGCCGCCATCGGACGATCGTCTTCATGGAGCCAGGCGACCGCGCCCATTTCCAGCATCTCCTCGGGGGTAAAGCCGAGCAAGGCGAGGCTCGAGGGGCTCGCGTAGCTGAGCGTGTTGTCCGCCTCCAGGATGCGCACCAAGTCACTGGCATTGTCGGCCAAGCTGCGGAAGGCTCGCTCGCTTTCGAGCAGCCGTTGCCGCGCCGCCGTCGCTTCCGTCGCCTCACGGCGACTCGCAGAGAGGCCCACGAATGTCACCGCCAGCGCGACGATCAGCGTGGCGCCGAGCGCGATCCAGGTGCGCCGTTGCGCATGCTTGGCGTCGAGTTCACGTTGCGCGAGTCGGATCCGTTCCCGTGCCAACATGCGCTCGGTCTCCGCGCGCAGGCTGTCCATCAAGCGCTTGCCGTAGCCTGTTCGCACCACGGCCAGCGCTTCTGCTTCGCGGCCCTCTCGCCTCAGCTGGATGGTCATCGCGACTCGCTCTAGCTTGCTCTGCGACAAGCGCTGCACGGCCTCGTAGCTACGCGTTTGCGCCGCGTCGTCGCGCGTGAGCTCGCGCAGCTGAGCGAGCTGCGCACCCAGTGTGCTTTCGGCTAGCGCGTGCGGTTCCAAGAACGCGGGATCGCCGGTCAACAGGTAGCCGCGTTGCCCGGTCTCCGCATCCTTCAACAACGAAAGCGTGCCCGCGATCGCCGCTTGCACCGCCATCGTGTGACGAACCGCGGCCTCGTTTTGCACGTAACGCGCAGTCGTGGTGCGTGACAGAAACGCTAGCCCGAGCACCGCGAAAACGGCGATGACCCAGACCGTGCGACGGTTCCAGATGGCGGTCATTGAGGTCGAATTGCCCAAGAGCGGCAGACTCATTCAACGTCCACTCGTGCAACACGAGTAAGTGCTGATGGCAGTCCCTCGCGCCCATTGTGCGTCCCAGGCCGACACGTCCCTGCGCGATATTTCGGCACGTTTTTGCGGCGCTTTTCCCGAGCCGCGTCACGTGCGGCGCTGGCCGGGCAGGCTGACGGCTAGTGCGCGCTACGCACCGGGAGCCACAGCAGGGCGCTCATCGCTCGGCTCCGATGGCTTCGGTGCCTGCGGGAACGCCGGCGGATCGAACAGCACGTCCGCCGCGGGGCGCGGCTGATAGTGCATGCGCTCGATTCGGGGATTGAATTCGTTTCGATCCGAGTTTTGCATCATCTACCGCTGGCCAAAGATTAAGCCGTCAGTCCAGGAAAGCAAGGAAGCTGCCGTAATCCCCGAGGAATGCCACTAGCTGCTCGCGCGTCTGCTTGTTTTCGAGCCATTCCAGTCCCTTGAGTGACACCGCGTCGACGTTGATCACGCCGACGATCTTCGGCTTCGGGTTCTGCTTGGTGCCCACGGCACGCACAATCGGCACGCTCAAGACCGCGAGCACGTGCGCGGTCTGCGTGAATTGCGTGTGCCAGAGCCGAAACTCCGTCCCGAAGAGCCACCTTTGCCGAAACGTCAGCTTGGCTTTGCTCTGGTGACGCAGATCAATCCAAACCGTATCGCGCACCGCAACCGCTTGCCCGGCGGCACCCTGCCAACGCGCGAGGAACATGTGCACGTCGGGGTAGCTCCGCGAACTAGTCACGAAGCCGTAGTTTGCCATCCACTTGAAGCGAGTTCCGAGCCAACTCACGTACATGATGTTGACCCGCACGTCGGTGCCGAGCTGCGGGTAGGGCGCCGGCTTCTCGAACTGCTTCGCGAGCTTGTCCGCGTACTCCTTGCCGAAGCGCCGCAGCTGTTCACGCGGGATGTAAAGATCGAACACATCCCAACCGAGCACGATCGACAACCCGATCATCGACAGAAGCACCTTCAAGTTCGTTTCGCTGAGCGCCGTTACGCCGAGATGCGCGGCAATCCAGGGCGCAGCAACGACTAACGCTTGAGCGAGAAATCGAACGAGGATCTTTCCCATCCGCGCCGCAAAGGTCCACGGAGCATTGCCGGCGTCAAGGTGTGGCTCGCGGCACGAACGCCGAGCACCGCCCGGAGATGATGGCGTTTGTATGACTTCGCTGTCCTGCCCGCGGAACTCGTATCCCCGCTGTCGGCGCATACCCAAGGGGGTGACAAAGTGTGTCAGCCGCCTCCACGAAGGTGCCATTCCGACTCCGAGGTCTTTCAGCTCCCAACCCAGACTCGCCAAACACATAGAGTCATGCCGAGCAGAACGTATGTCGCATCGAGTTGAAGCGCTGCGCGCGCCCGATGGGAACCCTGTAAGACTCCGAGGTGCGATGCGGGATCGCGATCGCCCCACAAGATCAACGAGGGCAACTGAGCGCGCAGAACCTTCGACGCTTGCGCGCGCGCGCGCACACTCGAAGCGGAAAGCGGAAATGAAAAGCGGAAAAAGCGCGGCTCCGACGCGCGGCGGAGTTGATTCAACCTGAGACCTGATCGCCGAACGCGTTTCGCGAAACGAAGTCGTTGCAACGGCCGCAAGTTTTGAGTACGTTCAAAAGTTAGCCTTTCCCGCCTTTTCATCGGAATCAACTTGCTTCAAGTCACTCCGTCGCGAGACCTTGTCTCGCGCACGCGCCCTAGTTGGCGGTTGCGCAGTTGCGCCCGCTTCATTGTCCAGCTGTGCATGCTGTGTGCCTGCTTGGCGCTCGCGGCACGCGCCGCGGCCCAAACACCGGCCACGAGCGTAGTGCCACCGCCGAGCCCCGCTACGCCGCTCGTAGCGCCTTCGGGCACGCCGCCGAGCCCGCCGGCTGCCGATGCACCGCCGACCAGTCCTGCGCCGAGTGCGAGCGATCCGACCAGTCCTGCGCCGAGTGCGAGCGCGCCGAGTGATGCCGCGCCCGTTCCGCCTCAAGCTGCGACGGCGACGCCGCCCGCTGAGCCTTCGCCAGCAGCGACAACACCAGCTGCACCGACCGCGCTAGCAGCGCCGACAACGCCAGCTGTACCGACGACCTCGAGTGCGACCGACAGCGAGACTGAGACGAGCAGCACCCCTTGGTTTACCGGAACGCGGCGGCGCTTGGGCCAATACTACGAGATTGGCGCGTTTATCGGCAATACGGGCAGTCTCGGCGTTTCGGGGCGTTCCTCGCAGAGCCCGCAGATGGGCGTGCGCTTCATGGAGCACCATGGCCTGATCACGAAGTTTACGGTCGGCCTGCTGGCAGCTATGGCAGCTTCGGGCGATCGCGTGGAGACCGGGCGCACGGTCCAGCGTACCGGCGACTACGAAGTCACGACCGTTTACTCGCGCCGCAAGACCGACGGCGAGCGTGAAGCGGATCGGGCAATGGTGGCGGGCGCGCTGTCCGGTGAGTACGTCACCGAGTTCGTGCTGTACACGGATGGGCTGTTCGGAGCCGGCGCAGGCAAAGCAGATCGCGTGCGCGGCGGTGACTTCTACCTCGGGGGCAACTTTGCCGGCCCCTTCGTGCTGGATTTGCCGAGCATTTTCGATATCGGCCTGGTCTATTCGTACAACCACGCGAGTGACGTGCTGTTCGACGACGGTCACCGCGCCAATGTGGAGTTCGTGAACTTCGGTCTGATGGTGCGCTACCAAGTCCCGATCACGACCCTCGTCGAGCTTTTGGCACAAATCGACCTCAACGTTTACGGACTGCTGAGCTCGAAAAAAGAAAACACCGTTCACGGCACTCCGCTCCGACTCGGCGCGTACCTCAACCTCACCGATCGCGTCTATTTACGCCCGATGCTCACGTACACCACCGGCACTAGTGGGCTCGGCAAGCTGGTCGAAGCTGGGATCAGGTTCTGAGCGATGACCAAGACCATGCGCACGCTTCCTTCGCTCACACTCGCCGCGTTGTTCGGCGCCTTTATCTGCCTCGCGCCCGCGCGCGCCCACGCCGACGACGAGCTGCCCGAAAAAGAACGCGGCATGTATGGCGAGCACATGGCGCTCGTCGACATCGCGGGCATGACCGCATCCGGCACGCGCCGCGGCGCGGGCGACGTCGACTACACGCGCAAAGCGGGCCTCGCCGAGTTCCGCATCGGCGGCTTCTTCGAGGAAGACTATTTCAAGACGCTGATCGGCCTCGAACTGCAAGTCGCGCTCGGCTATCAAGCCAGCAACGCTTACGGTGCGGCGCCGCCGCCCGCGATGACCATGCCCGGCGAGCCCACGCCCGCCCCTAGCGCGCCCTACGTCGACCCCACCTCGGGTTTCTATATGCGTGGTGACGTCGCGTTCACGTACGGCCTCGTGCGCTGGAGGAGCCTACTTCCCGGCCGTGTCGTGCTCGGTGCGGGCGGCGGTTTCGAAGCAGGCCCGCGCTTACGCGGTGGCGAGGGCGGGCAAGGCTACGCGCTCTTGTTTGGTCGCTTGCAACTCTGGCCCAGCGACCTCCTCGGTCTGCACCTGACCGCGGCCACGACCGTCGGTTCGTATCGCTTGGAAGCGCTCGGCAGCATCGACGGCTGGACGCTCGGCGCCCGAGCCCGCTTCATCAACCCCGCGCGCGACGACTTGACGCAAGAGCGCCAGCTCGAAGCGATCGTTGGTTTGATGTTCTGAGTCTGCGCTGTGTGCTTGTAGCGTCTGCAACGGCTAGTCGTCTCGGCGCCGGCCCATCAATGCACATGGCATCGAGACCTTACCGACAAAGTAGCCGGGCCTACCCGGCTTCGGCTTTTCGGGTCGCTCGAGCAAAATCAAAGGCGACTGCACACTGGCACCTGCGAGTGGTCAGCCGACGACGAGCGACGGACTCACTCAGAGCAGGTCGTAAGGCAACATTTGTCGCGCCAGGGGTACCGGGCCAACCGGTGATTTCATCGCCTTGCCATCGATGCCGTGGCGAACCACGACCACGTTGTGCGTTCCGCCGTTCAGCGGCGCTCCACCTCCTTTTCCGGCTTTGCAGGTCTCGTCGATCAGTTCCACGTCGTGATCGGAACCATGGCAGCTAGCTGCCGATCGGCACGAGTGACCGGAGATCACCGAAGCACGAACGGTGCTCAGAGAGTAACCGGGCTTGCGAGTGACCCCTCGATGCCTCAGGAGTTCGAAGATCAGCAGCGAAATGAAATGATTGAGCCCGTAGCACCGCGAGAAGTGAGAACAGGGGTGAAGCAGCGTTACCTTGGGTAGCGGATCACGCCAGAAGCCGGCCAGCGCTTCGCGGATATGAACCATGTTGCCCGACTTCCATAGCTCACGGAGCACCGTGGTATATCCGATGCGCAGATCGATATGAACATCGCAATCGGTGGGCTTGCTACCGCTCCACAGCAGCATGCGTTGCGCCTGGTCTTCTATTTCGGCAATTTGTAGCAAAACTTCGTGGTCTACGAAGCCCCGAATGGCGTCCCAAAGCAGGTATGGAGAAGGGGCGCGCTCAGGATCCGTGACGATGCGAATCAAATCTTGCAGGGCGCCGTCTCCGCCGCCAGAGATCAACACGTTGCCGTTACCGGAGCTGACGAGCGGTACTTGATTGAAAGCGTCCGAATCCCAGAACCTGTAACCGCTGTAGGCTCCCACCGTAACCGTCTCTTGCCCGGCACCGATGGCGAACAAGACCATGTCGCACAGCAGCGTGGAGGTATCGCCCGACAGTACGTCTTTCACTTTCACTTCGAGCATGCCCGACAGGCCGCGCTCTGGCTTGTCTTCGACGATAGCGCCCCAGCTCGTCCTGAGCTTGGCCGCTTTGAACGCCGGATCGAGATCACGCATGACGACGTCATTTGCCAAACCGGCGGTGTACGTCAGGGGCATCGAGGGGTGCCCCCAGCTCGAATTGTTGTGCCGTGGCAGCGGCCAATCATAGAGCGAGGGTTCGATCTGCCGCGTGGTGCAGCCGCGTTGGCGCGCGAAGGGTCGCAATTGACCTCCCACCATTGGCTCGCTGTCGACCAGCGTGCACGGGACACCCAATTCCTTGGCGGTCATAGCTGCGGTGGCGCCGCCTGCGCCCGCGCCAACTACGACCAATGATTTGGAGTCCGAGATCAGACCCGCTAACTCAGCCCGCTGGATCAGGAGCCGCCCACGGATCATCTGATCGCGGATGCTGGCGGGCGATTGCACGCTGCCCGTCGTATAGACATGAAGTTCCGGATCGGCGCGATGAAGAAGCAATACTGGATCTGCCATTCGCAATGGCGATATCCTAATCGTTCTTATCTGGACTGTCGTTAGGCAGAGTTGCTTGGCGACGAATTTCCTCGAACTCTTCTGGATCCATCCAAAAAGGAGCATTCGCGGATGAAGCGGAGCGCAAGGCAGCCTCCGCAGCCTCTTCGCTCGGCGCGCTCGCTGACGTTTCACCCGCGCCAATCATCGACTCGATCAAGCGCACCAAATCAGGCTCTGACTTCCGCTCCAAAAAGAAGCGGACCTTGCCGAGTAGAGGGGTAATGTCCGCCTCGCCAACCGGAAGGATGGCCGCGAGTACTGGCCGAGCTTGCGTGCTCAACCGCGCCAACAACTTCGCGGTAGCGGCGACACCGCCGAGCGAGCTCACATCCAACGCGAGCGCGCGAGCGCCCGCGATGTCGCTCGCGTCCGCATCACTCCGAACGAACCGGATTGCGGAGCTCACGCGACCACCGCCGCGCGCGTAGGCGTTCTGGTAGTTCTGATGGACATCCTGGAAATTCGACGACACGTACTCTTGCCCCGGCGAACGGGAAAACTCCGACTCGCCAGAGCCATGGCGATCGTAGTACGCGACCCCATGAGGGCCGTTCTTACTCCCGGGCATGGGCGCAAGCTAGCGCATGAGTGACTGAGTGTCACTCGGCATCAACGTAGCGCATTTCCGCGAGATGTCGAGCGACCCAAAGGGAGACGGTGGAAGTGGCGAGGGACGGATTTCGAGTCATACCAGCTACTGATTCGGTGAGTGCGAGTGAGAGGCGTGCATCCAATCGCCAAGCTAGCCTTACATCGCCGCCAACCAAGTAGCGCACCGGTTTCGCGCTTTTTAACGGGAATATCGCGAAAACATGCGCGACACCCGCGAACGTCCAGGTCACTGGCCAGAACCGGAGTGAGGAATCAAGGTTGCCACAGCGCGCCGACTCACACCCCGAAACATTGCCTGCAACAATGGATTGACAGGGTTGGTCAGGAGTCCACAGCGGCTTCCGACACCCCACTGGGGCATCCCCTGGGGGTGAAGCTCCGCTTCACAGTCCGCCTTTTTCTCGATCCAGGAACGATTGGGCGTCGAGGAAAATGACTACGCGAGGCGTAGAGCAACAACTGACTCTCAAGCAACGATCGAACCACAGCCTTGAACGTCCTTGATAAAAAGTGCCCGCCGGGACCCGCAGCCAGCCTGTGAAGCGCCCGCGTTTGTTCACCAAAGCACGCTCGACAATCGCCGCCCAAGACCGGCTTCCGTTTTGATGGTCACTCATCCCGCTACAGGCCGCCAAAGCCTTCGGCGTCCAGGAGCGGAACCCAGCGAGCATGCGTGGTGCGACGCGGGATCGCGAAGCCATGAGAGGTTCGCGACTGCGTAGGAGAGCGACCAGAAAATCAACGCCGCCGTTGTCTTCGCCTCGACCGTCTACGCCATGAGTCCAAGGGTCGCCGACGGTAGGCCAAAGGCTGCAGCGGCTCGTCAGCCTAGATCGTATGGATCACGCCGTTCTTCCGCACCCCTGCGCTATCGCCCGAGCCGCCTTTGGTATCTTCCGTTTACGCAAATCACCAAGGGCCCCCGAGACGTCACCATTTGTCGGCTATGGGACTCAGCCTGCCGTCGGAAGTGCTTCGCTGGCGTCATCCGAGTTAGGCGCTTCGCGTGTCGCCTCACGAGCCTGCTCGCGCTTCCGCATCATGAAGTACACGATCGGCACCGTCATGCGCGACAGCAGAAGCGAGGCAACTTCGCCGGCCATGAGCGAGATGGCTAGACCTTGGAATATGGGATCGAATAGGATCACGGCGGCCCCCACCACGACCGCCGCCGCCGTCAGCACCATCGGACGAAAGCGAATCGCGCCGGCATCGACGACGGCTTGCTCGAGCGGTGCGCCTTCTGCCAAGCGTTGCTCGATGAAGTCGACGAGGATGATCGAGTTCCGGACGACGATGCCTGCGCCAGCGATAAACCCGATCATGGACGTGGCGCTGAAGAAGGCGCCGAGCAGCCCATGCGCTGGTAAGATGCCCACCAGCGAGAAGGGGATGGCCGACATGATGACGAGGGGAGTCTTGAACGACTTGAACCACGCCACGCTGAGCACGTAGATCAGGACGAGAACGAAGGCAAAGGCGAGTCCGAGGTCACGAAACACCTCGTAAGTGATGTGCCATTCGCCATCCCACTTCATCGCCAGCTTGTCGGAGAAGAACGGCTGTGAAGCCGTGCGCTGCTCCAGCTTGTAACCCTCGGGCAGCGCAAGCTTGTCCAGCTTTGGTCCTAGCGCCTGGATGGCGTACACCGGGCTCTCGATCTGGCCGGCAACGTCAGCCGTCACGTAGACGACCGGCATCAGATTCTTGTGGAAGATGCTCTTGTCTTCGGTAACCCCCAGCGGGCGGACCAGTTCTCCGATGCTGACTAGGTTGCCATCCCGGCCAGTCAGTTTGAGCCCTTGCAAACGGTCGAGGTCCGAGCGAGTCGCGCGATCCAGCCGTACGACGATCGGGACGTCGGCTTTCTCGCGCTCGTCGTGAACCAAGCCGTTCGATTCGCCAAAGGCGGCCAGTCGCAGCGCGCGCACGACTTCGGCTTCGCTCACTCCACTGATGGCCGCCTTTTCCTTGTCGACGACGAAGCGGTACTTCGGCTGGTCGTCCTCGACGTACCAATCGACGTCGACCACACCCTCGGTCTTGTCCATGAGGTCGCGGACTTGGCGGGCGACCTGGACCTGCCGCTCGTAGTCGGGGCCGTAGATCTCGGCCACCAGCGTCTCCAGCACGGGTGGTCCTGGAGGAACCTCGGCAATCTTGATGCGTGCTCCGCTACGGCGGGCAATCGGGAGAATCGCGTCGCGCACGCGCTTGGCAATGGTGTGGCTCTGGGCTTTTCGGTCGCCGCGATCGACGAGGTTGACCTGCACGTCGGCGACGTTTGAGCCCTGGCGGAGGAAATAGTGTCGTACCAGACCGTTGAAGTTGTAGGGCCCGGAGGTGCCGACATAAGTCTGGTAATTGACGACCTCCGGCTGTGCACGGACGACGTCGGCGATCTGCTGCGCGACGTGATCGGTGCCCTCCAGCGTCGTGCCTTCGGGCATATCGATGATCACCTGAAATTCGCTCTTGTTGTCGAACGGGAGCATCTTCACTCGGACCCATTTGACGGCGACCAATGACATCGCGCCGAACAGCAAGACCACCACGGTCGCGAGGAATGCGTGACGGAGACGCGCCACGCGCAGCAGCTTTCCCATCACCCGGCGGTAGAACAGCGTCATCTTTCCTTCGCTGGCCTCCCCACCGTGCTCGGCCCCGCAGCGCATGAAGCGAATCGTCGCCCAGGGCGTCACCACGAAAGCCACTAGCAGCGAGAAAGTCATGGCGGCGGTCGCGCCGATGGGGATCGGTCGCATGTACGGCCCCATCAAACCCCCGACGAAGGCCATCGGCAAAATCGCCGCGATTACGGTCATCGTCGCCAGGATCGTTGGGTTACCGACCTCGTCTACCGCACGCATGGCGATGTCGGTGGCCGAGCGTCCGCGATTCTCAGGCAAGCGGCAATGGCGCGTGATGTTCTCGACGACCACGATGGCATCGTCGACCAGGATACCGATGGAAAAGATCAGCGCGAATAGCGTGATCCGATTTAGCGTGTAGCCGTAAGCGTAGATCACGGCCAAAGTCAGCGCGAGCGTAGCGGGGATTGCCAGCATGACGATGGCCGACTCCCGTCGTCCCAGCGCCAGCCAGATCAAAAAGCCGACGCTCACGACCGCAATCGCCATATGCTCGAGTAGCTCATTGCTCTTGTCGGCCGCTGTAGCGCCGTAGTCTCGCGTGACACTGAGCTGGACCTCTCCGGGGATGAGCGAGCCTTCGAGTGAATGAACCTTGCGCATCACGTCGTCGACGATATCGACCGCGTTGAGCCCTTTGTGCTTGGCGATCGAGATCGTAACGGCTGGTGCGGGCGCGGACATGGCGTCACGAGCGCCACCTCGGGCCGCGGCGCCCCCCCCGAAACGCACGTAGCTGGACGGCTCAGCGGGTCCGTCGACGACCGTCGCCAGATCTCGCACGAATACCGGGCGCCCAGCAGCCACCGCGACGGCGACGTCCCCTACGTCGCGCGCGTTCGTCAGCACGGTGCCAGTCTCGAGCAAGAGTTCGCGACCCTGTGCTGCGATGGCTCCGGCCGGCAGGCGTTCATTCGCGGCCTGGAGCGCGCTCGCGACGGCCAGCGGGGAGACGTTGCGGGCGGCCATCTTTTCCGGGTCGAGCAGGACGCGGACCTGCCTACGCTCGCCGCCGGTCAGTGTGACCTCGCTGACTCCCGGCACTTGCTTGATTTGTTCTTCCAGCTCGGCAGCAACGCGACGCAGCTCGAAGCCCGAATAGCGCTTACTCCAGAGCGTGAGCGCCAACACCGGCACGTCGTCGATGGACCGCGGTTTGACGAGTGGAGCGGAGGCGCCGGCTGGGACGATATCCGCATGCGCCGCCAGCTTCTGCTGGAGGCGCACCATGGAGCGCTCTTCGTCTTCGCCGACGTTGAAGCGGACGATGACCGAGGCGAGGCCCGGGCTCGAGGTCGAGTAGAGATACTCGATGCCTGGGATCTCCCACAACAATCGCTCGAGTGGCTTGGTGATGCGCTGCTCCACCTCCTTGGCGGATGCGCCCGGCATGCGCACGAAGACATCGCTCATCGGTACGATGATTTGCGGCTCTTCTTCGCGCGGCAGCTTCCAAACGGCGAGCCCTCCGAGCAGCACCGAAGCGACCAGGAGCAGCGGCGTGAGTTTGGAGTGTATGAAGGCGCTGGCGATGCGCCCAGCCGGACCGAGCTTGCCCGTGCTCATGGTAGCTCCTTGAACCGTGTGCCATCGATGACGGTCGGACCGGGCGAAGCCACCACGCGCTCACCGGTGGTGATCCCGGAGAGCACCTCAGTCCACGCGCCCTGCGTTTCCCCTAGGCTCACCATCCGCAGGCGGAGCCGGTTCCCTTCGACCACGAACAGGCGATCGAGTGCGCCGCTGCGTGTGATTGCGGATGCTGGAACGACCTGCGTCGTCTTCTGGCCGATATGGAAGCTGACCCGCGCGAACATTCCGGGTCTCAGACCGACGAGCTCAGCGGGCAAATCGACTTTGACCAAGAACGCCCGCGAAGCGACGTCAACGGTGGGGACGATTTCGCCGATTCGACCGATCACTGGCTTGCCGAGAGCCTCAATCTCAACGCTGACCGTGTCGCCGAGCGTCACGCTGGACGTACGAGATTCCTCGACCGCAGTTTCGACCAACACTCGCCCCTGCTGCTCGATCACGAGTAGCTGCGTGCCGGGAGACGCCAGGCTCCCGGGTTCGACTCGGCGCTCGATGACCCGCCCCGCGAACGGCGCTACAATCCGCGAGTAGTCGAGCGCTGCTTGAGCCTCACCGATTTCGGCCTTGGCTTGCGAGATGCGAGAGCCGGACATCCGAAGACGAGCGCGCGCCATGTCTGCCTGCGCGGTGGCACCCAGCAGCCGAGCTTCTGCCTCGTCGAATTCTTGTTGCGCGATGGCTCCGCTGGCATGAAGCGCAGCGATGCGGTCGCGGGTGGACTTTGCGATGCGAAGAGCCGCCTCCGCAGAGCTCACTGCATTTTCCGCTTCCGCACGCGCCTCTAGAGACTGATCGAAGCCTGCGTTGGCGCGGCGGACGCTCGCGCTCGAGTCGTTCGCTTCCAACGTCGCCAAGACTTGGCCCGCCTGCACACGGTCGCCTGCGCGTACGGCGACCGAACGGACATAGCCCACGGTCTTGCTCGTCAGCACTGCCGTGGTCCGGCCACGCACGGTGCCGCTCGCGCGATACAAGGCGTCGAGGGACTCCTCATGAGCTGTCGCCAGCTTCACGGATATCGGCGGACCATCCGTGCTTTGCCCCGGGGGTTCCGGGGCACTGCAACCGTGAAGTGCCGTGGTTATGAGGCCCAAAAGCGTGGCGATGGAACGAAGCATGGAAGTCCTGGCCAGTCAGAGCCGCTGGCCAGCGAAAGGGTTCGTGCCGAATCCCCTCCGAGCGCTGACTACTTGACGGATAGCGGTTTGGAGGGGGATGGGGAGACTCGGCAGGTGCGGAGGCCGAGCACGCCATAAAGCGGGCAAAACCCAACGACGCCGGTCAGAAATGGAACGATGCCGATCAGCCCGAACCAGCTGTGCGGTCCGATAACCGTAAGGGAGAGCAGCCCGAGCCCCAGTCCGACGCGAATGACGCGGTCGATGGTTCCTTCATTCTGATTCATTGCGAACCTCCAAGCCCTCCCCAGCAACCGTTGTGCCAGCGCGAGAATCGGCGACAACCCATGTTTTCGTGCTGCCGCCGATGCCGTTTGGTGACTCGAGGCGAACCGTTTGCGCGAGGGCTCGCAGAAGGTGCGCTTACGCAAGCAGTGACCTCAAAAGCGCGGGCGCTGATTCCGAACCCTTCGGCTACTCCTTGGCTCTCAGAGCAAGTGAAACGCGCCATGACCATTGAATCCGTGATCCGCCTTCTCGCCGGTAGCTTGATCCTGATCAGTCTCGCCCTCTACCAATTCGTCAGTCCCTGGGGGCTGGTCCTCGCCGTGTTCATCGGGCTAAACTTGGCGCAGTCTGCGCTCAGCGGCTTCTGTCCCGCCGAGATGATCTTGAAGCGCCTCGGAGTCGGGGGCAGCTGCGGTGGGCCTCACGGAGAAACTTGAGATCGCGGTCGTTTCTGGCCCCAAAGTGCACCTGAACCCTTGCCGGATCTTCCGGCTCCCATCATCGAGGCAGCATGAGCAACACCGACGTCAATGAACAGGCCCACCGCGGAACGTGGCAAGCGCTGAGCGTCAGCCGCCGCCCGTTCACAAGCGCGTGCACGCCTGGGTCGCGCGAGCGCTCGTCCCTGGCGGAGTGTTCGTCCTCGAGGCGTACCGGCCCGAACAGCTCGCGCTAAACACTGGTGGACCGCGCGATCCAAACCTGCTGATGACACTCGACCTCCTGAAAGTCGAGCTTGCGCCCCTCACCATCGAGTTGGGACGCGAAGTCGAGCGACAGATCCATGAGGGCACCTTCCACTCGGGGTGGAGCGCTACGATTCAGTCAAACGTTCTCCGCAAGCATCGCGCCGCCAGGCCACGAGGCGCATTGGCGCACGACGCGGCCCGAGTGGGCGCAACGGTTGCGCGTTGCGTTCCGGCCAGCGTAGGCCTCGTGTCGAGGGTGAACGCCGTTTCCAAAGCGGGCTGCGAACGCAACCGTGATGCCCACCACGATGACGATCAAGCCGAACCCGCGCCGCAGTTTCGTGGTGGAGACGTGGCGCCCAGCGCGCTCACCCACCAGCGCCCCAGCAACTGCTGCGGCCGTCAGCAGAGCGGTCAGCGCGAGATCCAAGTGACCGCCACCGAGGTGACCGAGAAGACCTGCCGCACTATTGATGGCGATCACCAACAGCGATGTGCCGACGGCTCGGCGCATGTCGAGCCCCGCAAAGACGATCAATGCGGGGACCACCAAGAATCCGCCGCCTACACCCAGAAAGCCCGTGATGAGTCCCACCACGGCTCCGGCCAATACTGATGCGGTCCGGCTGCTTCGCGTTGAAGGTCTGTTGCTCTCGACTCCTGCGCTCCGGCCTTTGCCGAAGAGCATCCCAGTGCCGACGATCAGCATCAGGGCTGCGAAGGAATGCATGATGACGGCCCCCGAAACAAGCGTGGTAAGCTTTGCTCCGAAGAACGCGGTCACCACACCAGAGAGACCGAAGAGCAGGGCGACGTTCGGCTTTACCTGGCCTCGGCGATAGTGGGCGTAGCTGGCGACAAGGCTCGTGGTTCCGACAATGGCGAGCGATGTGCCTACCGCGGCTGCCGGCGCGAGCTGGGTGACGAGGACGAGCACTGGGACGGCCAGAATCGACCCGCCGCCACCGAAGATGCCGAGCGAAAGGCCAATCAGGCCACTCAGCATGAAAGACGAAATGAGGCTCGGTTCCATGTCAAACCGCGCCGCAGGCGAGGTTGGCGGCCACGGCAGTATCCATCAACCTCGGATTCGGGAGTCGGAGACCCTGCATGAGTTCGACGTACTGCTGCTTCGACCTCACTTGTAGCCGCGGGTTGTGGGCTCGCTCTTCTCCGATGGTGCTGACGGTCCAGCCCTTGTAGTCGTGGGCCGGGTAAACGAGCGTCTGCTCGGGCAGTTGAAGCAACTTGCCGAATAGGCTCTCGTACTGGGCCCCGGCATCGCCGTTCTGGAAGTCGGTTCGGCCTGTGCCGCGAATCAATAGCGTGTCCCCGGTAAAAACACGGTCGTTCATAACGAAGCTATACGAGTCGTCGGTGTGGCCGGGCGTATGAAGTGCGCGGAGCTCGAGCCCCTCGACACTGAGCCGGTCGCCGTCGGAGATCTTGCGCGAGACGCACTCGGCCTTGCTTTGGGCTCCCATCAGAGTCGCGCAATTCGTTTCGGTTCTGAGGTCGCCCAAGGCGGTGATGTGATCGGCATGGACGTGCGTGTCGATGGCGAAAACGAGGCGCAGGTCGAGCTCATCGATCAGCCGAAGGTACTGGCTCAGCTCCGACCTTACGGGGTCGATCAGCAATGCCTCGCCGCCAGTTCGCCGCGCGATCAGATAGGTGTAGGTGCTGGATTCGCGTTCGAAGAGCTGTCTGAAGAGCATGGCATCTTCCTTCTTTCAGGGGTGAGAGCCAGGCGACACCAAAAGGGTTCAGCAGCGACAAAGGCGCAACGTTGCCGCGGTGATTCCAAAAGCCCGCTGGCTACCGAGGAGATTCTGCCTTAGATCAGCTCGAATGGCCGACGACGACCAAAGCCTCCTCGAACGAGCGCGCTTGGGCCAGCCACAGGCCTTGGAGCAACTGCTCGAGCGCCACCAAGCGCAGGTCTATCGCTTTGGCTTGAAGATGTGCCGCGATCCAGAGGACGCGAAGGACGTGCTCCAGGACACCCTGTTGAGCGTGGCTCGGAGCGTCCACGATTTTCGCGGTGAGTCTTCGATTTCAACCTGGCTCTACAGCGTCGCTCGGAGCTTCTGTGTCAAGAAGCGCCGCAAGAGCAAGTTCGCTCCCAAGGAGGTTCCGTCCTCTCTCGACAGCGCAGCAGAACAGGTTGTCGATCCGGCCAGGAGGGCCGACGAGGCGCTGGCCTCCAAGCAAGTCGATCAGGCGCTCGAAGCGGCGATTGGGGCCCTCGAGCCCATGTATCGGGAGGTCCTTCTACTCCGCGATGTCGAGGGGCTCACCGCGCCCGAGGTTGCCCGTATAACCGGCGCCAGTGTTCAGGCGGTCAAGAGCAGACTCCATCGCGCTCGGCTGTCGGTGCGCGCGCAGATCGCTCCGCTGCTCGGTATTCCGACCGACCTACCCGCCGCGGCGGGAACGTGCCCGGACGTGCTCGCGCTGTTCTCGTCGCACTTGGAGGGCGAAGTGAACGCGGAGATCTGCGCGGAGATGGAGCGACATATAGAGGCCTGCCCGCGCTGCAAAGGGGCCTGCGATTCCCTCAAGCGCACGTTGAGTCTTTGCCACGCTGCTGCACCCGCCACCCAGATTCCGGTCGCGGTTCAAGCATCGGTCAAAGTTGCGCTGCGGAACTTTCTGACGGGCACTGCCTGAACCCTTTGGCTTCGCGGTTGGCTCTCATCGCATGGAGGCACAAATGGCAACCGTGCAATTAACCGAGAAGACCTTCGATTCAACCGTCAAACAAGGCATCGTGCTGCTGGATTTCTGGGCCCCTTGGTGCGGCCCGTGCCGAGCTTTCGCGCCCATCTTCGAAGCGGCGGCTGTTCGTCACCCGGACCTGGTATTCGCCAAGGTGAACACCGAGGAGCATCCTGGCTTGGCCAAGGCCTTTGGCATCCGCGCAATTCCGACGTTGGCGGTCCTGCGGGACGGCGTGCTGCTTGCTGTCCAGCCCGGCATGGTGCCCGCGGCCGGGCTCGATGAGCTAATCAAGAAGGTGCGCGCACTCGACATGGGCGAGGTTCGGAAGAACATCGCCGCGCCGATATCCGCCTCCGCAAACGCGAGAGGTGCCTGATGTGCCGTCGCATCGACTGTGCGAGGTGTAAGCGTCCGACCTATGCGGGGTGCGGGGCACATGTGGAGAACGTTCTCGCGAACGTTCCAAATCCCGATCGGTGCCATTGTCGAGAAGCAGCACCCAAGCGATTGGAGCCCCAGGAAAAAGCGCGAGCCGCACTCGTGCGAAAGTGATCAAGAAAGATGCTGCCTACCTTGCTCATCGTCGTTCTGCTACTCGCTGTCGGCTACCTCACGTTGATGAAGGGCGGCGATGTCAACAGCGCGCAGGCGCGTCAGCTGGTGCATGCCGGCGCGCGGCTGATCGATGGTAACGTTCTCCGCTACCCCGTCCTGACGCTGGGATTTACGCGGGCTAGGGCGCCGTCGAGGACGCGGGGACGGAAACCAACTGCCACGGCAGGAGGACTTCACCGCGGTCAGCGGCGCGCA